>Ga0123357_10000102_pt1 | contig 70798 bp, 64 predicted proteins | sample TergutEmb28metaG_FD_89873 | JGI IMG/M metagenome (GOLD analysis project Ga0123357, IMG submission 89873) | Embiratermes neotenicus P4 segment gut microbial communities from Petit-Saut dam, French Guiana - Emb289 P4 | ecosystem: Host-associated > Arthropoda: Insects > Digestive system > Gut ...
AAACCCCGGCGGCTTTGGACAGCGTGCCCATCTGGATGAGCCGCCAGCCGTCGATGCCCGCTTCCGATGGGGCGCCCTGGCCTTGCGGGCCGAGCACGCCGAAGCCGTGCGCGTCGTCGATGAGCAGCCACGCATCGAACCGTTCCGCGAGCGCCATCAACTCACGTAGAGGCGCGACATCGCCATCCATGCTGAAAACCGAATCGCTGACGATCAACTTCGTTTTTGTGGTGCTTGTTGCAAGCTGGCGTTCCAGCGCGGCGGTGTCGAGGTGCGGGAAGCGGTGCACGTCGGCGCGTGAGAGCAACATGCCGTCGATCAGCGAGGCATGGTTCAGGCGGTCGGCGAAAACCGCATCGCCGCGCCCGACCAGCGCCGGGATGATGCCCATGTTCGCCATGAAGCCCGAGGAAAACACCAGTGCCCGCTCGCGCCCGACGAAGGTTGCCAGCCGTTTTTCGAGCATGTGCTGCACGGCGTAATGGCCGGACACCAGATGCGAAGCGCCTGCGCCCACGCCCCATTGCCGTGCGCCTTCGGCCAGCGCTTCGGCCAGCCGGGGGTCTCCCGCCAGCCCGAGGTAATCGTTGCTGCAAAACGCTGTATAGGTTCGCCCGTCGATGACGGCGTGGGGCGAGCAGGGGCCTTCAAGGTTGCGCCGGACGCGGCGCAGGTGTTGGCTGTCGAGTTTGTCGAGCGCGGCGCGAAGGTGATCGAGTCGGTTCATGGGAGTGTACGGCCCCCACGCGCGCTTTGCTCGCTGCCCCCCGAGGGGGCGTCACCATCCTTGAGGCGGCTCGGCGGGTGGTGTGCACTGCCCCCACGCCCGCTCTGCTCGCTGCCCCCCGAGGGGGCGCTCGGCGGATGGTGTAGTGCCCGTTCCAGCGCAGTGGCGGCGGCGGCGACCAGTGCACGCAATTCCGGTTCGTCCATGACGTAGGGGGGCATGAAGTACACCGTGTTGCCGATGGGGCGCAGCAATGCGCCCGCTTCCAGTGCCGCCGCGAAGAAGCGTCGGGAAAAGCCGTCGGTGGTGTCCTCTACGTCGAAGGCCGCGATCATGCCGCGCTGGCGCAGGTGACGTACCGCCGGGTGGCCGGAGAACGTTTCTTCCAGCAGACGCCCCAGCAATGCTGTGCGTTTGCGGTTTGCCGCCAGCACGTCGTCTTCTTCAAAAATGTCCAACGTTGCCAGCGCTGCACGGCAGGCCAGCGGGTTGCCCGTATAGGAATGCGAATGCAGGAAGCCCTTGTGGGTATCGGAGTCGTAGAAAGCGCGGAAAATCTCCTCGCGGCACAGCACCACGGACAGCGGCAGGTAGCCGCCGGAAATACCTTTGGAAAGGCAGAGCAGATCCGGGCGGATGCCTGCCTGTTCGTGTGCGAAGAACGTGCCCGTTCGGCCACAGCCCACGGCGATTTCGTCGCAGATCAGGTGCACCTGGTAATGGTCGCAGAGCGCACGGGCCAGCCGCAGGTATTCCGGGTCGTACATCACCATCCCGGCTGCGCCCTGCACCAGCGGTTCCAGGATGAAAGCCGCGATGCGTCCGCTTTCCGCTTCCAGCCGCGCTTTCAGCGCATCGGCGGCGCGGCGTGCGATGTCGATGGCAGTTTCTCCCGGTGCGGCCCGCCGTGCGTCCGGCGAAGGCACAGTAACCGCCTGGCGCACCAGTGGCGCGTAGGCATCCCGGAACAGGGGCACATCGGTGACGGCCAGCGCCCCCACGGTCTCCCCGTGATAACCGCCTTCCAGGCACAGGAAGCGGTCTTTTTGGGGTTGCCCCAGGTTGCGCCACATGTGAAAGCTCATCTTCAGCGCGATTTCCGTTGCTGAAGCTCCGTCCGAAGCATAAAAAGCGTGCCCCAATGTGCCTCCCGCGAGCGCCGCCAGCCGTTCGGAAAGTTCTACGGCTGGGGGATGCGTGAAGCCCGCGAGCAGCACATGCTCCAGCCGTTCGAGTTGGTCGCGCAGTTGCGCGTTGATGCGCGGGTTGCAATGCCCGAAAAGGTTCACCCACCACGAACTGATGCCGTCCAGCAACCGCCTGCCGTCTTCCGTGATGAGCCACGGCCCTTTGCCCTCGACGACCGGCGTGAGCGGCAGGGTTTCATGGTGCTGCATCTGGGTGCATGGATGCCAGACGGCGGCAAGCGAGCGTTGCAGGAGCGAGGGGGTCATAGGTTCCAGTCTGGTGCTATACGTTTAGCCAACTCTAAAGCCTTCCTCTTGAGGAAGATGTCGCCCGCCGAAGGCGGGTGACGGAAGGAGTAAGCGGCGGTTCGGTTGGCATATTCATTTAACTATTGAGCGCATTCAAGCGTTGCTGACTCCTTCCGTCACGCCTTCGGCGTGCCACCTCCCTCAAGAGGGAGGCTGCAGATCATCCTGCACCAGCACCCCATCTACCAGCCGCAAGACCCGTTCGCTACGCCGTGCGAGTGCTTCGTCGTGGGTGACGATCACGAAGCTCGTTTTTAGTTTTTCATTGAGGCTCATCATCAGGTCGAATACGCCTTCGGCGGTGCGGCGGTCAAGGTTGCCGGTCGGTTCGTCGGCAAGCACGCAAGCGGGGTTCGTCACCAGGGCGCGGGCAATGGCGGTGCGTTGGCGTTCGCCGCCGGAAAGCTCGCCCGGGGTATGGTCGAGCCGGTGCCCCAGCCCCACTTCCCGCAGCATGGCTTCGGCGCGGGTTTCGGCCTGTTTCTTGTTTATGCCCCGGATGTAGAGCGGCATGGCAACGTTTTCCAGCGCGGTGAATTCGGGGAGCAGGTGATGGAACTGGTACACGAAACCTAGGGCTCTATTGCGCAAGCGTCCGCGTGCGGCTTCAGGCATAGAAGAAAAATTCTTGCCAAGCAGGCTTACGCTTCCTTTGCTTGGTGCGTCCAATCCGCCAAGCAAGTGAAGCAATGTACTTTTTCCCGAGCCGGAGGTGCCGATGACTGCAAGCCGCTCACCGCGTTTGATCTCGCAATCGATCCCTTTCAGTACTTGCACCGCGTTGTCGCCTTCGCGGAAATGCTTGGCGAGATTATGACAACTCAATACAATTTCACTCATAACGCAGGGCCTCCGCCGGTTTTACGCAGGATGCCCGCCAACTCGGGTAAATCGCGGCAATCAGGGTGAGCAGGAAAGAGACGGTCAGGATGGTGACAACGTCGCTTGCCAGCACTTTCGAGGGCAGCGCGGGGATTTTATAGATGGTTTTATCCCAGACGATTGCGCCGGTAACGTATTCGATTGCCGGGATGATGACATCGAGGTTGAAGGCGATGGCCAATCCGCCAGCCAGCCCTGCTGCCAACCCGACCACGCCAATGATGGAACCTTGGATGATGAAGATCGTCATGATCGAGAGGGGCGAAGCGCCAAGGGTGCGCAGGATGGCAATGTCGGCAGCCTTTTCCTGCACGGTCATGGTCAGGCTGGCAACGACGTTGAAGACCGCCACGGTTACGATCAGGAACAGGAAAAGCATCATCATGGTTTTTTCCTGCGCGACGGCACGGAAGAGGTTGGCATGGATGCGCGTCCAGTCGCGTAACGCCAAACCGGGGGTAGAGATGATCCTGGCCAAGTCGCGCGACACGGTAGGGGCTGCAAAAAGGTTCTTGAGCCGCAGCCGTACTCCGCTGACGCTATCGTCCATGCGGTAGAGGGCTTGGGCATCGGCCAGATGGACGAGGGCAAGCACGGAATCGTAGTCATTTTGCCCGGCATCGAAAATGCCGACTACCTTGAACTGGCGCATACGCGGCATGACCGCCGCCGGTGTTGCCATGCCTTGTGGCGCAATCAGGGTCAGCCTGTCGCCCGGTCCCGCTCCCAGCCTCCACGCCAGCTCGCTCCCGAGAATGATGCCAAAGCTCCCAGGCTGCAAGGCGTCGAGCGTGCCAACCTGCATGTGTTTGCTGAAGTTTGCCACCGTATTTTCCAGTTCGGGGAGGATGCCCCGCACTTGCACGCCGCGCCCGGTTTCGCCGAGCGTCAGCATCCCCTGCCCGTTTACGTAAGGGGCTGCAGCCTCCACTTCGGGGTGCAAGCTGGCATCTTCAATGACCTGTTGCCAGTGCAGCACCCGGCCAGTGCCTTTGGTTGATTCCACTTCAATATGCGAAACCACGTCCAGGGTATTTTCGCGCAGTACCTCCTGGAAACCGTTCATGACGGAGAGCACGATAATGAGCGTCATGACGCCAAGCGCGATACCGATAATCGATATCAGTGAAATGAAGGAGATGAGGCGGTTACGCCCCTGGGCACGCCTGCGTGAGCGAGTATAGCGCAGGCCAACGAAAAGTTCATAGAACATCGGGAGGGATGCCTGGCGGACAAAAAATGAATTCTAACTGTCCCGGGCAAGTATCTGCACCTTATGGTAAGGTTAAAAAATTTTCATTACTTGACATTTTTCAGTAGGGGTTTTTGTCGGATGAATAAAACCATCGTTCATGCCATCGTCTGCTATGCGGCGGTCATTGCATCAATGTGTTTCCATGCCTTTGCCTATGCGCAGCCGGGCGATGTCCTTTCGGCAGCGGAGTCCCGTTTTCTTGCGGCGCGTGATGCTGCACGGCACGGCGACCGTGAAGCGCTCGAAAATCTTGCCAACCAAACAAGCGGGCATCCGCTTGATAGTTATATCCGCTACTGGCTGCTTTCCAACAGCTTGTCGAAGGCATCCTTCATGCCGCAGGAAAGTGCTCTAACCCGGTTCATTTCGGATGAAGCTGGCACGCTGTTGGCAGAACGCCTGCGTGTGGACTGGCTGCGCCGGTTGGCAAGGGATGGGGACTGGTCTTATTTTCTCCAGATTTATCCAAGCCTGCAAAACCCGGACAATGAAATGCGTTGTCAGGCGTGGAATGCCCGGCTAGCGACCGGGGACAGGAAAGTCCCCGACGAAGTTGCCAAGAACTGGGTTTCCCTGACCTTCGCGCATTCCACTTGCACGTCCGTGATGCGCGAGGCGGTTTTTCAAGGAAAAGTCAGCACGAATGATGCCTGGAGGCTTTTCCGACGCCGGGTCGATACCAAATTACCGGCACGCGCACGGGTGGTTCTCGATTGGGTTGGCGTAGACAGCGTGAATGCGTTTAATCAGGCCGTCCGCAACCCAAAACTCTTTCTTGACTGCCATGGCGCAGGCAGCGTGAAGGTTTCCAAGGCTTCCAAGCGGTTTGGCCGTAAACCGAAACGTACCCACGACTCAAAACGTACCCACGACTGCCTGTCACCCAAATTCGCCGATACCCGTGCAGGACAGGAAATGGCTTTGGTTGCGCTGACAAGGCTGGCGCGGGTGGACGTGTCTGGCGCATATACCCGCTTCCAGCGTATTTCTAACCAGCTTACTCCCGAGGGACGCGCTCATGCTTGGGGTGTGCTGGCTTTGCATGCGGCTCAGGATCACAGCACTGAAGCCGCTTCTTGGTTCCGCAATGCCGATGACTCCTCGATGAGTGCAACCCAACGCGCATGGCGCGTGCGTGTGTCGTTGCGTACCAGTGATTGGCCGGGGGTGCTCGCGGCCATCGACAAACTGAACCCCGAAGAGCGCGCCTTGCCCGAATGGATTTACTGGCGCGCGCGTGCCCTGAAATCCCTGAACCGGGTGGGTGAGGCAGAAAAGGAATTCCGACGCATTGCCAGTCTGGCGGACTTCTACGGTATCCTCGCCAACGAAGAATTGGGAAACCCGTTCGACCCACGCGTGGCACACACGGCGCTCGCGACTTCTACCACAGAAATAGCCGCAGAGGCCGCAGAAGAGGCAACTGCAGAGGAAGCTACCGAAGGTTCTGATGACGCCGATGCTGAATCTGAGTCCGGCTCTGGCCCTGAATCAAGTCCTGGCGAGAATACTGGGGAGGGTAACGGCGGGGCAATACAGGCCGACGTCGGGGCAGGGGGCAAGGCCGGGGCAGCGGTCACCAACGGGCCGAGCGTCGACAACCATCCGGGTTTCCAGCGCGCAATGGCGCTTTTCCAGCTCGATTTGCGCATGGATGCCATTCGCGAATGGAACTGGGCGCTACGCGGGCGTGACGAAGCTTTTCGCCTTGCCGCTGCGCAACTGGCTCTGAGAAACCATCTCTATGACCGCGCCATTACTTCCGCCGAACTCGCCAATCCAGCCGGAGCCTGGGAACTGCGTTTCCTTGCCCCGTACCGCGAACTCATTGAGCCGCAAGTACGTGCCAACAACCTCGACTTGAGTTGGGTCTACGGCGTGATGCGGCAGGAAAGCCGCTTCATCATCCCTGCCCGTTCCCCTGTTGGGGCGCAGGGATTGATGCAGGTCATGCCGAAAACTGGCAAGTGGGTTGCCAAAAGGCTTGGCATGTATTATCACCCCGGCCTGCTGCGCGATCCTCAGACCAACGTGGAAATCGGAACTGGCTACATGCGCATCCTCCTCGACGAACTCGAAGACGATCAGGTGCTGGCCGCTGCTGGTTACAATGCCGGCCCTGGCCGCGCACGGCGCTGGCGTGCCCATCGGGCATTGGAGGGCGCGGTTTATGCCGAAACCATTCCCTTTGAAGAAACACGCGATTATGTAAAGCACGTCATGACCAACGCCATCATCTACGCGGCCTTGTTCGAAGGCAAACCACAATCGCTCAAGACCCGTCTCGGCACGATTATGCCGAAGATGTCGGACTGAAGGCGGGAGTTGGGCATGCGCGCGTATGTGGTCGGCGGCGCGGTACGGGATGCTTTGCTTGGCCTGCCGGTCAAGGATCGGGATTGGGTTGTGGTGGGGGAGACGGTTGAGACTATGCTCGAACGTGGGTTTCGCCCCGTAGGGCGGGATTTCCCCGTTTTCCTGCACCCGGAAACGCACGAGGAATACGCGCTGGCCCGGACCGAACGCAAGAGCGGGCACGGTTATACCGGCTTCGTCTGCCATGCCGCGCCCGATGTCACCCTGGAGGAAGACCTCTCAAGGCGCGACCTCACGATCAACGCCATCGCCCGCGAAGCGGGGGGGGCGCTGGTCGATCCTTACGGAGGGGTGGGCGACCTCGAAGCCAGAATCCTGCGCCATGTCGGCCCGGCCTTTTCCGAGGACCCTTTGCGCGTCCTGCGCGTGGCGCGTTTTGCCGCCCGCCTGCCCGAATTCAGCATTGCGCCGGAAACGCTTGCACTCATGCGGTCGATTTGCGAGGGCGGCGAACTTGCTCACCTCACGCCCGAACGGGTATGGAAGGAACTCTCGCGCGGCCTCATGGAAGCTTGTCCCTCGCGGATGTTTCGTGTCCTGCGTGAATGTGGGGCACTCGCCTGCATCCTTCCCGAGGTCGACCGCCTGTTTGGCGTGCCGCAACCACCTGAGTACCACCCCGAAATCGACTGCGGCGAACATACGATGCTGGTCGTCGACCATGCCGCCCAAGCCGGGTATGGGCTGGAAATCCGCTGGGCCTGCCTGTTGCACGACCTCGGCAAGGGAGAAACCCCCGCCGACATCCTGCCGCACCACTACGAACATGAAGCACGGGGCGCACCGCTTGCCGGGCAAATCTCGGAACGGTTGCGCGTCCCGGCCAGTTGCCGCGACTTCGCCGTGCTGTTCGCCCGTGAACATGGCAATTTGAGGCTGATCGGCGAAATGCGCCCGAACACCATCACCAGCCTGCTCGAACGCTGTGATTGCGTGCGCCGCCCCGAGCGTTTCCTCGCCCTGCTGGATGCCGCCACCTGTGATTATTTTGGGCGCGGAGGTCATTGGCCCGCACCCTGGCCATCCGCTACGTCCTGGCAGATGGCCATGGAAGCCTTCCTCGGCGTGGACGCTGCCGCGCTTGCACGCTCCGTTGCGGAACCTCGGCAAATTCCTGCTCGCTTGCACGCTGCGCGGGTCGACGCCGTACGCAATCGCCTCGCCTGTCACAAGGAAAAGACGGATATCTGATACCCTGTGCTGTATCAATTGTGTTACTTTTTTCCCTTTTCCCTTTTTTCTAGGGAAGCAATGATGCAAAAAATGAGCACTGCTACGGTAAGCGCAGGCTCTTACAGTTCTCTTGAGATCATCAGCCGCCTGCCTGCTTCGCACCACAGGCACCGGATGCCGATCCTTTTCGTACATGGTGCCTACGCTGGTGCCTGGTGTTGGGAAGAGCATTTCCTGCCTTGGTTCGCTCAGCGCGGATGGGCCGGGCACGCGGTATCGCTCAGCGGGCATGGCAGCAGCCGGGGGCGTGACGATCTCGACACTTTCAGCATCGACCATTACGTAGCCGACCTCGTCGAGACCATTGCCACCCTGCCTGCGCCCCCGATACTGGTCGGCCATTCGATGGGCGGCATGGTGGTACAGAAATATCTCGAACAGGCCGCTGCCCCCGCCGTCGTACTGGTAGCCTCGGTTCCGCCCCAGGGGTTAATCTATTCCGCGCTCGGCCTGTTTTTTACCGCACCGCATCTGCTTACCGACCTCAACCGGATCATGGGTGGAGGCGAGCCGAGCGCCGACAGCCTACGCTGCGTGCTTTTCCACCAGCCGGTTGCCGTCGAAAAACTTCAGCGCTACTGGAAACTGTTCCAGCCCGAATCCCTCCGTGCAATCTGGGACATGACCTTTTACAATCTGCCTGATACTTCCCGCGTCTACAGGCCGCCGATGCTGGTGCTTGGCGCACAGTACGACCGCCTGATTTCTCCCGGCCAGGTTCAAATGGCCGCAAACGCCTACGGAACCCCGCCGGAAATATTTCGCGACATGGGCCATGCGATGATGCTCGAACGCAGTTGGGAAAAGGTCGCCGCCCGGATCGATGAATGGCTCACTGAGCAGGGGCTGTGAAGCCCCTGCTCGGGTTCCCGGCGACTATGCTTCTCCCGCGTTCTTCCTCTTCTGCCACAGCACATCCTCGCGTCCTGCCGCACGGTTGAGCACGCGCCCGAGCACGAACAATAAATCCGAGAGGCGGTTGAGATACTGGCGCGCACCGTCGTTGACGGTATCGATCTGCGCCAGCGCCACCAGCGTGCGTTCGGCGCGACGGCAGACGGTGCGGGCATGGTGAGCCAGTGCGGCGGCGCGGGAACCGCCGGGGAGGATGAAATCCTTGAGTGGCTCCAACCCGGCGTTGTAGTGGTCGACGGCCTTCTCCAGCCGTCCCACCTGTTGTGCGGTGATCATGCTCATGCCGGGGATGCAGACTTCGCCGCCTAAATCGAACAGGTCGTGCTGTACGTCGGTAAGGAGCGCACGTACATCGGTGGGCAATTCTTCCGTGAGCAGCAGGCCAAGCGTAGTGTTGGTTTCGTCGATTTCACCGATAGCATGGATGCGCGTGTCGCTTTTCGGGACGCGGTGGCCATCGCCCAGCCCTGTCTGGCCGGCATCGCCGGTACGTGTGTAAATCTTGGAGATGCGATGTCCCATATGTTGTTTCCTGTGGGATATAGGCGTTTTTTAGCAGGTAAGCACGCATGATAAACTGCCACGTTCTGCCCGTGGCTCCTGCTAAGCCAATACCATTCATCAAACTAGATCCTGCAAGAGCGAATCCCATGAAATCCGCCGAAATCCGCGAACAATTCCTGAAATTCTTCGAGTCCAAGGGGCACAGGATCGTAGCCTCCAGTTCGCTTGTGCCTGTCGATGACCCCACGCTGCTCTTCACCAACGCGGGCATGAACCAGTTCAAGGACGTGTTCCTCGGCTTCGACAAGCGCCCCTACAGCCGCGCCACGACCTCGCAGAAGTGCGTGCGGGCGGGCGGCAAGCACAACGACCTGGAAAACGTCGGCTACACCGCCCGACATCACACCTTTTTCGAGATGCTCGGCAATTTTTCCTTCGGCGACTACTTCAAGCGCGATGCCATCCGCTACGCCTGGGAACTGCTCACCGAAGTCTACGGGCTGCCGAAGGATAAGCTCTATGTCTCCGTCTATGCTGAGGACGACGAGGCGTTCGACATCTGGACGAAAGAGGTGGGGCTTGCCCCGGAACGTGTCATCCGCATCGGCGACAACAAGGGCGCACGCTACGCTTCCGTCAATTTCTGGATGATGGGGGACACGGGTCCCTGTGGTCCTTGCACCGAGATTTTCTATGATCACGGCCCGGAAATCCCCGGCGGGCTTCCCGGCACACCGGAAGAGGACGGCGACCGCTACATCGAAATCTGGAACAACGTGTTCATGCAGTTCAACCGCGACGAAGCGGGCGTGATGCATCCGTTGCCCAAGCCGAGCGTGGATACCGGCATGGGGCTGGAACGCATTTCCGCCGTATTGCAGGGCGTGCATTCCAATTACGAAATCGACCTTTTCCAGAGCCTCATCCAGGCGGCGGCGCGTGAAACTTCCAGTGCCGATATGGCGAGCCCCAGCCTGAAAGTGCTGGCCGACCATATCCGCGCCTGCGCTTTCCTGATTGCCGACGGCGTCATCCCCGGCAACGAAGGGCGCGGCTTCGTGCTTCGCCGCATCATCCGCCGCGCCGTCCGGCACGGCTACAAACTTGGTGTGCGGGCGGCGTTCTTCCATCGCCTCGTGCCCGATCTCGTCAAGGAAATGGGTGCGGCCTACCCGGAACTGCCCGCCGGTGAAAAACGCATCATGGACGTTTTGAAAGCCGAGGAAGAACGCTTCTTCGCCACCATCGAAAACGGCATGACAATCCTGGAAACCGGGCTGGCCGAGATGAAAGCAGGGGGGCGCGACTGCTTTGATGGCGAACTCGCTTTCAAGCTGCACGACACCTTTGGCTTTCCGCTCGACCTCACCGCCGACGTTTGCCGCGAGCAGGGCGTAAGCGTTGATACCGCCGCGTTTGATGCCGCAATGGCCCGCCAAAAAGAACAGGCCCGTGCGGCGGGCAAGTTCCGGATGACGGCCAACCTCGATTACGCGGGCGCGGAGACCGTTTTCCACGGCTACGACTTGCTGGAACTCGACGCCAAAATCATCAAACTCTACCGGGACGGAACCGCCGTCGATGAGTTGCGCGAGGGCGACCTTGGCGTCGTCGTGCTCGATGGCACCCCTTTCTACGCCGAATCCGGCGGCCAGGTTGGCGACCGGGGCGAACTCCGTGGCGCGGTGGGCATCTTCGCCGTTGAAGACACCCAGAAAATTCAGGCGGCAGTGTTCGGCCAGCACGGCATCGTCAAAACCGGCGCATTGCGCGTCGGCGACAAGGTAGCGGGCCGAGTGGACATCCCCGCCCGCGCTGCCACCGCCCGCAACCATTCCGTCACCCACATCATGCACAAGGCGTTGCGTGAAGTGCTGGGCAGCCACGTCCAGCAGAAAGGCTCCCTCGTCGACCCCACCAAAACCCGCTTCGACTTCGCCCACACCGCGCCGATGAGTGCCGAAGAAATCCGCGAAGTGGAAGCGCGTGTTAACGCTGAAATTCTGTCAAACGCCGCGACAGAGGCTGCCGTCATGCCGCTGGAAGCCGCGCAGAAATCCGGCGCGTTGATGCTTTTCGGCGAAAAATACGGCGAAACCGTGCGTGTACTCGGCATTGGCACGTCCAAGGAGCTTTGTGGCGGCACGCACGTGACCCGCACCGGGGATATCGGTTTTTTCAAGGTTCTCTCAGAGTCGGGCATTGCCGCAGGCGTGCGCCGTATCGAAGCCGTAACCGGGGAAAACGCCCTGCATTACACGCAAATGCAGGAGCAGCGCGTCACGGAAATTGCCGCGCTTCTCAAAGCCCAGCCCGATGCCCTCACCGAGCGTGTTTCCAGCCTGATTGAACAGGCAAAGGCGTTTGAGAAGGAAATCATCCGGTTGAAATCGAAACTCGTGAGCAGCCAGATCGACGACCTTATCGGGCAGGCGGTCGAAATCGAAGGCGGTGCGAAACTCCTCACCGCCACGCTGGAAGGCATCGACCCCGCAACCTTGCGCGAAACCTTGGACAAACTGAAAGACAAGCTCAAATCCGCCGTGATCATGCTTGCCACCGTCCGTGACGAAAAGGTGAGCCTCATTGCGGGCGTTACTGCGGATTTGACGGCTAAAGTCAAAGCGGGCGAATTGGTGAATTTCGTTGCGCAGCAGGTTGGCGGCAAAGGCGGCGGCAGGCCGGATATGGCGCAGGCCGGTGGGACAGAACCGGGGAAACTGGCGGGAGCTTTGGGGAAGGTGAAGGAGTGGGTGAAGGGGAGGTAGCGTAGGTTTTCCTTATGGAGATAGGAGAGAGCCATCATGGATGACAGTCGGTTTGTCAAAGTCAGCTACGAAGAGCTTAATTCTCGCCAAAAGGAAAACTTCAATTTTCAGAAAGCCTCGGCTGTCCTCGCTGAATATGGGTATAACTGCCTTCGTCTTTCGGATGATTGGCAAGGTGCTGATTTTATTGCTGTTCATATTGATGGAGAAACATTCCGGAAAATCCAATTAAAAGGGCGCCTGAGCTTTGATAAAAAATATCAAGGTAAGGATATTTGGATTATTTTTCGCTATGATAATGATTGGTATATTTATCCGCATGACGAGCTTCTTGATCAAGTTTTGGAAACCGGAAAACTGAAAGGTACAGACTCATGGGAAAAAGAAGGGGCTTTTAGTTTTGGTTATCTTTCACAAGAAAACAAAACGATGCTTGAAAAATACAAACTATGATCAAGTCTGTATGCTTTCCCCTCTCCCGGCGCTATGCACCCTCTCCCGCAAAGGGGGAGGGGGAGTGTTCAGGTATGGATCGAAAATTCTCTATAAGCTATGGCAATCGAATTTTGCCGCTCTGCTGCTTGCCAAAAAATGACAACGAACACAAATGCCGACTGCTGTCATTGAATCCCTCGACCACGAAGGCCGTGGCATCGCACGGGTAGGCGGCAAGGCGGTATTCATCGAAGGCGCGTTGCCGAGGGAGGCGGTCGAATACGAAACCCTGCGCGTCCGGCCAACTTACGAACAAGCCCGTGTTGTGCGCATCCTCCGCGAGAGCGGGTTGCGGGTCGTGCCGCATTGCCCGCATTTTGGAGTGTGTGGCGGCTGCTCAAGCCTGCATCTCGACCCAACGGCGCAGGCAGCGGTGAAGCAGCGGGTGATGGAGGATGCTTTCTGGCATATCGCCAGGCTTCGCCCTGAAATCATTTATCCGGCAATGTCCGGGCAGGCGTGGGGCTATCGCCAGCGTGCCCGGCTCGGTGTGCGGAAGGTTCCGACACGGGGCAGGGTGCTGGTCGGGTTTCATGAGAAGCGTTCGAGTTATATCGCCGATCTTTCGTCTTGCCCTGTGTTGCCGCCGCATGTGTCGGCGATGTTGCCCCGGCTGCGTGTGTTGGTGGAGGGGCTTTCGATTGCCAACCGGGTCCCGCAGGTCGAAATGGTGATGGGTGAGCGTGGGAGTGGGTTGGGCGAACCCGTTACCGTGCTGGTGTTCCGTCATCTGTTGCCGTTTTCCGATGCGGATCTGAAACGGTTGCTGGCGTTTGGCGAAATGGCCAGGGTGGATGTCTGGTTGCAGCCCGGCCAGCCGGATACCGCGCATCCGCTGGCGGGTGGTGAGGGTGAATTGTTTTATTCCCTGCCTGAATTCGATGTGCGCCTAGCGTTTCGCCCTGGCGATTTCACGCAGGTCAATGTCCATACCAACCGGTTGCTGGTTCGCCGTGCCGTGCAGTTGCTCGACCCATGTGCGGGGGAACGGGTTGGCGATTTGTTCTGCGGGCTGGGCAATTTCACCCTGCCCATTGCGCGCCGGGGCGCGGCAGTGGTGGGGGTGGAGGGCAGTGCGGCAATGGTGGCGCGTGCAACAAAAAACGCCCGTGCCAATGGGCTGGATACGCTTGCCGTGTTTTATGTTGCCGATTTGTTCGAGACGACCGGCGACAGCTTCGCCGCGCTTGGCCCTTTCGACAAGCTGTTGCTCGACCCTCCACGTGAAGGCGCGATTGCTGTGGTTAAGGCCATCGAGCCACACAACAGCCCGCGCCGTATCGTCTATGTGTCGTGCAATCCTGCCACGCTCGCCAGGGATGCCGCCGTGCTGGTGCGGGAAAAGGGCTATGTTTTACGTGGCGCGGGCGTTGCCGACATGTTCCCGCATACCTCGCATGTGGAGTCGGTGGCGTTGTTCGAGCGACCTTGAGGGCAAAGGCGCAGTTCGATTGTCAAGTGAACATTTCTTTGTGCAGCATGAGCCGTGCCCGGATAGCGGCAGGCATGACCACCGCGTCATGGGTGATTGCGCAGGAGTAGAACGCGAACCGCGAGTCTCCCGTATAACGTTTTGCTGCAACGTAGGCCACGGCGGAGAGGCCGATTGCCAAGGTGTGCGGACTCATGTGCCAGCCACCTGCCAAAGACAGTGCAACCCTGTTCATTATCGATAGATACAACTATGCGAAATAAGGTAGGGTTTTCGCATGATAGGTACGCCCATTCGTGGAGCTTACTACATTGTACTTGATTTTATTTGAGATAATAACAAAAAAATAAAAATACAAAGCTTTATTCTTATTTGAAGAAATGCAAAGTTATAGATTGTATATGAATGTTTATGATAACAACATTTTTGTTGTTAGTAGTTTCTACAATTGACGAGAATGGGTGGTTAATAATAATTTCAATCTATGTCGAACGGAATCCTTAGTCTTCAGGACAAAGTGCTTTAGAGGCGGTCATGTTTGCTTTTTGTATAAAGGATGCTTGATGCCAGTATATTTTGATCGATTTTTTCTTGAGCATTTACCGGTGATATACCGAGGGTATGGAACTGGAATAAACGGTGTTGTCTGTAAGAACAGTGTTGATGAACATGCGTATTAGCAATAAAAAGTATTTATATATTGCTGCTTCTCTGATCGGTATTGTTATTGTATTAGTTGCGCGCATAGGGTTATTTTGCCTGTCTACCAACATACTGATGCAGGTAAACGAAAATAACGACAATATCTTTTTTAATGTAGTGGTATTTTCCATCACTGTACTTTTATTGGTAGCATTGGGACTGATTGGTCTAACGATCAAGGCAGTATCCAGAGAACCGATTGAAGAACTTTACGTCCTGCTGAAACGATTCAAGGACAGAGGCGGTTTTACTGGTCATTCCAGTAGTGAAGTTGATGAGATTACGGTGGCTCTTGAAGAAACGATGAACGATCTACATGGGTTGCTTCAATCCATCTTGATCAAAGCGCAGACCATTGACGGCAGAGTAGAAATACTGGCTAATGGGATACAGCAAGTGGTTGCAGATCAGACCAATCTATTTTCCCTTAACGCCGCAATCGAGTCAGCACGTTCGCGACAGGACGGTTTTTCCGTCGTTTCCGGTGAAGTATTGTCGCTTGTTGAGCGTACTGGGCGTCTGACGGGCGATGTTCGTGATATGGCCGACCAACTTCGGATGGGGGTCAATGAAATTGTCGTTGAATTGGACCATGTACTCAAGCGAGTCGACCCCAATCGGATCAGTGCGCCAATAGATACAGATGCGTGTGCAAGCTCCATTCAAGGGGAAGAGGCGATTACTGCGCTAAATGAAGCAGATGGTTCCAAGTGATTCGCAGTATATGCGCCAATTGTGGATGTTACGAATGTTGCAACGCAACAACATGTAGTAGCGTTATTCCCATGTCTTCGTTGACATGGCAGTTATTATGCGGAAAATTGAATTTGTGCATCGCAGCAAAATGCTTGAAATTTATACTATGTAAGTAGGAGGTTGATGCAATGAACACAAAGACTCATGGAATGCAACACAGCTCACATGCCAATGCGAGCTCACTTTCGCTTCTGCCTCAACGGGAGACGATTATCAAGAAGGCACGAGAAAGTGTGCGCGCCTCGCATCAGCGGATGCGCAGCCGCTGTCATGGTCGCGGCACACGTGTGTGAAGAAGGTGGCAATTCATCCCTTTAACCGCGCTTCTTTACTGCCCGCGCAGGAAGAAACGGTCAAGGTCGGACATTGTAAACTGCGTCCAAGTAGGACGCCCGTGGTTGCATTGGTCAGCCCGTTCGGTTTTTTCCATGTCACGCAACAGGGCATTCATTTCCGGCACGGTTAGTTGACGGTGGGCACGCACGGCTCCGTGGCAGGCCATCGTGGCGAGTAGGTCGTTCCGCCGCCGGATGATGACTTCGGATGTTGGGTATTCGCGCAGTTCTTCTAATAGTTCGTGTAGTAGTTCTGCCACCGCCGCGCTGGCAAGGAGTACCGGGACAGTGCGCACGGCAAGTTCCCTAGGCCCAGCGGGCGAAATTTCAAAACCCATCTTGAGCAGGGTTTCTGCGTGGGATTCTGCTGTTGCCATTTCCGTTGGACTCGCGCTGAATATCGCTGGAACAAGCAAACGCTGCATGGAAGGCGTGCCATCGAGCACAGTTTTGAGTTTTTCGTAAAGAATGCGTTCGTGGGCGGCGTGCATGTCGATGAGCGCGAGCCCTTTGGCGTTTTGCGCTAGGATGTAAGTGCCGTGCAGTTGCGCGAGGGCGTAGCCAAGCGGGTTGTCGTCGTTCGCCTCGGCAGTGGTATTTTGCGCGGCGCTTGTTTCAATCGAAGGCGCGATGGAGGGTTGAGGTTGGGCACCGGCAGCGAAGCTGAAATACGCTTGGCTTGCCGAGTCCATGGCAACGCGCCCCAGCGTGGCAGCAAGCTGTTCCGAGGGCAGGGGATAGCGTCCTGCGTCATTGATCCCGTCTGTGGTTGATGTGGGCGAGGAAGGGGGCGGGGGGTCCAGAGTGGTTCGCTGTCCGGCCACTCGCGTTTCCGCGTGCCCTGCACCCACGCCACCTAACGCTTGGGTCAGGGCGTGAAAGATGAACTGGTGCACGCCACGGGAGTCGCGGAAACGGACCTCGGTCTTAGCCGGATGCACGTTGACATCGACACCAGCTGGGTCGAGTTCGAGAAAGAGCACATAGGCTGGATAGCGGCTGTTGTGCAGGATGTCGGCATAGGCTTGGGTGATGGCGTGATTGAGTAGTTTGTCCCGCACATGCCGCCCGTTGACGAAAAAGTATTGCGCATCGCGCCGATTGCGAGCGTAGGCTGGGAGGCTGGCGAAACCGGTGAGTTTGATCGCGCTTTCCGCACGAATTTCACGCGCCTGGTTCAGAAAGTCATCTCCCATCAATGTGGCAATGCGCGTGCGCATTTCGCTCACAGTTAGGCGGTGAAGCACGCGCCTATTGTGGGCAAGCTGCATGGCAACATCGGGCCGGGCAAGCGCGATGCGGCAGAAGATTTCTTCGCAGTGGGCAAATTCGGTGGCGTCAGTCCTGAGAAATTTGCGTCGCGCCGGGGTGTTGTAATAAAGGTCAGTTACATCCACAACCGTACCGCGGTTGAGGGCAGCGGGCACCGGTTCGCGGTGGGTGGAATCGATTTTCCAAGCATGATCCGCGCCTTCGATGCGGCTGGTAATGGTGGTGCGGGCGATGGCGGCAATGGCGGCCAATGCCTCGCCGCGAAAGCCCATCGTGCCGACCCGTTCGAGGTCTTCGAGGCTGCTGATTTTGCTGGTGGCGTGGCGCTCCAGTGCGAGGGCGAGTTCGTCGCGTGGGATGCCGCAACCGTCGTCGGAGACGAAGATGCGGCGCACGCCGCCCGTATCCAGTTGCACGTCGATGGCCTTTGCCCCGGCATCGAGTGCGTTTTCCAGCACCTCCTTGAGCACCGAGGCCGGGCGTTCGACCACCTCGCCCGCAGCGATCTGGTTGATGAGTAGTTCGGGCAGGCGGTGGATCGATGCCATGGTCAGGACGTCCGGTATGGTTTCAGAGGACTTCGGCGGCGTAGTCGGCCAGCCGCGAGCGTTCGCCCCGTTGCAGGGTGATGTGCCCGGCGTGCGCCCAACCCTTGAAGCGGTCGACGACAAACGACAGGCCCGACGACCCTTCGGTGAGGTAGGGGGTGTCGATCTGCGCGATATTGCCGAGGCAAGCCACTTTGGTTCCAGGGCCTGCGCGGGTGATGAGGGTTTTCATCTGTTTCGGGGTGAGGTTCTGCGCTTCGTCAATGATAAGGAATTTCTGTAAGAAGGTACGGCCCCGCATGAAATTCAAGCTCTTGATCTTGATGCGGCTACGCACAAGGTCAACCGCCGCCGCACGTCCCCATTGGCCGGTTTCGCCAACCGTCCCGTTCAATACGTCCAGGTTGTCTTCGAGCGCACCCATCCAGGGAGTCATTTTTTCTTCTTCCGAGCCGGGCAGGAAACCGATGTCTTCGCCGACCGGCACGGTGACACGGGTGATGATGATCTCGGCGTAGCGCCGGGTTTCCAGCACCTGTGTGAGCGCGGCGGCCAGCGTCAGGAGCGTTTTACCGGTCCCTGCTTGGCCAAGCAGGGTGACGAAGTCGATTTCCGGGTTCATCAGGAGGTTGAGGGCGAAATTCTGTTCGCGGTTGCGTGCAGTGATGCCCCAGACGCTGTTCTTGCTGTGGCGGCAGTCGACCAGGGTTTCGAGCACGGCGCTGCGCCCGGCCTGTTCGCGCACCCAGGCTTCAAAGGGCGGTTCGCTCTCCAGGTGGACGAATTCGTTGAGCAGGAGGCGGCTTGCGGCAGGGCCGGTCACGCGATAGGCGGTATGGGTGTCCGTTTTCCATGACTCCATCCCGGCAGCGTGCGTTTCCCAGAAGTCGGTGGGCAATTCACAGGAGCCGGTGTAGAGCAGTTCGCTGTCTTCCAGCACCTTGTCATTGAAGTAATCCTGCGCCGCCAACCCCAGGGCACGCGCCTTGATCCGCATGTTGATGTCTTTGGTGACGAGGATGACCGCACGTTCGGGTTCGCGTTGGGCCAGGAACGTCAGCACCGAGAGGATCTGGTTGTCGCCTTTGACGGTAGGGAGCCCCGCAGGCAATTCGACGTTGATCGCCTCGGTCTGCAGGAACAACCGGCCCGTGGCAAGGCCGTGCGAGGGCGTTTTCAGCGCAATGCCCGAGGTGATGCCGTCGGGTACGCTTGATACGATTTCATCGAGCATGCGGCTTACCTGGCGGGCATTGCGTGCGACCTCGGACAAGCCTTTTTTGTTGTCATCGAGTTCCTCCAAAGTCATGATCGGAATGTAAATATCATTCTCTTCAAAGCGGAAGATACTCGTAGGGTCATGCATCAGGACGTTGGTGTCGAGCACAAAGAGCTTGGCGTGATGGGAGGCGGTAGGGGATTTTTTTGCTTTGCGGGAAGCGGCCATAAAAGGGAAACCTCAAACATGAGCCTAGGAAAGAACCCATGAAGAGTAGCGGAGACTTTTTGACAGGGCAATTGTCCGGTAGGGCAGTCGAGGGTCGGTCGGGAAGGTAGGTATATTTTCACAATTGGTTTTATTATGCCGCTGAAGGGATTTCTGGCGTCTTACAAAAGTGAAAGGGTGGATGAGAGAAATGCCGCTTTTGCTTTCCTATTGGGCGTGGCCGATGCTACCGAGGGAAAGATGTGGTGTAGCAATAATGATTACACGCGCACGATGGTTTTTGAAGCAATTGATGAAGGGTTGGAAAATTTAAAACAGTCACGTTATAACGAGCGTGCGGCTTATGTCATTACCGAGATTTTTGAAAACATCCTCTCCTGCGAAAAGAAGCATTGATTTTTACCCCTCAGAAAATAAGCTCAAGCTGCTCAAGCGCCTTTTCGTCCTGTTGGTTCAGAAAAGCCCCAAGCAATTGAAGCGATTTTTTTGCGTTCTCATTGCCTTGTTCCACCGCTTTTCTCAGCCATTTTTGGGCTTCGGTGAGGTTTTGTGCAACCCCTTGGCCTTTTGCGTGTATTACCCCAATGTTGTGTTGGGCGGAGGTATCGCCAAGTTCTGCAATTTTGAGATACCACTTCAGGGCTTCTGCGTAATGAGGAGGTTCAATGAGCCTGTCACAACCGGCGTATGTTTTTGCAAGGAAAGTTTGAGCCAATAAATGCCCCTGCTCAGCCGCTCTCGTATACCACTTCAAGGCTTCTATAATGTCCTGGTCCGCAACACACCAGCCCGTGGAGTACATGTATCCAAGCTCATGCTGGGCATCCACGAGTCCCTGTTCTGCCGCTTTTTGAAACCATTGCAAACCTTTTTCTTCATTTTCCCTGCCACCCATGAACCAACAATAAATTCCACCGAGTTCAAATTGAGCTTTCATGTCTCCCTGTTCTGCTGCTTGGCGAAATACTTCCGTCGCCATTTGAAACCATTTTGCGGATTCCTCTTCATACCATTTGGTGTCCTTTTCGCCACAAACAAGGGCTACTGCGGCGGAGACCGTTTTGATCCTCTTATTCTGGCTCTCGCTCTTAACCATGTCATATATTTCTCCCAAACGGCATTGTGCTTCCGCATCGCCATTTTCAGCCGCCAAGTGAAACCCTTCCATCGCCAGCTGAATCCATTTGATGGCTTCTTCTTCATTTTTTTTATTGGGCGGGAGCCTGGAGTACATCAACCCAAGATCGTATTGAGCTTTTGCGTGTCCCCGTTCCGCAGCCTTGAGGTAGCACTGCATGGCTTTTGCTGAATCCTGCTTGACTCCCCGGCCTTCTTCGTACATGCACCCAAGGTCATATTGAGCCTGTGTATCTCCTTGGTTTGCCGCGAATTTTATTTCTTCAGAACGTTTCATCAGTTCAAATAGAGCCATGTTTTTCTCCTATGATTGGGGATTATTTCTTTGAGTTCCCGGTCGGGTGCACACTTGTTGCGCATCCAACACGGCTGTGGGGTTGGGTAGGGGATGGTCGAGTTAAGTCGGTAATGTTTCTTTATCCCCCTACTGCCAACTCCGCAAGCAGGATGCTTTGGGCGGAGTGCGCGGTGCGGCGTGGGGTTTTGTGCCGGTATCGGCCATTTGACTGCATTTCCCACGCCTGAGTGTTGTCGAGGAGGTAGCAACGCAAGCCTTCTTTGATGACCCGGCGCTTGAGTTGCGAGTCGAGCACGGGGAAGGCCGTTTCGATGCGACGGAAAAAGTTGCGCGGCATCCAGTCTGCGCTCGACAGGTAAACCCGGTCTTCACCGTCTGCGCGGAAATACAGGATGCGGTGATGTTCCAGGAACCGCCCGACGAGCGATCGCACGTGGATATTCTCCGAGAGCCTCGGCACGCCGGGGCGCAGGGCGCAGGGGCCACGCACGATGAGGTCGATTTCTACCCCGGCACAAGAGGCTTCGTAGAGTGCCTCGATGGTTTCGGGGTCGAGCAGAGCGTTGACCTTGGCGATGATGCGCCCACGCCGACCTGCGCGGGTAATTTCAGTTTCGTTCCTGATGGCGGCGACGACGTTGGGCTGAAGCGAGAACGGAGCCTGCCACAGGTGGGCGAGGGTGGAAGCACGGCCAAGGCCAGTGATTTGTTTGAAAATTTCGGCAACATCTTCACCGATTTGTTCGTTGGAGGTTAGCAGGCCGAAGTCAGTATAGAAGCGCGTGGTGCGGGGGTGGTAGTTGCCGGTTCCTAAGTGGACGTAGCGGCGCAGGTTGTCGGTTTCGCGGCGCACGAGCATGAGCATTTTGGCGTGCACCTTGTAACCGAATACCCCGTAAACAACATGCGCGCCCGCTTCTTCGAGGCGGTTGGCCCAGGAGATGTTGGCCTCTTCGTCGAAACGGGCCATGAGTTCAAGGACGACAGTGACTTCCTTGCCTTTTTGCGCGGCGCGTATGAGGTGCTCCATAAGCACGGAATCGGTTCCGGTGCGATAGACGGTCATCTTGATGGCGACGACTTGCGGGTCGTCTGCCCCTGCACGCAGGAGTTCAATAACTGGGGCGAAACTCTGGAAGGGATGGTGGAGCAGGACATCGCGTTCGCAGAGGACGGAGAAGATGTCGCCCCGGCCTTTGAGCGATTTTGGCAGGCCAGGTTGGAAGGGCGGGTATTTGAGGTCTTGGCGGTCGACCCAGTCGGGGACTTGCATCATGCGGACGAGGTTGACAATGCCCGGGGTGGCGTACAGGTCGGTGCGGTCGAGTTGAAAGTGCTGAAGCAGGAAGTCAGCCATCCTATCGGAGCAATTATCGGCCACTTCCAGCCGCACTGCGTCGCCATAGTGGCGTTGCTGGAGTTCGCCCTTTAGCTGGGCGCGCAGATCCTTGACCTCTTCTTCATCGACGAAGAGGTCGGAGTTGCGGGTGACGCGGAATTGGTAACAGCCATGCACGTGCATGCCGTCGAAGAGTTCGTCGACGTGGGTATGCAGGACGGAAGAGAGGAAGACGAAGGTGTAGGGTGCCTGGCCGGGTTGATCCGGCAGGCGGATGATGCGGGGAAGTACCCGGGGCGCCTGTACGATGGCAGTGTTCGAGACGCGGCCAAAGGCATCGCGCCCTTCGAGTTCCACAGCAAAGTTCAGGCTCTTGTTGAACACCCTTGGGAAGGGGTGCGCGGGGTCGAGCCCGATGGGGGTGAGCACGGGCATGACTTCGCGCCGGAAAAAATCGTGTATCCAGGCGCTTTGTGCTTCGTCCCAAAGGCCACGCCGCAAAAAGACGACGCCTTCGCTCTCCAGTGCGGGAAGGATGACATCGTTGAGCAGGGCGTATTGTTCGGAGAGTATCTGGTGCACTTCGTCGCTGACGCATGCGAGCAGTTCGGTAGGCAGGATGCCATCAGTGCTGACGGCGCTGCTGCCAAGGCGGATTTGTTCACGGATGCCCGAAACCCTGATTTCAAAGAATTCATCAAGGTTGCTCGATACGATGCAAAGGAACCGCAGTCGTTCAAGAAGAGGAACCATCGGGTCGGCAGCCTGTGCGAGGACGCGGCGCTGAAATTGCAGCAGGGAGAGTTCGCGGTTGATGAAGTGTTCCGCGTCATAGGATTCTTTGTTGAGCGGGGCAACCATGGTGTTTGTTCCTTGTTCCTGCTGAAATAATAAGTTGTTTATTATGTGGCATTCCTGGCGTGATGGGAAAAAACGGGTGCAAGCATCAAGAAGGCTGGGGGCGAGACGGTGCTAGAATGCCCGCCGTCGCGTCTTCGGCGCGCCACGAATCTGTTTTTTTGAGCCATAACGTGCAGGTTGAGCCATAACGATGCAGGATGTAATTGCCGCAGTCGACCTCGGTTCCAACAGTTTCCGTTTCCAGGCCGGGCGTATTGTCAATGACCAGATTTATGCCTTTGATGGGTTGAAGGAACCGGTGCAGTTGGCCGCAGGCCTGACAGCGGACAAATGGTTGGACGATAAAGCCTGCCAACGGGGGCTTGCCGCCCTGCGCCAGTTTCATGAGCGGCTCGCAGGTTTCAAGCCCGAGGCGGTGCGCGCAGTGGCAACCAACACCTTGCGCGTTGCCAAGAACGCGGCGGATTTTCTTTGCCAGGCCGAAAAGGCGCTTGGCTTTCCCATTGAGGTGATCAGCGGGCGCGAGGAAGCGCGGCTGATCTACGTGGGGGTTGCCCATACACTGCCAGACCCGCATCGTCAGCAGTTGATTGTCGATATCGGCGGCGGTTCCACTGAATTCATCATCGGCAAAAGCTTCGAGCCTGTTTTGCTCGATTCGCTCTATATGGGCTGTGTCAGTTATAGCCTGCGTTATTTTCCCGGTGGAAAGATCAACAAACGCAATTTCCGGGAGGCGGAACTTGCCGCATGCCACGAATTGCAGTCGATTACTCATGATTACAGTGAAACGGGTTGGGAGCGTGTAGTCGGTTCCAGTGGCTCGGCTAAGGCACTGGAAGAAATCCTAGTGGAAAACGGTTTGTCGGAAACCGGGATTACTCGCGACGGGCTGGAAAAGCTGCGCACGATCTTTCTTCGCGCCGGTTCTATCGATGCCGTTGACCTGCATGCCCTGAGAAGCGACCGGAAATCCGTGATCCTCGGCGGGCTGGCGATCATGGTTGCGGTATTCCATGAATTTGGGCTGCAACGCATGGAGTTTTCAGAAGGTGCGTTGCGGCTGGGCGTGCTTTACGACATGTTGGGCCGCTATCACCGCAACGACCTGCGTGATGCGACCGTCGGAGCCTTTATGAAGCGGTATCGGGTCAATATGCGTCAGGCGGGACAGGTGGCCGACACAGCTTGTTCACTGCTTGCGCAACTCGACCCTGCTGCTGCCGACCCGACCAATATGAATCGCAGGTTCCTGCGCTGGGCGGCGCTTTTGCACGAGATTGGTATTTCCGTTGCGCATGCCGGGTATCACAAACACAGTGCCTATATTCTTGCCAACGCCGACATGCCGGGTTTTTCGCGCATGGATCAGGGGCGGCTCGCACGGCTCGTGCTTGCACATCGCGGCAAACTTGCGCGGCTGACAGATATCGAGCCATCGAGCCCAGATTGGTTGTTAATCGTCTGCCTGCGCCTAGCGGTGGTGATCCATCGCGCCCGTGACAACCGGGGCGTGCCGGACATTACCCTGACCCGGATGGGACGCGGTTTCATCGTATGGGTCCCGCCGGAGTGGTTGCGGGAACTGCCGCTTACTGCTGCTGCATTGGAGGAGGAACGACTACAATGGCGCTCGGTCGGGCGTGAGCTTACCGTGCGTGCACTGGCAGCACAAACGGGTTGATATCTGCTTGCGCAGGATTTTTATCGTGTTGATCGACACACATCTTCATCTCGACGCGGCTGAGTTCGATCAGGATCGTGCAGTGTTGCTGGCGCGGGCACGTGCGGTGGGTATCGGAGAATTCGTCGTGCCTGCCGTCGATCGTGCGGGTTTTACGCGGGTGCTGGCGCTGGCTGAAACAACACCCAACGTTTTTCCAGCGCTTGGCATTCATCCGCTTTACGTCGATCATGCTGATGAGGCCGATCTTGACGTACTCGATGCCTTGCTCACGCAGGGTTGCGCCGTGGCCGTGGGGGAAATTGGGTTGGATCATCATATGCCGGAATTTGATGCTGTGCGGCAGGAGGCATTCCTTGGCGCGCAGCTTGGGCTGGCGCGCCGTCATGGTTTGCCGGTCATCCTTCATGTGCGCCGGGCACAGGATGCCGTGCTCGCCGCCTTGCGGCGGATCAGGGTTGCGGGGGGTATCGCGCATGCTTTCAATGGCAGTTTCCAGCAGGCGGAAGCTTTCATTGAATTGGGGTTCAAGCTTGGTTTTGGCGGTGCGATGACCTTTGACGGGTCGCACCGCATCCGCCGCCTTGCGGCGGAGTTGCCGCTGGGTGCAATCGTGCTCGAAACCGACGCGCCGGACATCCCCCCCGCTTGGGCGCATGGGGGGCGGAACGTGCCGGAAAACCTTCTGCGTATCGCGGGGATCTTCGCTGAATTGCGCAACCTATCGTTCGAAGAAATTGTTCGGGTTACTTCCCGCAACGCCCGTATGGCGCTGGCGTTGCCAGGTAGTAGCTGATTTTGGTGCGTGACAATTAAAAAACCATACAATTCGAGTGACAGGCAAATGACTTTGCTAGCGCAGATGGTGAAACTCAAAACAGGGTATCAGGAGGAATTTTTCGCGCTACGTTTCGCACTACGGCATGCATAACCAAGGTCATGGTGCATAATTAGCATAGCCGGTAAAATTCAATACCGGTGGCACCCGTGAGATGCCATTTAACCGAACTTACAAAGGAGAGACAGCTTTGAAAATCCTGGTTCTGGTCAAACGTGTGGTCGACTACAACGTCAATATCCGCGTCAAGGCGGATGGCAGCGGAGTAGATACGGCTAACGTAAAAATGAGTATGAATCCATTTGATGAAATTGCTGTGGAAGAGGCCGTGCGCTTGAAAGAAGCGGGTGTGGCGACAGAAGTGGTCGTCGTGAGCGCCGGTTCGGTAGCCGCGCAGGAAACGCTGCGTACCGCAATGGCAATGGGAGCAGACCGCGGCATTCTTGTGGAAACCGATGTCGACTTACAGCCATTGGCAGTCGCCAAGCTTCTGAAAGCAATTGCCGATAAGGAAGCACCGAAACTGGTTATTGCGGGCAAGCAGGCCATCGACGACGATGCCAACCAGACCGGACAGATGCTTGCCGCACTGCTTGGCTGGCCGCAAGCGACGTTCATTTCCAAGCTCGTTCCCGGCACTGACGAAATCACTGTTGCGCGAGAAATCGATGGTGGCCTGGAAAAGCTGGCGGTCAAGCTGCCAGCAGTGGTGACGGTCGACCTGCGCCTCAACGAACCGCGTTACGCCACCTTGCCCAACATCATGAAGGCGAAGAAAAAGCAACTCGACATCATGAAGCCTACCGACCTGGGCGTGGATGTCACGCCCAGGTTGACGACTCTCAAGGTGACTGAGCCGCCCAAGCGCAGCGCAGGGATCATCGTGACCGATGTCGGCCAACTGGTCGATAAACTTAAGAACGTAGCAAAGGTGATCTGAACATGGCTATTCTCGTCATTGCCGAACACGACAACGCTGCCTTGAAGGCCGCGACACTCAACGCCGTGACTGCCGCCGTAAAACTTGGCGGCGATGTTCATCTGCTGGTAGCCGGAGCTAACGTCGGCGCGGTAAGTGGGGCTGCCGCCAAAGTGGCCGGCATTGCCAAGGTGCTTGTCGCCGATGCACCACAGTATGAGGCGCAAACCCCGGAAAACCTTGCCGCCTTGGTCAAGGGGCTGGCTTCTGGTTATAGCCATATCGTGGCCCCCGCCACTACTACAGGTAAGAACCTTGCGCCTCGCGTGGCAGCGCTGCTTGATGTTGCCCAAATCAGCGACATCATTGCTATCGAAGCGCCAGATACTTTCGTGCGCCCGATCTATGCGGGTAACGCGCTGGCTACGGTGAAGAGCGTTGACTCCATCAAGGTTCTCACTGCGCGCACGACTGCGTTCGACGCTGCTGGGGAAGACGGCAGCGCAGCGGTCGAACAGGTGGCGGCAGGAACTGATTTCGGCCTCGTGCGCTTGATTGGGCGAGAAGTCACCAAAACTGCCCGTCCTGAGCTAGGTGCGGCCAAGGTTGTTGTCGCCGGGGGTCGTGGCTTGAGCAGCCGCGAAAACTTCAGTGGCATTCTCGAACCGTTGGCCGACAAGCTTTGCGCGGCGCTCGGTGCGAGCCGTGCTGCAGTGGATGCCGGTTTTGTGCCGAACGACTATCAGGTGGGGCAAACCGGCAAGATCGTTGCGCCGCAGCTCTACTTCGCCATCGGAATTTCGGGGGCAATCCAACATTTGGCTGGTATGAAGGATTCCAAGGTGATCGTGGCGATCAACAAAGATGCCGATGCGCCGATCTTCCAGGTGGCTGATTTTGGGCTGGTGGCTGACTTATTTACCGCCGTGCCGGAACTGGTGGCGGCTCTGGGTTGAGTCCGCTTTGAAACGAATAGCATTCAGATATTCACTGGAGGGAGGTTCCCAATGAGCACTTACAATGCACCACTTGCAGATATGCGTTTTGTCCTGAACGAACTGGCTAGTTTGCAGGAAATTCTCGATTTACCCGATTTTGACGAAGTCGATGCAGACACGGTGGATGCCATCCTGGAAGAAGCCGCTAAATTCGCATCTGAAGTCATCGATCCCTTGAACCTGAAGGGCGACGTGGACAGCCCAGTCTGGAAAAACGGTGTTGTCACCACGAACCAGGAATACAAGGACGCTTACAAGCTCTTCTGCGAGAACGGTTGGCATGCCATGCCGGTGAATCCCAAGTACGGTGGCCAGGGTTTGCCCCATCTCGTCAATATCGCGGTCAATGAAATGTGGCGTTCTGCCAGCATCGCTTTCGCGCTGTGCCCGATGTTGACCTTGGGAGCCATCGAAGCGATCCGCCACCACGCCTCTGAGGAGCTCAAGGAAAAGTACTTGCACAAGATGGCTGATGGCACTTGGGCGGGCACGATGAACCTGACCGAGCCGCAAGCTGGTTCCGATCTGACCGCCATCCGCGCCAAGGCTATGCCCGACCCCAGTGGCGACGGCACTTACCGGGTTACTGGCACCAAAATATTTATCACTTGGGGCGAACACGATATGGCGGAGAACATCATCCACCTCGTGCTTGCGCGCCTACCTAACTCCGACCCGGGCCTGAAGGGCATCTCGCTCTTTATCGTTCCCAAATACCTCGTTAACGACGATGGCAGCCTAGGTGAACGTAACGACCTGGTCTGCTCATCCATTGAGCACAAGCTCGGCATCCACGGCAGCGTCACTTCGGTTATGTCCTATGGCGACAAAGATGGCGCGAAGGGTTGGCTGGTTGGGCAGGAAGGCAAGGGCGTGGCCTATATGTTCACGATGATGAACCACGCGCGCCTCAATGTGGGCCTGGAAGGCATCGGCGTGTCCGAACGTGCCTACCAGCACGCGCTGGCCTATGCCCGCGAGCGCATTCAGGGTGCGATTATCGGTGACAAGAGCAAGGAAACCAAGCCCATCCTGTTCCACCCGGATGTGCGTCGGCTTCTGATGGACATGAAGTCCCGTACTGAAGCCATGCGCGCGATTGCCTATTTCGTGGCTGGCAACATGGACAAGGCTTCGCACCACCCTGATGTGGAGGTTCGCAGGCAGTCCCAAGCGTATGTCGAACTGCTCACCCCAGTGGTTAAGGGTTGGAGCACTGAAAACGGCATTGAGATTGCTTCCGAAGGTATCCAGGTGCATGGCGGGACTGGTTACATCGAAGAAACCGGCGCGGCGGTGTACCTGCGCGATGCCCGCATCACCACGATCTACGAAGGCACGACCGCCATCCAGGCCAACGACCTGGTTGGACGCAAGACCGCACGTGAAAAGGATGAAGCGGGGAACGTCGGCTTTACGGCCCGTGGGCTGTACAAGGAAATTGCCGCTTATGCTGACAAACTGTCGGGTTGTTCCAGGCTGGGTGATGTTGGCAAGCTCCTGAAGGAAGCCGTCCAGGCGCAGATCGATGCAACAGAATGGCTGATCGGTACCTATGGCAGCGCGCCGGAAGTCGTACATGCCAGCTCCGTTCCCTACCTTAAGCTCACCGGCATTGTAGTGGGTGGCTGGTTGCTGGCCAAATCCGCGCAAATCGCGCAGGCAAAGCTGGATGCGGGTGCAACCGACGGCTACTACAAGGGCAAACTGGCGACGACCCGTTTCTTCGCGCAACACTGGTTGGTGCAAGCCAGGGCGATGGCGACGGAAATCGCTCAGGGAGGCGAGTCGGTGTTTGGTCTCGACGAACCCCTGTTCTGATCTGTTTGGTGCTTAGAGCTACCCTCTTCTCCTATAAGTAAGTGGGAGGAAAATCATCTCCTCCCCCAAAAGAACTTGAACTAACCCCCAATCGTTGGACGGGTGTCCAACTTTTGGGGGTTAGTTCACTTGAGGGGGAGGGGAACGAATGTACAAGTTAAACCGAAAACGCTCTAACGATGTCTCAGCCCGCATTCGGATCAGTGGTACCTCGGCAGGCCGCTGGCAGGAATTTAGCTGGGATGGATTTAGGGTCGTTATCTACATAGCAAACCCATTTGATGGAACCATCGGTATCACTTTTATTAGGAGCCAATTTCAAGATTCCATCACTAACAACTTTCTCGTTATAGGTGATGGTGATGACACCACCATCAACCGTTACGCTCTTAACGGCGTTGCCCGTAATTTTAGTACCAGTCTCCAGCCCTGCAGCAGAGTTGTCGGTAGGCCACGTCCCTTTGTCGATCCAATATTCCGACACAGCGGTCTTAGCGGCTTCGGCCAGACCAAGACCTTCCGCAACGTGGGCGCGCTTGGCATAGTCCTGATAGGCGGGTAGCGCGACGGCGGCAAGGATGCCGACGATGGCAACGACGATCATCAGTTCGATCAAGGTGAAACCTTGTTGGGTTTTTTTCATTTGTAGACTCCTTGTTGTAATGGCGGTTCTTCCGCTCAGTTGAATAGAGCAAAAGCCGTGCCCGGTTTATGTGGGCTTCAGACATGATAAGAGTCTCAAAATAGGCATCTAAAAGTGACAATTCAGGCGGTAAGCTGTCAGTTTTTGACAACTTGCCGCCTGAATTGTCACTTTTAGGTTTCTTCAAAAACCTCAACTTATTCCTGCATTTCTTGCATCTCTGGATGATGGATTGCTTCGTCGCTTGGCTCCTCGCAATGACGGGGTAGGTTCGTCATTGCGAGCGTAGCGAAGCAATCCAGTTTGTACGGACTTGAATCAAAAATGCTCTAGCCCTTGGCTGCTTAGCAAGCGTTCAACTGTCCAACTTTATAGGGTCAGTTTACTTGCGGGAGAGGGGATTCCAAAGGGGGGAGGGGAATATGCAAAAAAAAGCGGCGGAGGTGTGTACCCCTCCGCCGCTTTTCTACGGATACCACGCCTTATTTCTTCACATCGGCATTCTTCACGTCTTTTGCATCGGCGCTCTGTTTCAGCTTGTCGATGTATGCCTGCCACCTCATTTGCTGCATCCGTTGTTGCAGTTCCGGTTTGATTTCATCAAAAGGCGGGACTTGAATGTCGCGTGTGTCTTCCAGGAGGATGACGTGGTAGCCGTACTCTGTCTTAACCGGCGCTGTGGTATATTTTCCTTTGACGAGCTTGGTCATTGCCTCGGAGAAAGGTGGGAGGAACATGGCAGGGCTGGTCCAACCGAGGTCGCCACCTTTGTCCTTGGAGCCGGGGTCGAGCGATTTGCGTGCCAGATCCGCGAATTTTGCGCCTTTGGCAAGCTTGGAGATCGCGGTTTTAGCCTCTTGTTCAGTTTTGAGCAGGATGTGGTGCACGTGGTATTCCTTTTGCCCATTTACAGAAGCCTTGATTTTTTCGTATTCCTGCTTCAGCTCATCGTTGGTTGGCGCATTGGTTTTCGTCCAATCCTGCACGTAATCCCGAATCAGCGCGTTTTGGCGGGCGAGGTCTTGCCGGATGAGCGTATCGGGTCGTTTGTTGATGCCAGCCTTGACGGCGTCTTTCTCAAGCAGCGCACGGACGACAAGTTCCTTGCGGATGTTGTCCCGCATGTTCGAGTCTTCCGGTGCGCCTTGGGCGTGCTGCTCGGAGGCGATGACTTCGATCACTTCGTTCGGGATGACGACGCCATTGGCAGCAGCGGCAGGTTTTGCCCCTGTGCTGGTAGAAGGCGCAGGGTCAGCGGCACAGCCCGTTAGGGCGACTAGGCCGAGGGCGACAAAAGCAACACTGAGGCGGTTTTGGAGATTTTTCATCAGGATTCCTTTTTTGTGGGACATGATCCCAATTTTGATATACATGGAACATGCCGGGGAGAAAACAACAAAGAAAGACTATCACGCAACATGTTTGTTCCAGCATTGCATCGAAAAAAATAATTAGTGCGTGAAAACAGAGCCGTTCGTCATGCCAGTGGGTGTGCATTTTACCTTACTGGTTGGTTTTGTCCTCAAGCAGGTGTTTCGACAGGTACAACCCTTGGACAATCGAGAACGCGAAAAACAGTACCAGACAGCCGGGGAATTTGAAGTAGACCCAAACCTTTTCCGAAAAATGGAAGGCTACATAGAGGTTGAGCGCACCAAGCATGACAAAAAATAATGCCCATGCTAAGTTGAGGTGCAGCCAGACTGGGTCGGGGAGGCGTATCTGGCCTTCGAGCATGCGCCGGATGAGGTTGCGGCGGAAAACCATATCCGAGCAGAACAGGATCAGACCGAACAGCCAGTAAACCACGGTGGTTTTCCACTTAAAGAAGGCCGGGTCGTGAAATATGAGTGTGGCTCCGCCGAGAGTGGTGATGACGACCAGTGTGATCCACAGCATGCGGTCGACCTTGCGGTGTTTGAGCCAGACAATGACTATTTGCAGCACTGTGGCAACAATAGCGATGAAAGTGGCAATCAGGAAGGGCGCTTGGTCGGCGGGAATGTCCTCGGCCAGCCATTTCGTGACCAAGGCATGCGCCTCATCTGGGAAAAAACCAGCGATTTGGTAGGCTGCAAAAAAGAAAATGACCGGCAGTAGGTCAAAAAGAATTTTCATGGACGGGATTATACGAGGTCGACACGGTTTCTGGGAGTGCTTCACATTTATCAACCCAGTTTGTTTTTCCGGTCTTTTCCCCGCTTCCGGGAAGTGCTGCGAACGGTTCGTCAAAAACGGGTACCCAGTTCAATTGGGATTTTCCTGTTGCAGCGTCAATGTCCAGGACAAGGCGTCCATGTAACAGGCCGATACCTGTTCTGGATGGATATGGCAGGCTTCGGCGGCAGAAGCGATGCGGCTCGTGTCCATACTTTCGCATGCTCGTGCCAGCGCCAGCGTCGTGGCGTAAATACCTTGGCTGCGGAGAATGGCGTTACGGATGTTGTCGTCGATGGACAGGACATCCAATGCGTGTTCTATCGGTTGTTGCAGGATGACATCAATCAGCGACAGAAGCCCGGTGAGGAAAATCGCTTCGCGCTCATGTGCTGTCCGCGAGCCGGAAACCAGTTCCATGAAGCGTGCTCGGACGAGCGCCGTTTCGAGCACGGCTGCGGCGCGCGGCTGGTTACGGTTGCTCCCGCAAAACAGCAGCGTGAGCCAACGCCGCAGCGGTGCGCGCCCCAGCAGGGTGATGGCGTGTTCGATCGAGGATACGTGTTCTTGCAGGCCGTTGGCTGCCGAGTTGATGTAGCGCAACAGGCGCAAGGTAATGGCTGCATCCTGCTTGAGGATGGAGACGATTTCTCGTGTCTCGGCGTCTTGCTGCAATTTTTTCAGCAGCATAGCCAAATGGGCGAAACTGGGACCGAGATCGGCTTTTTTCCATTGTTCGCGGCTGACGACGAAGTGTCCCTGAAACAGGGTAGCCCCAATCTCGTGGCAGAAATTGAAATCTTCAATACTAGACAGGTTTTGCACCAGAATCGATGCATGCGGCACTTTCTTGAGGAAAAAGTTGACGAGCCTTTCCCCTTTGTCGATATCGATCTGGGAAGCCTGCATTGAAACCAAGTCGATTTCCGGCAGCAAATGAAAATATTCGGGCGTCGCTATCGGATCGGGGATACCGATGCGGTAACCGAGTTTGCGTAGAGTACGCGCCCAGGTCAGTAAATCGCCCTGCGCGGGTTTGTTGGATTCATCAACGGATTTGAGGATGAAAAAGGTATTGGCCGCTGGAAGTTGCGTCAGGCATGGATCGCAAAGAAAAGAATCCGGGATTTCGATGAAGACGGAGCGTTGTCCGAGTAGCGGAAAAATATTGGTATGTATTAGGTTCCGCACCAGGACTTCAGCATAAAGATGGAAAACACGCCAGTTCTGTATGCGGATGCGAGCATTGGCGGCTTTTTGGAGCAGGAACTGGTATCCGGCGATTTTTTGTTGGCGGTCGAGGACGGCTTCGCGGCAGATGACAGAGTCCCAGATGTATTCGATGCTAGATGTACCTACGGGTGGCTGTCCCTGCTGCAGGGGGGGTTGGTGAACCGATTTGTCGGTATCAATGGGAGCCGGGGTTGCAGTGTCGCCATACGTGTTGTCTTTTGCAGGCACAGACGGCGACGAACGGTGGAACAGACGGTGGAACAGGCTCGCCAGCATGTTGGATACTCCCAAGGTTCATCCACGATTATGGTGCATATCTACGTGGTAGAAGTGCCCGAATACTGGGATACCGGAGAAATGTTCCTTCTCTCCGTGACTCAATCGTCGACCGGCGGTATTCCAGCACGGCGGCGAATGCTGTTGAGGTAAGCTGTTCCATCGGGCGAGGTTTTGTCGCGCAGCGCCTTGAACATCGTTTCGCCTAGGCAATCGAGTATCTCGTGCATGGCGTTATGGCGGCCACGGAACTTGCGCAATGCCTCGAAAGCGGCTTGGATACCGGGAGGTTGATCGATCGATATCTGTTCCTCGATGGCCAGATGCAGCGACAAGTGCAAAAAGGGATTGGATTGCCCGTTTTCAGGGGAAAACTCCTGTGACAGCGCATCTGGGGCGGAGAGCAGGGCGTGGTATTCGGGGTGTTCCAGCGCAATACCCGCAGCAATGGTTTCAAGCGCGCTAAGGACTTCCTGAGCCTGGTACTTGCGCCAGGCTTCGATGAAAAACTCTCGGACTTGTTCGCGGGTAGGGTTAAACATGACATGGGTTGGCGGTCAAGGAAGCGTTGTTGGGTTCAGGTTGCCCTGTCCGACCAATTGCATAAATCGTACACGCAGCAGGCTGAGCAAAGTGGTTTTTTTGCAGTGCAAACATAACGACCGTGCAATATTAACCAGTGATGCGCATCAAGCAGGTAGTCGGCAGGCACAGTTTTCATAAGCGAGGTTTCGACTTCATCCACATCCTTGCCGGGCGCAAGCCCCGTGCGGTTGGCGACTCGAAAGACATGCCTGTCGACGGCTATGATCGGCTGGCGAAAGATAGTATTGAGCACGACGTTGGCGGTTTTGCGCCCCACACCGGGCAGGGATTCAAGCGCGGTGCGATCAGGCGGGACTTCGCCTGCGTACCGCTCGACTAGCAGGTGGGAAAGTTTGATGACGTTTTTTGCCTTGGCGCGGAAAAAGCCGATGGTTTTGATGCGTTCGGCCAGTTGCCTTTCTCCCAGCGCGATCATCGCCTGTGGCGTCGGGGTTAAGGGGAACAGGCGGCGGGTTGCCAGGTTGACGCCTTTGTCGGTAGTTTGTGCCGAAAGTACGACCGCGACGAGAAGCTGGTAGGGGTTGCCGAATTCGAGTTCAGTACGCGGTTCCGGGGTACGTTCTGCCAGACGACGGAAAAATTCGCTGACCGTTTCCAGTTTCATGACCGTTTTCAGGCAACGGGCGGCGCGGCGGTAGCTTCTACCGGCGGGGGCGGGGTCTGTTCCCGGTTGATGCGTGCCGCACGGTGGGCATTGATTGCGTTGAAACCGGCAACCAGGCAACCGAGAACGAAGAATGCGCCGGGCGGTAGGCTGGCAAGCAGAAAACCCGGGTAGTTGTCACCAAAAACGCTGATTGATTTCAGGCTCGGAAAAACCATCTCAATGCCAGAAAAAATTGTGCCATTGGCAATGAACTCGCGTATCGCGCCAAGCAACGCCAACACCCAGACTAGGCCCAATCCCATTGCGATGCCGTCTACGGTCGACTCCAAAATGCTGTTCTTGGCTGCGTAGGCTTCAACGCGAGCGAGTACGATGCAGTTGGTGATGATGAGTGGGATGTAGATGCCGAGTACTAGGTACAGGCTGTGAAAGTAGGCGTTGAACGCTAGGTCAAGTACCGTTACCAGCGCTGCGATGATGAGAATGAACACGGGGATGCGTATCTCGTAGGCGATCCAGCGCCGCAGGCCGGAGACGACCAGGTTCGAGAGAGTCATTACTATGACGGTGGCAATTCCCAAACTAACGGCACTCACCATGCTGGTGCTGATGGCAAGGATCGGGCACATGCCGAGAATCTGAGCCAGGCCCGGATTTTGCCGCCACAGACCGTTGCGGATGTTTTCCCCGAGATTACTCATTGCTCATTCCTTTTGTTTTTCTGCCGGGGCAGTAAAAAGCGCCTCGCGATGCGCGTTGACCCAGGCGGCGGCGCGGCCTACCGCGTGCGTAACGGCACGGGCGCTAACCGTTGCGCCAGCGGGATAATCAAAATTGCCGCCGTCCTTCTTCACTTCCCAACGCGTGGTGGGCATTGTGGTGTCTGCACCAACGAACTGGCCGATCCAGGGTTTATCCTTCCTTCGATCCTTGGCCGGGTCGATGTAATCGCCCAAGCCCGGCGTTTCGCGGTGCGAAGTCACACGCACGCCGCCGATGCGCCCCTCACTGTCCAGTGAGACAACGAGATCAATGCGCCCGCCGTAGCCGTCCGGCGCAAAGGTTTCGAACACCAGCGCCACGGGTGCACCGCCGCTCCGGGCGCGCCAGACCTTGCCGACGCGGCTCTCGGTGCCGCCTTCAATTTTGGTCTTGTCGTTGATTTTGTCGTCAAGCAGGGCATTGTCGTAATGCAGGTTTGGTAACACTTCGGCAATGAGGCGCATCTTTTCCTGTTCTTTGGCGGCACGGATACGGTCGCACGTCATTTCATACGTGAACGCCATGAGGGAGGTAAAGATCAGCGTAAAGACAAAAAGCCCAAAAGCCGAAACCAGCGCACGGTATAGCGCAGGTGGCAACCCTACGAGGAAGGCCACGCGGGAAGGGGGCGATTCGGGGAGCGCGGAACCGGGAGGTGTCATGGCCTATCCTTGCGCTGACCGGCAGGGGCAAGAGGGGTTGCGCGGTTGATAAACGGCACGCAGATGTTCATCAGTAGCACGGCAAAAGCGATTCCATCAGGGTATACGCCAAAAGCGCGGATGACCCACGTAATGATTCCGACCCCGAGGGCGAAAATGAATTTACCGAGCGGGGAACTTGCACACGTGACTGGGTCGGTGACGATGAAAAAGGCTGCAAGCATCGTTCCGCCGCTGGCGAAATGAAAGAGCGGGGAAGGAAAACTCTCCGGCGCGATGAGGTAGGACACGCTCGCCATGACGCCCATGCCGACGATGAAACCGAGCGGCAACGACCAAGGGATGATGCGGCGTGCAAGTAAAAAGACACCACCGACAACATAGCCTGCCGCGATCCATTCCCACCCTCGCCCGCCAGCGTAGCCAAAGGTATTAGAGGTGAGAATGTCCTGGACATTGCCCAGGTTGTGCAATCCGGTGCGCATGGTATCTAGGGCTGTTGCGCCAGTGATACCGTCAATTCCGCGACTGCCGCCGAGAATCAAATGCAGTTGGGTAGCGAAGTCCACGCCGTCGACGGAAGGCCATTGCGACATCAGCGCCGGATAGGCGACGATCATTGCGCAATAGGCAGCCATTGCTGGGTTGAACGGGTTTTGCCCGATGCCACCATACAGGTGCTTGGCTCCGATAATGGCGACCAGCACACCTGCCACGGTCAACCACCAAGGCGCGATGGAAGGCAAAATAAGCGCGACAAGCCAAGCGGTGACGATTGCCGAGCCGTCACTGAGCGTGACCCATAGAGGACGCTTGCGTAGCCGGAGAACCAGTGCCTCAGCAGCTAGGGCCGACACGGTGGCAATGACGAGGTTGACCAGGATGCCAGCGCCAAATTGCCAAACATAGGCGGCGATGCCAGGCAGGAGCGCGACCAGCACGGTTGTCATTACGCGCTGCACACTGGCAGGTTGTCGGATATGTGGGGAAGTCATGTTTGTTGATCGTACAAGGGCGCAGCGTTGTCCTGGAGAGAGGGCTCGATTTGGGCCTGTTCATTGACCCGTTCCGCGGCGGCGGCGATTAGCGCGGCATCGGCGGCAGATTTTGTGCGGGTTTCAGTAGCTCTAGCGGCTAGGCGCGCGGATTTCTCAGCCTTCTCGCGTTCCAACCGAGAACTGCGGAATTCAAACCTCATTCGAGCCTGATCGGCGGCTTTCTGTTCTTCATCACGGGCGCGGATTTCGCTGCTGGCATAACGGAAGTAATCGACGAGCGGGATATGAGCCGGGCATACGTAGGCGCAACAACCGCATTCCATACAGTCAAATAGGCGATGATATTTGGCACCGTCGAAATTTTTCGCACGGCTGGCCCAGTACAACTCGAAGGGTTGCAGATTGACTGGGCAGGCGTCCACGCATTCGCCGCAGCGAATGCAAGGTTGCTCCGACGGCGGTGGTGGGAAAAGCTCTTTGGAAGCGGCGATGAGGCAATTGCAGCCCTTAGTGACTGGTGCGTCGAGGTTAGGCAGGGTAAAGCCCATCATTGGCCCACCCATCAGGACGTGCGTCGTGTTGGGTTTCACTCCGCAGAATGCGAGCAGATCGGCAATTGGCATACCGAGCGGCGTTTCGTAATTACCCGGACGCTTTACGTTGCCGGTCACGGTGACGATACGCGACACCATTGGCTCGCCATGCAACAAGGCGCGGCACACCGCGTGCGCGGTAGCGACATTGAAACACTGTATGCCGAATTTGGTGACACGGTCGCTAGGGGGGATCTCAATGCCGGTGAGTACGTGGATGAGTTGCTTTCTTTCCCCGGTCGGATAGCGCGTCGGAACGACAATGACAGTCATCTTGCCCGTGCCCAGGCATTCGCGCGCAACAGGTTCCATGTCGTCCACGGCGGTGCGCGTGGCAGCGATGGCCTCGGGTTTGTTGTCTTCGATACCGATAAGTGTTTGCTGCGCACCGGTCAAATGCGCCAGAACCGCTGCGCCACTCACGATGTTGGCGGCGCGCTCGCGCATCAAACGGTCATCACCGGTCATCCACGGTTCGCATTCTGCGCCGTTGATGACTAACGTATTAATTTTGCTCCTGGCCTTGAGGTGGCTTGGAAAAACCGCACCGCCCATGCCAACGATGCCGCTTGCCTGGATGCGGAGAATCAACTCGTCGCGGTTTGCCGTGGTGGGGTCGAGCGGTTCGTATGTGATCCAATGATTCTCTCCGTCCGGTTCGATTACGATGGACTGTGAGGACAACCCGGATGGGTGCGCCATCGGATAACGCCCGATTTCCGTGACCGTACCCGAAGTCGGCGCGTGAATAGACGTGCCATCCGCACCCTCAGCTTCGCCGATGCACTGACCTTTCAATACCTTGTCACCAACGGTGACAATCGTCCTTGCCGATCCCTGGCTCCCCTGGATGAGCGGGATTATCAGCCGTGGCGGCATCGGTACGTGCCGGATTGGAGTCTCGGAAGATTCCGTTTTGTGAGAGTCGGGATGGACTCCGCCCCTGGGAGTGAAAATCTTCAAATTCATGCCACCACCCTGAGTCCTGTCACTGGGTATTTCCAACGCCAGTTTTGCGGCGTGCGCGGTTCTTCTACCATTGAAATGCAATCGACAGGGCAAGGCGGCAGGCACAATTCGCAGCCTGTGCAATAACGGCTCACCACCGTATGCATCTGTTTGGATGAACCGATGATCGCATCGACCGGGCATGCCTGGATGCACAACGTACAGCCGATACAGGTTTGTTCATCGATGAGTGCTACCGTTTTCAGCTTTTCGACTAATGCCCCACGTGGTTTGAACTCACGCCCGAGCAACTCCGCTAGCTTGCGTGTGTTGTCGTCGCCGCCTGGTGTGCACAAGTTGATTTCGGTTTCGCCTTTGGCAATGGCTTCGGCATAGGGCTTGCAGCCTGGATAGCCGCACTGGGCACACTGGGTTTGCGGTAGGATGGCGTCGATCTGCTCGGCCAGCGGATTTCCTTCAACTTTGAAATAAACAGCGGCATAGCCTAGCGTCGCACCAAGCACGAGGGCTATTCCTGTCATGATTAAAATGGCGGCAAGCATCGATCTGAAAAAGATGGGGGGCAGAAGGTAATTTGGGCAGTGCGGTTATTTTTTAATGATGAAAACGATCCAATCCAGCGAAACCCATGAAAGCAAGGCTCATAAAACCGGCAGTCATCATGATGATAGGCACGCCCCGTAACGCCAATGGCACATCGGCTCCATCCATCCGTTCACGGAGGCCGGCGAACAGAATCAGGGCAAAAGTGAAACCGACGGAGGAACCGAACCCGAACAGCAGGGATTCGAGCAGGTCATAACTGAGTTCCGCGCTCAACAGAGGAATACCGAGCACGGCGCAGTTGGTGGTAATCAGCGGCAAGTAGATGCCGAGCACTTGATACAACAGCGGGCTGACCTTGTGGATGATCAGTTCCGTGAGTTGCACGATGGCCGCGATTACGACGATGAACGCCAGCGCACGCAGGTAGGTGAGGTCGAACGGCACCAGCAGGTAATGGTCGATGAGATAACTCGCCCCTGAACCCAGCGTGAGCACGAAAGTCGTTGCCAAGCCCATACCGATGGCAGTTTCGAGTTTTTTCGAGGTGCCCATGAACGGGCACATCCCGAGAATGCGGACAAAAACTACGTTATTGACAAGAACAGCGCTAAGGACGATGAAGAGATAACCCATTCGAAGCAATGATAGCGAATGAACAAAACACTGTATTATACAGAGTATTACACCTACGCGGCAGTAGCCTGTACGCACTCGCGGACGAGGCACGGGCCACGAAAAACGAGGCCACTCATCAACTGCACCAATGCTGCCCCGGCATCGAGTTTTGCTCGGGCGTCTGTGCCATTGAGTACGCCCCCCACCGCAATGATCGGCACTTCACCCGCTAGTTCCTGCGCGAGTTGGCGTATTAAGGTGGTTGAAGCTTCCAGCAATGGCGCACCCGACAGCCCGCCTTCCTGATCGGCGTGATGCAACCCCCCCACCTTGTCGCGCGCAAGCGTGGTATTGGTGGCAATCACGGCATCGATGCTGTGACGGCGCAAGGCATCGGCAATAGATGAAATGGCAATCGTGTCAAGGTCTGGTGCAATTTTCAGCGCTAGCGGTACGTAGCGGCCATGATGCCCGGCCAAGTGATGTTGGGTCTCCTTGAGGCGGGCAAGGAACTGGTCGAGTTCGGAAGTGCTTTGCAACTGGCGTAGGTTCTTTGTATTGGGCGACGAAATATTGACTGCCACGTAGCTTGCCACCTCGTACACTTTGGCGAAAGCCACAAGGTAGTCATCGACGGCGCGTTCCATCGGAGTGCCGACATTTTTACCGATATTGATGCCGAGAATGCCTTTGTATTTGGATGCACGCACATTGGCGACAAGCGCATCGACCCCGTGGTTGTTGAAACCCATACGATTGATGATGGCGTGTGCTTCCGGCAGCCGGAAAAGGCGCGGACGCGGGTTCCCCGGCTGTGCACGTGGCGTGGTCGTACCAATTTCAAGGAAACCGAAACCCATCAATGCCAACCCGTCGATGGCCTCGCCGTTTTTGTCGAGTCCTGCGGCAAGCCCAATGCGGTTTGGAAACTTGAGCCCCATGACCTCTACCGGGATAGAGAGGTGTGGACGTCCAACGGGCAGCAGGCTGCCAGCGACGTGCAAGGTGGCTATGGCGGTTTCGTGCGCGGTTTCAGGATCAAACGAAAAGAGGAGGGGGCGAACTAGATCATAAAGCATGGGGGCGATTGTAGCGGCTTGTACCCGACAGCGCGACATGAAAAACGAAACCGTTCCAGTACAAGACCAAACCGAGCGGCAGGGAGGATCGCATGATGGGTGCAATCTCCGCGATTCATGGAGAACTGAGGCGAGACAAATATTTATGAAACCAAAGAATACCCACTTAATTTTCTTGGAAAACCTCCAAACAGAGGGCAGGGGATTCAAAGCGGGGTTAGAATTTCATAAATTATTGCCAGTGTTCCAGAATGTAAAAATTATTAATGTGATGAGATGTTATTTTGAATGATATTTTAGCTAACTGTGTAACTCTTATGTGGACACGTCTTATATGTACCTAATGGTGTACAATTTAAATTGTCGGTGTAATATATTATTTCTACGCACATACATTCTATGTGATTTCGATGTGTATCATTTCATAGATATCGATATAGTAACTTCCATGAGGTTCGGTTTATATTGTCACACCGATGCGTTATTTTTGTAAGAAAGCTTGCATTGAATTTTATGTAAATGCGTTTATTTAGATAACGAAACGTGATCGAAGGAATGGAGTTTCATTAAAAATCAATGAGTTGTATCTGTATTTGATGCGTATTTAGCTGCTTGGTTAATAAGTGCGAAGGAACATAAAATGAGCAGTATCCGCAAGTTGATCATGCTGGTGGATGATAGCCTTACCAACCTGATGGTTGGTAAGGAGGTTTTATCTGACATATACAGTGTGATAACTATTCCATCAGCAATAAAAATGTTTGAATTGCTGATGCGCTATACACCAGAGCTGATTTTGTTGGATGTCGACATGCCTGAAATGAATGGATATGAGGCAATTGAAATTCTTAAAAATAACCCAAAAATGAAAAATATTCCAGTAATTTTCCTCACAGGTATGGGTGATTCTGTCAGCGAACTTCGCGGGTTAGAATTAGGCGCTGTTGATTATATAACTAAGCCATTTTCACCGGCACTTCTGAAAAAGCGGGTCGAACTGCATACTTTGATAGAAGCACAGAAAAAAGCACTACAAGATTATAACGAAAATTTACAACAAATAGTGCTTAATAAAGCGCAAACTATACTTAAATTACAGAATAAAGTTTTGCAAGCAATGGCAGAATTAGTGGAAGGGCGGGATAATTTTACAGGGAATCATGTTGAACGAACGCAAATCTGCCTTGAGGTATTATTGTCTGCTATGAATGAAACCGGTATATACCGAGAACAAACAATCGGGTGGGATATTAATTTATTGCTTCAATCTTCACAATTGCATGATGTTGGGAAAATTGCTATTCACGATAATATTCTTAAAAAACCTGGAAAATTAACAGAAGAAGAATTCGAAGAAATGAAAAAACATGTCGCATATGGTGTCAACTTTATAGAAAAACTTGAAGAGAGTGAGGAGGATAGTATTTTTTTGAAATACGCCAAAATATTCATTAATTATCATCACGAAAGATGGGATGGTTTCGGTTATCCAAACAATCTCGAAGGAACAAATATTCCGCTACTGGGGCGTCTGATGACTATTGTCGATGTTTACGAAGCCTTAGTTTCTGAACGGTGTTACAAACAAGCGATCGATCATCAAGCAGCAGTGAATATTATTCTACAAGGCAGGGAAACTATTTTTGATCCAATTTTGACTGATTTGTTTGAACAATGTTCAGAACAATTGTTTTTATCAATGTCGTTAAATGCAAAAAATGAACAAAATCAATATTTGAGCATAAGAAAATGAATGGAAGAACTGTGATACCAGATATTAGTACGTCAACAAGATACTTTTTTGTTGTAAATCCGATATGTTTTGATAACCATCAGAAAATGGAGTCGATGATTGCAGGAGTGCACAGATTTTTCAATGAGTTAAGCAAATCAACGATAAAAGTACCCCCAGATTATGCTGTTCATGTTTCGCGCTTTCCGCGCGATGCCATCGGTGCAATACGACGATTTGCCGCTGCTGTTCCATCTGCTGTTCCACTCAGAGTATATGCTGTCGGGGGTGACGGTATATTGTTCGATTGCTTGAATGGTATCGTAGGGTTGAATAATGTGGAATTAGGTATTATGCCCTACGGTGCAGAAAACAAATTTTGTACATTTTTTGGAATAAAAAATCAGAACATCCTTAATTCTTTGGAAATACAAACCCGCTCATCTTCTATACCGGTAGATGCAATGTATTGCAACGGTAATTATGCTTTGAGTCATTGCATGATTGGTTTGGAGTCGCTGATAAATGGTAATATTAAAAAAATTCGAAAACATATATTTTTGAAGCGATTTATGCCATCAGTTTTTTATTTTTTTTTCGTAAATTACATGTATTTTATAGATGCTTTGAATTTTAAAACAGTCGATCATAACTACAGTTTATGGGTAGACGGTGAAGATATGAGTGGAGTACATTTCGCAATTAATATCATCAACACTTCGTGGCATTCTGGTGAAGGATTTAATCCAAAAATTGACCCGTGTGATGGTTGGTTGAATGTGCTGGTGGGTGGTGATATGAGTGTACTGAAAATATTTAAAACAATTAATGGTTGGTCGAATACATTGAATAAATTAAAAATAGCCGAAATGTATGGAAGTGATGGTGATCAAGAAAAATATCGAAACTTATCTCGAAAATTTTATACATTTAGGTATGCAAAAAAAATTTTTATAACTTCCGAAAACTCATTGATACTTAATTTGGATGATGAAATTTTTTATGACAAAAATATTACAATTGAAATAAAACCTGCGGCAATACGCATCATCGTTCCGAATTCTGTAGCTGGAGTGTAGCCATGACACTTAAAGCGGATCCAGGAAATAATTATTTTTACTTGGCACTTGTCATGGCGGCGATTGGTGCGATCATCATTATATTGCTACATATGGGATGGGTAGTTCACGCGCATCATTATTCTGTCCTGTTAGTGCCTATTTGCGTTTCCCTCGTCATGTTGTTAGTTATAATTCCTACGATAAAATGTATACAACGAGTTTTAGGTAGTCAGGACGAAGGGGGATATTACCGGGCAGCCAGTTTTTTCGCTTTTTTTGGTGTTATTGGATTTCTCAATATTCGATTACCGCATTATCTCTGGACAGAGCAGCTAGACAAAGCGCTTCTTCTGATCATTATATGTTTTCTACTTGTTGTTATGATGGCACTCTTGATGATTTCTATAAGAAACCTTGCAGCTATGTCCTACACGGTTCCATTACTTATCTTTTTAGTTTTCATTTTTAATAGTCTATATTTAAACGATCATGAATATTATTTAAACGTCAGCGTGTGTATATGTGGTATCGGTGCAATTTACTGTCGATACAAATCGCTTTTCTATCTTATTATTACAGTTAATGTAATTCTTTATATATTGGTTTTAAATCATATTCCTCTTTTCGGGTTAACTGTGTCATACGACGTTGGGTCTATCAAGTGGGGAATTGCTATTTACGCTATGTTTGTGCTTCTGATGCTGACGCGTTTTGCTTCAGACAGAAATTTACGATCTACGCAAGCGGAAGAGGCTTTTGCTACACTGATGGCAAGCACCCCCAACATTATCGCCCTAGTGGACGAAAGAAACTGTGTCACCTATATCAGCGAGCCGATGGCAAAATTGGCCAATATCGAAAACACAAAAATGGTTGTTGGGCGCCCATTGATTGATCTTTTTCATCAAATGAGTATGAAATTGATGATTAGTGATATTTTTGAGCAAGATGATTTTTATGATGAAACAAAAGAAATAATAGAAAATGATAAATCATTTTATTTCAGAATTATATCCAGTTTATTTGTGGGCACTAGGTATGCTAATAAATGTGAAAAACGTGGTAGATTTATTGACATCAGTGATGTAACCCCCCTGGTTGAAGCCAGATTGGAAGCGGAACGAGCCAATCGATCTAAGAGTATGTTTTTGGCTAAAACATCTCATGAAATTCGTACTCCAATGAATGCAATTATTGGTATGAGTGAGTTGATTTTACGTCAAAAAGATATATCTAATAATGTTCGCTATTATGCGGAAAATATGAAACAAGCAGGAACAAATTTATTGGTAATTATCAATGATATTCTTGATTTTTCCAAAATGGAATTCAATAAATTAGAACTTGTCCCAGCAGAATATGAGTTTGATTCCTTATTGAGCGATGTGTGTATAATTACCAAGATGCGTTTAGCGGGAAAACCAATTCGATTCTATGTTTATGTTGACTGCCATCTACCGAGCAAAATGGTTGGTGATGAAGCACGTATTCGTCAAATATTGTTGAATTTATTATCTAATGCTGTGAAGTATACAAAAAAAGGATATATTTCACTTCATGTAGATGCTAAAGAAGTGCAAGCAAATGAATATGAGGTTCGATGCAGAGTACAAGATACTGGTATTGGTATTAAAGAAAGTGATATAAAACGCCTGTTCAATGAGTTTGTGCAAATCAATGGTTTCAATAAAAATCAAATAGAAAGTACGGGATTAGGGCTCGTTATTTCAAATAACCTCAGCCGCAAAATGGGTGGAAAAATTATGGTTGAAAGTGAGTATGGTAAAGGATCAGTTTTTACTGTTACGTTTTTACAAAAAATTCTTATATATCATTGCTTTGCAGAAGTTTTTGAACCAGATAAAAAAAGTGTTTTATTTTATGAACCTCGTCGTCAATTTGTAGAAAATGTTTCTATGACTGTCAAAAATTTAGGTGTATTTTGCAAACGTGTTGAATCTCATGAAGATCTTGTTGATGAATTATTGAGGCGCGTATACGGTTTTGTTTTCGTACCTCACTATTTGTTGACGGAAACCGTTACCGAACTGAAGCGGCTTGATTCTAATGCTGTGCCGGTGATTGTCGACGCGAATACTGAAGATCATATGTCTATACCCCATATCCGTACACTAACCATGCCGACCTATGCGCTTAATGTTGCCAACATCCTGAATGGTTTGCCTGATGTGAAGCATTATGCTCAGGTTGCCGAGAGCGAGGTTCGCTTTATTTTCCCGGATGCAAGAGTTTTGATCGTGGACGATCTTGCGATCAATCTGCGTGTGGCGCAAGGAATCATGGCTATTTACGAGATGCAAATCGATTGTGTCGAAAGTGGGTTTGAAGCCATCGAAAAGGTAACACAACAGCACTATGACATTATTTTCATGGATCACATGATGCCGGGTATGGATGGTATGGAGGCGACAGCCGCTATTCGCGCATTAGAAGATGAATATTTTAAAAAAATACCTATCGTTGCATTGACTGCTAATAGTGTTTCTGGGATGCGTGAAATGTTTCTTGAAAATGGCTTTGATGATTTTCTTTCTAAACCAATTGAAATTGCTAAGTTAGATGGAATTCTAGAAAAATGGATTTCTAAAGAAAAACGCCGAACCGTATTGTTACCAGTAGAAAATATAAAGGATACTGATCAAAACGTTGTTGCGAGTTTCCTGAATATCGAAGGCGTGAATGTTTCTACTGGTATACAGCATGCTGCTGATTCCGAAGAACGCTACTGGAGTTTCCTTGAGGTTTTTCTATGTGATGCAAAACAGCGTTTTGCGTCGTTGGAAATGCCAACGCCCGATAACATGAATACATTTGTCTCGCATGTTCATGCCTTGAAAAGCGCCTTAGCCAATATTGGTGCATTGACATTATCGGAATCGTCAGGTTTGTTGGAAGCTGCCGGTCGTCGAGAGGATATATTGTTCATTCGTGAACATCTGGATAATTTCCGTTCTAGGTTGATTTCGCTGTGCACACAAATAGATAAAATAATTACGAAAAGTCGCTCTCATAAAACAATGTGGAAAGACGAGGAAGAAACAGACGATTCGCGTTGGAATCAGGAAATTACACGATTGCAGGTAGCCTTGAAAGCAGAGGACATCGATGGTATGGATAAATGCCTAAAGATTTTGCAATCCTTATTGGTATCACCGGATCAGCAAGCCTTGATTTCGAAAGTAACCGAATTGATATTGGTTTCGGAATTCGAACTAGCCTTACACATGATTGAAGCGATGTGAAAGAGAGCAATCAAGCTTTGCGATTGATTGCTCGGTAGCCGATGTCTCGGCGGTATTGCATGCCGGTGAAGGAAATCGTTTCGATAAGTTCATAGACCCGTTTTTGTGCGGCGCGGACATTTACACCCAACGCAGTGACGCAAAGTACGCGCCCTCCCGAAGTGACGATCTTTTCGGTTTTGTTGAATGCAGTGCCGGCGTGGAAAACATGAGCATCCTCGCCGAAAGAGTTGTCGGGAGGCAACCCCTTGATGATGTTGCCCGTGCGCGGGGTTCCCGGATATTTGGCACTTGCCAGCACGACACCAAGGGCGACCTTCAAATCCCATTCTGCTTCGATCTTGTCAAGTTTGCCATCGATTGCGTGTTCCAAGAGTTTTAGGAAGTCGCTTTTCAGGCGCATCAGAATCGGTTGTGCTTCGGGGTCACCCATGCGGCAGTTGAATTCCAGTACCTTGATACTGCCATCTTTGAGAATCATCAGGCCGGCGTAAAGAAAACCAGTATAAGGCATACCTTCTTGCGCCATACCCTTAATGACCGGGTTGATGACTTCCCGCATAATCTTGGCGTGAATGCTTGGCGTGACAGCCGGGGCAGGGGAGTACGCACCCATGCCACCGGTGTTTGGCCCGATATCACCGTCGCCAATGCGCTTGTGGTCTTGGCTGGAGGCAAGCGGTAACACGTTTTTGCCGTCGGCCATGACGATGAAACTCACTTCTTCGCCATTGAGAAATTCTTCGATCACGATCCGCGCACCGGCTTCACCGAGTTTGTTGCTGGCGAGCATGTCGTCAATGGTTATGTGCGCTTCTTTCAGCGTTTCAGCAACGACGACGCCCTTGCCAGCCGCAAGGCCATCGGCCTTGATAACGATGGGTGCACCTTGTTTTTCCACGTAGGCGTGCGCACTTTCGGCATTCGTGAAAGTTTCGAACGTGGCAGTCGGGATTCGATGTCGCACCATGAAACGCTTGGCGAAGTCTTTGGAAGATTCGAGTTGGGCAGCGGCTTTGGTGGGGCCGAATATCCTCAATCCCCGTGCGCGGAAAATATCAACGATACCATCAGCTAGTGGAGCTTCGGGGCCGACGATGGTCAGGAAAACCTTGTTGTCGGTAGCAAATTTCGCGAGTTCCTGTGGGTCGCTGATCGACAGGTTTTCCAGCTCGCGTTCAGCGGCAGTACCGGCGTTGCCAGGGGCGACATAGATTTTCTGCAAACCGCGCGTCCGCGCTAGACACCAGGCAATGGCGTGCTCGCGTCCGCCGGAACCAATGACGAGGAGTTTCATGATTTCTTTTCCGTGATGTGATGCGGACGGCCTTGCCGGACTCCGCATCGTCGATGTCGAGTGTGTTGTGAGAGTTAGTGCCGAAAATGCCGAACACCTGTAAAGACCATCGCTAGTCCGTGTTCGTTGGCGGCAGCGATGACTTCTTCGTCGCGCACGGAACCGCCGGGCTGGATAACGGCGGTCGCGCCTGCTGCAGCGACTACGTCCAAGCCGTCGCGGAAGGGGAAAAAAGCATCCGATGCAACCACGGAACCGGCAAGCGATAGCCCGGCATTGCTTGCCTTGATGCTGGCGATACGGGTGGAGTCGACGCGGCTCATCTGACCTGCGCCCACACCCAAGGTCATGCCGCCGCCGCAGAAGACGATGGCGTTGGATTTGACGAACTTTGCGACGCGCCAGGCAAAGAGGAGGTTTTTGATTTGCTCGGGAGTTGGTGCTTTTTGGGTGACAGTTTTTAAGTTTTCCGGCGTGACGTTGAAGGCATCCGGTGTCTGTGCAAGCAAGCCGCCGCCGACACGTTTGAATTCTAGGGCATGCTGACCGGTTGCAAGGGGCACTTCCAGAACGCGCAAGTTCTGTTTTGTTTGCAACAATGCTTTGGCGGCTGCGGTGAAGGCAGGGGCAATCAGCACTTCGACGAAATGCTTCCTCGTATTCATAGCTTCTACTACATCGGTATCGACCGTGCCGTTAAAGGCGATGATACCGCCGAAGGCGGATGTGGAATCGGTCTGGAACGCTTTTTCGTAGGCTCCGAATAAATTGGGGGCGATGGCCACGCCGCACGGGTTGGCGTGCTTGACGATGACGCAGGCAGGTTCCGGGAAGGTTTTGACGCATTCCCAGGCTGCGTCAGAATCGGCGATATTGTTATAGGAGAGCTCCTTGCCCTGCAATTGCCGATAGGCGGCGATGCTGCCTGCGGACGCTTGCGGTTCTCGGTAGAAAGCGGCTTGTTGGTGCGGGTTTTCGCCATAGCGTAAGGTTTCCATGCGGTCGAAAGCCAGTTGCAGGCGCTCGGGGAAAACTGACGGAATTGGGGCGGGAGCTAAAGGGGTAGCTTCGATGCCTTCAGGTTCACCGGTAAGCCAATTGGCGATCATGCTGTCGTAGCGGGCAGTGTGGGTGAAGGCTTTTTTGGCAAGGTTGAATCGGGTGGCAAGCTGCAATGCGCCCCCATTGGCCTGTATTTCTGCCAGGATGGGGGCGTAATCAGATGGGTCAGTGACAATGGCCACCCCGGCGTAATTTTTGGCGGCAGATCGCACCATCGTGGGGCCACCGATGTCGATGTTCTCGATGGCGGCTTCCAGCGTGACGCCGGGTTGGGTGACTGTTTCCCGGAACGGGTAGAGGTTGACGCAAACGAGGTCGATCATCGGGATGCTGTGAGCGTCGAGCGTAGCCATGTGCTCCGGCAGGTCGCGGCGGGCAAGGATGGCGCCGTGCACTTTCGGGTGCAGGGTTTTTACCCGGCCATCAAGTATTTCGGGGAAACCGGTGTAGTCACCGATTTCGGTGACGGCGAGGCCCGCGTTCTTCAGGAGCCGGGCAGTACCGCCAGTGGAAAGCAGCTTGACGCCGAAGGCGGTGAGTCCCTGAGCAAATTCGAGGACACCTTGTTTATCGGAAACAGAAATTAGGGCTTGGACGATCTTCATCTTGGTAAAGCGCGAAAGGAAAAAATAAAAGCTTGCCCGGGCAAGCGGGGGGTTACAACAAGTCGTAATCAATCAGTTTGCGGCGCAAGGTATTGCGGTTGATGCCCAGCAACCGGGCAGCGGTGCTCTGGTTGCCGCTGGCGCGTTCAAGCACGAACCGGATCATAGGTTTTTCGACGCATTTCATGACCATATCGTAAATCGGCACAGGTTTTTCACCGTCGAGATCGTTGAAATACTGTTTCAAAATGCGCTCTACGGCGTCGGCGAGTCCATTGTTGTTGCAAGGGTTCATGCGGCTAGTTCCAGTGATGTTTCGACGGATCCGTTCATTGTGTGGTTGTTGGGGTAGTCGCCTGCTTCGGCTAGGCGGCCAAAGAATTCGTCAATGGCTGCGCCCTGGGCATTGGGGTCGTCAAGCTGGTTCATAGCGCGCCGGAAAGCCGACGCCCCAGCAAAACCCCGGGTGTACCAAGAAATGTGCTTGCGTGCGATCCTCACGCCAGTTTCCACGCCGTAAAAGGCATGGATGTCGGCTAAGTGTACGCGGCAGGTTTGGTGGATTTCGCTTACTGGTGGCGCTGACAAACGTTTGCTGGTTGAGAGAAAGTGTTCGATTTCGCGGAAAACCCAAGGCCGTCCTTGGGCAGCGCGCCCGATCATCAGGCCGTCCGCGCCGGTATAGTCAAGGACATAACGGGCTTTTTCGGGCGAGTGGATGTCGCCGTTGGCAATTACCGGGATGCTGACTTGGCGGACGACTTCGGCGATGGTGTCGTATTCGGCTTCGCCCATGTATTGGTCGGCGCGAGTGCGGCCATGGATGGCAAGCGCACGCACACCGCAATCCTCGGCGATGCGGGCGATAGTGGGGGCGTTTTTGTTGGAGTGGTTCCAGCCGGTGCGGATTTTGAGCGTGACCGGCGTTTCAGGCACGGCGCGTACCACGGTATCAAGAATGCGGGCGGCGAGCGCCTCATCTTGCATGAGTGCCGAACCCGCCATGACATTGCAGATTTTTTTGGCAGGGCAACCCATATTGATGTCAATGATTTGTGCGCCGTGCTTGGCATTATAGCGTGCGGCTTCAGCCAGCATCGCGGGGTCGGCTCCGGCAATCTGTACCGAGATCGGCCCCGGTTCCCCAGTGTGGTCGGCGCGGCGGCGAGTCTTGGCACTACCATAGAGCAGGGAGTTTGAAGTCACCATTTCGGAGACCGCCAAACCTGCGCCCATACGCTTGCACAACGCACGGAAAGGACGGTCTGTGACCCCAGCCATGGGGGCAACAAAGAGGTTGTTACGCAGGGTAAAACCGACATACTGCATAAGGAGTCGCCACAAAAAAACACACATTTTACCTTATGCGCCTTGTTCATGGGGCGAGCGGGCAAGGTAAAAAAACCAAGAGCCTGGATAGTTGCTTATCCAGGCTCCGGGAGTTTGGGCTGATTTTCGCGCCTGCAGCGCGGTGCTGCATCGTTGGTTCAGTTGCGGTTGCTCCGACGGCGAACGATGACACCAACCATACTCAGGCCTGCCAGCAGCATCGCGTAGGTCTCGGGCTCAGGGATCGGCGAAGTTGCGATCGAGAAGCTAAGTTGAGGAATGCTTTGGCTATGCTCTGGTGTCGTAAAACCCCAGCAGGCACCCGTCAATGCCCCATTGCTTACGCTAGAGCATGTTGCCGCGTCGATCAATTGGAGGCCGTTTACGGTGTAATCAAAGCTGTACCACCCCCCGTCGTATTGGAATAAGACGGAGCCCTCAGCCTTGGCAAACAGAAGGATATCGTCGACAGGGCCGGGCTCATTCGGCGTTTCATAGAAATATATGTCGAACTTTATGTCTGGAACGGAAACCGGATCATAAACACTACCATTCCAAGCTCCCAAATCGATCGTCATGGTCAGCTGGGCGTACGTGAGGTCAGCAGTCCTTGCGTCGATTGTGTTATTGATGTGCCGGAACATATTGATGGCCGTCTGCCCGCCGTGGATGCCGTTGGGGCCATAGTACCCGTTCCAACCATTTCTAAAACCTGCGCTTCCGTCAATATACAGGCTGCTGCGAACCTCCCCCCCACCGGTGTATGGTGAGAGGAAGTTATCCACGCCACCCTTGTCGCCCCAACTGATTGTGTCAGGTTTATTTGGATTTATACCATTAGCGTATGCAGCGCCCCTGGAGTCATGGCCACTGTCGTATGATTTCGTGAAGCCGCTTTCAGCGGGGCTGAAAGCGGCGGCAGTCCATTGCATGTCGATCGAGTAATTCCACCACTCGACGGCTGCCGCTTGCGAGGCCGAAGCTATGCACGCCAAGGCGCTGGTGGCGAGCAACTTGCAGATTGTTCCTTTTTTCATGATGAAACCTTCCTTTGAGTACCACAGACAAAAACGCAACAGGTGTTTTCGCGTAATAAGCAGGAATTAAGCCAATTTATACCTTCTTGATTTTTTTGGATAAAATATTGTATTACAAAAAATATGTAAAAAAAACCGACACGCAGTAACACTTATAGTGGTTATACCTATTGTAATGAGTGTTGCTACAGAGACGGGTTTTAATCTGAAATTCCACCTAGAGGGTGAAGAGGGCAAGATGGGTGTCTTCGCTGTGCGCGGCTCTTGTGGGTGAAAATTCCACCGAAAACTAGCCGCCGCGAGCGTGACTGCATGAAGGGAGCGGATACGAGAGGGAATCGCGGACGAAGCCCACAACAACCCGATAGGAGACGGATAGAAGCCACTGCCGAGCAGGGTAAGCGGTTCGTGACCGCAAACTCTCCCTTATATGACAATCGTTGTGACGGAATGCACTTGCTATCTTTTCCGTAGATAGTGTAATGTCATACGGTCGTAGCGTCACTCTGGCTGGTGGATAGAAGTTTCGAAGTTCTTTTGTGTTTTATGCTTTTATTGTATAATTATGGCAATACTTATGCAAAAGTTAGTAACTAACTAACTGGCATGATATCTCAGGTGCGGTAAGGGAGCTGTGCAGTTATGGTAGGGGTTTACGTGGATTACGCAGTGTTGTATTGACACCATAGTTCTTTTGCTGGAACCGAAAAATAATTGGCACTATTCCCGAAACAGGGTAGACTAAAAACACTTATAATTTGAACCGACTACAAGTCCGGTTTGTGAATGCGCAGGAAAAATTTACAACCACTTGGAGATAACAAATGAACAGGATGAAGACTGTGATCTACATAGCGGTCGCTGCCGCCTTGCAGGTCTTGTCCGGAACCGCTGGTGCGCAAGAGGTTGGTGATGCGTCCAAAGGAGTGTTGCTGGATGCTGTGCGCAAAGCCGTGGCTAGTAATCCTGAGGTTCAGGCTCGCTGGCATGGATACCAATCCGCAGCAGCGGCCAAGGACGTTGCTCGCGGCGGGTATTTCCCGCGCCTAGACCTGAACGCCGGGCTGGGGCACAGGTGGCGCAAGGATCCAGGCCAATCCAGTGACAACTGGAACTATTGGGGAGCTGGGCTGGATCTCAACCAGATGGTCTATGACGGCTTTGCCACGAGCAGCCAAGTCAAACAGATGAACTATGCCCGTCTTGTGAGTTATTATCAGTTGCTTGGCGCTTCGGAGAGCACTGCCCTTGATGTTGTGCAGGCTTATGCAGACGTTCAGCGGGAACGCGAGCTAATCGAAGCGGCTAAGGCGAACTACGCTACCCACAAGCAGCTTTATGATCGCCTCAATAGCCGTACCTCGGCAGGCGTAAGCCGGCGGGTGGATCTCGACCAGGCGAATGCACGGTTGGCGCTGGCTGAAGCCAACCTGCTGACGGAGCTTCAAAATTTGCACGATGTCAGTACACGTTATCAGCGATTGGTTGGTGACGTACCGCCTGACGCAATGCCGCCACTTGCGGACAGTTTCAACAGCGTGCGGTTACCGGAAAATGTTGTTGCCGCGTTGAACGTGGCTTACGTAAACAACCCAGAGTTCAATGCTGCGATTGAAAATGTGCGTGCCAGCATGGCCAACCAGGATGTGGCTCGTTCCAACTATCACCCCAAGCTTAACCTGCACGCGACTACGGGAGTGAATCACAACCTTGACAATACAGCTTACTATGACTCTAACATGGAGAGGAGTGGTGGCTACAGGGGCAACATGCGTGATAGCGCGGTCGAATTGCTGCTGAACTTCAACATTTTCCGCGGCGGTTCTGATGCGGCCCGTATCCGTCAGGCGGGCGAGGATGTCAATCAGGCCAGGGACTTACGCGAGAAAGCCTGCCGCGACTTGCGGCAGACCTTGGCGATAGCCTATCAGAACACTATCAGCCTGAACGAACAACTGAGCTACCGCGAACGCCATTTCCTGATGACCGGCAAGGCGCGCGATGCTTTCCGCCAGCAGTTTGACATTGGGCAACGTACCCTGCTTGACCTGCTCGATACTGAGAACGAGTATTTCACTTCTCAGCGAGCTTTAGCGCAGGCACGTTACGACCTGTTGACTGCGCAGGCTGCCACCTTGGCAGGGACTGGGCAGTTGCTGCGTACCCTTGGTGTCCAACGCGAAGATTTGCCGTCGACGAAGGAAATTGCGCAGGATCGTGACACAGTCGATTCGGCAGATATGTGCCCAGCCGACGCACCTGTCCAGGTTGAAGTTGATAAGAGTCAGTTGGTTCATTGATCGGGTAAGAGAAACCGGAACCGCGCAAAGCGTGGTTCGGTCAATAAAAAGTGGCGCAACCTTTCAGGTGCGTCACTTTTCTTTTATGGTTTGCCCCTATTGGCTTGAGGGTATTGCCAGCGAGGTGCTATAATACAAAGCTTACCTTCACGGGATTTCCCGGGGAGATAAGTTCGCACGCTGGATCGATCAGGGTGCACCGTTCAGATAGAGGCGGTGTCACTGGCGGGGAGGGTTCCCTGCCCGGTTCGGCGGAGGCCAAACCCTGAAACCGGAGTTACACACAATGTCAGTCACGATGCGCCAGATGCTTGAAGCAGGCGTCCATTTTGGCCACCAGACCCGCTTCTGGAACCCGAAGATGGCTCCGTACATCTTCGGCCACCGCAACAAGATTCACATCGTCAATCTCGAAAAGACGATGATCAAATACAACGAGGCAATGGATTTCGTGCGCAAGCTCGCAGCCAAACGTGGCACGATCCTCTTTGTAAGCACCAAGCGCCAGGCGCGCGAAATTCTCGCCGAAGAAGCACGCCGTGCCGGGATGCCGTTCGTCGACGAACGTTGGCTCGGTGGCATGCTCACTAACTTCAAGACGGTCAAGCAATCGATCAAGCGGCTGAAAGAGCTTGAAACGATGACCGAAGACGGTTCGATCGAGCGGCTGTCCAAGCGCGACGCGCTGATGACGCGGCGCGAACTGGAAAAGCTGCACAAGTCGATCGGCGGCATCAAGGACATGAGCGGGTTGCCTGACGCGCTGTTCGTGATCGATGTTGGTTATCACAAGATCGCCATTACGGAAGCACAAAAACTGGGTATCCCGGTGGCGGCAGTGGTCGATACCAACCATTCGCCTGAAGGCGTGGATTATGTGATCCCCGGTAACGATGACTCCTCCCGTGCCATTCGCCTCTACGCTCGTGGCGTGGCCGATGCCGTGTTACTGGGGCGCAGCCAGGTGCAACTGGAAATCGTCGAGGCAGGCAACGAGGAATTCGTCGAAGTCGAGGAAGAAAACGACGGCCAAGGTGAGGCTTGATCCAACGCCATAACTATCGCGGCGGGCTTGTCCCGTCGCTGCAGGAAAACGAGTAATCAAGGAGTTAGTATGGCGGAAATTACCGCAAGCATGGTCAAGGAGTTGCGCGAGAAAACTGACGCACCGATGATGGAATGCAAAAAAGCCTTGTCGGAAGCCGACGGGGATATAGTTAGGGCTGAAGAAATCCTGCGGGTGAAACTGGGCAACAAGGCGACCAAGGCTGCCGCCCGCGTCACCGCCGAAGGCGTAGTGGCCGTCCATATCTCGGATGACGGTAAGTTGGGCGTTATCTTGGAAGGTAACTGCGAAACCGATTTCGTTGCCAAGAACAATGATTTCATCGCGCTGGTCAAGGATGCCGCTGCGCTGGTGGCGAACAATGCCCCTGCCGACGTGGCCGCCCTTTCGGCGCTGCCGATGGGCGAAGGCACGGTGGAATCGGTTCGTACCGCGCTGGTGGGCAGGATCGGCGAGAACATGACCTTGCGCCGCTTCCAGCGTGTTAAGGCCAAGGGGCAACTTCATTCCTATATCCACGGTGGTGCGAAAATTGGCGTGTTGCTCGACCTAGTTGGCGGCGACGCGCAATTAGGCAAGGATTTATCCATGCATATCGCCGCTTCCAAACCGAAGGCACTGGATGCCAGCGGGGTGGATGCCGCCCTGGTCGATACCGAGCGCCGCATCGCCATCGAGAAGGCGCGTGAGTCTGGTAAACCCGAGAACATGCTGGAAAAAATCGCCGGAGGTACGGTGCAGAAGTTCCTCAAGGAAGTCACCTTGCTCAATCAGATCTTCGTGAAGGCCGAAGACGGTAAACAGACTGTGGAACAGCTGCTGAAAGCCAAAGAAGCGACAGTAGCGGGTTTTACGCTTTACGTGGTCGGCGAAGGCATAGAGAAGAAATCCTCTGATTTTGCCGCCGAGGTGGCTCAACAAGCGGCAGCTGCAGCTGCCCAACAGTAAGAAGAGGGAAGCCATTTGCCCATGTCCGCTGCGTCCTATTCCCGCATCTTGCTCAAACTCTCAGGCGAAGCCCTGATGGGTGAAGACAGCTATGGTATCAACGAATCCGTAGTGTCGCGCATCGTCTCGGAAATTGCCGAAATTACGAACCTGGGCGTGCAGGTTGGGGTGGTGATTGGGGGCGGTAACATCTTTCGAGGCATGGCGGGCGCAGCGGGTGGCATGGACCGTGCTACCGCTGACTACATGGGCATGCTCGCCACGGTGATGAACGCGATAGCGCTTGCGGATGCGATGCGCCGTGCGAATTTACCCGCCCGCGTGCAGTCGGCGCTACGGATCGACCAAGTGGTCGAACCTTACATCCGTGGGCGTGCCATCCGCCATCTCGAAATGGGGCGGGTAATCATCTTCGCCGCAGGCACTGGCAACCCGTTCTTTACCACTGATACTGCTGCTGCCTTGCGTGGGGTTGAAATTGGCGCGCAAATCGTGCTCAAGGCCACTAAGGTGGATGGTATTTACACTGCTGACCCCAAAAAAGACCCCTCGGCGCAGCGGTTTACCCGTATTAGCTTCGACGAAGCCATTGGCCGTAGCTTGGCCGTGCTTGATGCCACCGCGTTCGCGCTGTGCCGTGACCAGAAGATGCCAATCAACGTTTTTTCGATCTTTAAACCTGGAGCCTTGCGTCGTGTCGTTATGGGTGGGGACGAAGGAACATTGGTTCATTCCTGACGGTTCATTTCTGAGGATTTCGCGATGATAGCTGAACTCAAAAAAACGATCGAACACAAGATGCAGAAGTCAGTCGAAACGCTCAAGAACGATCTCATCAAGATACGGACGGGGCGTGCTCACACAGGCCTGCTTGATCACATTCAGGTTGAGTATTACGGAAACATGATCCCGATCAGCCAGGCGGCCAACGTCACCTTGATTGATGCCCGTACCATCGGCGTGCAGCCATGGGAAAAACCGATGGTGGCAAAAGTGGAAAAGGCGATCCGCGATTCCGACATTGGGGTAAATCCCGTCAATGTCGGTGAAATCATCCGGGTTCCGATGCCGCCTCTTACTGAAGAGCGCCGCCGCGAACTCACCAAGGTCGTCAAACACGAAGGTGAAGCCACCAAAGTGGCTGTGCGCAACCTGCGGCGTGATGCTAACCAGCATCTCAAGGACGGGGTCAAGGACAAGACCATTTCGGAAGACGAAGAACGGCGGGCCGAGGAAAGCATCCAGAAACTCACTGACCACTACATAGCCGAGATCGACAAGCTACTTGCCCAGAAAGAACAGGAACTGATGCAGATCTAATCTGCCGGACAATCCCGGTCCCGCCGGACCGTGTGTGTGGAGAACACCAAATGGCGGATCAAGCCTTTATCAGTTCCACCCAAACCGTACCTGACCTGAACAGGGTGCCGCAGCATATCGCCATCATCATGGACGGTAACGGGCGATGGGCGCGCAAACGTTTCTTGCCCCGGATAGCCGGACATGCCCGTGGGGTGGAAGCGGTGCGCGGGACGATCCGCGCCGTAATCGAACGCGGGGTTGAATACCTGACCTTGTTTGCGTTCAGTTCCGAGAATTGGCGGCGGCCCGCTGAAGAAGTTTCTTACCTGATGCAGTTGTTCATCAAATCACTGCAAAAGGAAGTCAGGCGGCTGCACGAAAACAACATCCGCTTTCGCGTTATCGGCGACCGTTCGCGCTTCGAACCGGTACTGGTCAGGGCTATCGAGGCAGCCGAAGAACTTACCGCTGGCAGCACCCGGTTGCATTTAACCGTGGCGGCCAACTACGGTGGGCGTTGGGATGTGCTCACGGCGGTCAATCGCTTGCTTGACCGGCAGCCGGGGCGGTGCAAGATTGACGAAGAAGCGGTCAATGCTGAACTGTCGATGAACTTCGCACCCGAACCCGATCTGTTCATCCGTACCGGGGGCGAGCAGCGGATCAGTAACTTCCTGCTTTGGCAACTGGCGTATACAGAGTTTTTCTTTACGGATGCCTTGTGGCCGGATTTCGATGGAAAGGTGCTCGACCAGGCCATTGCTTCCTATCAGGAACGTGAGCGCCGTTTTGGGCGCACCAGTGAACAACTGATTACTGGTGTTAGCGAAGCGGAGCGTCATGCTTAAAACGCGGGTCATTACGGCGGCTGCGCTGCTGGCTGGTTTGCTGGCGGCGCTGTTTTTTCTTCCACCATTAGGTTGGGCAGGTTTTTGTGCGTTGATTTGCGCGCTCGCGGCCTGGGAGTGGGGCGGGCTTGCGGGATGGGGCGGGAAGGCGCGGGTTGTTTATGGCGTCGTTTTGGGGTGTCTGTACCTTTTTTGGACAGTGGGGGTTGCAATTTCACCAGCCGCTGTCCTCCTTATTTGGTTTTCCTTTCCATTTTCTTTGTTCGCATGTCTCTTCTGGCTACTAGTTGTGCCGTTCTGGTTATGGCGTAAATGGCTCTTGCGTAGTTGGATCGCGGTGTTGGTTGGGTTCATCGTATTGATTCCGCCTACGCTAGTTTTCTTTACCCTACGAGAAAGGTATGGCCCTTGGAGCCTGATTATGGTATGTGCGTTGGTCTGGGTAGCCGACATCGCGGCCTATTTTTCCGGACGGACGTTCGGCGGTAAAAAACTCGCCCCCAACATCAGTCCGGGTAAAACATGGGCGGGTGCGATTGGCGCAGTTATCGGTGTTTTGGTGTATTGCAATATGATTTTCTGGCTTGTATCCAACAAGCTTGAAATACAGCATGTATTGTTATTTCAACCACTATTTATCGTCCTGGCGGTTTGGAGCATCATCGGAGACCTTTTTGAATCATTACTTAAACGACAGGCGGGCGTAAAAGACAGTAGCAATCTTCTGCCAGGGCATGGCGGTATCCTTGACCGAATTGACAGCCTGACTTCGACTTTGGTGCCGATGGCTTTTATTTTTTCTGTAGTCTCACCTTACTTTTGTCCCACCAGTATCACTACTTTTGAAATCCCCTACTTATCACTTTTGAAATAACCGGTACCATGCCCGCAGTTTTCCACCAACAGGTCACCATTCTCGGCGCAACCGGTTCGATTGGCGCAAGCACGCTTGATGTCATCTCCCGCCACCCGGAACGCTATTCGGTTTTTGCCCTGACAGCGCATCGTACGGCAGATCACCTTGCCAGGCTTTGTCTGCGGTTTTCCCCGCACTACGCGGTGATGACGGACGGGGAGGCGGCGAAGGAATTGAAGGGGCTGTTGCAGGCTGGGCGGTGCGCGACCACGGTGCTTGAAGGCGAGCAGGCCCTGTGCTTCGTTGCGAGTGCCCCCGAAACCGACGTGGTGATGGCGGCCATTGTGGGCGCGGCGGGGCTTCGCCCAACGTTGGCTGCCGTTACCGCAGGAAAAAAAGTGCTGCTTGCCAATAAGGAAGCCTTGGTGATGTCCGGCCAGTTTTTCATGGATGCGGTGGGGGTATCTGGTTGCCATCTGTACCCGATCGATAGCGAGCACAATGCGATATTCCAGTCTTTGCCCAGGGATTTCCGACGCCGTCCAGAAGCGGACGGGGTGCGGCGCATCCTGCTCACGGCCTCAGGTGGGCCGTTCCGTGATACGCCGGCCGAAAAGCTGGAAATGGTCACGCCGGATGAAGCATGCGCCCACCCAATCTGGTCAATGGGGCCTAAGATTTCGGTTGATTCCGCGACCATGATGAATAAGGGGCTGGAAGTGATCGAAGCCCACTGGCTGTTTGGCGTGACTCCCAGCCGGATCGAAGTGGTCATTCACCCGCAGGGAATCATCCATTCGATGGTCGATTACGTCGACGGTTCGGTTTTGGCCCAACTCGGTAATCCCGACATGCGCATCCCGATTGCCAATGCCCTGGCTTGGCCAGAACGGATCGATTCGGGTGCCAACACGCTCGACCTTTTTGACATTGCTACGTTGCGTTTCGAACGTCCCGATTTTGACCGGTTTCCCTGTCTTTCCCTGGCGTATCAGGCGCTGGAGGCAGGCGGTTCGATGCCTGCCGCGCTTAATGCAGCCAATGAAGAGGCAGTGGCGGCGTTCCTGGATGGCAGGCTGGGGTTTTGCCGCATCGCCGACGTGATTGCCGCTACGCTGGAACGCAATGGATGGCCGAGAGCCGAAACGCTTGAAGCGGTGCTGGAAACCGACGCATGCGCGCGCAGCTTAGCTCGCGAAGAAATCTGTAAACGGAGTGCTGCATGAACCTCCTTCTCCATTACGTAGTCCCATATGTCATTGCCCTTGGAGTATTGATACTGGTTCATGAATTGGGGCATTACCTTGTTGCACGTTGGTGCTGCGTCAAAATCCTGCGGTTCTCGATCGGTTTTGGCCGCCCGCTGTTGAGGGTTAAGAGCGGCGAAACCGAGTGGGTGCTGGCAGCGGTTCCGCTTGGTGGCTACGTCAAGATGCTTGGCGAGGGCGACGACGAAGTTGAAGAGCATGAATCGCACCGGGCTTTCAATCGCCAATCGGTAGGGCGGCGCTTTGCTATTGTAGTTGCCGGGCCGCTTGCCAACCTGTTGTTGGCCATCGTTTTGTACTGGGGGCTATATGTGGGCGGCAGCGATGAACTGCGGCCTCTGATCGCTCCTGCTAAGATGGGAGCCAGTTTGGCACACGACGCAGGTGTGCGCGAGGGTGACTTGGTGTTGAGCATCGATAGCGAGGAAATCAAGAGCTGGCAGGATTTGCGGTGGGTATTGCTGCGTCATGCGGTCGACAGCGACGAGGTGCACCTGTTAGTGCGCACACGGATGGGTGATAATGCCGTGCGGGTTCTCGATTTGCGGAATTTTTCCCTCGATGAAGTGGGCATGGAAGACCCGGTTTTTCGTATGGGTTTGCGCCCGGGTTCAGTTCCTGCGCGCATCGACCATGTGGAAGAGGGCGGCGCGGCGGGCAAAGGCGGTATGCTCAAGGGCGATGAAATTGTCGCTATCGATGGCAGGCCGATGAATTTGATCTATGAAATCGTTGAAACCGTGCGCGCCACGCCAGGGCAAACGCGGATGTTCACCGTGCGCCGGGGCGGGGAAGAGCGGACGTTTGCTGTTGCTGTGGGCGAAAAACAAGCCAAGGGTGGCGAAACGGTTGGTTTCATCGGCGTGGGTTTCGACGATTCGGCCCTGTACGCTAGGGTGAGTTACGGGCCGCTCGACGCCATGGTGCGTGCCATGCATCTGACTTGGGAAACCAGTGTGCTGACCCTGAAATCCATTGGTAAAATGATTCTCGGCAAGATTTCGCTGAAAAACATTTCGGGGCCGATCACGATTGCTGACATTGCGGGAAAGTCGGCTCAACACGGGGCGGCGGCCTTTATTCGCTTCTTGGCGTTCATCAGCATCAGTCTTGGGGTTTTGAATTTGCTGCCCGTGCCTGTGCTCGACGGGGGACATTTACTGTATTATTCGGCAGAGTTTATCAAAGGTAGCGCGCTTTCTGATCGTGTCGTGGCAGTTGGCCAAAGAATTGGGCTAGCGATCCTCTTCATGCTGATGGCGTTTGCCCTTTATAATGATATCAACCGTCTCACCTCCTGATACTGAATATCCGCATGACTTATAAACGCCTTGCCGGGCTGATTGCGGCCCTCTTTATTTCCTTGCCGGCCTTGGCTTTTCAGCCGTTCGTGGTCAAGGATATCCGGGTTGAAGGTTTGCAGCGCACCGAGGCGGGTACCATATTTAATTACCTGCCCGTGAAAGTGGGCGATATGTTTGATGAAACCCAGGCGAGCGAGGCGATACGCGCTTTGTTTAACACTGGTTTTTTCCGGGACGTGCGCATCGAAACCGACCGCGATGTACTGGTAGTTGTAGTCGATGAACGTCCGGCCATTGCGCGGGTTGATTTCGTCGGTGTCAAGGATCTTGATGTTGATGCGCTCAGGAAGGGGCTACGCGATATCGACCTGGCTGAATCCCGTGCTTTCGACCGTGCGCTTCTCGACCGCGCCGAGCAGGAAATCAAACGCCAATACCTCGCACGCGGCAAGTTCGGCGCAACTGTCACGACTACGGTGACGCCGCTCGAGCGCAACCGTGTCGGCATTGCCTTCAACGTCGATGAAGGCGATGTCGCCCGTATCCGGCAGATCAAGATTATTGGGGCAAAGACCTTCAAGGAAGGCGACCTGCTTGACATCTTCGAGCTTTCCACTCCAGGCTGGTTTACTTGGTATACCAAGCGTGACCGGTATTCGCGCCAAAAACTTGCTGCCGACCTTGAACGCCTGCGTTCCTATTACCTTGACCGTGGCTATCTCGATTTCAATATTGAAGCCACCCAGGTTTCGATTACGCCGGATAAAAGGGACATCTACATTACGATCAACCTTCGCGAAGGCGAGCGTTACACTGTGACTGGCGTGCGTTACGCGGGTAACCTAGTTTTGCCCGAAGACGAATACCTGAAACTGACCACTATTCATCCCGGTGAGATTTTCTCGCGCGAGCGGCTGACCGAAACCACCAAAGCAATTGCCGACCGTTTGGGTAATGAGGGCTATGCGTCTGCCAACGTCAACGCCTCGCCCGAAGTGAACGAACAAAAAAACGAGGTCGCTTTTACCATCTACGTTGATCCCGGCCGCAAGGTGTATGTGCGGCGCGTCAATGTGCAGGGCAATAGTAAGACCCGTGATGGGGTTATCCGCCGCGAGATTCGCCAGATGGAAAGCGCTTGGTACAATGGTGAGGCGATCAACCGCTCACGCGTTCGTATCGACAGGCTAGGTTATTTCGAGGAGGTGACGGTCGAAACGCCGTCCGTGTCGGAGACGACCGACCAGGTCGATGCCAATTTCACGGTCAAGGAGCGGCGCACCGGCAACCTGATGCTCGGGGTGGGTTATTCCGCAGCCGACAAGGCCGTGCTCCAGGCGTCGATCTCGGATAATAATATTTTTGGTTCTGGTAAGAACGCGGTGCTCGCCTTCGATACGTCCAGATCCTTCCGCACCGTGTCGTTGTCTGTGACCGACCCATATTTCACCGTTGATGGCGTGAGCTTGGGGGGGGATATTTATTACCGTACTTACGATCCGGCGAAAACTACGTCGGTGTCGCCCTTCAGTATGGTTTCGACAGGTGCGGCTCTGCGGATAGGTTATCCGATTGCTGAGGACGATAGCATCAGTTTTGGTTTGGGCGTTGACCGCACCAGGATCACTACGCTTGAGAACAGTTTCAGATCTTACAAAGAATTCTGTATAGATTTTGGTTGTACTGGGCCAGGGGAGCAGACGACCGGCGTTGGGGAAGCCACTGTCAGCAGCCTAATACTGAGTTCGGGCTGGGGGCGCGATACCCGCAACAGCTTTTATTATCCAACCAAAGGTACTTACCAGCGCATTTACGGCGAAGTTGCAACCGCTCCGGCGGATCTTCGCTATGGCAAGATCACTTACCAATTCCAACACTGGTTCCCAATTGGCCGTAGCTCTGCCCTGATGTTCAACTCCGAGTTTGGTTGGATGAAGGGTTACGATGAAAAGCCGATACCGTTTTTCAAGAACTTTTATGTAGGTGGCATTGGTTCTGTGCGCGGTTATGACACGTATTCAATTGGCCCACGGGATTCGGATGGCAATGCCATTGGCGGTTCGCGCAAGTTCGTTGGTAACCTTGAATTCTTCTTTCCGATGCCCGGTTCGGGAAGCGACCGTTCATTCCGTTTCTCGACTTTCGTCGATGCGGGTACCGTCTGGGGGAAAGACCCTGTAACGGGGAATGACCAGCATATCAGGGCTAGCGATTTGCGATACAGTGCAGGCTTGGCTCTGACATGGAACGCGCCGATTGGCCCGCTCAAGTTCAGCCTGGGTTACCCGATTAGGAAGAAAGAGGGTGACAAGACCCGATCCTTCGACTTTTTGCTCGGCGCTACATTCTGATGTGTGCTGTGCTATCAAAAACGACTCACTTGGAGAAATGTGTGAAAGTTCGTGCCCTTCCCGTACTTGCTCTAGTTCTGATGGGAGTCTCCCAACTGGCGCTCGCGGATGCCGCCAAAATCGGTTTCGTCAATTCCGAACGCGTAATGCGTGAATCTGCGCCAGCCGTGCGTGCGCAGCAACGCATCGAAAAAGATTTTTCCAAGCGCGACCAGGAATTGCAACGCATGGCCAAAGATATGGACGCCCTCCAGAAAGAGCTGGAAAATGAAAATTCGAAAATGAGTACCCCTGAGCGCCAAGCGAAAGAGCGGTCCCTTGCTGACCTCAACCGGGATTTCCAACGTAAGAAGCGTGAGTTCGGCGAAGACCTCAATCAGCGCCGTAACGAGGAATTGGCTTCGATCATTGAAAGAACCAACCAGGTCATTAAACAGATCGCTGAAAGCGATAAGTATGATGTCGTACTCCAGGATGTTGTGTATGCAAACCCTCGTATTGACATCACGGACAAGGTGCTCAAGGCGCTAGCCGATACCAAGTAAGGTTCTTGGTCGTCACGATGCCACGAATCGATGCATTGGTTGCCCGGCTAGGGGGCGAACTGGTTGGAAACGGCAGTGTGGAGGTGCACCGGGTTGCTACGCCTGAACAAGCGGGCGAGGGCGATCTGGTGTTTCTCGCCAACCCGAGATACTTGGAGCGGCTGAGAAGCAGCCGTGCGGCGGCCTTCATCGTTAGGCCAGCGCACCGGGACGCAGTCGGTGATGACCGGCCACGCATCGTAACAGGCGACCCTTATCTTTACTTTGCACGTGCCTCCCAGTTTTTCAACCCCCCGCCCCCCATTGTTCCTGGCGTGCACCCGCTCGCGTCGGTGCGTTGTGCGGTATCGGCAACGGTGGCGGTCGATGCCGGAGCCGTACTGGAAGAAGGGGCGGAAATCGGCGAGGGTGCCCTGATTGGGGCCAATTGCTATGTCGGGCGCGGGGTGCGCATCGGGCGCGGCACGCGGCTGGCACCCAATGTCACGATTTATGCCGGTTGTGTGATCGGCGAAAACTGCATCATCCATGCGGGCGCGGTGATTGGCTCAGATGGCTTTGGCTTCGCACGGGAAGCCTCCGGCGAATGGGTCAAAATTCCACAAATAGGTCGGGTTGTGATCGGCAATGACGTGGAAATCGGGTCTAATACCTCGATAGACCGTGGTGCGTTGGAAGACACCGTGATCGGCGATGGCGTTAAGCTCGACAATCAAATCCAGGTTGCCCACAACGTCCATATCGGTGAGTACACCGCCGTGGCGGGCAGTACGGGTATTGCGGGCAGCGCAAAGATTGGCGCACGTTGTATGATTGGTGGCCAAGCTGGTATCTCCGGGCATATTACCATCGCGGACGATGTGATCATTTCCGGTTGTACCCTAGTGTCGAAATCCATCCAGAAGGCGGGTGTCTACACTGCTTGCCTGCCGTTACAAACGCACACCGAGTGGGTCAGAAATTTCGCCCATCTCCGTCATCTTGATGCGCTCGCAAATAAAATACGCCTTCTCGAACAACGACTCCTGGAACAACAGGAAAACGAAAAAACCACAGGGACACTCTGAAATCATGGTCATGGACATCAACGAAATCCTCCGCTATTTGCCGCACCGCTACCCCTTCCTGTTGGTTGACCGGGTACTGGAGGTCCAGGAAAACCGCATCCTCGCAATCAAGAACGTCACCGTAAATGAACCATTCTTTCCCGGTCACTTTCCCCATCACCCGGTCATGCCGGGAGTGCTTATCGTCGAAGCGCTGGCTCAGGCCGCAGCGCTGCTGTCGTGCAAGGTGAATGATGTTATCCCTACCGAGGAGTCGGTCGTCCTGTTTGCTGGTATGGATAGGGTTCGCTTCAAACGCCAAGTTGTACCGGGCGACCAAATGCTGTTTGATGTTTCCATGCTGCAAAATAAACGCGGTATCTACAAATACAGAGGGCTTGCCACCGTTGACGGCGAACTGGCCGTTGAGTCTGAATTCATGTGCGCCCTCAGGATCAAGCCATGATTCATCCGGCAGCCATCGTTCATCCCGGCGCAAAAATAGGAAACGGGGTCGAGATTGGACCGTACTCGGTCGTCGGCGAACATGTCGAGATTGGTGATGGCACATGGATCGGCCCGCATGTCGTACTCGAAGGCCATACCCGCATCGGGCGCGAAAACAGGATTTTCCAGTTCAGTTCACTTGGCGGGGAACCGCAAGACAAAAAATATTCCGGCGAACCTACCCGGCTAGAAATCGGTGACCGCAACACTATCCGCGAGTATTGCACTTTCAGTACCGGTACGGCTCAGGATAGCAGCGTGACCCATGTTGGTAATGACAACTGGATTATGGCTTATGTGCATATCGCGCACGATTGCCAGGTTGGCAACAATACCGTCTTTGCCAATGGTGCTTCGCTTGCTGGGCATGCCCATATAGGCGATTGGGCTATTCTCGGCGGTTTTAGCGGCGTCCACCAGTTCGTCCGCGTTGGTGCGCATAGCTTTATCGGTGCGTTCGCCCTGCTGCTCCAGGATTTGCCCCCTTACGTCACTGTGGGCGGCAGCCCTGCCGCACCGCACGGGATCAACAGTGAAGGGCTGCGACGGCGGGGGTTTTCAACCGAAGCGATTGCCGCGATTAAGCGGGCTTATCGTATCCTTTATCGTAAAGGTCTTCCTCTTGCGGAGGCGCGCGAGCAAGTCATCGCGATTGCCGCCGATTACGCCGAAGTTCGACCTCTTGCCGATTTCATCGGCGTATCAGGGCGGGGATTAGTGCGCTGACATGACACCTACGATTGCCATGGTAGCTGGGGAAGCCTCCGGCGATTTACTAGCCGCCCACCTGATCCGCGCTATCCGCACCCATCTGCCCAATGCGCGCTTTTATGGTATTGGTGGGCCGAAAATGCAGGCCGAGGGGTTCGACGCGCTCTGGCCTTCCGAATTGCTCTCAATCAACGGCTATACAGAGGCTATCGGCCGCTACAGCTCACTGGCAGGCATTCGCCGTAAATTGCTGAAAGATATCCGGCGTACGCAGCCCAACGTGTTCATCGGTGTCGACGCGCCAGATTTCAACCTTTGGCTGGAGGGCAAAATCAAGGCGGATGGCATTCCGGCCATCCATTTCGTCAGCCCCTCGATTTGGGCTTGGCGCGGCAGGCGGATCAAGACCATCGCACGTTCGGTGACGCACATGTTGTGCCTGTTTCCGTTCGAGATGCCAATTTACGAGCGTGCGGGCATTCCCGCCACTTATGTCGGGCATCCGCTTGCGGACGAACTACCAATAGAGCCAAATCGGCAGGCCGCGCGCGAGCGGCTGGATTTACCGTCCGACGCGACTATTGTGGCACTGCTGCCTGGTAGCCGGCAGTCGGAAGTTAGTAATTTGGCCGATTGCTTCATCGCCACGGCAGAAATCATTGCGCACCGGCGGCCGGAAACTATGTTTCTCGTGCCATTGGCGACCCGCGAGACACGCGAAATTTTCGCTGAAGCGCTGTACCATCGGGGTTCGGCCGAGGATATGTCGATGCGCCTGCTGTTTGGCCACGCGGTCGATGCAATGACTGCCGCTGACGTAGTGCTAGTCGCCAGCGGTACGGCCTGCCTTGAAGCCGCGCTACTTAAGCGCCCGATGGTAATCAGCTACCGCATGGGTAAATGGCAGTACCGCCTGATCAAACGCATGGCCTATCTACCTTGGGTCGGATTGCCTAACATCCTGCTCAACGAACTCGTGGTTCCTGAGTTGCTCCAGGATGACGCGAATCCTAACATCATGGCCGATGCTGTCGAGAAATGGCTTGGCGATGCTGACGGATGCGCGGCACTCGCCGACCGTTTCACTAGCCTGCATCATGAACTGCGTCAGGGGACGGCAGAACGGGCGGCCAAGGTCATCTTGCCTTATTTGCGTGATTCAGTCTCTTCGCGGGAAACAGGGGCATCCTGAAGAGGGTATGGCCGGGGTAAAAGTCTGCGGTGTCGACGAAGCTGGGCGCGGCCCCTTATGTGGGTCGGTGGTGGCTGCTGCCGTTATTCTCGACCCTATGTGCCCCATTGAAGGTTTGGCCGATTCCAAGAAACTGGGCGCACGTGCGCGCGAACGTCTGGCAGGTCTGATCCGGCAACGGGCGCTTGCCTGGGGCGTAGCCGAAGCCACAGTGGAAGAAATCGACCGTTTCAACATCCTGCAAGCCAGCCTGTTGGCGATGCAACGCGCCATTGCTGCGCTGTCCATTACTCCCGATGAAGTATGGGTCGACGGCAATCATTGCCCGGATATTACCCTGCCTGTATGGGCCATCGTCGGCGGTGATGCACTGGAACCAGCTATTTCCGCAGCCTCCATCCTCGCCAAAACCGTGCGTGACGCGCAAATGATCGAACTGGACCGCCTCCATCCCCAATTTGGCCTCGCACGCCACAAAGGGTATCCGACTGCTGCGCATCTTGAAGCCATCCGTCGGTACGGCGTCACAGATTTCTATCGCAAGAGCTTCGCACCCGTGCGACAGGTTCTCGCCAATCCGCTGCTATGCGCGGGCGGTTGATCGTTCATATCGAAAAAGACCAGTTTTGCGATGATGGCGACGCAAATCATCTTTACCCATCTCACTTCACACAATAACCCACGGGTCAGATTATTCGCGTCGCTCGCTTCGATGCCACGCGGGCGCCGTAAATTTGGGCAAACCCTGCTCGACGGCACGCATTTGCTTGGTTGTGCCCTTGATGCGGGTTTTACCCTACTCGACGTTTGTGTGTCCGAAAGCAAGTGTGATAACCCCGAGATCCTTGCTTTGCTCGCCTGCCTGCCTGCCGGAGAGCCCCCGATTTGCGTGCCCGACGCGCTTTTTGCGCATCTAAGCCCGGTCGATACGCCCACGGGCATCCTCGCACGCATCGCGTTGCCGCTGCCCGGCCCGCAGGAGGCGGTGGAGCGGGAAACGCTCATCGTGCTCGATGCCATTCAGGACCCCGGTAACCTTGGTTCGATCCTGCGTACCGCCGCTGCGGCGGGCATCAGCCTGGCGTGGCTTACACCAGGCTGCACGCAAGCCTGGTCGCCCAAGGCACTGCGCGCCGGGATGGGCGCGCATTTCCGTCTGCACATCCATGAACGGGTCGATGCCCTCGCAGGACTTGCTGCGTATCAGGGTAAGGTCGTGGCGGCGGGCGTAGGTGAAAAGTCCCGGATGTTTTTTGATGCCGACTTGCTTGGTCCCGTGGCTTGGCTTTTCGGGGCTGAAGGGCAGGGCGTTTCATCCGCACTTCTTGCGCGTGCCGATGAAACCCTGCGCATCCCGATGATGGAAGGCATCGAGTCGCTGAACGTTGGTGCCGCCGCCGCTGTATGCTTGTTTGAACAAGTGCGTCAGCGCGGGGTTATGCCATGAACCGATCCTTTGTCTCCATCCGTTTTGGCTTGTCCGAAACCACCCTTGGCTTGATACTCGTCGCTGCCAGCGTGCGTGGTATTTGTGCCATCTTCCTGGGCAACGGTCGCGAATCCTTGGTTCAAACGCTTCACAAACGCTTTCCAAAAGCGGAAATTTTTCCCGCTGCTGGTGATGATGCTGGTTTTGCACGGTTACTGGATGACGTGGCTCGGCTTGCCGAACATCCGGAAACGGATTTTGGACACCCGCTCGACATTTGTGGAACCGCCTTCCAGCAACGGGTCTGGCAGGCATTGCGCGAGGTTGCGCCAGGAGAAACCGCCAGTTACGCGGAAATCGCCCGGCGTATTGGCGTGCCCCGTGCCGTCCGTGCCGTTGCCGGTGCCTGCGCGGCCAACCTGATTGCTATTGTCATCCCCTGTCATCGTATTGTGCGTGGCGACGGCAGTTTGTCCGGCTATCGTTGGGGCGTCGGACGCAAGCGTGCTTTGCTGGAAAGGGAAAACCAAAGGGTTGGAAAAAGGGAACTCTAGAGCGGTTTTGGTTCAAGTGGATACAAAACTCCCCTCTCCCACTTGTGGGAGAGGGTGCCCCGAAGGGGCGGGAGAGGTGCAGGGGAGAGGGTAATGAATGTACAGGCTTAAATCGAAAACGCTCTAGCGGTTTTCATTCTGAGACGGTTTCTGGGTCCGGAAGATGGCGCAGAGGTTTGGGACAGGGGACGACTCGGCTAAAATGCATGAATGAATGCACCTGCATCTTCCCCGACTTCCGGCTTCACGCCGCATTCCCCTCGGTTCATCCACCTGCGCCTGCACACCGAGTATTCGATCACCGACGGTATCAATCAGGTCGATGCGGCGCTTGATGCTGCTGCGAAGGATAACATGCCAGCATTGGGGATTTCCGACCTCGGAAACCTCTTTGGCATGGT
>Ga0123357_10000103_pt1 | contig 70483 bp, 61 predicted proteins | sample TergutEmb28metaG_FD_89873 | JGI IMG/M metagenome (GOLD analysis project Ga0123357, IMG submission 89873) | Embiratermes neotenicus P4 segment gut microbial communities from Petit-Saut dam, French Guiana - Emb289 P4 | ecosystem: Host-associated > Arthropoda: Insects > Digestive system > Gut ...
GAGTCATCGGTGGTTCCTTTCAAGGTCTTAAGCAAACGGACAAAGCACCCCGGTGACTCGCCCCACGTCTACAACCACTGCGACTTTGTCACCAGGAATTACACCACTCTATGGGACACACCCAATCTCCTTTGGAGTCTTTTTCCCGTTTACCAGAGGTTTTGAGGATAAAAGCTCTTCTGCCTTAGTGACCACATCAGAGAAAAGACCCCGGGAGGTCCCAGCAACTGCGACAGTCGAAGCGCTACCTGCCCCCGCGGACGCTAGCTCTTGCTGCTTGGCTTGCTGCATCAACACCGACGCCTGCTGAGTCAACATCGACACAACCTTTGTCATCGCCACCGCATGCTGACCCGTCCATGCCTGCCCAAAGGCCGATGCATTCGGACCCATCCACTGCAACGCAGACACCACGCTCGATATCTGCGTCACCACGCCCTGAATGCTGTTCGACTGCTGGGTGAACATGGATGCCAAGTCCCGCGTCTGCTGGACATTCATTCCTTGAAAGTCAGCCATCTTCGTCTTTCGCCATCACATTCCGCACCAGTCTGTTCTGCACCAGTCCGAAGTCTAGCGCTGAGGCTCCAGTTCATTCGCTGTACTATTCGTTCGTTTCCACTGGGTTGCGGCAGGCGACAGAGGCGCCTGTCGCAACCCCTCTGCCTGAACCTGGCTCCACAGGACACCGTCCGATAGGCGACGAATCTTCTCGTACACCTCATCACGAGTGGTCGCCTGCAGAGTCTCAGGAGAACCAGAAACCACATCCCCCATCGTCCACTGCTCTCCCTTGCGCTCAACCACGACAGCGATAGGTCCAGGGTAGGTGACTCCCACTGCGCCATCATTTGACAATGCAGCATCAACAAGTTTCATAATCCGATCTCTTGGAGATTCAGACTGATCAATAAGCGTCAGTCTTAACACCCCTGGGGCTTCAAGAGTGGCCATCATGCGCTGCCCATCCTGACATTCTGTGAGCACTACGACTCCAACATCGGATGAATGCAAGGCGACAAGGGTCACAGTTATCTTGCCTTCAACCATACGATGGGCCAATTTCGCTATCTCCGACGAGAGCATATACTCACCGCCTTGGACCTGTGCGTAGTCCCTCGCTACCAAAGAAGCAATTCCTGCCCGCACCACAAGATCTAGATCCGCGTCCGGGAACTCTAGCACACGACGCATGTCTGACCATGCGGCTTCCAAATGCAACATGCATTCAAGCTCCGCAAATGTAAATTTAATTCCGCCCATCATGCCATTTCCTTACTTATCCCAACCCATCCACGTTTGAAAAAGGTTCCCTCCACCTTGAATCAGCGCAGCGGCACCATAGGCAGCCATTCCCCATGGTCCGCAGAATGGGCCAACCGCTTGAACACCATCGAGGATAATATTCACCGCCGCCCACGCTTCCTGGCCGTACTTCCCTTGCTCATGCAACTCCGCCAGCTGGAGAGCATGATGGACCCCATCTATGCTGTGAGACACAAACCCGATAGGGGCAAACGCCCGACCCATTCCCCCCAAGTCTTGAGCTACGTTGGCAACACCCGCGCCCACGTCAAGGAACTGCCCGATTCCGGGGTTCTCCCAAGCACTATAGACGGCAAGCCCCAGAGCAGCCACATCAACGCCAGCGGTGACTTTGCCCATGTGCTGCGCGGCCTTAAACTGTGACCCCATGGCCTTCAGTACGGGCTTCGCCAGGGGCGCCAATTTTTCTCCCTCGATCGCAAAGCTATGCAACTTGCTCCCCCAGCTCGCAACCTTGGTAACCGAGTCAGCGACCTTGCCCCCAATGCCTGTTGACCCCCCATCCCCCTTTGACGTCTCCTGTTGGTCGTGGGCCTGTTGAGTCAGAGTCTGCTGCTGCTCGCGCAGCGCGTTTGCTACCTTTCGTAGGGCCACATCATTGCGCACCCTCCAGTCTTCCTGGAAATGGACCGCGTTCGGCCCCTTCCACGCCATGTCGCTGACGAGGCGTGAGAGTTCACCCCTCACCTGTTCAAGATCAATGACTTGTTGGTAGATCTGGGCGCTCATCTCACGGGCCTGCTGCACATTCATTCCCTGGATGCCTGACGCACCCTGTGTTGCTGCCATGATCATTCCTCCTATGTCGCCGAAGCTGTTTGCTGGCCATTGACCGCGCGGCGTGCGGCCACGGTTGCTTCATCAAGACGTGACACGGCATCCTGGATGGCCGGAGCGTATTGATCCGTCCAGTCCCGCACAAAACGGTCGTGGTCCGTGCCGTGCCAGTCTTGATTCTCAACCAGTTTGCTCATCGATGCCTTCATGGCTGCCAGCTTCTGAGATGCTCTGGTCATTTTCCCAATCATGGAATTGACCGCACTGTAGTTCATCCCAAATGGGATTTGCTGCGACATGTCATTTCTCCTTACGAGAGGCTGTTAGGTCACCTTGATGAACGTTGACACCGGTGGGGTTGTGACGGCTGGCGCATTCACTGTCGGAGATGAGCCCGAGACAGAAGATGCTTGCTCTTGCTGTTTGAGCTGCTGCATGAGCTGCTGTGCTTGCTGGAGCAGCATCGTCACGATCTTCATCATCGCGACGGCGTGGGTTCCCGACCATGCGGCCCCGAAGGCCTTGGCGTTGGGGCCAGCCCACTGAAGACTGGAAACCACAGAACTGATCTGGGTGACAACGCCTTGAATGTTGTTGGATTGTTGCGTGAACGTGGACGCCAACTGACGAACTTGATCAATGTTCATGCCTTGAATGTCAGCCATGATCGTCTACCTTTCTATTTCGGGATCTACTTGGCGGCTGATGCGTTTTGCTGCGCCTCAGCGGACCGACGCACCGATTGGGCCGCCGATTCCAGACCTGCGATCGTATTGGCCATGGCTGGAGCATGTTCCCCTTGCCATGAGCTGAGGAAGCTGTTGTAGTCGGCGCCTGTCCACGACGTCGTCTGAACCGTCTTTGTCAATGACGACATCACGCTCTGTAGCGTCTGAGCCCCTTGGGCCAGCTTGGCCATCATTGCCAGTACGGCAGGTATATCCATTCCCCACATAGTTCCGTCTCTCTTCCGTTGAGGACAGTTGTCCGGCCCAGACTCACCTGGTCAAGACCGGACTCCCATCGCGTCAGTCAGGCCCTACTGTGCGGATGCCGTGATCTGATCGTTGGCTTCCTTGGTCATCTTCTGGGACCACTGGTCAATGTGCTGATCCAGAATCGACCTGATCTGCTGGAGTGCAGCTGACCAGTCTTGCTCGAATCTCGTGGCATCCTCGCCCTTCCACATGGTGTTGGGGATTTTGGCGTTCAGCGTGTTGATAGCAGTCGAAATGCCCTCCGCCATCGTTCCGCTCATCGCAGTTGAGACGCCCAAGACATCCGTGGGGTTCATGCCATCCATTTGGCCATTTCCCTTGTTGAACACTGGGTTCATGTTACTGATACTCAGACCCATGATATCCTCCTCTTTCCTGCGGAATCCCTTCCGCTTCTTGTTGGTTGTAGGTCGGGGCTCATCCTGACAGCCCCTTGTTCGGTTCTTTTCAACCATCTCTTCTGGCTGATATGACTACGCTAGCGAGGATTGCCACATGCCACCATGGGACCCGAATCCCACCCCGCATGACAAGGAAAAACTCTGCCTCAGTCAGCCAAGGCGACCTGGATTTTGCGGGCGGTGCCGCCACCGATGATGAACCCGCGCCCAGGCGGGAAGTCCGCCACGCGAATCCTGCCGACATTGGTTCCGGTGAGGGTGTCGGCGTCTGACTCTCCTGGGGTCAGCACCATTCCTCTCCGGGCTGCCTTGAACTGCTTAGCTAGGTTCCACGCCTGGCCCCAGGTCGCAACCTCTCCTTCGCCAACCACGAACTGCTCATTCTTCACGAGGGCTTGGATTAATCGATCAAGGACGCTTTCAGCCGATGTGCCGGTGAACTCCGTGATGGACTCGATGATCACGGCGTACCTTCCTGTTGGGATTGAGCCACCAGCGAGTTCTTCGAGCAGCTTCTCAGCCAGTTCGACGATCTCCTCTTCCCCTCGGGCCACCCGCCCCCACGGGGCGCGAGTCGGCAGGGTCGTCCGCGATGGCGCTAGCAGGATTGTCTCGAGACGAGAGTACCCAGCTTGCGCATGGCGCCAGATTCCAGCCCCCAACGTCGCCAAAGCTGTTGTGCGACCAGCTCCTGGGGGGCCTGCGATCAAGAAGGCGCCACGAGGTTCCACGCCCACTCCGGCCAAATCGTCGTCAGCCATGGCGAAGACGGGGTACCCCCTCTCGTCAACCACCGCTAAGGTGCTCAGCGGGATCTCTGCTGGCAAGATCGCAATTCCTGGCGCAGCCAGCACCTCAGAGCGTTGACTCGCCGCCTGAGCCAATTGGTCCATCGCCCGAGCTTGGACTGCGACGTTGGAGTTGGCGCCCAGGATTCCCATCTGAATCTCGTTGTCGTTCCAGATGCCACGCCCAGGAGGAGAGGCTGCCGTCAGGATATCCTTCGGCACTCCGAAGTTCATGTAGTCATCTTCGCTCACCATGCGCAAGATAATGCGTCGTTGAACAGTGGCTGCAATCGAGTTGGGAATCGAGTTGCCTCGGTCTCCTGTCATGATGACGTGCACGCCGAGAGGTCGCCCATCGGCAGCGATCTGCGCGAAGGCTGTGAACCATCGATAGCGATTAGAGAACTCGTATTCCTCACGGAAGGAGCTCATACCATCAACCAGGAGCAGGATCCTCGGCTCCTGGGGGGCATTCGCCAATTTGCGATAGTCCACAATCCCTGCTGCGGACACCGCAGAATACCGAACCACCCGCTCGTCCACTGTCGCCTTGAGCATGCGAAGCAACCGGATGACGCGTTCCTCATCATCGCCTTTAATGATCGCGCCCACACTGGGCAGAGTTTCAAGCATGTTCAAGCCGCCTGACGCGAAATCCAGGCCATAGACCCACACGGGGCCCCCACTTCGAGTCGCGAACACCGACGAGGCTACGATCGTCCGCAGGGCTGCGGTCTTCCCCGAACCAGAGGCACCCAGGATAGCCAGGTTTCCGTCACGATCCGGCTCGTAGAAGACCACAGGCTGCTTCTGGGCGTCAGGATCGTCCAAGACACCCAAGACAAGACGCTGGTCATCACGATGACCAGGCAGGCGAGCGAGGTCGTAGGTTTGGGCAAGATCCTCCAACCATGGCTTGCGGGGCGCAGGGATCTGGGCTATTCGGGCCCCCTGCACCATCGTCGAGACCAAGCGTTCGATGTCGGAGTCCACGCTGGATAAGTCGACCTTGACCTCAGGAACCCTCCAGGGTTGGGGAATCCCGAAGGTCATCCCGGATACATTCACCGGAGCAACTACGGCGTGGTCAGGGGTTTTGGCACCAGGATAACCGGACTGGAACTTGATGATGCGTCCCGGCCCGGTCTTCGCCGCACCGCGCCCTGGGGTACTCGGTTCGAAGTAGGCAGAAGTCTTCTCGCCGATCACGTCCTCTGAGTCTGACTCGTCAGCCATACGCAGGGCCACACGTAGGTTGGTGTTGGCACGCAAGTTGTCTTTGATGACGCCGGCGGGTCGCTGGGTCGCCATGATCAGATGCATACCGAGGGATCGACCGCGTTGGGCCACATCGACGACACCGTCGACGAACTCGGGGATTTCTGTGGCGAGGGCAGCGAACTCATCCACGACGATGATCAGGCTGGGTGGGCAGTCCGGATCACCGCGTTGCTCCAACTCGGCGAGGTCCTTGGCGGACTTCTCGTTGAGCAGATGCTCGCGGAAACGCAGTTCTGCTCGCAAGCTCGTCAGCGCTCGACGGACGAGGTACGTCGACAAGTCGGTGACCAAACCCACCACATGGGGAAGGTCGAGGCAGCGGGCGAACGCGGAGCCACCTTTATAGTCGACGAAGAGGAAGGAGAGTTGGTCAGGGCTGTGGCCCACGGCCATGCCCAAGACCCAGGCTTGGAGGAACTCGGACTTACCGGCGCCAGTTGTGCCGCCCACCAGGGCGTGAGGGCCCTGGGTTTTCAGATCCAGAGTAAAGATTCCTGATCCGATATGACCCACCGGCGCCCTGAGGTTGACCGGGTGCCGCAGGGGCACAGGCTTCGCCCCTGGAGTACGGTCGATGATGGATTGGTTTTCTCTCCACCGGGCTATGACCGCCTGAGGATCCGTGGCAAGATCTTGCCCGGTCAGGCTGACCATCGAGATCGAGCGCGGTAGGTCGGAGGAGTCGTCCACCGGCACACCAGCATCCATCACCGGAGCCAAGATCCTGGCCAACTGGTCGGACACCTCGGTATCGACGCTCTCTAAACGCACAGGAGCAATGCGGTCGCCTTGGCGGATTCTGCCCACCTTTGAGCCATCCTCGCCTACTTCCAGGATTGTGCGACATGAAGCTGGCAGTGATGCCGACGAGGTAGCACACATAATGAAGAAGACGCCCACGTCTGGGCCGCGCTCAGTGAGCAAAGTGAGTCGAGCTTGATCGACTGCCGTGCCGTCCACCAGGACCACCACCCAGGGAAGTGGAGGGGTTTCCTTCGTCGTGTCCTGCTGGCCGACTTGGAGATCATCCACCGTCAAGGGGCCACGACGAGCCGGCTGCCCTCCGCCACCGCGACTCTCAATCAGGTCCTCCAACCGCGATAACAAGGCGATTCCCGTCGGCTCGTCGCATGCCAACTGGAGGTCCCCCAAGGGAGAATGGGGACTGGACGTGTGGGGCAACCACTGCAACCAACTCCATCTGTCCAGAGCAGTCCTCGACGTCAGACACGCCACCACCACTTCAGCGGGGGAATGGGAGCAGATCAGTTGCACCATGACCGCACGGGCGACTCCGTCAAGGATGGAGCGATTTCCACACAGCCCCAAAGCCCCGCAGACCTTCAGATCAACCACCACTGGAGCATCTTCGAGGATGGAGAAATCCTTGATCAGCGCTTCGACCTCCTTGACATACTCAGGAAGAGCCGAATGATTGGGCTGGTTCTCAAATTCGGTGAAAGCGGGAATGTCGCCTAGGCCCAGCCTCAGACGCAGGAACTCTGGATGCTCCGGCCGACGCCACCAGAGCATCGTGCCCAGTCGTACGACCCCCGACCACAGATCAGCAATGGAGGGGTAGATCGTGAGCAACTCCGCCCGGTCCTTATCGTACTGTTGCGCGAGATACTCCCGGCACTGCTTGATCGACGTGACGAATTGACGGACCGAGGCCCGAAACTGGCGCTTTTCCCTCGAGAAATGGTCCACGAAGTTCCCAATCATCATGATCGGGCTGAGGGCGACGTAGATGATGCTCATGAGCGAGCGATTGACAACATACATGACCAAGCCCATTATCAGAGGCGACACCATGGCAATGAAGGGGAAAGGCTGCTTACGGGGGGCCCCGGGGGCATTGGGAACAGGGAATTTGCGGGGAAGGACATGAGGCAGGATGTTGGGAGAGCGGACAAATTCAATGTCTGTCGACGTCGCGTGCTGGTCTTCGGGTCGCCGTACCTGCGAAATGGTGATCCCTGTGTCTCCCAGGATGGCGACGTCGTCTGAGCCGATCTGAACTCGGGGAAGAACCTGGCCACCGACCATCACCCCATTCGCGGAATGCTGATCGATGACCTCGACCACCTCGGTGATCATCACGCGAGCATGGAACTTGCTGACCAGCTCGTCGGTGAGCACCACGTCGTTGTCTCGTCCACGGCCAATCGTGGACGACCCGAAGGGCAACGAGACCTCCATACCCAGATCGGGACCGAAGACCACCCGCAGGACCGCCGCCGTCTGGCCGTGGGGGCGTGAGCCACGAGATTGGTCGGCGATGACCTCCACGTGCATGCCGGAGCGTAGTCCCGAATCCAACAAGGGAGTCGACGCCGGCAGAACGCGGCCCTGACTGGTGTCGACACCATCGCTCACCCGAAGCGCCACGCTTCCGGGCTCCACCGCGGGAGCCGGATCGGTCGGGTGGGCCACGGCCAAAGCTGCGGCGATGTCACCCACCGTGGCAGTTCCGTCAGCGGTCACGAGCAGATCAACCTGCTGCTGACCCCTGGTGACCGTGAGTTTCTGCTTCATCAGTCCTCATCCTCCGCGGTCGAGGGATCATCGAGCAGGGGCAGGTCAGCGGCCGTCACCAGCCAAGAGGTCACGGCGTACTCCACCAGCCGCACCCGGCGACTGACGGCGTATCCGCCGACCACGCCACCACGCAATCCTTCCACGCCGATCTTGTCGAACTTGTCACAGACATTGTCGAGCTTGCGGGTGAACCGTCTCGGCGTCCATCCCAGCCGGGCGGCCGCTGCCGTGGACGAGGGCACGTCGGCCGCGCCTGAGCCGGCTTGGCGCAACCGGGTTTCGGCGAGAGCCAGGATGAGCAGCTTCTGGCTGGGGGTGAGCGAGACGGCGCCGATGGTGACCTGGCCGTCGTCGGCCACGCTGATGGCGGTTGTCGGCTTGAAGGGGGGCGCCTGGGTGAACAGGTTGACCTCGTACGTGGTCGACGAGGCCGAGAAGGTCAAGACCATGTGCCCGAAGACGATCGGCACCCGAGCCCCCGGCGCCAGCCACGATTGGGTACGTCCATCCCCATCAGACAAAGTGGCCGCCAAACGGGACCCATCGTTGCAGACCCACCACAGGCCATAGGAGAACTGCAAGTGCAGGAATGTACGGTGGAGGTACGGATTGTCGTCTATGACGAGGTCCCCGTCACGTCCGATGACGAAGTCCGTCCCCTCCGTCGGCTCGTACCACTCCCCTGCGAATTCGACCCTGAGTTCGCCTGGGCCGAGGGGCCCACCCTCCAGTTCCACGCTGTACATTGGTTCATCCTTTCGTCTTAGGGCAGATCCACCAGTTGGATAGGCAGCCCCTCGCCCAAGTCCAGGACGTCACCGTCGTGGACGACCACCGGTGCCGCGGTCAACACCTGCGGGGGCATCCCTGGTCTGAGAAGCATCGTACCATTGTTGCTATCAAGATCAGCGGCGACGACGCGCCCGTTCTGGATACGCACGATGGCATGGCTGCGGGAGATGGAGCGCTCGGGGCTCACGACTCTGAGCAAGGTGCACGGCTCTCCCGCCACGGGCGCGGGCGAGCGACCGATGATCACAGTTCCAGTGATCTCCACGATCACCTCGCCGACGAGGATCCTCCCGTACCCCTCAGGCTCCTCGTCCACCTCCGCGGTCAACGTCGCCTCGATGGACCCACCAGGTTGTGGGTGGATCCGGAGACGCCCCTCTTTGGGGAGGGCCTCATCGGCGAGGGCCTCGTCCACAGGTTCCGGTTCCGCGGGATCTGGGGTGGATGAGTGGGGGCTGGCAGCCTCGTCCTCGCTGGGCAGGTGGCGGATAGCCGCGTTGTCCACCGACAGTTTCATGGTGTGCCCCCACAGGGCGCTGAAAGGATTCGGCTCTGCGGGCTGGACAGGCTCCACGAGAGCAGGGGACGGCACGGTCGGCGGGGCCGGTTGAGGCACGACAGGTGGCGGCGGGGCGGCAGGTGTGGGCGGCACGGTCGGCGGCGGTACGGCAGGTGTCGGCGGCACGGTCGGCGGCGGTACGGCAGGTGGCGGCGGTACGGTCGGCATCGGCGGGGATGGCGTCGGCGGCCCTGCGGGAATGGGCGTTGGCTCAGGTGGAGGTACGGCTGGCGCCTCAGCGGCCGGCGCCGACACCGCCGTCGTGGGTGACTGAAAGCCTGTTCCCCATTGTTGGACGAGCCGCTGGGCCAACTGCTGCGTGTCCAGCGCCGGTTGTGGAGCGGACATCACCGGTGGCGACGGGGACGGAATCGGCACATCCGGCTCAGCCTCTACGAGTATGGGCACATCGGGTCCAGCATCCACAACCATGGGCGCCTCGGGCTCAACATCCACCACCACCACCGGCACATCAGGCTCAGCATCCACAACCATGGGTGCCTCCAGTTGTGAATCGACCACCACGGGTCCTGACTCACCATCTGTCATGACTGATGTCCCCTGATCGGCCACCGGCTCCCCACCTTCGGCCTGCTCGGGATCCACGAGGAGATCCTGACCATCAGGGGCATCGTCAACGGGCTTGGCCCAATGAATGCTTCCGCAATACACGACCCCGCCCACCAGCGGGAAGAACCTCTCACCCTCGCCGATCTGAAACTCCTGCACCCTGATCAACTCCCCCGAGCCCGGCTCAGCCACCGTCCCCGACAGTCGCCACTCATCCGTCCCGTCCCAGGCATGGAGCACCTGATCGGCGACCATCACCGTGATGCGGTCCTCAGCCCACGGGTCCACTTTGACCAGCGCGTAACCACCACCGCCCTGCGTGATCATGTGGGCCGCAAGGTCCTCGAAGCGGTCGCCGCGGGCCAACTCCCAGCACTGAAGGACCTGCTCCTCAGTCCAGGTCGGCGCGAACCATGCCAGGATGGACTCGGTCACCACAGCCCACCCCTCTCCTGGCGCCCAGGACAAGCTCACCCCCGTACCTCCTCGATCCTCATCACCCGGTCACCCAGGTGGACCCGCCCTCCGGCCTCCACCGCGACCCGCGTGCCCGCGGAGATCGCCTTCACATGACCAACTTTGGTCGCGATGGCCGATCCGTTGGTGGAGCCCATGTCTTGGACCCAGACGCCGACGTCTGTCGCGCCGATAGCCGCGTGAGTGCTGGACACAGTACGGGACGGATCCTCCACCCGTACCAACTGCGCACCGGGAAACGCGAGCTGTTTGCCTGGATCACGGCCCAGCAATGCCGTGCCATTCAAACGATAGGTCTGTCCGGTGTCGAAACGCAACAGCCATGCACGCGTGTCGCTGGCTTGAGCAGGATGCTGCGCCGGCTCGATGTCCACGGGCGAACCGAACCCAGAATAGACCCCAGGCAAGGGCTGATGGATTCCCGACAGTCGGGGGGTCGCCACCGCTTGAGGCCCACCCACCGGCGATCCACTCGACACCGTCAGAACGGGGTGGACGGCGACGATACCGGCCTGACTGATCCGCGACGGAGTCAGGTACTCGCGCACCTCGGTCGGCGTGGGGGGGTTCTTCGTCACGTCGCGACCATGGCGCACGTCGATCACCGCCAGCCCAGACCAGCGATCCTGCCAGGCTCTCCCGAAAGAATCTCGGGCGATGATCGCGAAGAGCAGCGGAACCACACCCCCCGTCACCAACCCCATGAGCCCCATGAGAATCGCTCGACCGAAACCGGCGATCGTGGGCTTGGCGCCCGTCTCGGCCCGCACTGTGCGCAAACCCAGGATTCGATCCACGGGATTGCGACCCGCGATGGCCGTCCACACGGCTGCGATCAGCCCGACGATCACGACCGAGGCCACGGCACAGATCCCCAAGATGAGGACCACCGTGGCAGTCCACTGACGGACATCCCACCACTCGCCAAGCCACACGACACCCGTCACGATCCCCGAGCTGAACGCGATCCACACCACGCCACTGAGCAGCACCCGGGCCACGCGTTTTCCGCGTGAGCTGATACGGGCGCCCAGGAGACCTGGGAAGGACTCCACCACGTCGCTCATGTGGACCTCCGCACCAAGGATCTCGGGTTGAGCAGAGCAGCCCACCGCTTCATCCGCCCCACAGATCTCAGCAAGGTCTTCCGCGCCCCACGCACCTCGCGCCAGAACTGCCCCGTCATGCTCGCGGTGATCTCAGCTGGGCCGAAGATCGCCACATCGGCGTGATGGGCCACGTCGGCCAACTCTCCACGACCGATGGCCAGGGTCTGCTCATGACGCGTGCCTCGGGGAACCGTGTACCCCATGTCGCGGGCGAGGTCCATGAGTTCCTCCCATCCTCCCGCGACACGGCTGGACAGGACGCCTCGTTTCGAGCGCCGACCCCGGCGACCAGCTTTGAGCCCCAGCAAGCCCACCACGACCAGGATGATCAGGCCCACCGGCGGACCCACCCACGGCAAGAGTCGAAGCGCGATCGTGAGAATGCGCATGAGCCAGGAATCCGAGTGGCTGATCACGACCGCGTACTCCCCGGCGGTGAATTGGGGATCGAAAGCGATGGGCGCTTCGACCGGGTTGGGCGGAGGCACATCCAACGCGTTCTTGTCCGGAACCTCCTGGGGAGGCATCTCCTGCGGGGCCTTGTCACGATCAGGGATGAACGCGGAGGGCAGGATGGGATGCCACCTCCCGTCGTTGGTGAGCACCTCGATCCACGCTGTGACATCCTTTCCCTGGATGGTGCCGCCCTCGGGGACCTGGGCGCCCATGACGACGCGCGCCGGGTAGCCGATGGAGTTGGCGATCAGCGCGAAGGCGGCGGCGTACTGCTCGTCACTGCCCACAGGATAGGTCTCACCATCCAAGAAGATCGATAGTCGAGCCTGTTCTTGGCCGGGGCGATAGATCTCTTGCCCAGGGCCGGTGCCATCCGACCAGTATCCCTTGTCATGGAGGTATGCGGCTGCGGCGACCAACTGGCCCCACGCGTCTTGATCAGCGGGCACGACCTTGGAGATCCCCCCAGCCAGGAAAGACCATCCGCTCGACGAGATGAGCGGAGACCCCCCGGGTTGGACGGCGTCCCCGGTCAAATCCAGGGGATCGATCACCACGGCTGACTCATCCACCACATCCTCGGCACGTAAGACATCGGGCGCGAGGACCTGGGAGGTGGAACGGTTGAACAACTGCGACGCGATATGCGAGCGGGCATGGGCGCCGAGGAAGTCCACGGAGGTGAGGCTTCCGATGCTCGGAACCCACATCTGAAGATTGGGGATTTCCGCGTACGATGCGCCAATCGTGATGGTCGCCTGGGTCCGCTCGCCGATCACAGGATCAGTGATCTGAGAGCCGATCCGTTGGAATCCCGTGGAGGTCGGTCCCGCTCCCCCGCCGGTGGCGCTCCAGGTGATGCCGTTGTAGGAATCCATCACCGCGAACCTCACCCAGGTCCCCTTCGGGGCGCCCTCCACACTGAGCAGATCCTGATCGTAGAAGTAATGATCGGGGTCCTGTTCAGCCAAGGTTTCCGAGGAGAACTTGCGGAAGGCCGCCAAGGGACTGCCGAGGGAGGGCAGTTGGACGGGCGGCTGGATATACGTCCGCGCCACGATCCGCGACTGCGGATCCATGCCAGGAAGGTGAGGTCCGGCCACGAAGCCGACGGCCAGTGCGATCACGAGCATGCCCGCTCCGATGGCGCCACGGAAGACATTGCGGGTCTGCGCCTTGACCGTGGAGAGGCGGCGTGGAGCGCGGATCGCCAGCCAGGAGAACCCGACCAGAGCGTACCCCAGACCGATCACCGCGGGGAGGGTGGGTTCCTGGGTTCCCAAGACGATGCCGGCCACCACCAAGATCGTCGGCAAGACCATGGCTGGCCAGGCCACTCGAGTTCGGCGCGCGACAGCGAAGCCGCAGGTGGCGACCTCGACAGCCATGAGGTACGGAAGAACGATGGACGCGTGTTGATCAGGAAGGGGTGCGGCCACGGTGAGCATGTCCTTCCACCCGTGGATGGCCACATTGGCCACGGTGAGGGGCTCAGGGCCGAGGGTGGCCATCCCACCCACCATGTAGACCACGACCGACATGGCCACCACGATCAGCCAGTGCCACCGCAGCACGTTCGCCAGATGAGTCAGGACGATCCCCAGCACGGAACCCAGTGCGCACACCGCCAAGAACGCAGGCGACGAGAAGGTTGTCGTGAAACCCCAGAGCCCCAGGAAGATCAAGACCAGCAGGAATCCCGCGTCGAGGACGTCTTGCCCGGAGGGGCGCAGAGGCACCAAACGGGACCTCATGGTCCGCGTGGGGCCCGTGGTGGAGGAAACCAGGCTCGGATCGACGGCTCTCATGACGTCACCCCTGCGGCGAGGATCTGCGGAAGGTCATCGAGCGCTCCGACCGTGATGATGTCCACCCCCCCGGCCTCGTGAAGGTCCATGGGCGCCCCCGGCTCGACGCGTAGAACATACGTCGCCACCTCGGGCGGAAGGATGGCGGCGGTGTGAAGGAAGGTCTGAATCTCCGTCAGACACCCCGAGCAAATCACGACCGTCGACACATCCGCGGCGACGTGCATCAACTGGCCGGCCGCTTCATCCAAGCGATAGTCAGCCATCTCAGCACGGGAGAAGGTGTCCAAAGCGATCTGTCGCGGAGGCCGCACGGCGGCATGGAGCCCGCAGACGATGGTCACGTCCAGTTCGTCCATCAGAGCCCGCACGGCCACGGAGGCGCCCATCGAGATGGCGAGCTCGAACTCGCCGGGCGTGGCATAGTCGTCCGAGTTGACATCCACCAGCACAGCGATGTGCGAACGACGGGTGTCCAGGAATTGGCGCACAAGGAAACTATCCATACCGCTGGCCGCGGTGTGTTTCGCGGACGAGCGCCAGTGGATGTGACGCAAGTCATCGCCGGGGGCGTACGGCCGCAGGGCGTGGAACGCGAGATCAGACGCCGACACGTCGTTGGTGGCCTGGCCTTCGAGGTCTCTCAGCAGACCCGAGCCCAGGGAGTCCAGGGGCACAGTACGAGGATGAATGAACATGTCGACTGGATCGGTCCAGGCGACTCGACGCTGGAAGATCGAGAAAGGATCCCCCCGAAGACTGGTCACCGGGCCCACCGTGATCACCCCGCGTTGAGAAGCAGGAATCAAGGTCATCTGCTCTTCGCCGTGACCGGGAGCCAAGGCTGACAAGGTATAACGAGCCACCGCCTGACCCACAGGCATGGCCATGGCCAAGGCCAGCAACCGAGACTTCCCCTGGTTGGTGACCCCCAGCCGCGCGATGGACGTGTCCCCCACCGTGAGACGCTGCGGGTCGAGGTTGAGCTCGACTTTCAGGTTGACTCGGCCCAGGCTGAGCAGCGCGCCCACGACCACGAGGACGGCGAGTGTGACGGTGACGTACCCGAACTCCAACCAATGCAGCCTGGTGGCCATCACCCACGACGCCAGGATGAGGACGATCAACGCCCAACCGAGCCCGGTCACGATCGACAAGACAGATCTGACCCGACTCCAGATCGGTTGGATCCGTGCGCGGAGCTCGGTTCCGAGAGCCCACTTCGGGGCCCGGATCTTCGGGCGCTTGGCGCGGGGCTTGGTCGGCTCGGGCGTCGCCGGGACGCTCACCAGAGGTCTGATCTGGGTGGCGTACAACACCGCGGGCCCGTCGACCCGAGTCGGCCGTTGGATAGTCTGATGGTCCGACATCGCTCACCTGCGCAGACGGTCTGTCGGCGGGGGCACGAGGGTCAGCAGATCGTCGATCACGCGCTCCACGGTGACCCCTGAGAACTGAGCCGCCGCGTTGAGGATGATGCGATGGCTCATGATCGGGACGGCGAGATCCTTGATGTCGTCGACGAGGACGTACTCTCGGCCTTGGGACACCGCCCACGTCTTGGCCGCCCGGGTGTACGCCAGACAGGCACGCATCGACAGGCCCAGGCGTACATGTGGGCTGCGCCTCGACTCGATGGCCAACTGGGCGACATAATCCAGGACCGAGGAGTCCACGTGGATCTCGTTGGCGAAGGACGACATTTGGGCGACCGCCTGGGCCGAGATGATCGGACCGACGAGCGCCGCGCGGTCGCGGTTGCCAGCCTGGGCCATGAGCTCCACGGTGACGGCCTGGTCGGGGTAGCCGATGGCGGCCTTCATCAAGAAACGGTCCAACTGGGCTTCGGGGAGCCGATAGGTTCCAGCCTGCTCGATGGGGTTCTGCGTGGCGATGACCATGAACGGGCGCCCCACCGGATGGGAGACCCCATCGACGGTGACCTTCGACTCCTCCATGACTTCCAGGAGGGCCGACTGGGTCTTGGGACTGGCCCGGTTGATCTCGTCGGCGAGCACGATGGTGGCGAAGATGGGTCCCTCATGGAACTCGAACTTGCGTTGCTGCTGATCGTAGATGGTGACCCCGTACACGTCCGAGGGCAGAAGATCCGGGGTGAACTGGATCCGGGAATGGGTGCCCTGGACGGTGTTGGCCAGGGACTTCGCGAGAACTGTCTTGCCGGTACCAGGGTTGTCCTCGATGAGCAGATGCCCCTCGCAGAGCAAGCAGGTCAACGCGAGGCGGATCATCTCGGTCTTGCCTCGGATGGCGAGCTCCACATTCGAGACCAACTGGTCGAATGTGGTCGCAAACCAAGTTGCTTGCTCTTTGCTGATGGACATGGTCGTTCTCCTTCTTTGCGCCGGGCCCAGATGCGGTGAGAACCGTGGATACACTGAGCTCCCTCCCAGCTCCTCACAGTCTCACCGCCTGTTCCCCTCCTATGGATCAGGCTATGACAAACTCTCCCACACCACGATGGGATTCAGGTCCCACGTCACAGTACGGACTCGTTGGGTGGACACACGCCCGACACATGGTCGGGATTCGCCGTTGGCGCCATGTGAATCACGGTCTACTTCTGGTAGCAGGTGTACCCCAGCGCATCGAAGGACTGGGCTTGGGTCCAATCTGCAGAAGGAGGCGGGTCTCCGCTCGGGGCATGGAGCCAGAACGCGGAGGTGCCGGTCCCTGACGCATTGCCATCGGAGTCCGTCGTCATGGTGTACCACCCAGCACTACTGTTCCCGCATCCCACTTGATTATTGGGGTAGAACCCTCGGAGCTCGATGTGGGTCGAGTACCAGTCCCCCGATGTCGCACTTGACTGGAGCAGGGATCCTGCGCTGATCTTGAACGTCGGCGTGGGACCCGAGTTGACCGTCAACACCTGCTTCACCTCTGCGGTGGCAGGTTGTGACGTGCCGTTGCTGTAGGCGGTCAGGAAGACCCGGATCTCGACATCGACCCCCTGTGGAACGTAGCACACCATCCGTGTGAACCGGGGCGTGGTGTCGACCTGAGGATCGAAAGAATAGTAGCACGTTCCTGGTGACGCGCCCATGGTGAGTTGGGCGTAGTTGCCATGGGGGTCGCCCTGGGCGTCCACGATCATCATCCCCCCAGAGTTCGCTTGGATCGTTATCGGATCCAGTGTCATAGGAGCGTCAGCTCCGCGTCCCGTGGCGGACTTAGACACGTTCGCACGAGCGAAGGAACTATCGTCGCTCATGGTTGCCGTGAATGTCCCATAAACACGGTACCCCACATCGCATGTGATGGTCGAGGTGATCGTCCCGCTGCCTTTGCCCGTGGATTCTCCCGTGCAGGTCGCGTTGCCCCACACAGCGACCGTCAGGATCGCAGGGATCCCGTGCGCGTTGCCGACGGCTGTCGCGGTCAGCTTGCTGCCGTCAGCCGTCACGGCGAGCGACACAATCTCCATCGCCGGTGGAGGTCCCACGACGCCATCCTTCGAGGTGGACAACGAGGGTCGAGAAGTGGTCGTCGAGGTCACGGTGGCGGAGAACGTCCGGGATTGCTTCCATTCCACGGTGATCGAGCAGGTGATGGTGAGAGCAGCCGCACCCGACGTCGACTTGTCACACCCGGTCTCTGTTCCTGAGTTAGTGATCTTCAACGTGGCCTGGGCGCCGTTCGCGTTCGCGGTGGCCACCACATTCATGTGGTTGTCTTCCACAGTGACGGTCAAAGACAGGTCTTTCATGTCGCCGTAGGGCGTGACGGACACGGGCGAGGACGCAGGTCCACACACAGGCCCATCAGCGGTGGTGTAACACACCTTCGTGGTCACGCTCGCTGTCGTGCCGTTTCCGCTGGGGCTGGGGCCTGTCCACTCGAAATTCGCGTCATACACGGGCAGGGACTTCACCATGGCGCCATCCACCCAGATCTCGACATAGCTGGTCTGAGCGGGACCGCGCGACGCGGGAGCCTTCCCCTTCACGTGGATGATCGAGTCGTCACCGGTGGGCTCCGCGGCCAGCGAGGATATCTGTGGGGGCACTCCATGGGCGATCCACGACACGGTCGCCGAGGTCGGATACTGCTCGGGTTTGTTCGTGGCGATCACCTGGAACTGATGACGATCACCATTGAACGCGATGCTGTCTTGTTGACAGTGGGTGGCGGTGATTCCTTGACACGCCGGAATCGGGGTGTCGTTGTCGGACACCCAATACCGCACCGGACCCTCACCATTGGCGGAATCCAGGGACCATGACACCGTCACCACAGGGATGCTCCCCTCGGACGCGGTCGGTTTGTCGACCGTCAACCCCACGGGAGCTCCCGAGGGCCAGCCCTGGGTCGTGGTCGGACTCTTCGAGCGCCCCTGGGCGTTGACTGCCCATATCGTGAACGAGGTCTGCTCGTTCGTCAGTCCTGTCAGCGTGATCGAGGTCCCGGTGATCCCCTCCTTGGACCCCCCCGGCCAACTGATCATGTACGTCAACCCCGACACCGAGCACCCGCACGTGGAACTGGTCATCGCATCCCACGTCAACGTGATCGCCCGGTCCTTCGGATCGCTCGCATGGAACCCCGTCACCGGAGTGGGGGTCGTGTCTGTGGCCACCGACCCCGACCATTCGCTCCACGGACCTGGACCCACGGAGTTCACCGCGCGCACATGGAAACGGTACGTCGAGGACACCGCCAGCGGCTGGGCCAGGCATGAGGTGGCCGCGCAGGTCCACTGGGCCCCCTGCTCATCCGCCATGACATACGTCTCAATCCTGGCCCCATTCGCATTCGGGGCCGTCCACGACACACGGATCGACCCCGCCTGGGCGTTGCTCCCCGTCACCAGGCCCGACGGGGCGTCCGGGACATCGACCACCGTGACCGTCAATGTGGTCCCCACCTGCCGGCCGGTCGCCGTCGCGTCCGCCACATCGGACACCACGAGGGCGTACGTCAACACTCCATGGAAACCCGACGGCGGGGTCACCGTCCATGTCGGGGAACCGGCGCCTGACGCCTGGGCGTCCTGGGACGTCCCTGGACGCGGCTCGATCGACACGATCGTGTCGTGTCGGCCATTGGCCAGTGTCGAACTCAACGCGATCGTGCCGGTCGCCGGCTTGCCCGCCGAGGTCGTCGCGACGATCGGGGCGATCGTGGGCTTCATCGCGTCACGCACCACCACATTCACGGTGGCTGGGGCGGCCACCGTCCCCTCGATGCTCACGGTCAGCGCACCCGTGTCCTGGGCGTGGGCCGTCCCCAGCGCCGACAACTGCATCGCGCGATGATCGGGAGTCATCGCCACGGACACATCCTTGGGTTGAGAGGCCCACGCCACCGCGTACGTCAGCGATGAGGAGTCCAGCGTGTCGGGGACCCACACGTGGCACAAACTGGTCAGATCCACCACGCTGGCCGTCGTCCCCACTTGCACCACTTGGGCCGCGTCGGGGCAGTACAACACCGGGGTCGCGGGACCCACCTGCACAGGAATCGACACCACCGCCCGTCGACCATTCGGATCGGTCAGACTGGTCCCGTCCGTGACTTCCATGGACACCGCCGCCGGACCGACATAGCCGTTGCTGCTCGTCACTTGGAAACCTGTCGTCGACCACATCGTCACAGACACATCTGTGGCGGGGGTCGCCGTCATGGTGGCGCCGATCGTGATCCGCACGGGGGCGTCGCGAGACGACTTGACGTACGCGTCCAGGGAGAACTTCTCCGACGAGTCCTGGTGGATGGTGATGGACCCCACACCGTACGGCAACCCATCATTGGCCGCAGGCACATAGATCAACGCCGCCGACGCCCCACCTTCCCTGTCCGTCAACCGGTAGGTGATGATCTGGGGAACCGGTTTCTGAGCGATCCTCACCACGCCCTGTGACACTGTGGCTGTCGGGTCGTTCAGCACGGCGACGGCCAGAGTCGCCGGATCGGAGTCTGGGTCCGAGGCCCTGGCCAAGACATCAGCCGTCGCGACACCACCCGCGACATCCGCGACGATATTCGCCGCCACGGGAGGATTCACAAAACCCTCCTGGCTCGTCACGATGAGACGGGCATGACCCCGCTGATCCGAGTTCCCCTGCAGGTCATAGTTCACCGTGATCGTGGCGTGGTCATCGCCGGCCGTCACCTGGATGGGGCCTGAGGGGCCGACCAAGGTCCCCGGTTCGGACACGTTCACGATCGTCACCTGATCCGACGCGGCGAGGAAGTCATTGGCCATCACATCCACCGCCACCTGGGCGTCTGGCGCGGCGATGACCACATCGTCGACCCCCATAGGAGGTTGCGTGGGACCCGGCGGCGTGATCGCCACCCGAATCCTCCCCACACCGGTCAGACCGTATTGATCGGAGAGGATGTACGTGAAACTATCCGTCCCGCACGCGTCCGCACTGGGATAGGCCTGGTACACGATCCCATCCGGGGTGAACGAGAGGACTCGCCCCAACTCCGGCGCCGATGCCAATCCCACCAACTGGACCGAATCCCCGTCCGGATCCTGACCCCAGGACGGAACAGGGATCGTGATCTGATCCCCCGCCACAGCTCGAACCTCCACCAAGGTTGGATCTGGCGGAGAGTCGGGATTCGTCGGCGACGGCGCTGGCACGATGGTCACCGTCACCGTGGCGGACACCGGTGTCGAGGTCGCCGTCTGGGCGTAGTACGTCACCTGCACCTGGGTCGGGGACTCCACCTGGGCAGGCGCCACATAGCGGACGAAGGATCCCGACACGTACGCCGACCCCACGTCCCCAGGGTCGTTGCCCACGGCCACGGCAGGATTCACCACCGGCAGTTCGCCGGCGCCTGACAAGCCCCCCATCCCAGTCGTCACTCCCGGGATGTTCGTCACCAGACTCAACGGCGACCCGCCCTGGGACGTGTCGTTCGCCAGCACGGGAATCAGCACGGAATCTCCTGCGCGTACCGTCGCCCAATCATCGCTGACCAGGGGAGCGTCCACCGCGAGAGCCGGCAACTGCGTGACCGTGATCGACCCGGTCACGTAGACCTGGTCACCATTGGTGATCTGATAGAGCACCGATGTCGGGTTCTGAGGCAAGACAGGTTCCAATGGAAGGATGCGTACCCACCGGCCCTGCACGATGGCCACGCTCAGCGCGTCCGGATCCGCTGGGGTCGCAGTCTGCACCGTGAGCAGCTTCCCCTGAGGATCGGAGTCGTTCGCGAGCACGTCCACCATCGCGGGAGCCTGGCCGCGCACGACCGCCTGATCGGGAACCGCCACCGGTTCTCTCCCCTGGTCTGAAGGGTCACGGATGTCCACTCGAATGGTCGAGGCGTCAGTCGGCGCCGACCCGAAGGCCGCGGTGTAGCTCAGCACGTAGGTGCCTGCTTTCGCTCCTGTGACAGTGACCACTCCCGCCGCACGATCTGTCACCACCGACGACAACCCCGACTTCATCTCGACGTCCGCCGCGAGTGACACAGTCATACCTGGATTGCCAGGGTCCACTCCGGGGATGTCGTTGGCCAGGGGATGGATGGGTAGGGGTTGCCCCACCACGCCCGACACGAAATCCGGGTTCGCCACCGGCGCCACGCCTGTCGTGTCCTGCGTCCCCAGGACCATCACCGATATCGACCCAGCCACAGGGGAAAACTGCCCTGCTCCGCTGGGATCGAACCCGTCGGTGACCACATAGCCCACGGTCGCCGTCACATCCACGCTGGTCGTGGGCGCCAGGAACTTCACCATCCCGTTGGAGGTGACCATCGCCGTGCCCTGACTGGCGACCGAGACCTGGGCCGACACCACAGTGATCGGGTCGCAATCCTCGTCCCGATACTGGTTGGCGACGGGGATCGACACCGAGCCCCCCGATGCCACCACGTACTTCTGCTCCTTGCCCGAGCTGGACTCCCGCATCGCGGGGACGGTGTTGTCTGTCGGACCATCCGCCGTGACTGTCACCATCGCCGAGGCGATCTGGCCCGCCACATTCGAGATGGTGTACGAGAAGGTGGCGTCCCCGCCCTTCGCAGGCTGTGTGTACAGAATCGTCTGTCCATCCGGGGCCACCACCGCCGACGCGCCCCCCGACGGTTGAGAATCCACCGAGACGATCGCCAAGATCCCACCATTCGGATCGGAGTCATTGTCCAAGACGTGCAACACTGAGGTTCGCGAGGCACGAACGGAGAACTCGTCGTCCACCGCTTGTGGATCCACGCTCGACGATGACGACTTCGTGTTCGCGGCGTCCTGGTTGGTCTCGTCCTTCGCCTGATCTGGAGCGGGCCATTGGTCCACGGACTGATTCATCGCCATGTCGAAGATCCGACCCGTCGCTCGATCGTTGAGCAGCAACTGCCCGAAGTTCTCCCGGAATACCGGATCCAGCAATGCGGTGTTCGGATGAGCAGGATTCCCCGGATCCATCGACTGCGCCTGCGCCGGAGCGTCCCCGCAGGACTGGACCACCTCCCCGACGTCCCCAGCCCAGGCCGCGTAGACGCACCCGGCCACCGCCACTGGGGTGGCCGGGGCGCCCGACTGACCCGTGCTCACCGTCGTCACCGACCCGTCGAAGCGGACCTTCACCAGGTCTGTGTCCGTGGCCACCATCACCGCGCCGGTGTCAGCGCCTCCCTGCTGAAGAGTGGCACAGATCTCATCCGTGGGCTGGTCACAGACCTGCGCGGTCCTCCCACCGGGGAGATACAGGATCCCAGCCGTCGAATCCAACACCACCGCCGCATGTCCCAACCCGGCCACGGACACGGTTGCCAGCCTCGCGTGAAGATCGAGAGACAAGGGATCAGTAAACCCTCGACCCTCCGCGAGAATGCTGACGACCGTGCCCGAGGTCGAGGCTGCCACCACTGTTCCATCGGAACTCACCGACAAGGCTGCTGGGCCGCCCACGCTGGCCAACGCGGGGGCGTGCTCGTCCAAACCATTCAGGTTCACGAATCCTGGAGTCCCCTCCGTCCGAATCGCGCGTACGGCGCCTGCCGTCACGTCGAGAACCGCCAAGGTCCCGCCGCGCAACTCCACCTGTGCGGCCGCCGGCAACTGCAAGGCGTCCTCGTAGTCCACCGCGTCGCCGGCCGCGTCGATGGACACCAGAGTTCCGCTGGTACGGTCCCAGCCCACAACCGTGTTGCCGTCTTGGAGGACGTCGACACTGTGAGTCACGGTCTGGCTCGGCGACACCGTGAGCTCCATCGCCGACGCGGCTTTGTTGAATCTCCCCAACCATCCATCCGCATCGTTCGACGCCCATATGGCCGAGTTGTTCAATTCTGGACGCTGCACAGAATTCCCCTGGGCCGCCACCGCGAGCGAGACCACCACTGACACGCAGGTCAGAACAACCACCGTCGGAACCAGGTTCCGGAACACGTGAACACCCTTCATGATCTCCTCTGGCACGACACCAGACTCCTCTCCATGGCCAGCGTATTCAGCCGGGGTTCCGGTCACCATGGGATTCGGGTCCCCTTCGGATCGCGTCGATGGATCCTCACATGGCTAGGCCAGACAGACGGCTATTTCTGAGTGCATGTCGGCCCCAGGGAGGCCGCCGTCCCGCTCGTGACCCAGGCCGATGTGGCAGGTTTCTGGCCAGTGGGGAGGGCATAGTCCCGTGAAGTACTGGTGCCCGAGCCGTTGCCGCTGCCGTCAACCGTGAAGGCGTCCTTGCCGCATGCCACGGTGGAGTTGGGTATGAAGCCCCTAAATGCAAAGGTATAATAGTAGTAGTCGAATTTGACGTCACTGGCGATAGGGCCGACTCCAGACGTTTGGTATTGTCCGGGAACAGGGGCGGGGCCGGTGTCCACATAGATCGTGCCTTCCTTCCACTTCTCCTCGTTGGCGGCAGTATAGAAGGAGATATAAGAGTCGACCTGGTATGTCTTCCCGTACAGGAACGTGCAGGTCAACGTCAACGTTGTGTCCCCCTGAATACCCTTCTGATACGCCCCGCCTGAGGGTGTGCACGCTGGCTGGGGATTTGCCCCCTGGATCCATAGTTCGAGGCCTACTCCGGAGTTGCCATTATTGTTGCCCGTCACGTGGATCGTGGCCGTCACAGAGGTGGGCCCGGGAGTCAGGGTGTATGTGATGTCACCCAGGGACAGTTCTGGGTAGTCCACCATCTTTTGCGCTGTCACTTTCAGAGACTTGCGGTCGACGCCTGGCTCTGTACTGGTCATCGTGGCGGTGAAGTCCGCCTCGACGATAGCGTCGCCCTGACAGGTGAGGGTCACCGTGAGTTTCCCCGTTCCGGTGGCCGTCTGCTCCTGACCACAGGAAATCGAACTGTTGACCTGGGAGGTGCGCACTACTCCCGATAGGGACAAGGTCGCCGTCAGGCCTTTGGCGTCGCCGGTCGCCTGTGCGACGACAGTATTATTAGTCGCTGAAACTATCACAATATCGTCGAGAGTCATATCCTCGACAGGCACCTGGACCGCCGTGGTCGTGGCTGTGAGTGACGTCCTCGACGGGGTCATGGGATCAGACTCAAGGACCGCCGTGAAGCTGGGGGGAGGCCCAGGAGTGCACACGTACAGCGTCGTCGCGCACACGATCATGTTACACGTGTAGTCAAAGGGGCCCGTGACCGGCATGGACGCGTCGCAGCCTGTGTTGGACCCCTTGAGTGACATCGTCGCCGGGGCGCCATTGGCGTTGCCCGTGACCTCGAGCCAGACGGAGGCGCCCTGCATGGTGGCCACCACCTTCAGATCCTTCAACGGGCCGAAAGGAGTGACCGTCGCGGGCCTGGAGGGCGCTCCACACTGAGGCCCATCCGAGGTGTAACAGATCTTGGCTGTCACGCTCGCCATCGTGCCGTTCCCTGTCGGACTGGCGCCCGTCCAGGTGAAAGGCCCGTCATACACCGGCAGGGATGCCACCAGCGTGCCATCCACCCAGATCTCCACGTAGCTCGCCGAGGCAGGCCCACGAGAAGGAAGGGCTGTTCCCGATACGTGGATCATCTTCTCCACCCCGGTCGGCACGGCGGTGATCGGGGACATCTGCGGAGGCACGCCGTACGCGGTCCACGCCAGTGACGAGGTCGTCTGATACTGCTCCGGCTTGTTCTTCGCGATCACCTGGAGGTGATGCACCTCGCCGCTGAACGGTATCCCGTCTTCGGAACACTGCGTCGCCGTGATCCCCTGACATGAGGGAATCGGAGTTTGATTGTCGGACACCCAGTAGCGCACCGGGCCCTCGCCGTTGGCAGCCGCTGGCGTCCACGACAAGGTGGCCATGGAGGCATTCCCGCCCACCGCTGTCGGTGGGTTGACTGTGAACGCCTTCGGGGCACCCGAGGGCCAGCCCTGGGTGGTGGCCGGGACCTTCGAGCGGCCGTCGGCGTTGACCGCCCAGATGGTGAACGAGGTCTGCTCGTTCGTCAGTCCTGTCAGCGTGATCAAGGTCCCGGAGATCCCCTCCTTGGATCCCCCCGGCCAACTGATCACGTACGTCAACCCCGACACCGAGCACCCGCACGCTGACGTGGTCATCGCGTCCCAGGTCAAGGTGATCGCCCCGTCCTTCGGGTCGGTCGCGTGGAACCCCGTCACCGGGGTCGGCACTACGCTCGTCGTCTGCGACTGGGCGGACCACGGGCTCCATGGCCCCGCGCCCGCAGAGTTCACCGCGCGGACATGGAACCGGTAGGTCGACGCTGGCGCCACGGGTTGAGCCACGCAGGTGGTCGTCGCGCAGGTCCACTGGGCGCCCTGGTCGTTCTCGAGAATGTACTTCTCGATCCTGGCGCCGTTGGCATTCGGGGCGGCCCATGACACACGAACCGAACCCGCATTGGTGTTCGCCCCCACGACCGGGGCCGACGGGGCGTCGGGGACATCCACGACCGCGACCGACAGTGTGGTCCTCACCTGCCGATCCGTGGCCGTCGTGTCTGCGACATCGGAGACCACGAGGGCGTACGTCAACACTCCATAGAACCCTGCTGGCGGCGTCACAGACCATGTCGGAGTGCCCACTCCCGAAACCTGGGCGTTGTTCGCCGTCCCCGGCATCGGGGTGATCGACACGATCGTGTCCTGGCGACCATTCGCCAACGTCGACGTGAGCGTGATCGTCCCCGTGACAGGTTTGCCCGCCTGGGTCGTGACCGAGATCGGGTCGATCTTCGGCTTCGCGGCGTCACGGACGACGACATTGATCGTCGCTGGGGCCGCCGACTTCCCCTCCATCGTCACCGTCAGGGCGCCCGTGTCCCCGGCATGGGCGCTGCCGGCGGCCGACAACTGAATCGCACGATGATCATCAGTCATGACGACAGACACATCCTTGGGTTGGGTCTGCCATGCCACCGAGTATGTGAGGGATCTCGGATCGATCGGGTTGGGAGTCCACACGTGACACAGACTCGTCACATCCATGACGGACCCCGTCGTGCCGACTTGCACCGATTGCGCAGCCTTCGGGCAGTACATCACCGGTGTCGCTGGACCCACTTGCACCGGGATCGAGACCACCGATGTGCGGCCTTTCGGATCTGCCACACTCACCCCATCCGTGACCTCCATCGACACTGCCGCCGGACCCACATACCCGTTGCTGCTCGTCACCTCGAAACCGGTGGCGGAGGTCATCGTGATTGTCACATCCTGGGCCGGGGTCGCCGTCAGTCGTGCGTCACTGGTGATCTGCACGGGGGCGCTGCGCATCGACTTCACATACTCCTCCACAGAGAATCTCTTGGACGAATCCTGATCCATCGTGATGGATCCCACCGCATAGGGCAACCCATCGTTCGCGGCTGGCACATAGATCAACGCAGCCGACGTGCCACCTTCTGGGTCGGTCAACTGGTACGTGAGGATCTGCGGCACCGGTTTCTGCGCGATCGTCACCACACCACCCGCAACCGTCGCAGTCGGATCATTCAAGACCCGAACCTTGAGGGTCGCGGGATCAGAATCCGGGTCGGAGGCCTTCGCCACCACGTCCGCCGTCGCCACACCACCCGCGACATCCGCGACAATATTCCCAGCGACCGGGGGGTTCACGAACCCTTCCTTGCCCGTCACTCTCAGCGAGGCTTGACCTCGCTGATCGGAGTTGCCCTGCAACTCGTACGTCACCGTGACCGTCTCTCCATCCGCCGGAGCAGTCACCAGAATCGGGCCCTGGGGATCCGCCAAGGTCCCCGGTTCCGACACGTCCACAATCGTCACCTGATCCCCTGCGGCAAGGATGTCGTTCGCCATCACATCCACAGCCACCTGGGTCCCGGGCGCGGCAGTGACCTCATCGGCCACTCCCATAGGTGGTTGGGTCGGTCCCGGAGGAGTCACCGCCACGTGGATACTCCCCACACCGGTTTCACCGTATCGGTCCGACACGATGTACGTGAAGGAGTCCGTTCCACACGCGTCCACACTGGGATACGCCTGATAGGAGATCCCATCCGGGGTGAACGACAGCACCCTTCCCAAGATGGGCGCCGAGCCCAACCCCACCAACTGCACAGAATCCCCATCCGGGTCCTGCCCCCACGAGGGGACGGGAATCGTGATCGTGTCCCCCGCCACTGCCCGAGCCTCCACCAACGCCGGGGCCGGGGAGTTATCAACATTGGTGGGGCTCGGGACAGGGCTGATGGTCACCGTCACCGTCGCAGACACGGGGGTTGATGTCGCGGTCTGCGCATAATAGGTGATCTGGACCTGGCGTGGCGTGGTCACCTCAGGGGGCGCCACATAACGAACATAGGATCCGGCGACGTAGGCGGAGCCGACATCGGTGGGGTTCTGACCTGCTGCGACCGCAGGATCCGCCACCGGCAACTCCCCCGCCCCCAGAGTTCCACCCAAACCGGTGGTGACCCCAGGGATATTCGTCACCAACGTCAACGGCGACCCTCCTTCGGAGGTGTCATTGCCCAACACGGGGATCAGGGCAGAATCCCCGGAACGAACCGTCGCCGCGTCATCACTCAACAACGGTGTGTCCACGTCCAAAGCAGGCAACTGCGTGACCGTGATCGACCCCGTGACATACACCTGGTCACCATTCGTCACCTCATACACCACCGATGTGGGATTGTGCGTGAGCACTGGCTCCAGGGGCTGGATCCGTACCCACCGGCCCTGCACGATGGCCACCGCCAACGCGTCAGCATCCGCAGGAGTCGCGGTTTGCACGGTGAGAAGCCTTCCTTGAGGATCAGAGTCGTTCGCCAGGACGTCCACCATCACGGGAGACTGACCGCGCACGACCGCCTGGTCCGGGACCGCGATGGGTTCCTTCCCCTCATCAGCCGGATCACGGACGTCGACCCGGATCGTCGACGCGCTCGTGGGCGCGGACCCGAACGCCGCTGTGTATCCCAACAGGTACGTCCCCGCCTTCGACGCGGTCACCGTCACCAACCCCGCCTCATGATCGGTCACCACCGACGACAAGCCCGACTTGAACTCCACATCCGCCGCCAACGTGAGCGTCATCCCTGGATTGCCTGGGTCCACACCCGGCACGTCGTTCGCCAACGGATGGATCTGAATCGGTTGGCCCACCACACCCGACACCTGATCCGGATTCGCCACCGGCGCCACCCCCGTCGTGGTCTGATCCCCCACCACCGTCACCGACACCAGACCATCCACCGAGGCGAACTGCCCCGACCCTGTCGGATCAAAACCATCAGTGACCACGTACTGGACGGACACGGTCACATCCGTGCTCGTGGTCGGAGCCAGAAACTTCACCAGCCCGTTCGACGTCACCGTCGCGCTGCCCTGCCCTGAACCCACCTGAGCTGACACGACTGTGATCGGATCACAATCCTGATCCCGGAACTGGTTCGCCACCGGAATCGACACCGACCCTCCGGACGCCACCACCGACGTGAGCGGCGTCGCCCCATCGCGAAGATTCGGGACCGTGTTGTCGTTCGGGCCGTCCGCTGTGATCGTCACCATCGCCGACGCGGTCTGACCCGCCACATTCGAGATCGTGTACGAGAAGGTGGAATTCTCACCCTTCGCCGGCTGAGTGTAGAGAATCGTCTGCCCATCGGGGGCCACCACCGCCGAGGCGCCGCCCGACGGTTGAGAGTCCACCGACACGACCGCCAGAATCCCTCCATTGGGATCGGAGTCATTATCCAAGACGTGCAGAATCGACGTCCGCGACGCACGCACCGAGTACTCGTCATCGACGGCCGTGGGCTCAGCAGTCTTCGGCGCCGCCTTCTCATTCTGCTGGTCTTGGTCCTTGTTCTTGTCCATCTCATCGGGGGCAGGCCACGTGTCCACCGACTGATTCATCGACATGTCGAAAACCCGTCCCGTCGCCCGATCATTCAGCACCAACTGGCCGAAATTCACCCGGAACACGGGATCCACCAACTCCGTGCCCGCATGAGACGACGACGCGTCCATCACGTGAACCGACGCGGGAGCATCCCCACACGACTCAGCCACGACGCCGTTGTTCCCCGCCCAGGCGCCGTACACACACCCCGACACCACGAGAGGGCTGGCCGGTTGGCCCGACACGGCGGAAGTCCAGGTCGACACGGTCCCGTCATAGCGGACAGTGAGCAAGGACGTGCTGGTCGCCACCGCCACCGACCCCGTGTCCATGCCACCGGCCTGGACAACCGCACACACCCCCTCCGCCTCCGTGCCACAGACCTGTGCGGTCTTCCCACCCGGCAGATACACCGTGCCCGTCGTGGAATCCACCACCACGGCCTTGTCCCCCACCGCGGCCACGGACACGGTGGCCAGTTTCGCATGGAGATCTGAGGTCACAGGCTCGGCGAACCCCGTGCCCTGCGCGGAAATGCTGACCACCATGCCCGAGGTCGACGCCGCGACCACCGTCCCATCGCTGCTCACCGACAAGGCGGCCGGACCTCCCACACTGGCCAACGCAGGATTATGCTCATCCAACCCGTTCCACTCGAGAAAACCAGGTTCCCCACCAGTCCGCATCGCCCAGACCGAACCCGATTTCACGTCCAAGACCGCCAAAGTCCCCCCACGCACATCTACTTGCGCCTCCGCTGGCAGTTGCAAGGCGTCCTCGTACTCCACCGCGTCGGCGGCCGTGTCGATCGACACCAGAGACCCGTGGGAGCGATCCCACCCCACCACCGTATTGCCATCCTGCAGAACGTCGACGCTCTTCGTCACGGTCTGGCTCGGAGACACCGTCAGCTCCATCGCCGACGACGCTTTGTTGAACCGACCCAACCATCCGTCCGCGTCATTCGACACCCAGATGGCCGAGTTATTCAACTCCGGACGCTGCACCGCATTCCCCTGGACGAAGACAGCCAAGGAGACCACCACCGACACACAGGCCACCACAATGACCACCGGGATGAGATGTCTCCACAGATGAAATGTCTTCATGACCCACACTGGTTGAGAACTCCAGGCCTCCTCTAGTACAGCACAATACTCGATACCCGCTCATGAGCCCATGGGATCCATGTCCCATGCCCACCTGAGCAGAGATCTATGGACAATACTTGGTGTAGCTTGGCGACACCCATCCATTCGCTCGCAAAACTCGTACCTCCACGCACAACGTGGCGCCATCCCCCGGATCCGTGATCGTCAGCGACGGCTGGTCAAGGATCTCCGCCTTCGTCGTTCCCGCCATCCGCCACGAGAACGTGTCATCTGCTCGCTGATGGTCATAGGTCCACGTGATGGTCACCTGACCATCATTGCGTGAACTGGCGAAATGGAAGGGCCCTGGAGGCACGATCACATCGCCCACTTGAGGAGTGGCGCCCAGCGACACTGGTGTGGTGGAGGGCGTCGTCGTGGGCCGGTGGCTGCCCGCCCACCAGACTCCCACACCGATGATCGCGGCGACCACGAGGACAGCCAGCACGGCCACCCACCATCGCACCTTGTGAGGCGCCCTGTCGAAGGTCGCATGCGGGGTCGCCTCCTGGATCGGTTCAGAGCGGCTGGGTTCAGCTGGCATCGGCTCGATCATCTCGCCGTCCACCAGTGGCGCCCGTTGCGGCGAGACCTGCGCCCCGCGCACGATGGTGGAATCCGGCCGGGAGGGGGCGCCAGCGGATCGAGCCTGCGGGGCGACGATCCCCGGTCGCGCCACGGTCGCGTCTGGACGTGCCTCCACCGGGTCGGGCCCCGAGGTGGTCTCCTCTGGCACTTGGATGAGCGTGTGCGGGAGGCGTAGCTCCTGCTCGACCCCCTGCAAGGAGCGGACGAAGTTGAGCATCGTCGCAGGCCTGGCCACGGGGTTGTGCGCCATCGCGGACTTCAGCAGATTCTCCAGGGAGGCTGGCACGTCGGCGCGACCCGGCGAGGGCGCGGGCGTGTCGCGAATCCTGCGCATCAAGGTGTACGGCGAATTGTCCCCTCCGGGGATCTCGAAAGGCGAACGGCCCACGAGCAGATGCCACAGGGTCGCCGCCAAGGAGTAGATGTCCGACTGGACAGAGGCTGGGCTCGTGCCATAGAGGATCTCGGGAGGCGACCACGGCACCGACACCCCCACCTCGGTGTCGGAGTCGGAGATCTGCGCGGCGATTCCAAAGTCCGCCAGACCGGGATTCCCGTACTTGTCAACCAGGATGTTGGCGGGCTTGATGTCGCGGTGAAGCAGGCCAGCCCGGTGGGCGGTCTCCACAGCCGACCCGATCTGAATGCCGATCCTCAGAACCTCAGGGACCGACAATCGTTCGCGCTTGGAGCGTTTCGCCAGGTTCTCCTTGGCATAGTACATCATGACAATGTACTGATGTCCTTGCGACGTGACTCCCACGGAGTAGACCGGCACGATATGGGGATGCTCCAACCGGGCCATGGCGTCAGCCTCGTGGCGGAACTGCGCGGTCGCGACGGACGACAGGTTCGTCTCACGGATCACCTTGAGGGCGACCTGCCGAGCAGGCATGGCCTGGTTGTACAGATAGACATCGGCGTACCCGCCCTCGCCGAGGCGACGGACATAGCTCAAACCAGGGATCTCCGGGGGGCCTTCATGGGGGGTCATGTCACCTCGAATACAAAGTCTTGGATCTCCGCGAGGACAACCTTCGTGCCAGGCTCGATGGTCATCGCGTCGTGGGGAGTCAAGCGGATAGGCGCCTGACCAGGGAGGATGACCTCCGTGCCATTCGTGGAACCCAGGTCGGTCACCAGAACGTGCCAGAAATCGAGGGACACCTCACAATGCTGACTAGAGATCCCCTTGGTGGGGTCGTCCAGCCGCACCAAGTTGGGCTGCTCGGAAGCCCCGTCGTTGGGCGGATGGGGGCTGCGTCCCAGGATCGCGCCGCGGTCGAGCACGACCGAGTCCCCGTTGGACAGGCGCAGGACCCCCAGCGATGGGCGTTCTGTGACATGAGGCTCCTGGGGGGGAATGGGCTTTCCACAGGTACGGCACGTCCCCACGTACGCGGGGGTCAGGTGGCCATCCGGACACGTGACGGCGACGACCATGGTCTCCGGGCGCGACGAGCGCGGGGAGAGGGTACGCCGATCGACAGTCATTTCCAAGCGCTCCGGATCGACCCCAGGCGGGCTCGCGACAGGTTCGGGTGTGGGCTCGGGGGCGGGCCCGGCGATGGCCCAGGGCACGGCTTGGATGACGGCGGAACGGGGGGCCGGAGCTGACTGCTCCTCGGCCACGGGCGCGACCTCGAACTGAGCTGGGACCCGATCGATCGAGACCGGGGCGCGCTGGCTGTCATCGGGCGCCGGACGAGTCGGAACAGGGGGCATGAGGGCCGGGTTGAGCCGTACCATCGGTGGAGCGGGATGGTCCGGAGGTGGAGCAGGGCGGTCCGGAAGTGGAGCGGTGCGGTTCGGAGGTGGAGCGGTGCGGCTCGGAGGTGGCGTGACCTGGGCTGCCAGCGGTACCGGCTGGACCATCGGCGGCGGGGCCACTGCTCCAGCGGGCCGGATGGGCGACGTGAAATCGACGGAGACGATGGCGTGACGCGGCGCCGGCGCCCCGGCTGCGGATCGTGCCGGGGCAGACTGCATGGATGCCGGGGCGATCGCATGTGCTGGATTCCAGGTGTCCGAATCAAGGATCTGGACGGCGGCCGCTGAGACGACCCCGTGCGCCAGCGACAGCCACGGCCCCTCGCTCTCCCCCGCGAACAGACTCAGCGGTCCGGGTCGAGAGAAGGAGATATCGGACAAGACGCCCGAGGGAGTCAGCGGGCCGTCGGGGCCTTCGGCGCAGAAGCTTCCCCGTACGATGATCCTGCACTCCTCGCCCACTCGCGTGGCCAAGGCGAAACTGCGTACCGCCTTCAACCCAGGGCTGACCAGGACATCCAACACGTCGTCGATGTCCGCACTCGCTTGGGCGACCTGGTACACCCGCGTCACCAGAGGGTCATTTACGCTGAGGTCGATGAGGACCGCGAGCCCGGGGACGCACACCAAGGTCGCAGCACCAGGAGCATAGATCGCGTCAGTCACCCTCACTCCCTCGCATCCTGGGTTGGGTGTGCTCCTCTGCAGCCGCGTCGCCACCCATATCGACAATGATAATGGAGATGTTATCACGTCCGCCGTGCTCCAGGGCGAGGTTCAGCAGAGTGGTGACGACATCCTCCGCGCTGCCCGTCGTGGTCAAGACCTGCGCGATCCTGTCATCGTCGACCTCCGTCGTGAGTCCGTCGGAGCAGATCAGGAACCTCTCGCCAGGGACTTGGGGACGGATCCACATATCCACCTGGGGCGCAGGATCGGACCCCAACGACCGCGTGATGACATTGCGTCGGGAATGAGACCTCCCCTCCTCAGGGGTGATCTGCCCGGCACATATCAATTCTTCGGTCTCCGAGTGGTCCACCGTGGCTCGCGCCATCTGGCCCTGCTGACAGCGGTAGACCCGAGAGTCCCCGACGTTGAAGATCGCCCAGTGCGGGGCGCTCCCCACGGTGATCTGCGCCAAGCCAGCCACGGTGCTGCCCATGCCCGCCGTGGTGGGATGATCCACCTGATGAGCCAGGATCCTCTGATTGGCGTTCCGTAAAGCATCCTTAATGTCTGTCGGTCTCAAGGATCCTCGAAGTCCGGTCAAGGTACGTTGAAGGGTCTCGACCACGATGGCGCTCGCCACATCCCCGGCCGCATGGCCGCCCATGCCATCGGCCACTGCCCACACAGGCGGTCCGAGCAGCAGGGAATCTTCATTGACGGCGCGCTTCAAACCAACATCGCTGCGTGCTGAGCATGTGACGGTGCCCGTGGACCCCGTATTTTCCGACATGAGCACACCTCCTAGTCTTGTGGAACTACAGTATCCCTTTTACGCACAAGGAAAAAGCCCCGATCGTCTTGACACGACCCAGGTCGACAAGAACACGTGCACGTGAGTGATGATGTGGTCCCACGCTCGTATCGATGACGACGACACATGGATCAGTCGCAGGTGGGTCATCCCTCGCCATCACTGGATTGTGATTCCCAGAGTTCCCATCCCTCGAATTGGTCACATTCAATGACCGGGAATGGTAACATTCCCGGGTCGGGAATGGTAACATTAGGACTGTGAATTATGAGTCTCGTCTCGTCGACGACACACTAGATCGCTGGTTGCCCGAGCTGCCAGCCATCGCCATCGAGGGTGCCAAGGGTGTCGGTAAGACGGCCACAGCCAGCCAGCGAGCCAGTGAGACGTTCTCTCTCGACCGAACCAAGACTCGTCTCAGGGTCGCCGACGACCCAGAAATCATCCTTGCTAGCCAGCCGACCACATTCATCGATGAGTGGCAACTCGTGCCAGACGTATGGGACGTGGTGCGTCGCGCTGTCGACGATGGCGCTCAACCTGGACGGTTTCTCCTGGCTGGGTCGGCTGGTCTGCCCAAACAAGCTCGCGTGCATTCTGGAGCAGGTCGAATAGTCCGCCTCGTGATGCGGCCCATGTCGCTGCCCGAGCGACAGATCGAAAACCCTTCCGTCTCGTTGGCCGACCTCCTCACTGGACGACAACCGACCATTGGCGGCACAACAGGCCTGACGACGCCGGACTACGTCGACGAGATACTCCGGTCCGGGTTTCCGGGTATCCGCCAGGCCAGCCCGTCAATTCGCGACGAACTGTTGGATAGTTATGTCGACCGCATCATCGACCATGACATCGTCGAGTCTGGAGCCCGAGTGCGTCGACCTGCCACGTTGCGCGGCTGGTTGGCAGCCTACGGCGCCGCCACCGCAACGACCGCGTCATATGCGTCGATCCTCCAATCTGCCACGCCGGGTGAGGACATCAAGCCGGCCAAGTTGACCGGGATGGTCTACCGTGGTCTTCTCCAGCGTCTTTGGGTACTAGATCCTTTGCCCGCTTGGGTGCCCACATTCGCCCACTTGGATCGTCTCGGGCAATCTCCGAAACACCATCTGGTTGATCCGTCCCTGGCCGCCCGATTGGCAGGCGCCACCAAAGCGTCGCTGATCAGAGGCGAGGGGCCATCCCAGAACGACGATGCTTTTCTTGGCGCACTGTTCGAGTCACTGGCGGTGCAGACCATCCGAGTACTGGCGCAGGCTCATCAGGCTCGAACTTCTCACATGCGACTGCAAGGCGGCGACCATGAGATCGACATCATCATCGAACGCGCCGACTTGCGAGTGGTGGCGGTCGAGGTCAAGGTATCGCCGATCGTCCGCCCGGCCGACGTGGCCCACCTCAACTGGCTAGACAAGCAACTACCAGGTCGCGTGGCCGACAAAGTGATCGTCAACACAGGTGAGCGTGCTTACCGGCGTCCAGATGGTGTGGCGGTTGTGCCCCTCGGCTTACTCGGGCAATGAGGCCGTTCCATTCCCACCGCTGGCGAAACAGGCCACCACCATGGACCCGAGTTCGGTCGACTGGTCCCAGTTCTATTCCACGGTGTGCACGCGATCCAGCGTCCTCTTCGACAGGAACGGTACGCGATGTACGCCCTGCGGACCCGCCAGCCCGTACAACTTCCGTACGCCCAGGCACGCACACTCACCGACTCGCTGGCCTCCACGCGGGCATGGAAGTCCGCGCTGTTCATCCCGCTCCTGCCCTCCGTGACCAGCCCGGAAGCCGAGGGCGTGATCCGGATCGACAGCCGCGAGGATCGAGACTTCTCCGATTCGGACATCGCCATCGGGTGGGCCATCGCCCACCTGATCGCGTTCGGCTGGGACCGCGCCATGAGATCCGAAAAGGACATGGCGCCCCACCTCCACTCCATGAAAACGGAGCTCGATTCTGCCGCGTTCCTCCCGCCGGGCGCTCATGTCCGAGGAAGCGAATACACTGGAATCAGGAAAGACAAGCGGCCACACGAGCGAGGCAGGTCATAATGGCCATCATCCATGATGTCGCGGCGTACCTCATCGATCAGTTACGCCCATCGGTGACAGATCCGATGAAGCTGCACAAACTGGCGTACTTCAGCCAGGGATGGACGCTCGCCTTGCTCGACCGCCCCCTGTTCGAGGACGACTTCGAGGCATGGACCTACGGCCCGGTCGCCCCCGTGCTCTACGCCGAGCATCGGCAGCGACGGTACCTCCCCTCATGGCCGCTGGGAGACCCCAACCGCCTCGACGCGCAGGAGACGTTCATCGTGGGTAACGTGGTGAGGCAGTACGGCGCCTTGGGGGGCTGGCAACTCAGCCAACTCACCCACATGGCAGGCTCCCCCTGGAGCGAGGTCCGCGCCCGGGAGGGCGTCGCTCCCGACATGCCGTCTCAAGTGACCATCGGCAAGGACAGCATCAAAGAGTACTTCAAGCAGCTCTTGGCGTGAGTCGGCGATCCTCGCCCACCGCCATCCCCCCCGGATACCAATTGCTATCTTTTAATATCTATATATATCAACATCAATTCGCTCTACTGCAATCCTCGATGTAGGCTTGAGCACGTCTTGAGCACGCCTCAGGAACGTTACTATACTACGTGCGTGTTGGGAGACGGGGTACGCTCTCAGCCGCAGTTTCGGGGCAAGGAAGGCATGTGAATGAGCTACTATTCAACATCCGCCGTTGTCGCCCTTGTTTTCGCCGGTGGTTCGGGGGAAAGAATGGGCAATGGCGGCATTTTACCAAAACAATTCATTGAGGTTGAGGGCGTTCCGATCCTGGTGCACACGCTGAGGCGTTTCCAAGAATCCTCCGGCGTCGACATGATCTACGTCGTCCTCCCTCAGGCATGGGTGGAGCATGGTCTCAACCTGGTGACCCAGTACCAGATCGACAAAGTCGTCCGCATCGTCCCCGGGGGGAGAACTGCCCTCGAGTCGATTTTCAACGGTCTCACACAGATCATGGAGGACGGTGTCGCGGAAGACTCGCTGGTGATGATCCATGACGGTGTGCGTCCCATCATCAACCACCAGTTGATCGAGACGAGCGTGACCACGGCGATGAACCAGGGCAACGCCATCTCCTGCATCCCCGCGTTCGAGACCGTCGCCCTGAAGAGGGAGTCCGGCGACCTCGTTGAGACCGTCGTCGACCGCCACCGGGCGTACGTGCTCCAGGCGCCTCAGACCTTCCGCCTCGGCGCGGTCTACAACATCAACGTGCGCGCCCAACTGGACGGAAAGATGGGGGACTTCGTCGATCAAGCCAACATGCAGGCTCACTACGGCCAAGAACTACATCTGGTCGAAGGGCTGCGTGGAAACGTCAAGATCACCATCCCAGACGATGTCCGGTACTTCACCTATCTCGTCCGATCCGGCGAGTACCAGAACATCGTCGCGGTACCCACCATCATGAAGCAGGCGGCATGAACACTCTCATCACAGAAGACGGCCTCGACGTCGCACGCCAATGGGTCGGCGATCTTTCCGAACTGCGGGGATCGACGATCGCCATCAGTGGAGCGACCGGTCTCATCGGCCAGCACGTGGTGGCCCTCCTCCTCGGACTGTCCGAGGTCCACGACCTCGGTCTGACGGTCATCGCCATGGGCCGCAGCCTGACGCGTCTCGAATCCGTCTTCTCCCGCACGGAGGACTACCCGAACCTGACCTTGATGGAAGCCGACATCAGCACGCCCGGATCATGGCCGACGCAGGCCACGCACCTGATCCACGCCGCCAGCCCGGCGACACCGCTGCTGTTCGCGACCGATCCGCTCGGCGTGGTCCGAGCCAATGTCCTGGGCACGTTGACCGCCATCGACTGCGCCACCGAGTCAGGCGCGTACCTGTCCCTGGTGTCGACCATGGAAGTGTACGGGTCCATCCCCGGGGCTGACGACGCCGGGGACATCGAGATCGCCGAAGACGCTCTGGGCCTGGTGAATCCCCTCGACGTGCGCTCCGCCTACCCCGAGAGCAAGCGCCTGTGCGAGAACCTGATGGTGGACGCCGCCGCCCAACGCCACGTGAGCGGCGACATCGTGCGCGTGTCTCATACCTATGGCCCCGGCGCGGCTGACGACGACAACAGAGTCCAGGTGCAGTTCGTGAAGCAGGCCGTGAGCGGACAACCCATCGTGCTCAAGTCAGACGGCACTCTGCGCCGCCATTACACCTATGCCACCGATTCCGCCTCAGCCATCGTGGCGATCATGGCCACACGCGCACAACGCTCCACCCCTCAAGCCTTCAACGTGGCTGACAACTCCTCGCGCGTGAGCATCCGCGAACTGGCGCAACGTGCGCTGGTGGCGGCAGGTCGCCAGCCCGATGAGCTGGTCATCGACATCGATCGGCCCTCGGACCAGTTGTGGAGCACAATGCGTGGGGCCACATTCCTCGACACAAGCAAACTGGAGGCGTTGGGGTGGCGTCCCCTGTTCAGCCTCGAGAAGGGCTTGTCAAGGATGGTAGAGTCCCTGGGCGGCCAACTGGCAATCAAGAATACGACTGGCGAATCCAGCGGGAAGAAGTAATGGGGATCATGGAAGTCTCGTGTATGCTCACATCGATCACGTGGGATCGAGTCCATCTGCACATCGATGTGAAAGCCTCTCTCATACAGCCATCCAAAATCCCCCATCGCTATAAGAAACGCAAACCTGTGGCCGTTCTCGGCAACCGCCCGGATCTCAGTTTCGTTCTTCGCTCCCCCAGCGGAACCTTCCATCTGAAGTCCGTTCCGACCGGGACCGCTGGAACCTACCGCGTCAAGATCAATGTGACGAATCTGCGCGAGCGTCGCGAGATTCCGGACGGCACGTGGAAGCTCATCCCCATGTTGCACGGACAGGCATGTCTGCCGACCGCCTTCCCCGCCGATCAATTGTCACGCTTGCGGGCGTGGTCCAAGACTTTCCTCTACGACAACAACACCCAGGCCTACGTGGTCAACTTCGACCTCAGCGAAGACGACGAGCGTCCCGAGGTCGTGATGCGGACGTACCACCTGTCCCGTACCGTGCCACCCGTGAAAGTCACCGGCGGCATCAAGACCAGGATGAAAGCCTGGTGGATGAAGAACGATTACGATCGGAAACTGGTCCAGTTCTGGCACGACGCATGGCGCACACTCACCCCGCCGCCCGGCAACAGGGTCCTTCTCGCCGCCCAGCAGCGCACCAAGATCGATGGCAACTTGCGCTGCGTGCGTGACCAACTGGTGGCCCGCGGGTTGGGTCAGCAACTCGACATCCAAGAGTGGTGCGACACGAATCAAAAAGGTTTCATGGTCAACCTGAAGTCACGATTGCGCCTGGCCCACCTGATGGGGACCTCAGACCTCGTCCTGATCGACGACTACTGCAAGCTGTTGGACGAACTCAACCCCGACCCCAAGACGGTGATCGCGCAGTTGTGGCATGCGGGCTACGGCTTCAAGGCCGTCGGATTCAGCCGGTTCGGCATGTACGGCTCTCCGCGATTGGAGAGTGGCCACCGCAAGTACACCTACACCATCTGTGGATCGACGACTCTGCAGCCCATCTACGCCGAAGTCTTCGGCATCGAGCAGGCGGCCGTCCTGCCCACTGGTCTGCCTCGGATCGACGAATTCCTCGACGCTGATCGGATCAAGGGCGTCAAAGAGAGCTTCTACCGCGACTATCCGGCTCTCAAGGGGAAGAGGATCGTTCTCTTCGCCCCCACCTTCCGTGGACGAGGCCACGCGGACGCCCGCTACGACTATTCCAGGATCGACTTCGCCAGTCTGCACGAATGGTGCGGTCCGAACACGGTCATCCTGTTCCGGATGCACCCGTTCACCAAAACCAAGCCCCCGATTCCTGAGAAGTACCAGGACAAGCTCATCGACTTCGCGGCGTACCCGAGCACGAACGACCTGCTCCACATGACGGACATCCTGATCACGGACTACTCGTCGATCGTGTACGAGTTCTCGCTGCTGAACAAGCCGATGCTGTTCTTCGCCTATGACGAAGCGGAGTACAGGGCCACACGAGGCTTCCACGGCAACTATCGCAAGGTGGCGCCGGGCAAGGTCTGCAACACCTTCGACGAACTGCTCACCTCGCTGACCTTCGGCGACTTCGACTTCGAGAAGGTGGCCCAGTACCGTCAGCGCTACTTCGACTACACTGATACCGGCTCCACCGGTCGTGTCATCGACCGGCTGGTCCTGCCCTCGTTACCACACCTGAAGGGGTAATCTGTGATGCGTTTTCTACGCACGCGACGCATGCGCCACCCAAACCATCAGAACACGCCGGAAACCCCCTCACTGACGGACTACACCGACGACAGAGGCAACTCCATACGCTGCGGCGACAACGTCATGGTGACAGGAAAGCTGAGCATCACCTTTAAAGGAAGCGGAAACACCGTGACAATTCGGTCGAACGCCCACTTCGATCGGTTGATCATCGATTTCGAGGGCGACGGCAACACAGTCGACATCGACCATTCCGTCCCCGGTAGTTTGCACAGGCTGAGAATGCGTCTGGGCCATGGGTCGAGTATCACCATAGGACCGAACTGTTCTCAGCAGGCCGAGGTGTACCTCACCGCATCGGAAGGCAACAGCATCACGATGGGGTCGGACGTGATGTGCGCGTCGAGGGTCGAGATCCGCGGGACGGACACCCACGCCATCTACAGCCTCGACGACCGGACCCGACTCAACCCGAGCGCTGACATCGTCATCGGCGACCACGTGTGGCTAGCCATGGAGGTTGTGCTCCTGCCGGGAGCCATAATTGGCAGTAACTCAGTCATCGGATTGCGATCCGTCGTCACGGGAGAGATTCCCGACAGCGTCGTGGCTGTCGGAGTGCCCGCCAAAGTGGTCAAGCGGAACATCGACTGGGAGCGTCCGGTGACCTTCGGGTTCAAGCCCTGAGCCGGACCCGTCCTCAGCAGCAACAGCCGCGAGAGAAGGGCTGGATCACAGCCGGTTCTGCGCTGTCACAGGAGCAGGATCCTGAGCAACCATCCGAACATGAGCTCCCGCAGTCGCCCGAGGACCCACAGCAGGATCCGCCATCAGGCTCCGATCCAGGACCGGACGCGAAAATGCCCACAGCAGGCCAGTCGGTCGGCTCCACGGGATCGCCGGGGTGGATGACGGCCGTCCAGGCCGGACCCAGTTGCGCCACGCGTGCGACGTCGACGGAGTAGCCCGTGTACTGGAAACCTATGCGGTTCGCCACGAGCGCGGACGCCTTGTTGCCGAGGTAGGCGTACCAGAAGATCTCCTCAGCGTGAATGGGGAAGTCCTCGCGGAAGGCGGCGCCCACCACCGCGGCGGCGGCGGCGCGCATGACCCCGTGGCCTCGGGCACCGGCACCCAGCCACCACCCGATCTCGACGCGGCCCTCGCCCAGGCGTTTCAGACCGACCGTCCCCCAGAGTGCGGCCTCGTCCACGTTCTCCCCGATGCGCACGCCCCACACCAGTTCAGAGCCTTCCTCGGCGGTGGAGAAGGCGCCGGCATCGATCGCCCGCCAGGCGTCAGGGGTGTGCTCGCAGATGAACGTCTCGGCCGATTCACGGGGATAGTGATTGGACGAGAAGGCCCACCGCTGGATGTCGGGGTCTTGGCACAGCTCGTACACCCGGTCGATGTCGGCCTGCGTCAACGGGGTCAACGACAGGGCCACACCCTCCCGTGTGGTCGCCGTCAGGTGGCGGATATCCATTTCTCGTCCCTCTTTCGATTCATGGGCGAATAGGTGCGACGACCTTACCACAGGGGATGCGATCGACACTCACGAGGAACGCGGGCGAGGGGACGCGACGCGTTGGTCCAGCCGAACAGGGGCGTCAGGTCAGATCTGTCAGGGCCGCGGATCGGACCCACCGCCGCGTGGGCGTCCCATCGGTGGGTACAGAACCGTGAAAGGCTCCCAGACCACCGACGTGGAGTCGTCGACCGTATATCCGGCGGCTTCCCAGACCTCGCGGTGGCTGGCCCGCCAGTGGTCGAGGCCACCCTCCCCCTCGGCGTCGGCCTGGTCGGCGGTCACCTGCGCGAAGGGAAGGACCGTCACCTCGGCGTCACGGATCAGTGCCCTCGGCGTGCCTGTGCCGTCCAGGATGACGGACAGATCCCCCTTCTGGGGCAGCGAGGCGCCGCCGGCCGTCAGGTCGTCCAGCAACCCGCTCGTGGCGGTGACACGGCCCTCCAAGACGAGCGCCACCCATGCGTCTGCCTCCTCGGGAGACTCCCCGAAACTCCATGCCGGTGGGGCCAGCGCCTCGCCCCATTGCCTGCCCAAGACCACGTCGAGGTCGCCGATTTTGGCGTGCTTGAGGGCGACGGTCCAGAAATCTTGGAGTCGGCCGTCCAGGTCCTGCTCTTCATCCATGCGACCATCATGGCACACACGGACGAGGCGATCCATGGCCGGGGCGGTGCCCGTGAGACACGCGACGCCACCCCGGTAGAGTAGGAAGCGATGAAATCTCACGAGTACCCTCCCACAACGTCATCACACCCGGTCAAACTGATCGCCACCGACCTCGACGGAACTTTCCTCGGCGCCGATGGAGTGCCGAGCCCAGACAACTGCGACGCCGTGCTCCGTGCGGCCGAGGTGGGCGTGCCGACGATCTTCGCCACAGGACGCCCCGCCCGCTGGTTGCAACCTCTGAGCCACGTGCGCGCCGCCCACCCCACCGTCATCACCAGCAACGGCGCCCTCGTGGTGGACATGGACACCGCGGACGTGCTGCACGCCTTCCCCGTGGACACCCAGGTGGCCGCTGACGTCCTCGTCGACATCCATCGAGCCCTGCCGCGTGCGAGTTTCGCCGTCGAGTACGTGACCGGCTGGGGCCGAGACGAGCAGTACCCCATGCCCGGGGACCTGGTGGAAGCCGACCACATCGTCTCGGACCCCCTGGACCTGCTCGTCGAGGAGTCCGCCCCCCTCAAACTGCTGGTGCGAGCCGACATGTCCACCATCGACTTGGCCCACGCGGTGATCCCCATCGTGGACGGACGGTTGAGCGCGACCTTCTCCGTCGTCCTGGAATCGGGCTTCCTGGAACTGTCCCGCACGGATGTGTCCAAAGCCTCGGCGCTGTCCGTCGTCCTGGACGACCTGCACGTCTCACCGCAGGACGTGGCCGCCTTCGGGGACATGCCCAACGACCTGCCCATGCTGGATCTCGTCGGGCACCCCTTCATCATGGATAACGCCCATTCCTCATTGATCGAGCGCGGATTCCCCCAGTGCGGCCATCACGACGACTCAGCGTTCGCCCGTACTGTTCGCGCGCTCCTCGACATCTGATTCCCAGCGCCCTCAGCCCGCCCGACCAACGCGGGATCCTGTGCGCCGATGGGGCCCATCCCCAACTCGCGCAGGATCCGCCACACGAGGACGAAGACCGCGATGACAAGGGCGATCGCCGACGTGATGAAGGTGCCGGCTTCCTTGGTCATCGCCCCCCACACGGCCCAGATGCCCTGGCAGGACACTTGGAAGACCCACGCCATGATGGAGACGCCGGTGACCTGGCGCGCCCGCATGACGGCGATCCCCTGACGGATCATGCCGTACGCCTGAGGCACGATGATGGTCAATCCGAAGGCGACGGTGCCCACGACGGTGTCGATCCCGATGATCAGCGCCCCCAGCGCGACTCCTGGCAGCACGGCCGCCCATGACCGGAAGCGCCCGTTGCGGCGCAGGAAGTACAGGATGATGAAAGCCACGACGACACCCCAGACGTTGGGCCAGACCTGGTTGATCTCGCCGTTCTTCAGCCCGTGGGAGAGCCATGCGGCGCTCGTCCCGATGGAGATGACCCATGCGGTCATCGACAGTCCGTGGGTGTCACGAGTGCGCAACACGAGCAGGAATTGCGGCACGGAGATCCCCGCGGCCACAATGGCGCCGCACACGGCGATGACAGTGATCAGACTCATACCCGTTTCCTCAGCCCAGACAGCGCACCCAGCCCGTCCACCTTACCTGGCCCTTCCTCGGCGTTTCCAGGCTTTGGCGGACATTGGACGGCTCCGGGTTCTGCCATGCGAACAAGCCCGAACACGCCGCCACACCAGCTCTAGACTTCCTGAGATGAGCTTTCCACGAGGACGATCGGTCGCGGGACGTACGGGCGTCCTGGGTCGCGCCATGTCCGTCTCGCTGGCCACGGGCCTGTACGGGATCTCCTTCGGCGCGTTGTCGATCACAGCGGGACTCGACGTGTGGCAGACCATGGCCCTGTCGGCGCTCATGTTCACCGGGGGGTCTCAGTTCGCCTTCATCGGCGTCATCGGGGCCGGAGGAACACCGATCTCGGCAGTGCTCACCTCCGGGTTGCTGGGGATCCGCAACGGCCTGTACGGCGTGCAACTCGGCCCCCTGCTCGACCTGCATGGGTGGAGGCGCGTGGCAGCCGCCCACATCACCATCGACGAGTCCACCGCCGTGTCGACGGCGCAAACGACCCAGCCTCTGCGCCGCATGGGTTTCTGGTGGACCGGAGTCGGGGTGTTCGTGGCCTGGAACTGCTTCACCTTCGTGGGCGCCCTGGTGGGAAACGCCCTGGGAGACCCCCGGGCGTGGGGATTGGACGCCGCCGCGGCCGCTGCCTTCCTCGGACTGCTGTGGCCCCGCCTGGCCAGCCGTACGGCCCAGGCGTGCGCCGGGGTCGCCGTGGTGATCGCCTGCGTCCTGGTGCCGTTCGCCCCTGTCGGCGTCCCCGTCTTGAGCGCAGGGGCCGCCGCGATCCTGGTCGGCGCCTGGGACGCGCGCCGCACGCCGTCAGCCGACGCGGAGGTCCCGCGCCATGAGTGACACGACCCTGTGGCTGACCATCGCCGCCGCCGTGGCGGTCATCGTCGCGACCAAGCTCGCCGGCCATCTCATTCCCCCCTCCTGGGTCTCCTCCCCCAAGATCACCCCGATCGTCTCCCTGGTCTCGGTGGCACTCCTCGCAGGCCTGGTCGCCCAGCAGACTCTCGACGGCGGTCACCACCTCGTCCTGGACGCGCGCGTGGCAGCCCTCGCGGTGGCCGCGATCGCCCTGTGGCGCAAGGCGCCCTTCATCGTCGTCATCATCCTCGCCGCCGCGACGGCCGCCCTCCTGCGCTACCTCGGCTGGGGATGAGCCCTGCCACAGCGTGGCCTGTCCCGTGAGGAGGCACGCCCACAGCAGGTGGCGTCCCCGTGGTGACGACATCGCGAAATCGGGATATAGTCGCACTATGAACGCTGTTTCTCGGTGGCACCATGATCCTCGCGCGAGACTGATCCTCGCCATCGTGTTCGGCGTCGCCGTGGCTGTGCTGGTCGCGATCATCCTGGCGCCGGCGTACTGCGTCCTGCTGGGATGGGCGGCGGCCGCGTTGCTGTACTGCCTGGTCACCTGGATGTCCGTGGGACGGATGGGCCCCGCCGAGACGGCGGCCCATGCCACGATCGAGGTCCCCGGTGGATGGGTGGTGCATGTCCTGCTCACCTGCGCCGCGCTCGCGTCCCTGGCGGGGATCGTCGTCCTCGTCATGAACCCGCCGGACACAAGGCTGGCCGCCGCAGCCGTCTCGCTGGTGGTGATCGTGGCGTCGTGGACCACCGTGCAGACCATCCACGCCTTGAGGTACGCCCGCGAGTACTACCGGGCAGGCGGCGGTGTCGACTTCCACATGCCCGACGCGCCCAGTTACATCGACTTCGCGTACATGGGGTTCACCGTCGGCATGAGCTTCGCCATCTCGGACACGGATCTACGCTCCACCGCCATGCGGCGGATCGCCCTGTGGCACGCCCTCCTGGCCTACCTCTTCGGCACCGTCTTCCTCGCCGCCCTGGTCAACATCCTCGCGAGCCTGTCGGGGTAAGGTGACCACACAGTGGTCGAGGTCGACGGTGACGTCGTCAGGACCCGGCCCGGGTGCCGGGGCGTCCACGATCTTGTCGGCCAGGGTGTCTTGGTACTCTTTCCAGTGCCGCAACCCCGGTTGGAAGATCTCCTCCCAACTCATGAGGAGGCCCCCTGTGCGAGGACCGCGCGTCGCGCAGGCACGTCGACCACAGGACAGTCCTTCCACAAGCGGTCCAAGGCGTACAGGACCCGTGCGTCAACATGCTGGACATGGACGATGGTGTCGAAGAAGTCCAGGAGCACCCACGGGTCTTCCCGGTCGCCCTCGCGGCGAGGCCGATAGCCGGCCCTCAAGCACTGTTCCTCGATCTCGTCCACGATGGCGCCGACCTGACGCTCGCTCGAGCCGGACACGAGGACGAACACGTCCGCGATCCCCAGTTTCTCCGAGACGTCCAAGACAAGGATGTTCTTGCCTAGCTTCTCCTCGGCGGCGTCGACGGCCACCGAAGCGATGCGCAGGGCCTCGTCACTGGCCGTCATGAGCCATCCTCGGACTCGCGGTAGAGCCCGCGTTTTTGTATGTACTGCACGATTCCATCAGGAACAAGGTACCAGATCGGCAGTCCGTCACGTACCCTGGCTCGGCAGTCTGTGGAGGAGATCGCCAGCGCCGGGACCTCCATCAAGGTGACCTTGTCCTTGGGCAGGTGGGAGATCGACTCCATGTGCAGCGGGGAGCCCGGACGGGAGACGCCGACGAAGCTGGCCAGGTCGAACAGCGCCTCCGCGCCTCGCCAGGTCAGGATATTGGACAGGGCGTCCGCCCCGGTGATGAAGAAGAGTTCCACGTCGGGACCGCGCACGGTACGCAGGTCGGACAAGGTGTCGACGGTGTAGGTGTCCCCTCCCCTGTCGATGTCCACCCTGGACACGGAGAACTGCGGATTGGACGCCGTGGCGATCACCGTCATCAGGTAGCGGTCCTCAGGGGCGGAGACCCGTCGGTGAGCCTTCTGCCAGGACCGTCCCGTGGGGACGAAGATCACCTCGTGCAGCCCGAATCTCGTGGCCACCTCCGAGGCGGCCACCAAGTGTCCGTGGTGGATCGGATCGAAGGTGCCGCCCATCACGCCGAGGCGCAGCGGAGTGACCTGAGGGTCGTGACGCAACCCTTCTTCGCTGCATGGAACCACATCTGCCATGCATACAGTGTACGGTAGACCCGACCAGCGTTATCCCTGCTCGTCGCTCTCGTCGTCGTCCTGGTCCAGCCCCATCAGAGCGACGGAGATCGCCCTCTCGGCCTCCTTGGCGGCATGGTAGTCGGCGTCCTTCGCACGTCGGCGCTGGACGGCCGGGCGCAAGGAATCCAGACGGTTGTCCTCGCCGCGCCTCGCCAGAAGCTCGGCGCCGATGTCCACCTGCGGCGCGAAGTCGAAGACCACGGCGTTGGCGCCACCGATGGCGACGGCGTCCCCGGGCTCGGCGCCCAGAGCCAACAGCTCGTCCTCGATCCCGATCTTGTTCAGACGGTCAGCGAGGTAGCCCACGGCTTCGCTGTTGCGGAAGTCGGTTTGTCGTACCCATCGTTCTGGCTTGTCACCACGGACATGCCACACGAATCCTCCCTCGCCGTCGGACTCTTTGTCGATGGTGAACGCCGGTCCGAGGGCCACGCGGGTCCGCACCGGGACCGTCACCGGCACAGGCGCCGGCTCGCGTGGCTCGTTGCGCTTGGCCTCGACGATACGGGCCATGGCGTAGGTCAGCTCTTTGAGACCCGCGCCGGACATGGTGGAGATGAGGAAGGTCTCCAACCCTCGGGCCCGGAACTCCTCGACCACCATGGCGGCCAGTTCGGCCCCGTCGGGGACGTCGACCTTGTTCAGCGCCACCAGGCGGGGACGGTCCTCCAGACCCCCGTACGCTGCCAACTCGGCCTCGATGGCCTCCAAGTCCGAGACGGGGTCGCGACCCGGTTCATAGGTGGCGCAGTCGATGACATGGACGAGCGCCTGGCAGCGCTCGATGTGCCGCAGGAAGTCCAGACCCAGACCCTTGCCCTGGGCCGCCCCGGGGATCAGGCCGGGCACGTCGGCCACGGTGTACGTGATCGTGCCGGCGACCACGACGCCCAGGTGGGGGACCAGTGTGGTGAAGGGATAGTCGGCCACCTCGGGACGTGCCCGGGAGATGGCCGCGATGAGCGAGGACTTGCCCGCGCTGGGGAAGCCGACCAGGCCGACATCGGCCAGGACTTTGAGCTCGAGGCGGATCTCCAGATCGTCCCCGTCCTCGCCCAGCAGGGCGAAACCGGGCGCCTTGCGCGCCTTGGTGGCCAAGGCCTCGTTCCCGAGTCCGCCTCGTCCACCCTGCGCGACCACGACCTGGGAGTCGGCACCCACCATGTCGGCGATCAACTCGCCGGTGACGGCGTCGCGCACAACCGTGCCCTCGGGCACGGACAAGACGATGTCGCGGCCGGTGCCGCCGTCTTGGTGGCCGCCCCGGCCCGGCTCCCCGTTGGGGGCCTGACGATGGGAGTGGCGGTGGTAATCGATGAGCGTGGTGACCTGGGGATCGACGGCCAAGACGACCGAGCCGCCATTGCCGCCATTGCCGCCATCGGGCCCGCCCAGGGGCTTGAATTTCTCACGGTGGATCGAGGCACAACCGTGCCCCCCACGTCCCGCCGTGACGTGCAGGCGCACTTCGTCGACGAAGGACGGAATAGCCATGCCCGCTCCTCTCATGGAAAAGGGCGGCCCAGTGGACCGCCCATGGTGGTCGGTGTCCCGATTTGATCAGGATACCGAATTGTGACGCTCAGGCCACTGACACGATCTTGCGACCACGCCTCACACCGAACTCGACCTTGCCGGCCGCCAGTGCGAAGAGCGTGTCGTCGCCGCCGCGACCGACGTTGTCACCCGGATGGAAATGAGTCCCGCGCTGACGCACGATGATCTCGCCCGCGTTGACTTCCTGGCCGCCAAACCTCTTCACGCCGAGGAACTGCGGCTTGGAGTCGCGACCGTTACGCGACGATGAAGCTCCCTTTTTATGTGCCATGTCCGATCCTCACTTGATCCCGGTGATCTTGACCTGGGTGTAGCGCTGGCGATGCCCCTGACGCTTCTTGTACCCAGTCTTGTTCTTGTATTTCCAAATCTTGATCTTCTTGCCCTTGGTCTCGTCCAAGACCTCGGCCGTCACCTTGACCGCGGCCAGAGCCTCGGCATCGGTGGTGACCGTGTCGCCGTCAACCAAGAGAATTGCGGGCAGGTCGATAGTGTCGCCGATCTTGGCGTCCACGAGATCAATCTCTAGCACGTCACCTTGCATGACCTTGTGCTGCCTGCTGCCACCACGCACGATCGCGTACACCGCTCGCCTACTCTCATCTAGAAGCTTTCCCACCAAGGGGATCCACGTGCCCACGCAGGACACCGACGGTCTATTTTAGCCCAGAAATTCCCACAGTCCAAACGCCGGGCGTACGACGGCGTCTACCGGGCCGCGTCCTCATCGGGAATCGACGAGGACAACAGGGCGCGGGCCTGCCCCGCCAGGGCCACCGACCCGCCCACGAGAATCCCCGCGCCGGGGCCGGCCTCGTCGGCGAGAGCCACCGCCCAATCGATGGCGTCGGGCAGATCCGGGCGTACGCTCACCCGCCCCTCGCCGAAGACATGGGCCGCGCGCTGGCCCAACTCGTGGGCCGACATGGCTCGGCTGGTGGCCGCCTGGGTGACGACCAGGTGGGAGACACGCGGCTCCAGCATGTCGAGGACGGCGTCCACGTCCTTGTCGGCCATGGTCCCCCAGACCGCGATCTGGGGCGCGAAGGCGTACGCCTCGTCCATGGTGTCCAGGGTGGACGCCACCGCGTCTGTGTTGTGGCAGGTGTCGATCACGATCGGTGGCGAGACATGGACCCGTTCCGTCCGGGCGGGCGCCTGGACCTCGGCGAAGCCGTCCTCGATCACCTGCGGGTCGAGCCCGCGCATCCCGTCGAGCGCCTCGACGGCCGCCACCGCCAGGACGGCGTTGCGCGCCATGGCGTGGCCGTACAACGGGAGGAAGAGGTCGCCGACCGGCCCGGCGGCCGACTCCAGACGGATCACCTGACCGCCGACCGCCAACTGGCGGTCCAGGAGGGAGAAGTCGACGCCTTCGCGACTGGTCGCCACCCCCAACTCCACACAGCGCGTCATCAGGACTTTGGCGGCCGCCGGCTGCTGGCCGGCCATGACCACATGGCTACGGGGCTTGATGATCCCGGCTTTCTCAGCCGCGATCTGCTCGACGGTGTCGCCCAGGTACTCGGTGTGGTCGAGCCCGATGGGTGTGAAGACAGCCACGGCCGCATCGGCCACGTTCGTGGCGTCCCAGGACCCGCCCATGCCCACCTCGACGATCATGACGTCGACGGGGGCGTCCGCGAAACAGGCGTACGCCATCGCGGTCAGCACCTCGAAGGCCGTCATCGCGATGCCGTCGATGGCCTGGTCGTCCACCATGGCCACATAGGGCTCGATCTCGGTCCACGCCCTCACGAAATCGTCCTCGGAGATGGGCTGGCCGTCGACGTTGATCCGTTCTCGGGGATCGGTCAGGTGCGGGGAGACGTACCGCCCGGTGCGCAACCCCTGGGCCCGCAGCAAGCCGTCGATGATGATCGCCGTGGATCCCTTGCCGTTGGTGCCCGTGATCTGGACCACGGGGGCGGCGTGCTGGGGGTCGCCCAGCAGGTGCATCAGCGCTTCGATCCTCCCCAAGGAGGGACCGACACGATTCTCCGGCCAGCGGCGCGCGAGTTCGGCGAGGACATCGACATGGGACCAACTCATGGGTTCAGCATAGTTGACCCAGGCAAGCGCGGACATGCCGACGGGGGAGCAGGCTGGCCCGCTCCCCCGTCGTCTGGCTCGTGCGACGCGCTGGCGTCAGGCGGCGAACGTCTTCCCCGCGGAGCGCAGTTCCTGCGCGGCTTCGACGATGCGCTGGGCCATGCCGACCTCGGCGAGTTTGCCCCAGGCGCGCGGGTCGTACATCTTCTTGTTGCCGACCTCGCCGTCGATCTTGAGGACGGCGTCGTAGTTCTTCATCATGAAGTCCACGACCGGGCGGGTGAAGGTGTACTGGGTGTCGGTGTCGATGTTCATCTTGATCACGCCGTAGTCCACCGCGTCGGAGATCTCCTGGGCGCTCGACCCGGAGCCCCCGTGGAAGACCAGATCGAAGGGCTTGTCGATCCCGTACTTCGCGCCCGCGGCGTCCTGGATCTCCTTGAGGACCTCCGGACGCAGCTTCACATGGCCCGGCTTGTACACGCCATGGACATTGCCGAAGGTCAGGGCCGTGATGTACTGCCCGTTCTCGCCGAGCCCCAGCGCCTCGATGGTGGCCAGGCCGTCCTCGACTGTGGAGTAGAGCTTCTCGTTGATCTCATTGGAGACGCCGTCTTCCTCGCCGCCGACGACGCCGACCTCGATCTCCAGGATCTGCTTGTTGGCCGCGGTGAGCTTCAACAGTTCCTGGGCGATCTGCAAGTTCTCGGTACGTCCCACGGCGGAGCCGTCCCACATGTGGGAGCCGAAGAGCGGGTCGAGTCCGGCCTTGACCCGGGCGGCCGAGACGGCCAGCAGCGGACGCACGTAGGTGTCCAGCTTCTCCTTCGGGCAGTGGTCGGTGTGCAGGGCGATGTTGACCGGGTAATTCTTGGCGACCACATGGGCGTATTCCGCGAGCGCGACAGCGCCGTCCACCATGTTCTTGATGGTCGGGCCGGAGGCGTACTCGGCGCCGCCGGTGGAGATCTGGACGATGCCGTCGGACCCGGCTTCGACGAAACCGGCGAGGGCGGCATTGAGAGTCTGGGACGAGGTGACGTTGATGGCCGGGTAGGCGTATGAGCCCTCCTTGGCCCGCTTGATCATTTCGGCGTACACCTCGGGGTTTGCAATGGGCATGTTCTCTCCTGAAACTTGAGTGGTTCTAGTCGCTGGGGACTGACACGATCAGTCTAGTACGCTGTTGGGCCGTCTTGGCGGGGAGCGGGGCCCGTGATCGTGGCACCGATCACCGTGTCGACCCGGGCGGCACGGACGCCGGGCGCCGACCGGCTCAGTTGCCGAGTCTGGAGGTGTCGATGGACTGCGTCCCGTTCGAGTACGAGCGCACGGCGGCGTCGATCGTCCCCGGCGCCACGTCAAGGTCGGCCACGGAGATCTTGGACACGTGGCCGTCCACCCGCTTCACGGACAAGTTGGGCGAGCCGCCGAAGCGACCCGGGGCGATGGCGACCTGGGCGATCTCGGGCCAGGCCATGCCGACGCCAGCCAGCCACATGCCCTGTCTGTCGACAGCCGCCGCCACGCCAGGCGAGATCGCCGACAGGGCCGACTTCGCTCTCGACCAGTTGACGATGGCCACGCCCAGCCAGATCAGGGAGTACAGCAGACCCGCGCCGAAGAGCAGCCCCGTGTCCGAGCCCGACATGGACTGGCGCTGCCAGAGCCAGATCCACACGCAGACGATCATCGCCACGACGAGCCAGAGCACACGCGAACGGATCTGGTTACCGTAGTACGCCACCTTGTTCGCGGCCGACATCGGATTGAACCCGATGATGAGTTGCTCTGGCATAGATCCATTCTAACAACCCCATGATGCCGCCACGCCCTCCAACCAGGAGTCTGTGTCGCCGGTGAATCGACCGTCGATCATCCAGTGGCCACGTAGTCGAAACGCGGGGATGGTCTGGCGCTTGGCCTTGTTGGCGGCCGAGTTCGCGACGAGATCGACATCCCGTGCCCACCGGGCGAGGGGGATGGGACGAAGCCCTGAGAGGAGGGTGAGACGACGGTGCAGGGACTCCATGAGGAGAGACGCCAACAATCGTGTCATCGCGTCGGAGTTGTCCGAGACGATGTACCCACTGAACAATGGATAGTAGTTCTCATGCTTGCCCTTGTCCCGAATCATGAGTGGGGGCCAGCCGAGGGACTGCAACTGTTGGTTGATCAACACTCGGCCTAGACGCCCGTTCCCGTCGACGAAGGGATGGATGACCTCGAACTCCAGGTGGAACTTGGCTATTCGATCAAGGAACCACACCTGCTCCGAATGGTCGTACCAACGGAGAAGGTCTCCCATCAGGCCTGGCACGAACTCTGGGTTGGCTCCGAGGTGGCCTCCGACACGCACCCACTCGCCCGCACGACGGTACCGTCCGGCGCAGTCGTCACGAATCCCTGACAGCAGGGTCCGATGCCACCCCAGGATGGAATCGGACGTCACGACACCGGCTCCATCCTCCACAAGGATCTCCGTCATCACCCTGGCAAGATTGAGTGACTCGAGGATTTCCCGTACTGGCACATCCCTGACCACTCCACCGTCGAGCAGAATCGATTCCGTCTCCATCAATGTCAATGAGGAATACTCGATGGCATTGGACTGGTGAACCGATTCCGCCAGCTCGGTGAGCGCCATGTCCTTGATCGCGCCTGGAACGTCGTGAGCCACGCGACGATACACTCGGCCCAACGCATCGAGCCGATCTCGCGTCACCTGATTCACCATGGACCCGGCCTCCTCCCACTCTGCGTCCCCAAGTTTACGTGAATAATGCTCGGAACCGGAGGATATTCACGCAAAGTATTCCCCGACAGCGAGGAAACACCGCTCTGGCGCTATGATAGCAACATGGTCTCTATATGGCGTGGAGGGACGAGCGCCGGGACCTCTACTCGAGCACCAGTGCGGGTTGAACCATCATGGGGAGGGAACCATGGAACAGCGAACAGTCGTCATTACCGGTGCGAACTCAGGCCTCGGCTTTCAGTGCGCCAAGAACATCGCCTCGGCGGATCCGAACTACACCGTCGTCCTCGCCTGCCGCGACGCCCGGCGGGCGGCTGACGCCAGGGACGACCTGCGACGGGACACAGGCAACCCCAACATCGTCCCGCTGATGATCGACCTGTCCAGCCTGGAGTCCGTCCGGGCGTTCTGCGACAACTACGACGCGGCGTCCCTGCCCCCGCTCCACTCGCTGGTGTGCAACGCGGGTTTCAACACGATCGGAAAGATGGATTACACCACCGACGGCTACGAATCGGTTTTCCAGGTGTGCTACCTCGGACACTTCCTCTTGGCGAATCTCATGCTGTCGCGGCTGACCGATCAGGGGCGTCTGGTGTTCGTCAGCTCCGACATGCACTACACCACGCTCTCCAAAGCCCGGGCGGTGTTCACCGACGCGTACGCCCTGGCCCACCCCACAGCGGAGAAACGTACCATGTTCCACTACTCGATGGCGAAACTGTGCCTCATCATGTGCACCCTCCACATGGCACGACGCCTCGGGCCGGAGACCGGCATGACCGCCACCGTGAACGCGATCAACCCCGGCTTGATGACCGACACGAAGATTTGGCAGTACCCCCACAACCCCGTCGGGCGCACCCTGGAGCGAGCGACGCTGTCCGCGATCTCACGAGCATGGGGACAGGGCAGCACCTCCGTGGCCTCAGGCCGCGTCCTCGCCGACATGGTCACCGACTCCCGCTACGCAGGAATCAACGGCGAATACATCTCGTTCTTGGGCGTGCAACAGTCCTCCTCCTTCGCCTCCCGCGACAAAGCGGCAGCCCGGACACTCTGGCGCCAAAGCGTCGACCTCGCCCACCTCACACCAGCCGACACCCCCCTCAGACTCGACCCCGACGAGGATATGGCCACACGGGGGTGACGGCCGTATGAGTCACCACACTCGTGCCCACACGGCGTCCGAGCACCGCATCATGAGCCCAGGTCAGCCCTGATCAGCGAGGAGTTTCTTCAACTGGGTCAAGGTCATGTCGGCACCATTACCATGATGCTCGGGATCCGTCAGAGAACTGAGCAATTGGAGCTTCCCACCGTTGTTCATCCGCCATACACCCAACTCCAGGGAGACACAGGCGTAATACGGATTGATGACCACTCCATCAGTATCCGCCGGATCGAAGGTTCCTAGCAGGATGGCCAGATCCTGCCCGACATAGTCTGGCAGCCATGGAGCTCGGTCCTCACGCACCATCCAGCCATTCAGGTACCCCCCGTATTGAGAGACCTCAATGATCTGACCGGGCTTGAGGTCCCCCATCCACACATCCACCACCTCCATGGCAGTGATCGCCCATGGCACTGGCGCGGGGGTGTACACATAAGGGGGATTGGGATCGCCAGTCGCTGGGTCAAACCCCGTGTCAGTGTCCACCTGCTCAGGCGCCTGATACACCTCGTACCTCACCGACACAGGACGCGCCCTAACAGCGTATTGAACGCTGGGGAGCACCTGCCGTAGGTCCGTCTTATCGATCCTGTCGAATATCACATAATTTGTGCCCTCCACCGTCGGCATAGGATCAGTGATCGTCACGTCCATCGGAGATGACGCACACCCTGACACGGCCATCGTCATGGCGAGACACGCCGCAGAAACTATATGGTTACGTTTTATGAATAACATGCCGTCACGTTTCCTCTATTTGCAATAGTCCCAAGGCGACCACTCGATCCCTGCCAGCCAGTGACCTTAGTCCCCGGCTGGCAGGAAATCTTGGGTCACCCCTTGTCAGCCAGGAGTTTCTTCAATTGAGCCAGGGTCAGGTCAGCCCCATTGCCATGGTGGTCGGGATCCGTCAGAGAACTGAGCAACTGGAGCTTGCCACCGTTGTTCATCTTCCATACCGCCAACTCCAGCGACACACAATCGTAGTACGGATCAAGAACCACCCCACCGGTATCCGCCGGATCGAAGCGGAAGAGGAGGATCGCCAGATCCTGTCCGACATAATCGGACAGCCACGGAACCCTCTCCTCACGCACCATGTAACCATTGAGATATCCACCATATTGGGCGACCTCGATCGTCTGCCCCGGCATCAGATCCCCCATCCACACATCCACCACCTCCATGGCGGTTATCGCTGACGGCGTTGGCGTGGGAGTGTAGACATAGGGTGGATAAGGGTCACCAGTGACAGGATCGATCCCGGTGTCGGTGTCCACCTGCTCAGGCGCCTGATACACCTCATACCGCACCGACAGTGGGCGCACCCGGACCGCATACTGCACAGAGTGAAGCACCTCACTCAAGTCGCTCGGTCCAACTTTGTCCATGATGACATAGTTCGTTGCTATGGGAGTCGGCACAGGGTCAGTCCGTCCCGCGTCGAGCGGAGCCGGGGCACAAGCACTCAATCCCCCCATGGCCACCGCGAGACACACCACAGAAATCATATGATTTCGTTTTATGAATAACATGCTGTCCCGTTTCCTCAATTTGCAATAGCCCCAAGGCGACCACCCGATCCCTGCCAGCCAGTGACCTTTGTCCCCGGCTGGCAGGAGATCTTGGGTCACCCCTTGTCAGCCAGGAGTTTCTTCAACTGGGCCAGGGTCAGGTCGGCCCCATTGCCATGATGCTCGGGATCCGTCAGAGAGCTCAGCAATTGGAGCTTTCCACCGTTGTTCATCTTCCAGACCGCCAACTCCAGTGACGAACAAACGAAATACGGATTAATCACGACTCCGCCGGTGTCCGCCGGGTCGAAGGTCGCTAGCAAGACGGCCAGATCCTGCCCAACATAGTCCGGCAGCCATGGGACTCCATCCTCACGCAGCATGTATCCGTTCAGGTATCCCCCATATTGGGAGACCTCGATGGTCTGTCCCGGCGTCAGATCCCCCATCCACACATCCACCACCTCCATAGCGGTTATCGTCCATGGCGCCGGATCGGGGGTGTACACGTAAGGCGGATAAGGGTCACCGGTCACAGGGTCAATCCCCGTATCGGTGTCCACCTGCTCAGGCGCCTGATACACCTCATACCGCACTGATAGCGGACGCACCCGAACCGCATACTGCGCATTCGGTAGCACCTCACTGAGACTGTGCAGCTCAGTTCGGTCAATGAGAATATAGCCGGTGGCTGTGGGCGTCGGCACAGGGTCGCTGGCCACCTCGTCCATCGGAGCCGACGCACAGGCAGACATCACCCCTGTCACCACGATAAGACACAGCCCCGAGTATATGTGGTTACGTTTCATGAATAGCATGCTGTCACGTTTCCTCTGTCAAAAGTAGTGGGCGAGATAAGAGTGGCTCGATTCCGATCATGATTCATCAAGGACCACGTCCCAAGTGGTGCCGGATTATCCCTAAGGCTTAACGCATGACCAAGTTCGTGAGTCGCCGTGCTGGCGAACCACGAGTCATAGGTGGCGCCACTGGCCCCCGTCTGACTGGAAATCATCTGATGATAGACGCTGATGGTGAAATCAGAAGCCCCCGGAGGGCGGGAATAGGAACCATATACAAGAACGGATGTATCCTGAACATTGACGGAGGCACGTACTTCTGCCATTGATCGAGTGTCGACAGTCATCCGTGAGGCCGCCCCGGGCGACCAACTGATATTCACCCCGATGCCAGCGGAGTTCCACCGCGCACGCGCCGCATCGAACAACTGTGTCGTCGCGTTACCAGGAGTGTAGTAGACCCAGAACTGCCGCGTCGGCATCCCACGGTCATTGCAGTCCATGAACCGCCCCTCGGTGGCGGACCCCAACGGCCCGAACCGGTACAACACACCACCGATCATCTGATTGCCGCCGACCATACGACCATCCTCGCCGGGGCGGAAGTAGAACCGGTAGACCCCGTCGCCCCCCCGTAGGTCCTGCCAGCCAGTCACCATGCGACCCTGGCTGGTGAAGTAGTACCAATCCCCGGTGATCTTCTGCCACCCGGTCATCATCCTTCCTGACTCGTTATCCGGGAGGAAGCAATACCAATACCCGTCAATCTTGCGCCACCCGATGACCATGCGACACGACTGTCCCGTCGGGTCGAAATAGTAGACGAGGCCGCCGATGGTCATCCACCCCATCGCAGCCCGACCCGACTCCCCATCGGGTATCAAATAGTACCAATCCCCGGCGATCTTCTGCCATCCATACAATAGATGACCAGTCGACGGATCCAGGTAATACCAGTTGGAGCCAACCCAGCGCCATCCGAACTGCATGACGCCGTCGCCATACAGATACCAGTAGCCACCAGTTTTCGCCCATGAATATGACACCGCGGCCTGCGCCGCCGGAGCTGCGGTGGCCACCATGCCACCTATCCCCGACATCGCCAGGGCCACCGCAGTCACTATCAGTATGAATCTCCTTTTCACCTTAGCCTCCCTGCTAATTTTTGAGATATACAATCAATCATGCTGATGATTATTGTGAAACTATAAGCAGGCGCAGCAGACCCGTCAAGAGGTATCTCGGCATGTGAGATTGCGTCTTACTAATTGTGATGCCAGGAGGCCTCGCCCCCACGAAGCGAGCGGTCGTCGACTGGCAAGTTCCCGAAGCGGGCTAACCCCAGGCAGTGTCCACCACCAAAGCTCGACGACCTCCCAACCCAGGGATCGTGACGACGTCATCCTCCGACACGGACGACTGAAGAACGACGAGATTCGGCGCATCCACAAGGTGGCGTTCCGCACTCCTGATGCCAGTTCCCGAATATCCATCAGGAACCATGATTGCCAGACGAGCGCCGTTCTCGTCGCCGACCTTGAGCCACAGGATGTCACTGGCATCGTTCTGGCGGGGATTACACGCTCCAGAACTCTCCTCAGCAGATTCGACCACCACAAGGCAACTCTGCAAGGCATCACGCACAGCGAAGTACTGATTTCCCAAGACATCAGTCGCAAGCAAGCGTGCTGTGTCGAGGCTCACCTGAGAAGAATCGCCCGTGTAACCTGCGGCCGCCGTCCGGTCATCGTCGCTTTGAGGACGCTCCAACACGCTGTACGTGAAACCACCAGGCCTGCGGACACCCATACCCTCCGCCAGCGCGATGCCGCCCACCACCACAACGGCGATGACCACAGCCACAACAACGAGAAGGCGACGACGCATGACTCACCATCTCGTGCGCGTCATCGCAGCCCCGGGAGTCTTCCCCTCCGGCGTAGCGACTTCGTCATTGTTCACTTCCCATACCCGCTCCATGATTCCTCCCAACCAGAGCTTCACGGTATCTCGTATATCCAACCGTACACTCCCCACCACCCACGCGTACCCCCAGTCGGATTCGAACCGACACTTGGTCGATTTTAAGTCGACTGCCTCTGCCGTTGGGCTATGGGGGCCCAGCCCTCATGATCTCATAAGTTGTGACGCCGCGCCATCAAGGATGTCGGTCTCCCGTACCGTCATGGGACGACCGGTACGGCGGGTGATCTCGGAGCAGATCAGAGCGCCGGTGGCGATGACCTCGGCCCTCTCGGGTTGCAGGCTCGGGTACTGGTCGATGGTGTCGGCCACCGTGAGGGTGGACAGTCGGTCACAGATCGACTCGATGTCATCGACAGACATCTGGGAGTTGTGCACGGCGGCACGATCGTACACGGCCAATCCTTGGTTCATGCCCGACAGGGAAGTCATCGTGCCGGCGACCCCGATGCAGACGGTCACGCCGTCCAGCCCCACGTCGCAGCAGTCCAGGAGGTCGGCGACGAACGCGCGCGCAGCCGTGATCTCATCCGCCTCAGGAGGATCATGCCGCAAGATGCGTTCACGGATTCTGACCGAGCCCATGTTCAGGCTGGTCTTCTCGCGCACCTGGCCCGACGCCGTCCCCCGGATCAGTTCGGTGGACCCTCCGCCGATGTCGACGACGAGGACGCCGGGCTCGGCGGAGTCGCAGCCCAACGGCCCGCCCGCCAAGGCGCCGAGGAAGCTCAGTTGCGCCTCCTCGTCCCCAGAGATCACATCGGGGGTGACACCGAGCCGGGACTGGATGCCAGCAAAGAACTCTCCCCTGTTCGAGACATCGCGCGCCGCCGACGTGGCTACGAATCGTACCTTGTCGACCTGGGATTCGGCGATGACGCGGGCGTACGACTCCGCGGCTACGAACGTGCGTCGCAGAGCCTCAGGGTTGAACAACCCCGTGGCGTCGACACCCTCCCCGAGCCGTACGAACTCCAGGCGGCGATCCACCTCGGCCACAGGACCGATCCCGTCGCCGTCGGCGATCAGCAGTCGCATGGTGTTCGTGCCGCAATCCACGACCGCGACTCTCATGCGTCCTCCTCCGGGGCGCCATGGCCGCAAGCGTCGGCGCTCGGCGTGAGCTGGGGCACGCAGGGCGTGGCCCAGAAATCGCCCAGCGCCGCCAACGCCTCATCGCCGAAGGGATTGACCCCGGGGCCTGCGGCCAGCGCGTGCCCGACCAGCGCGTGGAGGCATTTGACCCTCTCGGGCATCCCCCCGGCCGACACATGGTCGATCTGGGGCGCCACCATGCCCAACTGCTGGGCCAACGCCTGGCGGTCGGCGAGGTACGCACGGTGGGCAGCCTCGTACCGGTCGGCCAGATCCGGGTCCGTCCGCAACCGCTCGGTCATCTCCGCCATCATCCCGGAACCCTCCAGGGTCGAGACGGCCTTCGTCGCCCGCGGGCAGGTCAGATAGTACGTGGTGGGGAACGGGGCGCCGTCGGGCAGCTGCGGCGCGGTCATCACCACGCCGGGCTTGCCGCAGGGGCATCGCCATGCGACCTTCACCGCGGCCCGGGGGACGCGGCCCAATTGGGCCTCGACCGATGCCGCGTCAGCGGGGTCGAGGCTCGACCGCTGATGGTCAGCGGCGAAAGATGTGTCAGGTGTCACCGGGGGGTCTCCACACCGTCGGGTCCGATGGTCGCCGGGCCGGTGGGCTGGGCGCCCTCGGGAGGGGTCGGCTGGTCCGCCGCCGACAGGCTGGCCCACAAGGTGTCGTACCACGGGGTGGGCGTGGTGTCGTCCACGGCAGGGGTCAGGCCCACCGTGCCGCCGATGATCTGGCCGTTGGCGTCGATGACGCGGTAGCCCACCTCGCCGGGCATGACCCATCCGAGGCGGTCCCGGGCCTGGGCGCGCACGTACGCGGGATCCTGCCAGCGTTGGAGCTGGTCGTTGAGGTCGGCGATCTGGGCGTTGTGGTCCGCGATCTGGGCGTTCGCCTCGGCGATGTCGCGTTGCTGACTGAGGTACACCGAATAGCTGGACACGAAGGTGACCACGAGGACGGCCAGGGTGGCGACCAGGGCGAAGACCCGCTGTGCCATCCCCAGCGCGAAGGCGGAGACCACTTTGCCACGGGCGCCGCCGGACGCCTGGGCACGCGACGTCTTCGGAGGGGCTCCCACCCCTGGCTGAGGGCCTGTGCGCCCCCTGGGCTCACGCCGAACTCCGGGCCGGGTGGTGTCCCGGCTCGGAGTTCGGCGTGGAGGCTGTGAAGGCATATGTCAGGCCTTGAACCTCGGGAAGGCGGCGGCGCCGGCGTACGTGGCGGCCTCGTCGAGGTCCTCCTCGATGCGCAACAGCTGGTTGTACTTGGCCACGCGCTCGGACCTGGCCGGGGCGCCGGTCTTGATCTGGCCGCAGTTCACCGCGACCGCGAGGTCGGCGATGGTGGTGTCCTCCGTCTCGCCGGAGCGGTGGCTCATCATGCAGCGGTACCCGTTGCGGTGGGCCAGTTCCACGGCGTCGAGGGTCTCGGTCAGGGTGCCGATCTGGTTGACCTTCACGAGCAGGGCGTTGGCGGCCCCGGCGTCGATCCCACGAGCCAGACGCTCGGGATTGGTCACGAACAAATCGTCGCCCACGATCTGGATCCTGGCGCCCAGCTTGGCGGTGATGGCGACCCAGCCGTCCCAGTCTTCCTCGTTCAGCGGGTCTTCGATGGACACCAGCGGGTAGGCGTCCACCCATCCCGCGTACATCTCGATCATCTGGTCGGAGGTGAGCTTGTCGCCGTTCTTGAACTTGTACACCTTCTCGTCGGCGTCGTAGAACTCGGACGCGGCCACGTCCAGGGCCAGAGCGACCTCACGGCCGGGGACCAGCCCGACGGCCTTGATGGCCTCGAGGATCAGATCCATCGCCTCGGAGTTGGAGTCGAGGTTCGGGGCGAACCCGCCCTCGTCGCCGAGCCCGGTCGACAGTTTGCGAGCCTTGAGGACGGTCTTCAGCCCGTGGTAGACGCGGGCGCCCCACTCCAGAGCCTCAGCGAAGCAGCTGGCGCCGATGGGGGCGATCATGAACTCCTGGACGTCCACATTGGAGTCGGCGTGGGAGCCGCCGTTGAGGATGTTCATCATGGGGACGGGCAGCACATGGGCGTTGGGGCCGCCGAGGTAGCGGTACAGCGGCAACTCGGCCGCCTCCGCCGCGGCGGAGGCCACGGCCAGGGACACGCCGAGGATGGCGTTGGCGCCCAGCTTGGCCTTGTTGTCCGTGCCGTCGAGATCGATCATCGTCTCGTCGATCAGCCTCTGCTCACTGGCTTCGAAGCCGAGCAGTTCCGGGCCGATCTTCTCGACAACGTTGTCGACCGCCTTGAGCACGCCCTTGCCACCGTACCGGGACGTGTCGCCGTCACGCAGTTCGACGGCTTCGAAGGCGCCGGTGGAAGCTCCGGAGGGCACCCCTGAACGGCCTTGAGAGCCATCATCGAGGACCACCTGCACCTCCACAGTGGGGTTGCCGCGAGAATCGAGAATCTCGCGAGCTTCGATGAAATCAATTGTTGCCACAGCAGGGCCACCTTTCCGTCGGAATCGAACACAGCCAAGCCTACCCCCTGGGCAAGCAGTTTCGCCTCAGGCGTCGGTCGGGGTCGCCTCGGCGCCGTCCTTGTCGCCACGGGGGATCTGCTGATGGTGGCGCACGACTTCAGTGACGATGAAGGTCAGCACTTTCTCGGCGAATTCCGGGTCGAGTTGAGATTTCTCAGCCAGGGCTCGGAAGCGGCGCACTTGCTCGGCCTCGCGTTCGGGATCGGCCGGAGGCATGTTCAGGCGGGCCTTGATCTCACCCACGTGCTGGGTGATCTTGAACCTCTCGGCCAAGAGATGGATCAGGGCCGCGTCGAGGTTGTCGATGGACTTGCGGGCCTCGGCCAGGTCCTGCGGAATCTGGGTCATGACGGTCTCCTCACTCCCCTAAGGGTAGTGGCTGAGCGCCCCTGATTCATCCCGTCTCGATCCGACGCGACGCCGGGACACGCCCGCACGACGCCCGATCATAGACGAGAATGGACGGATGGAGTACATGGTCCTCATTTTCGTCGTGGTCGCCGCCGTGGTGGCGTTGTCCACCGTGTCCGACCGGCTGGGTGTGGCCCCTCCCCTGATCCTGATGCTGGTGGGCGTGGGGATCAGCTTCCTGCCCATGGTCAGCATCGGCCCCATCGACCCCGAATGGATCCTCGCGGTCATCCTCCCGCCCCTGCTGTACGTGGGGGCGATCTCGATTCCCACCGTGGAACTGCGTCGCGACTTCTCAGCGGTCGGCGGCCTGGCCATCCTCCTCGTCGTGGTGTCCGCCATCGTCCTCGGCTTCATCATCCACTGGATCCTGCCCGGAGTGAGCCTGCCCCTGGGCATCGCCCTGGGCGCCATCCTCTCCCCCACCGACGCCGCCGCGACGACCATCGTCAAGCGGCTCGGCGTGCCGGGCCGCGTGGGCACCATCCTCCAAGGCGAGTCCCTTCTCAACGACGCGACCGCGCTCGTGCTGTTGCGATCCGCGATCGCCGCCGCTGGCGCGACGGTGTCCATGTGGCACATCGTCGGCGACTTCCTCTGGGCGGCCGGAGCGGCGGTGGTCATCGGCATGGTGGTGGGCTGGGCAGGGGTACGGGTGCGCCGCCTGGTGCGCGACCCGGCGCCGGCCACCGCCATCTCCTTCCTCCTGCCGTTCGTGGCGTACTTCCCCGCCGAACTGCTCCACGCCTCCGGCTTGGTCTCGGTGGTCGCAGCGGGGATCGTCGCCAGCCAGATAGGACCCAAGCACCTCGACGCTCGTCAACGCATCTCCGAACGGGAGAACTGGCACACTTTCGAGTTCCTGTTGGAGGGCGCCGTCTTCCTCGGCATGGGGTTGGAGTTGTCTGGGCTCGTGATGGACGTGTACGGCGGTGACGCGACCCTGTGGCGCGCCGCCGGGATCGCGGCCTTGGCCATCCTCGTCACCCAGCTGGTGCGAGGGGGGTACGTGACCATCCTGCTCAAGGCCCAAGAGGCGGACATCGCCCGCAAGACCCGACGCGGCGAGCGGTGGCGGCATGTGCGATCGACCCTCGACTCTCCCCCGCAGACGCCCTCGCCCCGGCAGGAGGCCCTGCTCAACCGACGAGACAGCCTTCGCGAGCGCCTGGACGGCGCCGATCCCGCCACCCAGGCTCGCGTCCAGGACCGGGTGGCGCAGTTCCGCTCCCGGGTGAAGAGGTACTTGGCCGACGTGGACTACCTCATCGACCAGCCCCTGGGCGCCAAAGAAGGGTGGTTGCTCACGTGGGCCGGGATGAGAGGGGTTGTCACCCTCGCCGCCGCCCAGACCCTGCCCGTGATCACCCCGCACCGGTCCTTGTTGATCCTGATCGCTTTCTTCGTCGCCGCCGGATCCCTGGTCATCCAGGGAGGAACCCTCCCCTGGTTGGTGCGCGTCCTGCGCCTCGACGGCCAAGACACCCTGCCCGAAGGAGAGCTCGACCGTCTCACAGCGGAGCTGGACGAGGCCGTCGATCAGTGGCAGGCGCCGAGCAGCGAATCGGCGTCAGACGCCGAACTGGCTCTGGCTCGGTTGCGTGTCCGACGCCAAGCCCTCATCGACCTGCGGTCCACAGGGGCGTACGGCTCCCGGGCCATGTCGGTGGCCTGGGCCGGACTGGACGCCGAGGAGATCGGCATCCAGATTCGGCTCAGCGGAGAGTGAGCCCCTCACGCGGGACGGTCAGCTGGCGTCGACCGCGTACCCGGGAAGGACGAGGTCGTGGATCAGCCACTGCTTCTCGTCCCAGGGCAGGAAGGCGCTCTTGGCCGCGTTGAGGGTGAACCGGCGCACATCGGCCATGCCGTACCCGAAAGCGTCGGCGAGCAGGGACATCTCCCGCGTCAGCGTGGTGCGTGACATGAGGCGGTTGTCACAGTTGACCGTGACCCTCATCCCGGCCCGGTACAGGGCGTCGAACGGATGGTGGGCCATGTCGGGGGCCACCCCGGTCATCAGGTTGGAGGTCGGGCACACTTCCAACGGGATCCGCAGGGTCGCGACGTAGGACGCCACACGGCCCAGGACCGGCGTGGCGCCGCTCATGTCGATGTCGTCGATCAAGCGCACCCCGTGGCCGATCCGGTGGGCGCCGCACACGTGCAAGGCCTCCTGGATGGAGCTCAGGCCGTCGGCCTCCCCGGCGTGGATGGTCAGCAACATATTGGCTTTCAGGGCCATCTGGTACGACTCGATGAACACGGCCGAGGAGAACCCCAGTTCGGGCCCCGCGCAGTCCATGCCTGCGACCGAGGCGTCGCGGTAGGCGATGGCCACCTCGGCGATGTCGGTGGTGGGTTCCAAGCCGCGAAGCTCGGTCAGCACTTGTCTGGCGACGATGACGAGCCCCTGCGAGCGCGCCTCCTCCATTCCGTCGGCCAGGCCGTCGCGGACCGCCCGTACGGCGTCCTCCAGGGACAGCCCGGCGCGAGTGTGCTGGGCCGGCGCCCATCGGGCCTCGGCGTACACCACCCCGTCCAGGGCCTGGTCCATCACGAACTCGGCCGCGATCCGACGCAGGGAGTCATAGGTCTGCATCACCGATAGCGTCACGTCGAAGGTGGTCAGGTAGGACGCCAGCGACCCCGAATCGGCCTGGGCGAAGAACCAGTCGGCCAACCCGTCGGCCGTGTGGGCCGGCAGGGGCACGCCTGCGGGACCGGCCAGGTCCAGGATGGTCTGGGGCCGCAGGCCTCCGTCGAGGTGGTCGTGCAGCGCCACCTTGGGGGCGGTGCGAATCTGGTCGGTGAGGCTCATGTCATTCCCATTCGATGGTGGCGGGCGGCTTGGAGGTGATGTCCACGACGACGCGGTTGACCTCGCGCACCTCGTTGGTGATCCTCGTGGAGATGCGTTCCAGGACGTCGTACGGCAGGCGTCCCCAGTCGGCGGTCATGGCGTCCTCGCTTGTCACCGGGCGCAGGACCACGGGATGGCCGTAGGTGCGCTCGTCGCCTTGCACCCCCACCGAGCGCACGTCGGCGAGGAGGACGACCGGGAACTGCCAGATGGTGCGGTCCAGTCCGGCGGCGGTCAGTTCCTCGCGGGCGATGGCGTCCGCTTCGCGCAGGATGGCCAGACGCTCCTCGGTGACCTCGCCGATGATGCGGATGGCCAGGCCCGGGCCGGGGAAGGGGTGGCGCCACACCATCTCCGACGGCAGTCCCAGCTCTTCGCCGACGGCGCGCACCTCGTCCTTGAACAAGGTCCGCAAGGGCTCGACCAAGTCGAAGCTGAGATCCTCGGGAAGCCCGCCCACATTGTGGTGGCTCTTGATGTTGGCCGTGCCCGACCCGCCTCCGGATTCGACCACGTCGGGGTAGAGCGTGCCCTGGACGAGGAACTTGATCCCCTTCTCGCCCGCGAGCTTGCGGGCCTCCTCCTCGAAGACACGGATGAACTGGTGGCCGATGGCCTTGCGCTTGGCCTCGGGATCGGTGACCCCCGCGAGCAGGTCGAGGAACTCCTCGGCCGCGTCGGCCACGACCAACTGGGCGCCGGTGGCGGCCACGAAGTCACGCTCGACCGCCTCGGCCTCGCCCTTGCGCAGCAAACCATGGTCGACGAACACGCAGGTCAGCTGGTCGCCGACCGCCCGTTGGACGAGGGCGGCGGCCACGGCCGAGTCGACCCCGCCCGACAGCCCGCACAGCACCTGGGCGTCGCCCACCTGCTCACGGATGGCCCGGATCGAGTCCTCGACGATGGTCGAGGAGTTCCACGAGTCGCCCAGACCGGCGATCTCGTGGAGGAAACGCGACAGCACCTCTTGCCCGTACTGGGAATGCAGGACCTCCGGATGCCATTGGACCCCGGCGAGTCTGCGCACCGGGTCTTCCATGGCGGCCACCTCGGCGCCGGCGGTCGTGGCCAAGGAGTGGAACCCTTCGGGGGGAGTACGCACGGACACGCCGTGGCTCATCCACACCGAGAAGGAATCGGGGAGCCCGGCGAGCAACTGTCCGTGGTCGTGGATGTCCATGGGGGTGCGCCCGAACTCCGACAGCTCCGTGCGGTCCACCTGACCGCCGAGCGTGAGGGCCATGGCTTGGAAGCCGTAGCAGATGCCGAAGACGGGGATTCCCTGCTCGAACAGTTCCTGGGGGACCTGGGGGGCGCCGGGGACGTACACCGATGCCGGGCCTCCCGACAGGATGATCGCCGAGGGGTTCTTCGCGAGCATCTCGTCCACCGGCATCGAATGGGGGACGATCTCGGAATAGACGTGGGCTTCGCGCACTCGGCGAGCGATGAGTTGCGCGTACTGGGCCCCATAGTCGACGACGAGGACGCTTTCACGGGTTTGAGTCATGGGCTCAATTCTACTGTTCCGCCGAACGTGCCTGTTCTTCGAGGGAACGCACGGCCTGGCGCACGGCCTGATCAGGGTCGACATGGCTGGCATGGGCACGGGCGACGAGGGCGAGGATGGCGGCTCCCGTCTCCTGCGCGGTGATCGGCGCGTCGTCGAGGGGCACGTCCACCTCGTGGGAGCGGATGCGAGTGACGGCCTTGTTCGCTCGTGCGAGGGAGGACAAGGGATCGGGGATGCCGTCGACGGCGGACTCCCGTCGCTTCTCCGCCTTCTTGCGCCGCTCCCAGGACCCCCACACGTCCTCGGGCATGGTCTGGCCCGCGTAGACGTACGGGTGGCGGGCGATGAGCTTGTCGGCGACGTGCCCGGCCACGTCGGCGAGGGTGAAGGCCCCCCGTTCCGTGGCGATCTCGGCGTGGAAGAAGACCTGGAGGAGCAGGTCCCCCAACTCCTCCACCATCTGCTCGTCCGAGCCGTTCTCCACGGCCTCGACCACCTCGGCGGTCTCCTCGATCAGGTAGGTCATGAGCGACTCATGGGTCTGCTCGGCGTCCCACGGGCATTGGACTCGCAGGGTGTGCATGACGTCCGCCAGCCTTCTGAGTTGAGCCCCCGTCTCGTCGACAGGCTCGGGACCGGTCATGCCGGGACGGTGAAGACCTGGGGATCAGCCAGGGGGCCGGTGGTCACGCCCGGGTTGCTGGCGCGGGAGGAGACGGTCCAGTTGGTGGAGTCCCAGACGCCGTATCGGGGGTTGACGGTGACGGAGATGTCGTCCATGCGCCCCACGAGCTGATTGGAGTCGATGGCGCCGCTCTGCACCATGGAGTTCACCAAGGCCAGGTCGATGTAGCCGACGACGCAGTTCTTCGTACGGGCGTCCATCCACAGTTGGTATTCCACACGGCCCGGGTCGAAGTTGGACTGCCAGAAGTCGTCGCGCTGGGCGTCGGTGATCGTGATGCCCATGTCGGACAGCCCGGATGTCAGCAACTGCCCCACGATGTCGTTCTGCAGGACGAAGGCCATGGAGTCGAACTGGGCATAGGTCGGGTCCTGTCCCAAGATGTCCGTCACAGCGGTGGCGGCGTTCTGCTCGGTCGTCTCGGACAGGACATGACCGCCCACAGTGGCAGCGACATTGCCCGTATTGGCCGAGCACGCCGACAGGGCCAGCCCTGCCGCGATGACGACCAGTCCGGCGGCGATTCTCTTCAATCCCATGATGGCCCTTTCTTGACACACCTGTCTCTTATCCTAGTCGAATCTGCGTCCCCCCATTGGCCCGGTGTGGCAGACTCGTCAGCATGAGTGTGACTGTCCGCCCCTCCCCCGCAGCCGTCTTCTGGGACTACGACGGCACCCTGGTCGACACCCAGCCAGTCTGGCTCCAGGTGGAGAAGGACATCGTCGCATCGTACGGCGGCGTGTGGACCGACGAGCAAGGATTCGCCGCCGTGGGCATCCATGGGCTCCAAGCCGCCGCCATGCTGATCGAGACCATCGGCGACCCATCCCTGGATGTCATCGAGATGGACAATCGACGCTGCTCCATGGTGGCCGAGCGCGTCGCCCATGGCGAGTTGACCTTCCGCCCGGGCGCGCGAGAACTGATCGAACAGTGCGTCGACCACCACATCCCGTGCGTGCTGGTGTCCGCCAGCCCACGTTTCGTCCTCGACGCCGGTTTGAGCCGTATGCCCTCCACCTGGTTCACCGCCACGATCGGCGGGGACGAGATCACCCATGCCAAACCCCATCCGCAGGGATATCTGCTGGCCGCGGAGCGACTGGGCGTCGACCCGACCCAGTGTCTGGTCATCGAGGATTCCGCCCCGGGATGCGAGGCCGGTCGCGCGTCAGGGGCGTCCGTGCTCGGGATCCCGAACATGACCCCCCTCGAAGAACTCCCCGGCCAGGTCGTACGAGCACGCCTGACAGATGTCGACGTCAAGGATTTAGGTGATATCTGTACGGCTGCCCGCCGAAGTTTGAGATAATGGACTCTATGTCAACCACGCTGGCTCCCGGCTCCCAAACCATCCTCGAACACGACGAGCGTCTCCAAGACGACCAAGGCCACGAGCGCCTCTCTCACTATGTCTCACGCGAGAAGCTCACCGAAGCGATGGTCATGGGCACGCCCGTGGTTGCTCTCTGCGGCAAAATCTGGGTGCCGTCTCGCAATCCTGAGAAGTATCCCGTCTGTCCGCAGTGCAAAGAGATCTGGGACGCCATGCCCGAGAACCACTAGCCGGCCGACTGGATTCGCCATCACCGAGGACGCGCAGCCGTGGTGATCATCTCAACGGTGCGGCGCGTGGATGTCACCACTCACCGAGGACCCGCAGTTCACGGCGCCGTCGTACGCACCACCCGCAACTCGCCCACATGGATCGACGCCGAGCCCGCTGATGCCATCGGCACCGTGAAACTGCCCTGCTGACCATCCGACGACGACCACACCACCGACCACACCACACTCGCCGACACCTCGAACCGCGACCCCACATCCCCCAACACATTCGTCACCACATACGTATACTCACACCCCGACGGAGAATGCCGACTCAACGCATCCTGAGGATCCCACACCCGCACCGACCCCGCCGAAGAACACACCACCGGCGCCGACCCATCACCTGGATCAAACCCCACACTCACCGCCGACACCCGCGCCGACACCGACACACCCCCCTCACTAGCCGACACCACATGCGCACCCCACTGCAAATCATCCCCCGCATCCACCCACAACCACATCGGCGCCCCCACCCACCACGACAACCCCCACTGCTGATACCCCGGATACACAAACGCACCCACCCCCACACTCGGCGCATGCAACCCCAACGACGACACCGCCGAACGCACCAACCCCAGGGCATCCACACCCGGCCTCACCGGAGTCGACAAC
>Ga0123357_10000104_pt1 | contig 69786 bp, 64 predicted proteins | sample TergutEmb28metaG_FD_89873 | JGI IMG/M metagenome (GOLD analysis project Ga0123357, IMG submission 89873) | Embiratermes neotenicus P4 segment gut microbial communities from Petit-Saut dam, French Guiana - Emb289 P4 | ecosystem: Host-associated > Arthropoda: Insects > Digestive system > Gut ...
CCTGGCTGGAGAAGAACCGGCGGCTGTGGAAGAACTGCGAGCGAAAGCTCAACACCAGCTTGCAGTTCATCCATCTGGCATTCTTGGGGTTATTGCTCAGGAGATCGTAAACGGGCTCTAAGAGTGCGCATGATAAGAAGTCGGCCCCCTGTGCGACCAATCCCAATCGGCATATTTAACATTTGTTAACCCGGCCACCCCCTGACGCGTGCCGATGGCTTCGTCACAAAAGCCGGAATAGCGGCGCCTAAAAGTGTGTCGAACCCAGGAAAGCAGCCCGAAATACCCGCATCGAAAACATCAAAGGGCGCTTGCGCAACGAATACCTGAACGCTCAATGTCACCCATGTCCGCCTTCTATTGACAAGCGCGTTTCCCAATGGGAGATTGGACCGAATCCCCACTTTCGGGGAACTGGAACGAGGAGCGGAAAGTGAAACGTTACCTGTCGATCGCGTTGATCGCGCTGTTCACCATTTTGGTTCTGATGTTCATGGGGCAAAACCTCGAATTGGTGACGGTGAGCTTTCTTTCGATACATCTGACGCTGCGCCTCGGGCTGCTCGTCATTCTGGTTTACATCGTGGGCATGCTTACGGGCAGCGTCCTGTGGTCGCTGCTGCTGAACGCCGCGCAGCATGTGAAACCTAAAACGTGAGCCGCACAGCGAAGCCGAAGGCGCGCACCGAGGTCCGCATCGACCTCGCGCTGCAAGGCGGCGGGTCGCACGGCGCTTTTACCTGGGGCGTACTCGACCGCCTGTTCGAAGAGCCATGGCTGCGTGTGGAAGCGGTTTCCGGCACCTCGGCGGGCGCGATGAATGCGGCCGCCCTCGCGCACGGCTGGAGGGAAGGCGGTGCTCAAGGCGCACGCGAAGCGCTCGATCGCTTCTGGCGCCAGGTGGCGCAGGCAGCGGTCTTCAGTCCGTTGCAGCGCTCACCGATAGACCGGCTAATGGGCCGCTGGTCGTTGGGACAGTCGCCAGCCTATGTGGCGATGGATCTTGTTTCACGCGTGTTCTCGCCCTACGACCTCAATCCCTTCGGACTCCATCCGCTACAGGACATTCTCGCGAAAGTCATCGACTTCGATCGGCTGGCCGCATCGCCCGTGAAGGTCTTCGTCACCGCAACAAATGTGCGCACCGGGCGCGGGCGCGTTTTCCGCAGCGCGGAAATCACGCCCGACGTGCTGCTCGCGTCAGCCTGTCTGCCCACGCTGTTCCAGGCCGTCGAAATCGATGGCGAACCCTATTGGGACGGCGGCTTCACCGGCAACCCGACGATCACCCCGCTGGTGCGCGAAAGCGACGCGGACGACGTCATCCTGGTGCAGATCAATCCGCTCGAACGCACGGAAACGCCACGCAGCGCCGCCGAGATTCTCAACCGGATGAACGAGGTGTCCTTCAACGCGCCGCTGATGAAGGAACTGCGCATGATCGCGCTGCTGCGCCAAGTGGCCGACCCCGGCAACGGCGAGGGTTCGCGCTGGGCCAGCATGCGCATGCACCGCATCATGACCGACGAGCTTTCCCACCTCGACGCCTCGTCCAAGCTCAACGCCGAATGGGCCTTCCTCTCGCTGCTACGCGACGAGGGCCGGCGCGCCGCCGACACCTTCCTCAAGACGCACGGCGAGGACCTCGGCCAGCACTCCACGCTTGATCTGCTCCCGCTACTCGATCCCCCCTGAAGCGCACGCCATGATCCATCTCGCCAGCATTATCATCTCCCTGGGCCTGCTGATCTGGCTGGCGTACCGGGGCTGGAGCATCCTGCTCTTAGCACCGCTGTGCGCGCTGCTCGCCGCCGCACTGGCCGGGCAGCCGCTGCTCGCACACTGGACCCAGACATTCATGGGCAGCGCGGCGGGCTTCGTGGCGCAGTTCTTCCCGATTTTTCTACTTGGCGCGCTGTTCGGCAAGCTCATGGAAGCCAGCGGCGCCGTCGAAGCGATCGCGCAGGGGCTCATCGGACGCCTCGGCACGCAGCGCGCGATGCTCGCGATCGTGCTCGCCGGCGCGCTGGTCACTTACGGCGGGGTAAGCCTGTTCGTGGCTTTCTTCGTGCTCGCGCCGATGGGCCACGCGCTGTTCAAGGCCGCCAACATTCCGCATCGCCTGATGCCGGCGGCGATCGCGCTGGGCACCTCGACCTTCACAATGACCGCGATGCCCGGCACGCCCGCGATCCAGAACGCAATCCCGATGCCCTTCTTCGGCACCAACCCCTTCGCGGCGCCGGGCCTGGGCCTGATCGCTTCGGCCGTCATGCTCGGCTGCGGGCTGGCGTGGCTGCACCGCGCGCAATCGCGTGCGCGCGCGGCCGGCGAAGGCTATAGCTACGTGGGCGGACACGCCGAGCAGAGCGCCGCCGAGAGCGATCTCATCCGCGAGCGCGCGGTCGCCTCACGCGAATTCGACCCCAACGAAATCGCGCGCGGCGCACACGCGCCGAATAAGCCATCGGCCATGATGGCCGCCTTGCCGCTGATTACCGTGGTGGCAGTCAACCTGCTGATGTCCTTCATCGTGCTGCCACGCCTAGATGCCGACTACCTCGCGCAACCGCGCTGGGGCGCGACATCGCTCGGCGCCGTCAGCGGCGTCTGGTCGGTCATCGTCGCGCTGGCCGCCGCGATCGTGGTGCTGTTGTGCACCGCATGGCGGCGCCTGCCGAGCCTGCGCGAGACGATGGACGCCGGCGCCAACGCCGCTGTGCTGCCGATGCTCAGCGTGGCGAGCCTAGTCGGCTTCGGCGCGGTAATCGCGGCATTACCGAGCTTCGAGATCGTCAAACAGTGGGTGCTGGGCATCGAGGGCGGCCCGCTCGTCTCGCTGGCCGTCGCGACCAACACCCTCGCCGCGCTGACCGGATCGGCCTCGGGCGGACTGACGATCGCGCTCGACGCACTCGCGCCGACCTACATGCAGCTCGCGCATTCCGTCGGCATCGACCCCGGCCTGATGCACCGCGTCGCGGTCATCGGCGCGGGCACGCTCGACAGCCTGCCACACAACGGCGCGGTGGTCACATTGCTCGCAGTCTGCGGCACCGACCACCGCAGCAGCTACGGCGACATTGTGATGACGGCGGTAGCCGGGCCGCTGATTGCGCTGGTTGTGGTAATTGCGCTGGGCGGGATGTTCGGAGCGTTTTAGTTGGGGTGAGCACAGCGAACCCCAACGTTTCAGAGGCAGATAAGCAATTACAGGCAGCAAATTGGCGGTAAAGATGAATGATGGTTTTTCTATTCTGAACCATTGATGTGTTGGGGTTCGCAAGCTCACCCCGATCTACCGCACTGCGGCCTTGTCCAGCAGCCGATGCTGGCTTGTCCGGTCCGGCCCGCTCTAGGCGTATTCCGAAATCAATGCGGGCGCGCTGTCCCCGACTTCCGGAACGGTCGTCCCGCTGGCTTCATAGGTCCCATCAGCGACCAATGGCTGATTGCCGGAAAGATTGTCTTCTGCCTTGTGGATGGTGTCGTCGAGATCTTCAACGGCTTTTCTTGCGTCTTTGATCTCTCTCTCTTCGGTTTTGTTAGTCGCTTTTTTCACCAGTGCCAGCAGAAACTTGAGCTTTTGCGACAGATCTTTGACCAGCTCGAAAAACTTTCGATCGCCATCATTGCCTGCCGATGTCTTGACATCCACGGTTCCCGTTTTGCGCTTTTCGTTGCTTTCGTTTGGCGGGTTCGGGGAAGCGCCGGTCGCCTCATTTTCTTCTTCGACTTCACTGCCCGGGGTCGCTGCCTCGTCGTCGGCGGCAGCCAGCGCCTGCTCGATTTCGGCAGCCGAAACGGCTGGCGCGTTTTCGGCTGCTGCCGTCTCAGCCGCCGCTACTTCGGCCGCGGCAGCCGTGGCCACCGCCGTGGCCGCGTCGTCAGTTGCCGTGGAACCGGCTTGGCCGGCGACAGTGGGGTTCACTGAAACGTTCAACATCCCGCCGGGCGCCGGACTGGGTAGCTGCTTGTATTCAGCGACAATGTCTTTCAACTCGCGGGCCAATTGCCGCAACACGCGGGGGCTGATGCTGCCGGCGGGAAGCTTCATCAGGGCTTCCAACTGGGATTTGATTTGCGCCAGACGTTGCCCCAACGCGCCCTTGCGCGCATCGGAGGCGCTTTGCGCTTGCTGGGTAAAACTTGGCGCCAGAGTTTTTATTTTCTCTTGCTCTTTTTTTTCGTTTGTTTTCGCTCCTTCTGTCGGGCTGCCGCTCTTGGCGTTTTGATATTTGCCGTTGCGCGATATCGAATTGGCCAACAAAGAGGTATTTATGCCATAAGTCTTCATGCTGTCTACCTCCTTTCCATTTTCGTTGGCGGATTCATCTTTCTTTATCGGAAAATTTTACCGATTATTGAGCCGCGTATCAGACCGCCTGCGGCGCCTCGGCCGAGTCGCCATCAAAGAGCGAGAGAGAAAATTTTCAATGTAAGGGGTGCGATTCTTCAGGACGCCGAAACACAATAAAGCAACTTTGCTGGGCTGGACGGTTACTATTCAGTACGAGGGAAATCAGATTCTCTGCGTATCTCGTCCTTGTGCTACGAAGCCTCTCTGAAGCACAATTCAAGAAACCGCTGGGCGGCCCGCGAAGCCGCGCCCGCATGCGGAACGAGAATAGAAAAACGCCGCGCGAGCGGTTCCGGCCCAATTCTGAACACACGCAGCGCGTCGTCCTCGTGACGCATCGACATGGCCGATACGAAGCCGACGCCCATACCCGCGCGCACCGCCTCCTTCACACCTTCCACCCCCGCGATTTCCAGCGCGATGCGCATCGGTACGTCCGCGCGGGCGAACGCCTGCTCCACGATCTGGCGCACGCCCGAACCGTCTTCGCGCAGCACGAGCGGGTAGTCGCCGAGCGCGGCAAGCGGAACGCGGGCGTCCGGCGTAGGCGCACTCCCGGCAAGCGGATGTGAACGCGGCGCGATGGCGACGATCTCGTCATCGCTCCACGGATGCACGGCCGTGCCGGGCGGCAACGAGGCGCCGGGCGGCCCTTCGATCAGCGCGATGTCGAGCGCGCCAAGCATGCCGACCACATCGGATGTGTTGCCGCTCGCCGTTTCGAGCTTCACGCCCGGAAAGCGCTGATGAAACGCCGCGACGAGATACGGCAGCAGATAGCTTACGGGCGTCGTGCTTGCGCCGATGCGCAGCGTCCCACGCTCCAGCCCGCGCAACGCGTCGCGGAAGGCGCACGCGTCACGCCAGCTATCACGCAAGCGCGCCGCATAGGCGGCCAGTTGCTCGCCAGTAGGCGTAAGGCGCACGCCGCGGCCATCGCGCAGATAGAGCGGTTCGCCGAACTCTTCCTGCAACAACCGCAATTGGCCCGAAACCGCCGGCTGCGACAAATGAAGCGCCTGCGCGGCCCGGCTGATGTTGCGGTGCTCGGCGACAGCGGCGAAAGTTATCAGTTGCTCCGGGGTCATGATCGAAAAATATCGGATTAACTTATATTTTATGTCGTAAATAACGATTTTTCATATCGATATATCCAAATTAGCATTAGCGCATTCCTTCGTTGTTTGACCCCGGGTTCTCCATGTCCGCCTCACCGTCCGCGACCGCCGTGCATCAATCCTCCTTCACCCGCGGCCAGCTCAACGGCATCCTGTTCGTCGCGCTCTTCGCCGCCGCCGTCACCGAACTCGCCGCGCTCCCCGCCATCGCCGGACTCGGCTTGAGTCCGCTCATCGTCGGCATCGCCGCCGGAGCGGTTTACGGCAATACCCTGCACGGCGGAATGCCCGAAAGCTGGGCCGCCGGCATCCACTTTTCCGCGCGCAAGCTGTTGCGCATCGCCGTTGCGTTTTTCGGCCTGCGCGTGAGCCTTCAGGAGATCGCCCAAGTGGGCCTGCCGGGGCTCACCGTATCGGTCTCGATCGTCGTAAGCACGCTGCTGATCGGCGCCTGGGCCGGCATGAAGCTTATGAAGCTCGACCGCGACACCGCGATCCTGACCGCCGCCGGCAGCGCGATCTGCGGCGCGGCCGCCGTGTTGGCCTTCGAATCGACACTGCAATCGAAGCCCCACAAGAGCGCGATGGCCGTCGGCAGCGTGGTGCTGTTCGGCACGCTCTCGATGTTCCTCTACCCGGTGCTCTATCGCGCCGGATGGCTCCCTCTCGACACGCTCGGCGCCGGGCTCTTCTTCGGCGGCACGATCCACGAAGTCGCGCAGGTCGTCGGCGCGGCGGCCAATGTGAGCCCCGAGGCCATGCATATCGCGACCATCGTCAAGATGACCCGCGTGATGCTGCTCGCGCCAGTGCTGCTTATGCTCGGCGTGTGGCTCAATCGCAAGGCGCGCGGCGACGGCACCCGGCGCGCGCGCAAGATCGCAGTCCCGTGGTTCGCGCTCGGTTTCCTTGCCCTTGCCGTCGTGAACTCGCTGCACATCTTGCCCGCCCCCGCTGCGCAGACGGTCAACACGCTCGACACCTTCGCGCTCACGATGGCGATGACGGCGCTTGGCATCGAGACGCGGATTTCACAAATCCGCGAAGCCGGCCCGCGCGCGCTGGCCACGGGCCTCATCATCTACGTTTGGCTGATCGGCGGCGGGCTTGCGATCACCTGGGTTGTCGAACGGGTGCTCGGTTGACGACAAGATGCGTCGCGTGCATGAACGTAGCATCTCGATCTTCGGAGGTGTCAGCCTGTTCATAATCTTGCCGCGTGTGTGGCAACTGAGTGTAAGCCCCGCTCATAGCCTCGCAGCAAGACTATGAACAGGCTCTCACAGAATCAAATAAGTCGTCGCCCCAACTCAATGGAACAAAAGGGAAGATCAAGCGGTCTGTTTGCCATCGGATGCCGTTCCGTGGCCTCAGGCCGCCGAACATCCATCACGAAGGAGATTCTTCATGTCAACAGACTCTCCATTCAGCCCATCTCGTCGTGCCGCATTGAAATGTCTTGCCTATGGCGGAGCGGGAACCGTGTTTGTCCTGGCCGGCGGGATTCCAACGCCGGTGGCTCTGGCGCAGGCCGCCGCAACGAAGACGCTCCCCGGCGTCCCTCTGTTTTTACAGATCAGCGACACGCATATCGGTTTCAACAAGGAAGCCAACCCGGATGTTGCGGGCACGCTCAGGCAGACGATCGATTACATCAACGCCATGCCGGTCAAACCAGCGCTGACACTGCATACCGGCGACATCACGCACCTTTCCAGGCCGGAAGAATTCGACCTAGCGACCGCGCTGCTGTCGGGTCTGAATATTTCCGAATTGCATACCGTGCCCGGCGAGCACGATGTCATCGACGGACCGGGGTCGGAATATTTCAAACTTTTTGGCCGGGCTTCGGACGCTCAGGGTTATTACAGTTTCGACTATCAAGGCGTGCACTTCATCGCTCTGGTCAATGTCATGCATTTCAAACCAAACGGCCTGGGCAGCCTGGGTGAGGAACAAATCGCATGGCTGGCAAACGATTTGAAAGCACGTTCGGCGAGCACTCCAATCGTCGTTTTCTCGCATATGCCGCTATGGACGATCTACGCGCCCTGGGGCTGGGGAACGGAAGACGCGGACCAGGCGATAAATCATCTGAAACGTTTCGCTTCGGTGACGGTATTGAATGGTCATATCCACCAGATCGTGTCGAAGGTCGAAGGCCATATCACCTTCCATACGGCGCGTTCGACGGCTTATCCGCAACCCGCGGCCGGTGACGGCCCCGGGCCGGGGCCTTTGAGCGTGCCGCGCGAATCGCTACCAAAAATGCTCGGCATCACCCGCATCGAGATCGTGCCGCATCCGCTTCAGGCAAAACTCACGGATACGACATTGGGTTAAGGCTTGCGCAGGGAAAATAACATGTCGATTTCCGTGTTGCGCCGCGTGTTGGCTATTGTGCTTGGGGCCGGGATTTTCACGGTAGCACCGGCTCACAACACGGCGGCGCAAACACAGGAAACCAGCGTAATCACCATTAAGGATTTCAAGTTTTCCCCCGCGTCGTTGACGATCAAGGCCGGCTCATCGAAGCGTTGGACCAGAGCGGATAACCGAGCTGCGTCCAAGAGCATTTACCCAGCGGTTCAATACCGCGCTGGCGGTAGTCCCGCCGGACATGCAACAATTCGGCGCTTTACGTCTTATTTGGACGCCCGCCTCCAAGCCTGGATTTCAAGATCATGTCCGAACCCTCTCCGATCGCGCGGGAAGTCGCGCGACGCCGCACTTTTGCGATCATTTCCCACCCCGACGCGGGCAAGACCACGCTGACCGAGAAATTGCTGCTTTTCGCCGGCGCGATCCATATCGCGGGCTCGGTCAAGGCGCGCAAAGCGAGCCGCCATGCCACCTCGGATTGGATGGAAATCGAAAAGCAGCGCGGTATCTCGGTCGCCTCCTCGGTAATGCAGATGGAGTATCGCGGCTGCGTCATCAATCTGCTCGACACGCCCGGCCACCAGGATTTTTCGGAAGACACCTACCGCGTGCTGACCGCGGTCGACGCAGCGCTGATGGTCATCGACGGCGCGAACGGCGTGGAGTCGCAAACGCTGCGCCTGCTCGAAGTCTGCCGTGCGCGCAATACGCCGATCATCACCTTCATCAACAAATTCGACCGCGAAGTGCAGGAGCCGCTTGCGCTGATCGATGAGATCGAACGCACGCTCGGCATGCCCGCTGTGCCTTTCACCTGGCCGGTTGGGATGGGCAAAGGTTTTGCCGGCGTGTTCGATATTCCACGCGACCGGATGCGCGTTTTCCGCGCCGGCGAGGAGCGCGTATCGGGCGAGGAGGAATCAATAGCCGGCCGCGACAATCCGGAAATCGCCGCGCGCTTCGGCACGCGTTGGGAACATGCGAAGCACGACATCGAACTCGTCGAGATCGCCGCGCCCGCCTTCGAGCGCGAAACGTTTCTGGCGGGAAAACAAACGCCGGTTTTTTTCGGCTCCGCGATCAACAATTTCGGCGTGCAGGAAGTGCTCGATGCGCTCGTCGACATGGCCCCCCCGCCGGGCAAACGCGTCGCGATTCAGCGCGAAGTCGCGACGGACGAGCCGAAGTTTTCCGGCGTGGTTTTCAAAATCCAGGCCAATATGGACCCCGCGCACCGCGACCGCGTGGCCTTTGTGCGCATTTGTTCAGGCCGTTTCGAACGCGGCATGCGCGTGAAGATTTCGCGCAACGGCAAGGAACTGCGCACCAATAACGTAGTGAGCTTTCTCTCGCAAAGCCGCGAGATCGTCGATGAAGCCTTTCCGGGCGACATCATCGGCATTCCGAACCACGGCCTGCTCCAGCTCGGCGACACGCTCACCGAAGGCGAAACGCTCCAATTCACCGGGCTCCCGTTCTTTGCCCCCGAACTTTTCCAAACCGTGGAAGTCGCCGATCCGCTGCGCAGCAAGCAATTGCGCACCGGACTCGCGCAACTCGGCGAAGAAGGCGCGATTCAGGTTTTCCGTCCGCATGCGGGCAGCATGTTGCTGCTTGGCGCAGTGGGGGTGCTGCAATTCGAAGTCGTTCAACACCGTTTGAAAACCGAATACGGCGTCGATGCCCGGCTGGGCAACACCAATTACCGGCTGGCGCGCTGGGTGACATGCGAAGATCCGCGCGAACTCAAGCGCTTCATCGACGCGAACACTAACCGGATCGCCTACGATGTGGTCGACGCGCCGACCTTCCTTGCCAGCCATAGCGCGGAGTTGCAGGTCGCGGCCGAACGTTTCAAGGACATTCGCTTCCATGCGCTGCGCGAACATGCCGGGCTGGTGTTTCAAGCAAAGCTTTGAGTCTGAGGCGAACATCGCCACCACAACTAAAAAGGGCCAATTGGCCCTTTCTGCTTTTCCTTTACTACAATGGATGCGAGTCTATTTTTTTCGCGTCGCTGCGGCTTCCGGTTTTAGCATCTTCGACGCTTGTTTTTATTCAAGGAAAATCATGCAGATTAAAAAACTATTCGCAATGACCGTTTTAAGTGTTTTTGCATCCCTATGTCAGGCGGAACCGCCGAGCGAGGCATCGGTCAATACCTTGCTCGACATTACAAAAATCAAATCCATCGTCGACAAAATGCCTGCCACTATGGAGCAACCCATGCGCATCATGCTGCGGCAAGCGGCTGCCGATCAAAACCTCTCTCCCGAGCAAAAACAAACACTCGACGCCACAGCCCAAAAATTCTTGCAAATCATCGGTGAAGAATTTTCCTGGGAAGAGCTCAAGCCAATCTACATTCAGATCTATATGGAGACTTTCACGCAAGAAGAAATAGACAGCTTGATTGCGTTTTACCAAACGCCAACCGGCAGCGCATTGGTCGACAAAATGCCGCTCATTATGCAGAAAGCAAGCACATTGGTTTTGGAAAAATACAGACCACTCATGCAAAAATTCAACGAGGCAATTCGGCAGGCGCTTACCGAACAGAAAAAGTAATTCACTCGGAATTGGAACGCGGTCTCACACGGAAAAGATGGCCGCGACACAAAATCCGTTGCGAGAAGCCGCGCATCGCCCCAAACCGAAGCTTGGGGTGACGCGCCACGCACTTGTGCTCAACGAAGCGAGACAACGCGGCATGCCCCCGGCCGCGAAAACGATGAGCGCCTTAGCAGCAGCCGCAACCGCCACTTCCGGCGGATTCTCCGCATCCCGCTCCGCTCTGAAGACGGATTTTGAAGTCGATGACAATATTGCCGGGGTCGCGCTCCACATAGTTCACTTCAACCTGCGGTCCGTAACGATGTTGAATCTGTTGCAGCAAAGGCAAAGGATCGTGATCGTTCATGAAGCGCATGACATCGCCATCGCCAAGCGATTCCAGCGCGCCGAATATGGCGGCATGGCGGAAACGCTTGGAAATAGCGCGCGCATCGAAGGGGAAAACGCCATTTTCGGCAACTGCATCCTGGCTACAAGACATGCTCAAAACTCCATCCAAAACGGGAAAGAAAGAACTTGCAAAACGAAGATGGATTAAACATAACTCTTTCTGAGAACGCAAACGTCCGTACCGTTATTTTTTCCAAAAAATGAGACGGTTTACGGATGGTCCACAAGCCGAACAGCAAGGAGGTACTCGTGCCGACACAGGCTCCTCGGAAACTCGATGCAAGGCGAGCGGCGTTTTTTCTCGATTTCGACGGCACCTTGGTCCCTTTCGATGCCCCGGACGTGAAAAAACCGCGCGTGGATGACGGATTGCGCTCACTACTGGCCGAATTGCACGAATGCACAGGTGGCGCGCTCGCGCTCATCAGCGGCCGCACGATCGAAACCATCGACGATCTCTTTGAACCGATGCGTCTGGCCGTGGCGGGCGAGCATGGCGCGGAATGGCGTTTGACGCCGGATGGCGAGCACAGCCACATCGAAATGCCAAGCGGTCTGAATGCTGCCCTGGCCGCATGCGAAGCTTGGGTGAAGCAAAACCCCGGCACACGTTTCGAAAGAAAAAAACTCTCGATGGTGCTGCACTTTCATCGCCATCCCGAGCTGCGCGATTCGGCCGCGGCCGTCGCGCAAGCAGTTTGTCTCCCCGGCCGCGGCATCAAGATGCTGCACGCACGCGGTATGGTCGAAATCAAACCGAGCGCCGCAAGCAAGGGCCATGCGGTCGAACGGTTTATGCGCAACAGCCCTTATGCCGGGCGTAAGCCGGTTTTCCTGGGAGACGATGTAACCGACGAGGACGGTTTTTTCGCCGCCAATGCGCTCGGGGGTATTTCGGTCAAAATCGGGCCTGGGACCTCCCATGCGCACTATCGACTCCCGGATCACGATGCGGTACGCGAATGGCTCGAATCCTGTCTTGACTGAAACAAGACAAACAGAAAAAAGCGAACTACTCTTTTAACTAAGGCAGGAATAAATTCATCAAAAGGAGACAACACCATGCCAAACCGTCCAATCAAACATATCCTCAAAGATCGCGAGCTGATCGCCGCATTGCCCGATACGCTGGTATGTGAGGCCGCGCAGCAAATGCGTGCAGCGCACGTCGGTGCCTTGGCGGTGGTGGAAGAGGGCTCGCTCATTGGGATCTTTACCGAACGCGATGCGTTGAACCGCATCGTCGCCGAAGGGCTTTCCCCCGCGGGTCTCACGCTCAAGGAGGTCATGACTTCCAGGCCGACAGCTCTCGATGCAAACAGTCCGTTCGATCATGCGCTGCATTTGATGTTTGAGAACGACTGCCATCATGTTCCGGTTCTCGAGAACGGCCACCCGGTCGGGATCGTCTCGGCGCGTGAAGCCTTTGGGCTCGAAGTGCTGCAATTCGAACGCGAGTTGGAACAGCGCGAGGACATCAGCCAAATTCTGTGAACGCTGAGTCGGAACGTCTAAACGTTTGGAGGGGCGACATCACGACGCTAGCAGTCGATGCGATCGTGAATGCCGCTAACAATAGCCTGCTTGGCGGAGGCGGTGTCGACGGCGCAATCCATCGCGCGGCAGGCCCTGCCCTGCTCGACTATTGCAGAACGCTCGGCGGCTGCCCAACCGGCGAAGCCCGCCTTACGCCGGGCTTTCGCCTTACCGCCCGCTACATCCTGCACACGGTGGGGCCGGTCTGGCGCACAGGCGAAAATGGCGAGGCGGCTTTGCTCGCCGCCTGTTACAAAAACTGCATCGCTCTGGCGCTTGCTCTCGATCTAAAGACGCTCGCTTTTCCTGCCATCAGCTGCGGGGTGTACGGCTATCCGCCCGATGTTGCGGCCAGGATTGCGGTGCGTGAGTGCAAAGCGGGTTTGGCTGCGCATTCGCGTATCGAGCGGATTACGCTTGTTGCGTTCGACGAGGAAATGGAAGCCGTTTTGCGCGCCGCGTTAAATAACTGACTTCGCTATCCGTCTCTGAGGTGCCCCAATATCGGATGCAGCATTGCCGCGCCCATACGCTTGCTGCGCTTGCCGTTCCAGCCCGTATGCGAATCGGGCGCATCGGCGTTGTCCTTGAAAGGCATTTCCAAGGTCATCGAAACACAGCCGAAACGGTCGGCAACCCACTTCGAGGCGAGTTGGAGCAATTCATTTTTGAAGCGGTCATCGGTGTAGCCGTGGCGCCGCTGGAAATCGGGCGAGACGACGGCAAGGGTATTGAGAAAACGCCCTTGCCGCATCGTGTTCAACTCCCCGTATCCAGGCACCATCTGCGAGCCGTCGATGAAAACATACGGCAGCGCCTCATCTCCGTGAATATCGAGGAAAAGATCCACGCCTGTGGCTTCCATCGCATTCCGCACGCACAGCACTTCCGGACTGCGTTGGAGCGAAGGCGCATGCCATTCCCGATTCAGGTTTACGCCGACGGCATTGGAGCGCAGATTGCCAAGCACGGAACCATCTGGATTGATATTCGGAACAATGGTGATGCATGCAAGCCTGCGGACTTCGCGCGCAACTGGCTCAGCCGCGTCGAGCAAGCGCTCGATCAAGCCTTCCGCGAACCATTCCGCCATCGCTTCGCCCGGATGCTGGCGGCACACGATCCAGACATTGCGCCGGCCCTTGCTGCGTTCGCCAAATTGAAGCGCATCAATCGGCCTGCCCTGCACGCTTGAGCCTAGATTGCGCAAGCTCACACCGGGCCGGATCCCGGCACGCCCGATCAGGGCCTGATGCCGCTCGTAGGAATAAGGCTCGAAATAGGCAATCCAAACCGTATCGTGCTTGGCATTGAAGGAAAAAGTCAGCGTTCGGCCGTCATATCTGCAATTTGGAATGCGGAACCAATGTTCGCGGTCGTAACTCATGCAGGCCTGATAACCAGGCCAACCATCGGGATAGCTGCTTTCGCTCGCATTTTCGATACGAAAAACAGGCGCAAGCCCACGCATGCCGGACACGCGGAAATAGAACCACTGGCGAAAATCGCCCACATTATCGTCACGCAAGCGCAGACGGATATTCGCCGGATCGCTGGGGTCGATGATGATAATTGCGCCGCCATCGAAATTGCTGCTGATCTGGAGCATCAAATTCCCTCGGAGATTCAATCCGCCTGACGGCGAAAAATCCAGTTGTTATTCTCCGATGCCGCGGGATCAAAGACATAGCCCAAACCATCGAAGTCTTTGAAATTTTCGACATCCTCGACCTGTTGCTCGATGGCATAACGCGCCATCGCCCCACGCGCGCGTTTCGCATTGAAACTGATGATCTTGTATCGCCCATCCCGCCAATCCTGGAATTGCATCGTCACAATGCGCGCCCGCAGCGTATCGGTATGTACGGCACGGAAGTATTCTTCGGAAGCGAGATTCACGACGACCTGCGTATCGGGATTTCCTTTTTGCTCAGCCAGCCTGCGATTGATGGCCTTGGCAAGCGTGTCGCCCCAATAGGCGTAGAGATTTTTGTTGCCCGCCACGGCAAGCCGAGTCCCCATTTCAAGCCGATAGGGCCGAATCAAATCGAGCGGCCGCAACAAACCATAAAGACCGGACAGGATGCCCAGATGCGTCTGCGCATAGCCTTCCAATTGCCCAGGGTCGAGCGATTTCGCATCCAGCCCATCGTAAACATCGCCATCGAAAGCCAATACCGCCTGCTTTGCCTCGGGAGCCGTATGCGCCGGACGCCATTCGGCATAACGCACGAAATTGAGCGCGGCGAGCTTGTCGGAAAGATCCATCAAGGCAGAGATTTCCTGCGGCGAATAAGCCTGCAAGACCTTGATCAGGGTTTCCGCGCGCTTGACGAACTCGGGCTGCGTCGCCATCGCAAGATGAGGCGGCGTTGTAAAATTCAAACTCTTTGCGGGAGAAAGCAGAATCAGCATAACGGGCCATTACATGGAACAGCCCGCATGATAAGAAGGAAAGGTTTCCCAACCCTGACCAATTTGACACAGAACGCTAAGTCTTCTCATAAGATGAGGCATGATTTTGACTCCAGATGCGACAAACGCCCTACGGAAATTCCTGGTTTCGCGGGAAATTGATCGGGGTCGGCTCGGAACCTGTTCAGAGTCTGTCGCGAGAGTCCGCGACGCCACGAATTTAAGGCGCCAGTGGCGCTCATAAGGCTTATCCTATGAATAGGTTCTCAGGCTCGCCGAACAGGTTGCATAAGTCCTAAGCGTCGTTTCGCAGTGATGGATAGCCCTTTACCTATAAAAATTTGTGTCCACTCATCCCATGTCGAACCATTCCCTGCTTGCCCGCTCGCTTGCAAACGTTTGGCACCCCTGCACTCAGATGAAACAGCATGAGCGCTTGCCGCTCGTGCCGATCGCCCGTGGCCAAGGCTTATGGCTGTACGATTTTGAAGGCCGACGCTATTTCGATGCGATCAGTTCGTGGTGGGTGAATCTCTTTGGCCACGCCAATCCGCGTATCGGTAATGCCATCCGTGCCCAACTGGATCGGCTCGAACACGTCATGCTGGCCGGTTTTACGCATCGTCCGGTCATCGAGCTTTCCGAGCGCCTGTCCGCAATGACCGGCGGCGCGCTGGGGCATGCGTTCTATGCCTCCGATGGCGCCAGCGCAACCGAAATCGCGCTCAAAATGAGCGCGCATTACTGGCGCAACTCGGGCCATCCCGAAAAATCCCGTTTTCTCTGCATTGAGGGCAGCTACCACGGCGAGACGGCCGGCGCGCTTTCGGTGACCGATATCGCCTTGTTCCGTGAAGCCTACGCACCGCTGATCAAGTTTTCCACGACCGTTCCCACACCCGATGCCCGTCGCGGCCCAACGCCGCAGGAAGCCGCCGCGCGTGCCGCCGATGCGTTGCATGCGATCGTCGCCGAAGAAGCCGCGCAGATCGCGGCGATCATCATTGAGCCGCTCGTGCAATGCGCCAACGGCATGGTCATGTACGACGCCGAATACCTACGGCGCGTGCGTACAATTTGCGACCGCTACAAAATCCATATGATTGCGGACGAAATCGCGGTCGGCTGTGGCCGTTCGGGACATTTCTTCGCCTGCGAACATGCCGACGTACTGCCCGACTTCCTATGCTTGTCGAAAGGAATTTCAGGCGGCTATTTACCGCTATCTCTCGTATTGAGCAGCGACGAAATTTTCGAAGCTTTCTACGACGACGACACCACACGCGGCTTCCTGCACTCGCATTCCTACACGGGCAATCCGCTCGCGTGCACGGCCGCGCTCGCCACGCTCGACATCTTCGAGCGCGACAATGTGCTTGAACGCAACCGCGAACGCGCCACGCAACTCTCCGAGATCGCCGAGCCGCTGCGCCGGCATCCACGCATCGAACATTTCCGCCAGACCGGCATGATCTGGGCCTTCGATGTGAAAACCGAAGATCCCGACTTCGCACGCAAACTTTTCTCCAGCGGGCTTGAGCACGAGCTTCTGCTGCGTCCGATCGGGCGCACGGTGTATTGGATGCCACCTTATCTCTTTGATGGCGACGACGCGGCGTTCCTTGTTCAACGCACCGGCGACGCGCTTGAGGCCGTATTCGCCGCGGAATAACTTCGGAGATTTACGACGATTCGAGAGGGGCAGGAAGTCAGCTTACGGCTTTGCCGTCCCGCTTGGCGATTTCCCGGCGCAGGTGTTTCAACGACGGTGTCACGATCGCGATGAAATAGGCTTCGCGCAGGCGCCGCTGGGCCGTGGCGGTACGTAGATAGCCGCGGGCTCCCTGGTGCAGCATGGCCGCATTGGCCGCGCGCAGCGCCAACTCGCCGCCGGCCAGACGAATGCGCAGGATTTCGCCGTGCAGTGGCGGAAGTTCAGCGGCGGACGGGTTGGTGTCGAGCCGAGCGGCCAGGCGGAAAACCTCCTGTTCGGCGCCGGCCAAGGTCGCGCGCAGTTCGTCGGCTTGGTCGGTTTCGTAGGCATTGATGTGGACGTGGGTTCTGCCGACGCTTTCCACCAGGCGTACGCAGTCGCGAATCAGGCCGATGCCCATGCCCAGTTGGGCGAGGAACATGCCGGGCTGAATGCGGGCCAGATAGGCGGCCGAATGTTCGGGTGGGGCGAGCACTTCGCTGTCGGGGATGAATACCTGGCGGAACTGGCAGGCCAGGGTGCGAGTGCCTTCGAGGGCAGTGAAATGCGCCGCGTCGACCAACTTGAAGCCTTCCTGGTTGCAGCGGGTGATGAAGAATACTAGGCGTCCGTCGTCTTCGACCGGGCAGCCGGTGACGAAAATATGCTCGGTGCCGAGGTTCGAAACCCAGGGTAGCGTGCCGTTGATTGCGTAGCCGCCTTCGACGCGGCGAGCGGTAAGCAAGTGGCGTTCGATTGCGCAATCCGATTTGCAGGTGTTGGACAAGCCGGTGCCGCCAAGTTGCGAGCCGTTGGCGAGGCGGGGCAGCCAAGCCCGTTTGGCGGTGTCGTTGTCGGAAAGCTGGATGTAACGGGCGCATGCCGTCTGGCACCAGTGAATAAAGGCGGTCGAGAGGCAGGTTTCCCCGATCTGGGCCATGGTTGCGATGGTTTCGCCGAGGCCCTTGCCACTGCCGCCGAATTCCGGCGCAATGACGTCGGCAAAACCACCCTGTGCCCCGATGGCGCGCAGGAAGAGTTCGGGGTAATGGGCTTCGAGGTCGATGGCGGCAACACGCGGCGCCAACTCGTGGGCAATCAGGGATTTCAGATCCGTGGTGGTGGCGGACATGGTGAGGACATGGTGATTTACTCCGGAAAGATCAGTCGCCGCTCCAGCGGCGGTGGACAAGACGGGCAAGAGTGTCAAGCAGGAAGCCGAGCAGGCCGATGAACAGGATTGCGGCCATCAACTCGCCGTAGGCCATGCGGTCGCGGGTGTCGAGGATGAAGTAGCCCAGCCCGGCATTGACGCCAAGCATTTCGGCGGGCACCAGCACCACCCAGATCAGGCCGATGGCCAGCCGGATGCCGGTGAGCAGATGCGTGGCGATGGCCGGCGCGGTGACGTGCCAGAGACGTTCGCGGCGGTTGGCGCCGAGGCTGTCGGCAAGCGTCAGCCAGAGCGGGTCGATGGCCTGGATGCCGGCCGCGACGTTGAGCATGAGGGGCCAGACGGCGGCGAAGGCAAGCAGAAAAACGACCGGCGCTTCGCCGATGCCGAGCGCCATGACGGCGATCGGCATCCACGCCAGCGGCGAGATCATGCGCAGGAACTGAAAGGCGATCGAACTCAGGCGGTTGAAAGCCGGCCAACTACCGACCAACAGGCCGAGCGGAATGCCGACGGCCAGCGCGATGGCGAGTCCGAAGACGACGCGCAGCAAGCTGGCTTGGGCGTGTTGCCAGATTTCCGGCCCGGCGGCCAAGTTGAGCACGGCGCGGGCTGCCACCTCTGGCGCGAAGCGCGCGGCCATCGGCGAATCGCGCCCCAGGTCGTGCACGGCCAGCCACCACAGGGCGACGATCAGCGTAAGGCCGAGCGTCGGCCAGAGGATGCGATCGAAGAGACGGCGCAACGGCTCCATGCTAGGCGGCAATGGTTTCGGAGCGGGTGAATGTCTCGGGCAGGCCGAAGGCTTTCAGCCCGCCGAGCGCGGCGATGGATTGCTTGACGAAACGCTCGTCAACCAGGTCGCGCGCAGCGAAAACCGGGTCGAGACTGGCAAGGAATCGGTTGTCGCCTTCGACCTGCGTGGCCTTCAAGAGCTTGACCAGTTGCTCGGTGTACGACGGGAAGGGATAGGGCTGGTACCCAATGCGTTCGTCCTGCCATTGCGGGTGGCGGATGACGCCTTCCTGGACGTACTGCTGCTGGCGCGCGGCGTTGGGCACCAGCACGCGCTCGAGCACGCCGGGCGCAAAAGGCGTGTATTTACCTGGCGCGTCCTTGGAGAGCAACTGCGCGCCTTCCTTGCGGTTGTCGCACAGCCAATGCTGGGCATTGACCACGGCATTGACCACTTTCTGCGACCACTCCGGGCGATCCTTCAGGTCGCGCTCGTGCATGGTAACGACGCAGCAGGCATGGGAGCGCCAGACGTCGCCGGTAAAGCGCAGCACGCGGCCGATGCCGTTGGTTTCGGCGGCGGCGTTGAAAGGCTCGGCGACGCTGAAGCCCGCAATGGCACCGTTGACCAGTGCCGGGCCCATGTCCGGCGGCGCCATGACGGACACCGCAACCTCGTTCGGCTTGAGGCTGCCGGACGGCTTGGTGACGACGGTGAGGCCGTTCTCGCGCAGCAGATGCTGGAGCACGACGTTGTGGATCGAGTACCAGAAAGGCACGACGACCTTTTTGCCGCCAAGATCCTTGACGTCGCGGATGTCCGGCGCGACGGTCAGCGCCGAGCCGGATGTGTGATTCCAGGCCACGACCTTGGCCGGGAAATGGCTGCCGTAGCGCGCCCAGACGGTCATCGGCGCGAGCAGGTGCACGAGGTTGACTTGGCCGGCCATGAAGGCTTCGACAATCTGCGCCCAGGAGCGGAACAGTTTCGGCGCCTCGACCTCCAGCCCCTGCGCCTCGAACAGTTTGCACGCGTGGGCGATAAGCAGCGGCGAGGCGTCGGTCAACGGCAGGTAGCCGATGCGCACCGGGTCGTTTGGGTTGGCGGCGGACGCCAACGCGGGCATCGCGGCGGCGCCGGTGAGCAGTGCGGATAGGCGCAGGAAATCGCGGCGCGAGCGCAACGGATCGTCGTTCAGGCGGGAAAGCCATTTGTCGGTCATGGGGAGTCCTTGCAAAGCTCCTAGATCATGGGGTACCAGGCAGCGGCCACCGGATGCGAGAGTGAATAGAGGATGTCCTCGCGCATCGCGTTCAATTGCGGCGAGCGGTGCTGGCGCGGCGCCTTGCCGTCTGGGCGCCATTCGCCGACGATGCGCGCGGGTTCACCGGCTTGGCGACTGGCGAGCAGCAGCACACGATCGCCGATGCGCAGCGCCTCGTCGATGTCGTGCGTGACCAGCAGGGCGGCGCTTTGCTGCTGGTGGGCGAGCTCGACCAGCAAGTCCTGCATCGACTCGCGGGTGACTGCGTCAAGACCCGAAAAAGGCTCGTCGAGGTAGATGATCTCCGGACCACGCGCCAGGGCGCGAGCCAGCGCCACGCGCTGGGCCATGCCGCCGGACAGCGCCCCCGGCTTCTTCCTGGCGTGCTCGGTCAAGCCGACCAACGCCAACGCACGACCGATGCGCGCCGCGCGCGCGGTCTTGCCTTCTGGTGGACGGCACGCGAAATCGAGGCCGAAACCGGCGTTCTCGGCGACGCTCAGCCAAGGCAGCAAGGCGGGCGATGGGAACACCACGCTCGCGCGCGCCGAATGCTTTTCCGCCTTCTCGCCGTGGACCTCGAGGCTTCCGGCGCTCGGCTCGGCCAGCCCGGCAAGCAGTCGCAAGAGCGTCGATTTGCCGCAGCCGGAAGCGCCGATCAGGCAGACGATTTCGCGCCGCTCGATCGAAAAATCGACGTCGGCAAAGATTGGCGCATCTCCATAGGAAAACGCCAGTTGGCGAGCGGCCAGCAGGACGTTTTCGCCGTTCATGCTCAAGTCTGTGCTTGCCAGCGGTAGGCCGCCAGTTCCGGATTGAGTTCGGTATCGGCGAGCACGTTGCTGAAGTTGCACAACGTCGCCAACGCCACGCCGAGGATGACTTCGATGACCTGCTGCTCGCCGTAGCCGGCGGCCTTGAACGCAGCGAGTTCGGCCTCGCTGACGGCGCCCTTACTGCGGATGAGGGCGCGCGTGAACGCGGCCAGTGCTTCCAGTTTGGCATCGGGCAGCGTGGTCTGCTGGCGCACGCCTTCGACCAGGTCTTCCGGCAACTTGCCCTGCTTGTAGGCGATGGCCGTGTGCCCGGCAACGCAGAAACTGCAACGGTGATTGACGGCGGCGGTAATCTGCACGACCTCCCGCTCGGCCAGCGAGAAACTGCCTCGGCTGTTAATCTCCGTGACGGTCAGATAGGTTTCGATCGCCGTCGGCGCGTTGGCGAGGACGCCAAGCAAGTTGGGAATGAAGCCGTTTTTCGCCTTGGCTTTTTCCAGGTAAGGGCGGCTGGCGGCTGGCGCGGATTCGATGTTTTGGACAGTAATGCGAGACATGACAAACTCCTCACGATGCGGAGTGGAATTGTCGAAGGGCGGCAGCGAATGCTCAATGCGCGAACGTCGCTGTTTCTTGCTCGAAAATCTTCAGTTATTGCTTGCGCGGCACAAACTGCCCGGCAGGCGTCCGGTGACTTTCTTGAAAGCGCGCGAGAAGGCAGCGTCCGACTGATAGCCGACCTTTTCCGCTGCTCGCGACAAAGACATGCCGCGTCCGATCCATTGCCCGGCCAGGGTCATGCGAACGCGGGTCAGGAAGTTGCCGGGCGAGGTGCCGGCCACCTGCGAGAAATGCTTGTGGAAATTGGCCCGCGACATGTGATTGAAGCCGGCCATGCGTTCGATCGTCCAGTCGTGCGCCGGATCGTCGAGGATGGCGGCAAGCAGCGACGCGAACTCTCGCCGCGCGAGGACGGCCCACAGGCCGCAGGCTACCTCTTGGCCGAGGCACAGGTGGCGGATGGCATAGAAGAAAAGCAGATCGACCAGGCGGGCAGTGAGCGGTGACGGCTCGTTGCCCTCCTGGCGCGCCTCGGCCAGGATCAGATCGAAAATCGGGCGGCTTTCGCGCAGGCTGTCGTCATCGCGGGCGATGAGGACGTGGTCGGGGAACGGACCAAGAAAATGCTCGCGCAGCGGCGTGCGAAAGGCGAAGAACCCGCAGGCGAGCGCAGAGCCTTCGTCGCTGTCGCCGCCGACAGGCCGCATCGGGCGGCGCGGCGCCTGGGCGGCCTCGCGCACATCAGCATGCGGACTGAGCAGATGGGGAACATCGCGCAGGAAAAAGACCGCATCGCCGGCGCGTAGCGGCAGGCGGGCGTTGCTTTGCGGCAGATGCAGCCAGCAATCGCCGGCCAGCACGACATGAAAACTAGCATCCGCGAGACCGCTGGTCGATGTCTGCCAGGAGCCGCAGTAACGGCCAAGGTGAAACAGAGTGGTTTGCAGTTCCAGACTATCGAGCAGCCAATGGATCAGACGGTCTTGAGATTGCGCCATGAAACGACCTCGCGTGAAAACTCATGGGGCCGATGTTAAGAAGCGCGATCGCCAACGCCTACGAGGCGATGAGCATATCTTTCGAAGGAATTGGCATATATTTTTTGGTGGGTGCCGTCGCGCCGGATGTAAATCACTCTCAAATCGCATGCGGAAACAGATTTCGCCGCAAACTCCAACACCGAAGCCTAGTTCGGACGACGCGAACACCCTGGCGCCGTGCATGCGCTATTTCGAAGAAAACCTTGCCGCGCTGGAGGCCCACCTACGCGCGCCGCTACTCGGTGTAGTGCCCTACTACCAGGGCGGTCCGGCCGAGGCCGCCACCGTTATTCGACTACCGCAGCGGTTATAATTAGTTTCTTCGCCAGCCTCGGCGTTCTTTCTCAGGTTTACTACTTCATGAAGCGTTCCCGTCTCGGTCGCCGCAGCAACCTTTCCCGCGATGCGGAGCAACTTGTCTGGCTAGCCACGGGCTTGGCCGAATCGGGCAGCCGCACCGAAGACCGCTTCTGGGAAAACCGCCTGATCGATCTGACCGAAAAAATCCTCGAAAGCGGCGACGAAGAAGTGCTCGAAAGCGCGCTCGATCATCTGCATGCCGCCGCGCCGCGCGCCTACGATGAACTGGCCGACATGATCGAATCACGCGCCGAAGCGGGCTCCGCAGCGAACGCCGACACCGAAGAGCTGCTCATCGCGGCCCCGATCCTCGCGTGGTCGCGCTTCCAGATTCCCGCCAACACGATTCCGGCCGCGCAGCTCGCAACCCTGCGCGTGCAACTGCAGGCGCATGTGCTGGCCAAGGATGTCCAATTCGGCCTGGCGGACTATTTGTTCAGCCCCGACCAGCTACCCCAGGGATATTGCGAAACCCGTCGCTTTGGCGCGACCCTCGGCCAAGCCGCCGAGCAGGATCAGAACCTTCGCGTCATCACGGAAGGCATGCCGGAAACGGCGCGCTTTTTATCCGACGTGCGCTATCTGCTCGCCACGGTCGTCGCCAAACGCGGCGCACCGCTGTTCCGCTGGCAGGAAGCCGACGGCAGCAGGGAGCAGGCGCTCAACCAATGGCGCGCGCAGGGCGGCGCCGTTATCGCGACCCTGATGCCCGGCTGCGCATTCGAAGTCGTGCTGCCCGAAGCGTACTTCGCCGCGAGCCGTGAGGCGGATCGCGTCTCGCGCCCTTACTCGATTCTCGCCTCGGTGGCTTTCCTGACGACCACACTCGAATGCCCGCCGGGCGATCTGCGCGCGATCGTCGCCCCTTTCTACGAAAAGCAGATCGAAGAATATCGAATCGGCTTCGCACAGAAGAACTCCGATCAAATCGTGCACGGCGTCGTCTGGCCCCTGCTCGGCGCGGAAGACGAAACCAGCGAAGCCACGCATCAAATCGAAACCGCGCTGCGCGAATCGGGCATCGGCAATGTGCTGCAACTCGATACGCGTTTCCCGCTCGAATACTGTGACGACTGCGGCGCCCCGCTTTACCCTTCCCCCGATGGCGAAGCGGTGCACGCCGAATTGCCCGAAGAAAAAGCCGAGGCGGTGCCCCGTCATCTGCATTGAGAACCTGTTTAGAATCTGTCGCGAGAGGCTGTCAGCGGGGCGAAGAGCAGCGCAGGAACCGGAGTTTATAAGTGATAAATGAGGATTCCGAGCAGCGCATGAGCCCCGATCACTGCCTCGCAGCAAGATTATGAACAGGTTCGGAAAAAGCTGGGAGGTGTGTGCATGAGCCGCAAGATTGAGAAATCCGAGCAGGCATGGCGCGAGCAATTGACTCCCGAGCAATACCATGTCGCCCGCGAAAAAGGCACCGAGCGCGCCTTTACCGGCGAGTACTGGAACGTGTGGGACGACGGAACCTATCACTGCATCGGCTGCGGCGCTGAACTGTTCCGCTCTCAAGACAAATTCGACGCGGGCTGCGGCTGGCCGAGTTTTTCGACGAGCTGCGCGCCGCAGAACATCGAAACCCACGAGGACCACGGCTTCGGCATGCTGCGCACTGAAGTCGTTTGCCATCAGTGCGGCGCCCACCTCGGCCATGTTTTCACGGACGGCCCGCAGCCGACGGGCTTGCGCTACTGCATCAACTCGGCCTCGCTCAAACTCGAACCCGATTTGGAATAGCGCAGACTGCTCGTCGCACGGATATTTTTCAGTCCGGCGCCGGCTCCGCTGCACTTTGCGCCTCGCCCGAAACCCAGGGCGAATGCCAATAGCGTTGCGCCACCTCGCGCCAGCGTATCCATGTCGTCTGGTTCGGGCGCACCTGCCAGCGGATCGCGCCATCACGGTCGCTGCGCAGGATTTCAGCCCCCGCGACGCGATAACGCTCCAATACATCAGCATGCGGATGGCCGAAGCGGCTGCGGTAGCCGACGGGGATCAACACTTGCTGCGGCGAAATCGCCGCGATGAAGGCTTCGCTCGACGAAGAATGCGAACCGTGATGCGGCGCGATCACCACCGTCTCATGCCGCAACAGCCCCGCTGCAAGCAGCGCCTGTTCGGCTTTCACCGGAATGTCCGCCGTCAGCAGCACACTCACATCGGCGGCGGAAACGCGCACCACGCAGGAAGTCGCATTGCCGTCGCGCGTAATTGCCGCCGCCGCGGCGGGATGGAGCACTTCGAAACGCACGCCGTCCCAATCCCAGGTTTCACCGCGCTGGCAATCGCGCTGCGTTACAGCGATGCGGCGCAAGGGGCTGTTGTCCGGCAAGGCGCCCATCAGCCATTGGCTTCCCACATCGGCCAGCACGCTTTGCGCGTCGCCCGAGTGGTCGGAATCCTGATGACTCACGATCAAGCCGTCGAGGCGGCGCACGCCCTCGCCGCGCAGATAAGGAACGATAATCCGCTGCCCCGCGTCGCTTTGTTGCCCATAGCTCGGGCCGGTGTCGAAAAGCAGATCGTGGCGCGCGGTGCGCACATGCGCCGCCAGCCCCTGCCCCACGTCGAGCAGCGTCAGATCGAAGCCGCCTTCGGGCGGCCGTGGCGCTTGCCAGAAAACCAGCGGCAGGATCAAAGCCAGACCAACCATGCGCCCCGGTACGCCGCGCGGCAAAAGCAGGCAGACAGCACCGATCAGCGCGGCCACGCTCAGCGCCATCGGCGGTTCGGCCTGCTGCCACACGGCCCAAGCGGGCGCGGCAAGCAGATCGAGCAGGCGCGCGAGCCAGGCGAAGATCATGTCGGCAAGCTGCGCCAGGGGCGCGAAACCCGTCAGGGCAAACAGCAAAACCAGGGGCAGCACGAGAAAGGTCACGCACGGAATCGCCACCGCATTCGCGAGCGGCGCGACGAGCGAAACCTGCCCGGTCAGCGCAACCAACAGCGGCATCAGGCCGATGCCGACCGCCCACTGCGCGCGGAACCAGCCGCGCCAGGCCGCCTCCCCGCGCTTTGCTCCCGCCGCATAGAGCAGCAGCGCCACCGCGCCGAACGAGAGCCAGAAGCCGCGCCCGAACACCGCCCACGGGTCCCACAGCAATACGAGCAGGAGCGCCAGCGCGAGCGAGGATGAAGCCGCGATCTGCCGGCTCGTCACGATAGCCCAGGCGACGACGCCGAGCATGATTAGGGAACGCTGCGCTGGCACGCCCCAGCCGGCCAGGGCGCAGTAGACCAGCGCCGCCGCGAAGCCGATCAGGGCCGCGACGCGCTGCGCCGGAATTCTCGCCGCACACGCGGGAACGCGCCGCCATAAACCGCCCGCCAAGGCGCCCGCGAGCATCGACCACACGACGATATGCACGCCCGAGATCGAAATCAGATGCACCACGCCGCTGCGGATGAAAAGCGTCCATTGCTCGGCGGGCACGCTGCGTTGGTCGCCGACGGCCAAGGCCACGAGCACCGCGCGCCAGGGCGAATCGGGCAGGACGGCGGCGAAATCGGCGCGCACCGCTTCGCGCCGCAGTTCGACCCAATCGTTCAAATCCTGCGGCCCCGGATCGAGCAGCAAGGGCGGCGTGGCCTGCCGCACATAACCGCTCGCGCCGAGCCCTTCGCCCAAAAGGTAGGCTTCGTAGTCAGAGCCGTGCGGATTAAGCGATCCGTGCGGACGCTTGAGGCGCACAGAGAATCGCCAGCGCTCGCCCGCATGCAGTTCCGGCAGTGGATGTTTGTTGTCGCGATACCAGACCAGCGCGAGCCGCGCCGGCGCGCCTTGCGGCGCTTGTTCAACCGCGAACGGAAAGCTCAGGCCGCGTTCGACGGCCTGCGGCATCGCGTCGACTTTTCCGGTAACGAGCAGATCCTGGCCTTCCAACGCCGGAGACAGGCGATCGGCGAGCCGCGCCTCGGCGCGCAGTGCGGCCAGGACGAACCCGGCGCAGACACAGGCCAGGCACGCGGCGGCCAACCGCCAGCGGTAGGCGCGCCCCCGGATCAGATAGGCCAGCATGCACACGCCGAACGCGCCGACAGCCCACAAGGCGCGCGGCGTCGGCAATGTAGATTGCACTTGCAGAGCTGCCGTGCCGAGCGCGAAGGCGAGGCTGAGCGGAACGATTGGGGTCAGCATGTCCGCGCAAATCCCGCGCGCAATATCGCGGCTTTAGGTTGCGTGCAGCCTGCCGTCACGCAGTTCATAACTACGCCCGGCGCGGGCGGCAAGCTGCGGATCGTGCGTCACGATCACGACCGCCGTGCCGATCTTTTCGCGCAGGGAGAGCATCAGTTCGAACACCGTTTCGGCCGTCTGCCGATCGAGGTTGCCGGTCGGTTCGTCGGCCAGAACGCAGGCCGGCTCGGTCACCAGGGCGCGCGCGATTGCGGCGCGCTGGCGTTCGCCGCCCGAAAGCTCGCCGGGGCCATGCTCCAGGCGATGCCCCAGGCCGACGGCCGTGAGGATTTCGCTGGCCTTGGCGCAAGCCTCTTCGCGCGCCATGCGCCGGATAATCAAGGGCATCGCCACATTTTCGAGCGCCGAGAATTCCGGCAGCAGATGGTGAAATTGGTAGACAAAGCCGAGCGAACGGTTGCGCAGCCGGCCCCGCTCCGCTTCGGAAAGCGCCGAGAAATCCTGTCCCATCAATTGCACGCTGCCTGCGCTCGGCGTATCGAGGCCACCGAGCAGATGCAGCAGCGTACTTTTGCCCGAACCCGAAGCGCCGACGATGGCGACGCTTTCACCTTTCCCGATCGAGAACTCGACATCGGCCAGAACCTTGACCGCGAACTCCCCGCGCCCATATTGGCGTCCCAGCCCTGTGCAGGCGAGCACGGCGTCATTCATAGCGCAAAGCCTCCGCGGGATTCACGCGCGACGCGCGCCAGCTCGGGTAGAGCGTAGCCAAAACCGTCGTCACGAAGGCCAGCACCGTGATCGTGATGACATCGCTCCACAGCAGTTCCGAAGGCAATTCGGAAATGAAGTAAACATCCTTGGCGAGGAATTTCATGCCGAGCGCATGTTCGATCGCCGGCACCACGACATCGATATTCGCCGCCAGCGCGACGCCGCCGGTCACGCCGATGGCGAGTCCGATCAGGCCGAGCAGCGCGCCCTGCACGACGAAGATCGACATGATCGAACCCGGCGCAGCGCCCAGCGTGCGCAGGATCGCGATGTCCGCGCGTTTGTCCTGCACTGCCATCACGAGCGTGGAAACGATATTGAAAGCCGCCACGGCGACGATCAGCGACAGGATGACGAACATCACCTTCTTTTCCATTTGCACGGCGCGGAAGAAATTCGCATGGCTGCGCGTCCAATCGTCGACGCTGATGCTCTCATCGTACTGCCGGTTCAAGTCGCGCGCGACGCGCGGCGCGGCGTAAGGGTCCTTGAGTTCCAGGCGCACGCCGGAAACGCCGTCGCCCATGCGGTAAAGCGTTTGCGCATCGCGCATATGAATCAGCGCGAGCCCCACGTCGTATTCATACATGCCGATTTCGAAAATACCGACAACCGTGAATTGCTTGAGCCGCGGCAGAATCGCCGCGGGCGTCACCATCCCCGTCGGCGCGATCAGCGTCACTTTTTCCCCTGGCATCGCATGCAGGGCGCGCGCAAGCTCGATGCCGAGGATGACGCCGAACTCGCCGGGCCGCAGATCATCGAGCTTGCCGTACTTCATATGCGCCGAAAAATCGGCCACGCGGTCCTCTTCCGCCGGCAGGATTCCGCGTATGACGCTCCCGCGCACCGCATCGCCAAGCGCCAGCATGGCCTGCTGCTGCACATAGGGCGCGGCGGCGCGCACCTCCGGGTTGGCGAGCGCGGTCTTCGCCGCGCCTTGCCAGTCGGCAAGATCGCCGTCATAGGAAATCACCTGCGCATGCGCGGCGACGCCGAGAATACGCGTGCGCAGTTCGCGCTGGAAACCGTTCATCACGGAAAGCACGACGATCAGCGCCGCCACGCCGAGCGCGATCCCCAGCATCGAGACCGAGGAAATGAAGGAAATGAAGCGGTTCCCGCCCGCTGCGCGGCGGCGGGCGCGCACGTAGCGCAGCCCTATCAAGAGTTCGAATTTCATGTCGGCACGCATGTTACACTCCGCCGCCCCAAACGCGGGAACCCATTGATCGGCCACACAAAATGCATGTGCGAGTGATTCTGCCGGGACTGCTTTGGCCCGCCCCCGAAACGGCGCCGGCCCTTACCGGAAACGAACTACCTTCCCTGCTGTGGCTGCTCGGCCGCGCGGAACGCACGGCCTGCGCCCCCGCCGGCCCGGCGCAAGCCTTCGCCCAGGCGCTGGGCCTGCCCCCCGCCAGCGCCGCCGCGGCGCTGCGCCGCGCGGGCGAAGCCGACGGCCATTTGCCCGCCCCCGGCGAACACTGGCTCTGCGCCGACCCGGTCACGCTGCGCTTCATGCGCGATCAGCTCGTGCTCGATGACGCCTCCGCGATCGGGCTTGCCGAAGCGGAAATCGACGCCCTGCAAACCTGCCTGAAACCGCTGTTCGCCGAAGTCGGCGCATTCGAGCTTTGCCATCCGCAGCGCGGCTATCTGCGGCTCAAAGCCGCGCCGGACGCCCAGTTTTCCCCGCTCGACGATGTTGCTGGAAGACCTGTCGCCCTCTTCCTGCCCGAAGGCAATGCGGCGCTGCGCTGGGGCCGCATCCTCAACGCCTTGCAGATCGATTTGCACGAGCTGGAATTCAACCGCCAGCGCGAAACCGAACAGCGCCCACAGGTGAACAGCCTTTGGTTCTGGGGCGAAGGCAAACCCGTCCCATCAGCGGAAACAACACAGACAAGCGTATTGACCGATTCCTTGCTTGGCCGCGGCGCGGCGCGGCTCGCCGGCTGCACGCCGCAGCCACTTGAAGACTGCGCGAATCTACCCATGAACGCGGCGTCGACGCTGATTCTCGACGAAAGCCTGCACCGCCCCGCGCTATTCCGGGATATGACGGCTTGGCGCGAAGCACTCACACGCTGCGAGGCGCGGCTGTTTACGCCGCTTGCACAAGCCTTGCGGGATGGACGGATCGAGCAACTCGACATCGAAGCGCCCAGGGAGCGGGAAAACGGCGCGGTATTCCACATCAAACCGCGCCGTTGGGCTTTCTGGCTGCGGCCCGCCGCGCCTGAGATTTTGTTCGCCAAATCCTGACCACGAGTCGAGCGCTAACCACGCCATTTATGGCGGGGTTAGCGAGACAAGCGTTACGAGCGCCGCAGGCGCCCCCCGATCCATGACGAAGAAGCCCCAAGCTTTATTCATGAGATTTCTTCCGCAACGGCGACGCGTTCTCGATCCCCTTTAAGGCTTTACGCCAACAAATCAAGCCTGAAAATATATCGGCAACCGCTTTTGTCTTTCGTTTAAACAAGACAAATGCTCAAATCATGCTGTACGGAAAAACGCAGATTTGTTGCAGGCTGTTCCAGCAAATCCAAGATGAACGTAAGTCATTCCCAAGCGCTTGCACTCGGCCCACGTTCATCCCCCGCGCAATTGTTGCACCAAATGTGGAGGATTTTGCCCTTCAGTGCAGCAAGAGCAAGCCGTTAAAACCTCTCGAACATACTGAGGCTATTCAAGAAGAACGCTTGCAGCACCAAATAACCTGCATTGTGAAATAGCCACAGAGCCAATTCACTTTTCCGTTTGTGGCAGTAAAGAATCAAACGCTTTCAAACAGGCTGTGGCCTGTGTTTTTGCATCACCGATAACCACGAGTCGAGCGCAAATCCAGCCTTATGGCGGGGTCAGCAAGACAAGCGTTATTGGCGCCGAAGGCGCCCCGGTTCATGGCGAAGAAGCCCCAAGTTTCAGATTGGGGAGATTCACAAGGCTTTTCAATCGGGCAACCCCAAATCGCGCATAGCGCGAAAGTATAAGAGGAGTGACACATGAAGCATTTCGCTCGCTGCGGCGTCCTGGCTCTTGCCCTGTCGGGCGTGAGCCAATTGGCTTGTGCCATCGATCAATTGGAATTCCACGGCTACCTGCGTGCCGGTATCGGTCTGAATGGCGCGGGCGGCGGCCAGGTCTGTTTCGGCCTTGCCGGCGCAGACGCCAAGTACCGCCTCGGCAACGAGTGCGACTACTCCATCGAACCCACATTTACCGGACGCATCGCCTCACCCGCGGATAACTCCTCCTGGGGCATTACCTTGATGCCAAAGGTTTATCGCACCTTCGCGAATGGCAGCGCGAACGCCGACTCTTTCGGCGATGAGTTGCCCGTCAGCATGGGACAGATTTATCTGTTTGGGGAAAACCTGCCGCAGTTACTGAATGGCCGCCTGTGGGGCGGGCGCCGTTACTATGATCGTCTGCAAACGAATATCAACGACCACTACCTTGAGGTCGAGGACGGTGACGGCGTCGGCATTGAAGACATGAACCTCGGCTTTGGCAAGTGGAGCGTGGCTTGGTTGATGAATCCGAATAACGACAGGCCGCTCGTCAACAACATGCCGGCTCCAAGTAGCTCGGTGAATAAAAAGCCCTATCGAGTCACTACGCGCCTGACCGGCATCAAAACCATCGACGAGGGCGCGCTGCAAATCTGGGCCGGTTTTTATGGCCAAAGCGTGAGCGACGATGTTTCGACAACGCCACCCACCCCGGTCAACAAGGACCCATCGATGTGGCGTCTCGCCGCCTATCACACCATCAATGGCGTCCTGAAGGGCAGCAATATGGTTGGGATGAAAGTCGAAAACAGCGAGGTGCATAAACTGTGGCGCGTCGTGCTCTATCAAACCGCATTCGTCGACTCGATCGCCACGAGCTTCGATTTCACAACCCAATATCGCAGCAAAAAGGACCGTCTAACCACAGGTGACGACTGGCTCAAGAACGATTGGTTCACAATTGGCGGGCGCAGCGACACGCGGATTTCGGGCCCCTTCCGCTTCCTGATTGAATACGGACATGACCAAGTCAAACCTCAAAGCGGTTCATGGCTGCGTTTGGATAAGCTGACGCTTGCGGGCGCGATAAGCGCCGGCCCGGATGCCAGTTCGCGCCCGACCTTCCGCGTGTTCTACACCTATGCGAAATGGAACGAAGCGGCCCGCCAGGACGCGGTAAACGGCGTGTATAACCTCGCGATCAACCAGAACCGCGACGGCACAAATACGCTGCGTCAAGTTTACGGCGATTCAACTTCAGGTTCGAGCTTTGGCGTCCAGGCCGAGGCTTGGTGGTAACAACCCGCGCTATGCATTTGAAATTTTTGCAAGCCAGACAAATGTCTGGCTTTTTTACGGCAGCGCTTCTTTCAATACGCTGCGGGAGCGGAAACTGTGCGAAGGCGGCAGTGGATGCGGAGCCCCGGCGGCGCCCCAAAGCCTATCGATCACTGCGCCGACCTGCCGCGTATCGCCACTGCACCAGAATTGCGTCACGCGCGGGGGCTGCGTCCCATCTGCAAGGAGCCTCGATGCGCACAGCCGCCGCTCAAGTTGCCGGGCAACGGCGGCTCCGGTATCGATAACCTTCACGGCGGGGCCGACGATCGCCTCGATCGCGGGCCGGAGGAATACGTAATGCGTGCAGCCGAGCACGATCACATCCGCGCCGGCCGCCAGCAGCGGCGCCAGATGAACCTGAAGCAGATCGCGCGCCGTCGGCGTATCGAGTTCGCCGTGTTCGACCAGTTCGACCAGACCGACCCCCGGCTGCGTGACGACTCTGACATCCTGGCCAAAGCTATCGAGCAAAGCGGCGAATTTCGCGCTCGCCAATGTGCCCACCGTCGCAAGCACGCCCACCGTGCCGCTTTGCGTCGCCGCCGTCGCGGGTTTCACCGCGGGCTCCATGCCGATCACCGGCAGATCGGGCCACGCTTCGCGCATCGCCTTGACGCCGGCCGCTGTCGCGGTATTGCAGGCGACGACAAGGGCCTTGGCATTCCGCGCAAGCAAAAAAGCGCCCAGTTCGAGCGAGCGCGCCGAAATCTCTTCGATCGGCCGCTCGCCATAAGGCGCATAGCCGGAGTCCGCGCAGTAGAGCAGAGATTCCGCAGGCAGACGCGCACGAATTTCGCGCAGCACCGAAAGCCCGCCGACGCCGGAATCGAAAACGCCAATGGGTTGCAGATCAGGAGCACTCATCCCGCGCAGACTGATTTGAATTGACTATGCAGCTTCGACATCACTCCCCGCTCAACTCCACAAGCTTTGCAAGCGTGTTGTAGACACGCGTCGTCGCCGACACTTTCAGCTTTCGCTCGATGAACGCATTGTTGAGTTTTGAATCGCTGTATCGGGTTGCGCACACTATATAAGCAATATCGCCGATCACTTCTATTTTGTCGGGCGCATATCCAGGCGCCAAAAAGTTTTGCAGCAAAACAGCATCCGGCCTTGCGGCGAGAAACGTGAAGTAAAGCTTTCCCGTATCCGCGCTTTTGAAAGGATTTTGCTGTAACGCATGCTTGAAATATGCAGGTGATCTTGCAAACACGACGAGATCGCCGCCGAATTTATTTTTTATGACTTCATGCACCAGACGCTCGGTGGCGCTCTGCTCCAATCCGGTAGAAGCAAGAACATTGCCGCTCTGGATATAGGTTCTGACGTTCTCCAGGCCCGCCTCTTCCAAGGCGACGCGCAGCAGCGCCATGGGTACTTTGTTCTTCCCTGTAGGGGTAACGCCCCGCAGCAGGATGATTTGTTTTTTCATAACGATGCAAGCCTCCCCGCGCCATGCCGCGCCAGCGCCCATGCCACATGTTCGCGCACGAGCAGCGAAGGATCGTCAGCCCTCGCCCGCAAGGCTGTCAGTACCGCCGGCGTCGATGGCGCATTGCCCAGGGCGACCGCGATATTGCGCAGCCACCGTTCATGGCCGATCCGGTAGATCGCGCTGCCCGCCAGCTTGCGTTCAAACTCTTCCGCCGACCACGCAAAAAGTTCGACCAGACTCGCCGCATCCAGAGCATGACGCGGTGCGAAGTCCGGCTCCGCCGTGATGCGCGCGAAGCGATTCCACGGGCACACGAGTTGGCAATCGTCACAACCGTAAATCCGGTTTCCCAATAGCGAGCGCAGCGCCTCGGGAATCGTCTCTTTTAATTCGATCGTCAAATAGGAAATGCAGCGCCGCGCATCGACTTTATACGGCCCGATGATCGCCTGGGTCGGACATACATCGATGCAGGCCCGGCACTGGCCGCAATGCGCGCTGACCAGCGCGTCGGCGGGCAAGGCGAGATCGAGAAAGAGTTCGCCGAGGAAAAAATTCGATCCGCCCGAACGATCCAGCAACAGGGTGTGTTTGCCGCGCCAGCCGATGCCGCCGCGCTTGGCGAGTTCGACTTCCATCACCGGCGCCGAGTCGACGAACACGCGATGCCCGCGAGGACCGATCTCCCCAGCGATCCGCTCGGCCAGTTTTTGCAGGCGGTTGCGTAAAACCTTGTGATAGTCGCGCCCGAGCGCATAGCGCGAGATATAGGCCCGCTCGCCATCGGCAAGCTGTTGCCGCGCATCGGCCGCGCGCGGCCAATAATCCATGCGGACCGTGACCACCGACAGCGCGCCGGGGACCAATTCGGCCGGCCGGGCGCGTTTGGCGCCGTGGCGGGCCATATAATCCATCTCGCCGTGGCGGCCGGCCGCGAGCCAGGCTTCGAGCGCCTGCTCCGCATCCCCCAGATCGATGCCTGCAATGCCGACCGCCGAGAAACCCAATTCCCGCCCCCACGCCTTGATTTGCAAGGCGAGCGCGGCGCTATCGAGAGAAGCTTTGTGAGTCATTTCCTGCATGAACCCGATGATAGCCTGAGCCGCCCGCTCGCCGATGAAAGCGCAACGCGTGCGCTCGGCGCCGCGCTCGCGCCCGTCTTGGAAACCGGTTTGACGATTTACCTGCGCGGCGACCTGGGCGCCGGAAAAACAACTCTCGTGCGCGGGTTGCTGGAATCACTCGGTCACGCTGGACCTGTGCGCAGCCCAACCTATACTTTGATTGAACCTTATGTTATTTCTAAATTAAACTTGTATCACTTTGATTTTTATCGATTCACTGACCCACAAGAATTCCTCGATGCCGGACTTGAAGAATATTTCGCGGGCGATGGCGTGTGCCTGGTCGAATGGCCGGAGCAGGCGGACGGCTTCATCCCTGCCGCGGATATCGAGATCCATCTTGAAATCCAAGATGCGGGACGGCAAGCAACGCTCATCGCGCTCAACGAACGGGGCCGCCGATGTCTGAAACGAATCGCTCCGCCGCCACAATGAAAAACCGCCGCGAATTCCTGAAAACGGGCGGCGCGCTGATGACATTGCTCGTCTCGCGCGCCGGTTTCGCCCAGGAAACCAGCATTCTCGCCGTGCGCGTCTGGCCGGCGCAGGACTACACGCGCGTCACGCTCGAAGGGCGCAGCACGCTCAAATACACCCAGCAAATCGTCAAGAACCCGGAACGTCTCGTCGTCGACCTCGAAGGCGTCGAATTCAACAGCGTCATCCAGAGCCTGCCGAACAAAATCACCGAGTCGGATCCCTATATCAAGTTGATCCGCGCGGGCCGCAACCGGCCCGGCGTAGTGCGCCTCGTCATCGAGCTGAAAAACGAAGTGAAGCCCCAGGTTTTCACGCTTGAACCCGTTGGACAGTACGGCTACCGGCTCGTTCTGGATCTGTACCCGGCGGAACCTGCCGACCCTCTGCTCGCCTTGATCGAAAAGCCCGATCCGATCGATGCCGCCAGCGGCCAGACGAGCCCGCCCGACCCCTTGGCGCGCACGCTCGACGATATCAATGCAAAAGACATCGCCAAGGCGAATTCCGACGACAATCGCGCCAAGGACGAGCCTGCCCTCGTGGCCAAGGACAAGACGCGCGGGAAAGCCAAGGTCACGCGCCTGCTGACGGTCGCGATCGATCCCGGCCACGGTGGCGAAGACCCGGGCGCGGTGGGGAATCGCGGCACCTATGAAAAGCATGTCACGATCGCTGTCGCGCGCCGCCTCAAAGCAAAAATCGATGCCGATCCGCTGATGCGTTCGATGCTCACGCGCGACGGCGATTTCTTCGTCCCGCTTCAGCAGCGCGTAAGCAAAGCGCGCGCGGTGCAAGCCGACCTGTTTGTTTCGATTCATGCCGATGCTTTCGTCAAACCCGACGCCCACGGCAGTTCGGTCTTCGTGCTCTCCGAAAAAGGCGCATCGAGCACGGCCGCGCGCCTGCTCGCCCAGCACGAAAACGCAGCGGATCTGGTCGGCGGCGTCAATTTCGCTGTCAAGGATGCCGTGCTCGCGAAAACCCTGCTCGATCTCTCGCAAACCGCGACGAAGCAGGACAGCATGAAGCTCGCCAAGGCTGTGCTCGGCGAAATGGGCGGCATCAACCGCCTTCACAAAGGGGAAGTGGAACAGGCCGGATTCGCCGTGCTCAAAGCGCCCGACATTCCTTCCATCCTCGTCGAAACTGCCTTCATTTCGAACCCGGAAGAGGAACAGCGCCTGAAAGACGAGGCGTACCAGGACAAAATGGCCGACGCGATCCTGCGCGGCATTAAACGCTATTTCGCCAAGAATCCACCCGCGCAGCAGCGCATCAAGCTTGCCTTGGGCGATCAGTAAAAACGTAGCCCGTGCAACTACACGTTTAGCATTACGCTTGAGCCAAACCGATCCCGAGTCTGATTGCCGCGGCCGCATTGCGCACAGCGGACAGGCTGCGGCCTACTCACCGTTCATCAGATCGATATCCGATCCCTTGTGGCAGGCAGCGCAGTCAGTCAGCGACTTGACGCGGCCTTTCATCACCACGCGCATGGCGCCCTGATGCTTCTCGGTAAACCAGGGTGCCGTGGTAATGCGTGGCATATCGTCGGGACTCGCGTATTTTCGGTTGGTGGCGCTGTTCTTTTGCAGAAAGTCACTGATCTCCTTACGCCGCTTGGGATCGAGCGCAACGTTAGCACCAAAATGATGCTCAAGATCCGCCATCAGCGCCAGCCAGTCGTCGGCGACCATCAGCCCCGGCGGAAAGGCAACATGACAGGCACCGCATTCACTGCGGTAAGCAGCGCTATCCAGGGAAATCCAAGAGTCGTTACGTGCCGCCATCAAGGCTGGCAGCGCTGCCAGGACGGCAGCCAAGCGCCACCACCCGCGCGGGGCGATGGCGTCGGCTCGATGAGGGCTACTTCTTGGGCGGCGGCAGAGACGACATGTAGTCGGCAAGTGCTTCAAGATCGGCCTCACGATACGGTTTGACAACCTTCACCATATCAGGGTTTGAGTTGCCGCGGTCGCCATCACGGATGTAGTGAAGCTCGCGCAGCAGGTAGCGATAGTGCTGGGCAGCGACCATGGGATAGAACTTCTGCGCGTCACCCTCGCCGTTGTTACCGTGGCATTGCACACAGTCGCGCTCAAATAAGGTCTTGCCCGCTTGAATCGCGGTCCCCGGCCCACGTCCCACCTTGTCCTCCACGATCGGCAGGGCAGACACATAGGCGGCGATATCCGCCATGTTCTCTGGCTTTGCCAGATGATCCTCGACATACTCCTCCATCTTCGGGTTATTGCGCAGCCCCGAGCGGATATCGGTCATCTGTTTGAGCAGGACGGAGGCATGCTGACCGGCAAGACGCGGATAGGCGCCGCTGCTCTTGCCCATGGCATCGCTACGGTGGCAGCCCTGGCATGGAACGAAAGCGGCAGCACCACGCTCGGGGTCACCCTTGGTTTCCAGCACCTTGGTCAACTCGGCACTCTTTTCGTTCCAGGTCTGGCTAGTCTGCGCCTGTGCCGCCAACGGCAATACAGCAATCGAGGCAATCGCAACAATGGATATCAGAATTTTTTTCACAGATTTCTCCTGCCTTCGCGGCACGCTAATCAATCACCCACACCCGCCAAATACTGGGCAACCTCCTCCATCTCCTCGTCGGTCATACGCTTGGCTGTGACGCGCATGAAACGGTTCGGGTCGTTGGAGCGCTCGCCGGTGGCGAAGTTTTTCAACTGCGACTTAATGTAATCGATCTGCTGATTAGCGAGTTTCGGATAAGTGTAATTTTGGAGGCCACTCGCACCCTCCGAGCCAGCGCCTTTCGGCTGATGGCAACCGATGCACGCGGGGACCCCCGTTTCGTCGTTACCTTGATTGTAGAGTACCTTCCCAGCACTGGCCGCCATGCGGTTTGTCGATGTGCCGCGCGCCCGCTTCTGTTTGCTGAAATACGCGGCGAGCGGCTGCACGTCCTCCGGCTTGAGCTGCGCGGCAATGGGACTCATCATATCGTTCTTGCGCTTGCCGGACATGAAGTCGTTCAACTGCTTGACGATGTAGTTTTCCTGCAAGCCAGCGAGCGTCGGAAACATCGGGGCAAGACTGTTGCCATCCGCGCCGTGACAGGCGGCGCAGACGGTAGCAGCGGTGGTCTGGGCGTCCTGGGCATGCGCCAGACCGGCCATTCCGAAACCCAGCAACAAGGCGGCAAGCCTAGCGGTCATTCCAATTCGATATCCCCGCGGCGTTGCGGACAGGGATTTGAATTCAGCGATTTTCAATTTCGTATCCTCCCGGCAAAGCCTGGCTTAGAGTTTGTACTGTAGGAAGAAGCCGATCACATTGATGTGATAGTTGGCAGGGCCGAAATCGGCCGGCGTGTAACCAGCGTAGCCGTTTGTTACTCCGTAGGGACCCGACAAGTAGTCATAGTGCCAATCCTGAGTGCGGAAGTTCTCGTAGCGATACATGAAGCGAGCGGTAAGCCACTTGTTGATGTCCTTGACGATGTTGAATTCGATGCTCTGCATCGTCGTGGTCATGTCGGGGTAGTCGCCGGATTGGGCCAGGGTCGCCTGCTGCGCGGCCGTCAGCGCCGCGCCGCCATTGGCCCAGTACTGATGATCAATCGACGTCTTGCCGCGCATGTAGTTGTAGGTCAACCCCATTTTGGCCCAGCCAAAGTCCTGCATCGCCGACAGCCCAAACACGTCGGTCGTGGTCGTGGTGTCGACCACGACGTCGGCGGAGGGATCGCGGGAATTGTTGAGCCAGCAGTCGACATTGCTTGAAACCAGGGCGCCGCAAATTCCCTGCACGTAGGTCAGCAAGGTGGCCGCGCTAAAAGCCGCGTTGTTGGCATTGCTGTAGCCATAGTTTTCAATGCTGCGCTGTTTGCCATTCTGGCGCGAATAGTAGGCGGTGATCTGGGTACCGAACGCGGGCTGGTAGGTCGCATCGAGGTTGACACTGTCCTGATCGTCCTTCTCCAGGCCGAAGTTGTTGGCCGGATACTTGATCCGCTTCATTTGCAGGCTCAGGCCAAGGTCGAGATCCTCACGTGCGGCGTAGTTCAGCCGGCCGTTGAAGATCGCCTGGTTGCGGTCGGCTTGGTCGATCTTCATGAAACCGCCGCTGTTGGCCTGGCCCCCGCTCCCGTTGTTGCCGAGAATCGCAGTCTGAAGCTGCGCGAGGGTATAAGTGCCGCCACCGGGAAGAGCGATGGTTCCGGCTCCACCGGGGGTGGCATTGGCGGTATTGATCATCCATTGCAAGGCGGAGCGGCTATACGGCAAGCCGTTGAGCGTCATGAAACTGGCCAGCGGACGGGTGGTCACAAGCGGATCGTAGAAACTGCCGCGTTTCCGGTCACCCTCCAGGGAAGCCCGCAGAGTGAGGGAATCGATGCCAAGATCGCGGTTGACATAGCTCGCCTTGATCTTGTCTTCCCAGGTCTTGTCGCGCTCGCGGTAGGTGTGCGAGTAATCCTCGCGCTCCAGCGCCAGATCGACCGATTGCGTGTTGCTGAAGGAGTACTGGCTCGAAAGCGTGTAATTGGTCTGTCTGTCGCTACGCGGCGGTGAGAAATAGCTCGGTCCCGCTCCGGTAAAACCGGCCAGCGTGTTGCTGGCTGGAGTACTGAAAGCGACTGCCGTGTTGAAGAAGCCGCTGAATGGAACGCCGAATGAGGTGGCGTTAGCGCCGCCCAAAAGCGGGTTTGCCGCATAGAAAGTCGGCGATTTGTTTTTGTCCTCGTAGCGGCGGAAGCCCGCCCTGACCGTCAGATCGTCGCGGGGGTCCATTGACCAGCCGAGGTTATACAGCCTGGAGTCGACACGCAGATCGGAGTCGCAACGCGACATTGGACAACCGTTGACGCCGTTCCAGTCCGCCGCTGTGCCCAGGCCGGCACCCATTGCCGTACCGTTGGCCAGGAAGCTGGGATCGAGCGGCATGCGCAGCGAGTCGTTGTTGCGCGAAGAAGTCCAGGAGAAGCCGCCGGTGAGCTTGCTGTTCCAGAAATCAAAGCGCTGCGAACCATCGCCCTTGAGGCTGATTGCCGTGTTATCCGGCGGCAAGGTATAGGTATAGGTGAAGATGTTGGCCAGCGCGGTAACCGGGTACGCCCCCACATCCGCGGTGGTGGAATTACGCACGTACAGCTGTTTGATGTCGTTCTGGAAGAGCGACAGCGAGGCGCGCAGATTGACCGCCGTCTTATCCTTGAAATACTGCACCCCGGTCAGGAAGTCCGAGGTTTTGTAGTCGATCGGCTCGACGCCCTCGACGCCCATGAAGCCGTAGGGGCGCGCGCCCTCTCTTTTCTCCTGGGTGGCGCTGGCATAAACCTTCCATGCTTCACTCAGCGTGAAGTCCACCCGCATCCCGGCTTTCTTGCGAATCAGGGCAACTTCCTGATCCGCCGGCAAACCCAGTGTAATGGGGTTCTGCGCGATGGCCGGGTTGACCGCAGCGCTGCCGTAGGCCGGATTCAGCGTCTCGTAGGCTCGACCGTTAAGGGTGCTGAGGTTGGGATTGAAAATCGGCTTGAACGTGTCGGAAAAAACGTGCGGCGTTTCGTTATAGAAAGCCCGCACGCGCCAACTGTTGTAACGGCCCGCCTGGAGATCGTAGAACTGGTCGTTCTGGCCGACGCCGCCGCCGGTTGCGCGGACGAAATAGGCGTCATCCGGCTTGTCGGCCTCGAGATCGAAATAGTTCAGCTTCAAACCCGTGCTCAGATCCTTGTATTCGCGGAATTTCGAATATTTCGCATCGGGGCTCCAGCCAAGAAGGCCGAACTCGGTAATACCGGAAAAAATCCAGCCGCTTTCGGTTTTCTTCGCATCCTCATTGGAACGGTCGATCGGGATGCCGTGAAGCTGTCCGGTGGGCGTACGGCGCACGGTATCGTAGCCATCTTCGGCCGACGCCTGCGGAACCGTGGGGCGTCCGGGCAAGTTCAGCGCATTGCCCATCACGGTATCGACCCCGACCGCGGAATCGCCGAAGGCAGACTGAGCATAAGCCACGCTGGCACCGTATTGCGCAAACAGGGCGCCGATGCAAATGGCAAGCAGTTTCTTTTGCGGCAGACTCATCCCATTCTTCTCCCTGAACGGAAACGGGGGCTTTTCTGTTTTCCTGGCATTCATCTCCATCCTCCTCTCGATCAGCGGCGGAAGCGCATGCCATCGGGGGCGTTGCTACCGTGAATCTGGGCATGACAGTTTTGGCAGGAACGGCCAATCAACTGAACCGGAGCAGCCGCTCCATTCGGGTTGCGGAAGGTGTGTCCCATGCCGCCTGTCAGGTTGTGGCAGTTCTGGCACAGCATCGGACGCGACACGCGCAGCAGCTTGTCGTTGTTCGAGCCATGCTGTTCATGGCAATTCAGACAGTTCTCGCGCACCGGCGCATGTTCCCAGAGGAAGGGGCCACGCTTTTCCGCGTGACACTGGTAGCAAAGCTCGTTGGTAGTGTCGGCCTTGAGCAGACGCTTGTTGGAGCTGCCGTGTGGGTTATGGCAATCCACGCAGGACATCTTGCCTTCCGGCAGCGGCATATGCGACCGCTTGCGGAACTCCATCCGCTGCTGCTGGTGGCAGGTCTGGCAGGTGTCGGTGATGCTTGTTTTCTTCAGCAGGTTGTTCGCCGAGAAACGCGCCATCGGATTGTGGCAGTCAGAACAGGCAAGCTGGTTTTTCTGGTGAATCGAACCGCTCCAGTACATACGCTGCCCGCCGTCGTGGCAGTTCAGACACTGGGCGTTCATCTTCGGGACCGGCGTGCCCCATTCCTTGGAGAAGCCGATGATCTTAGTCCTGTCCTTGGTGTCGGCCGCATGCAGTGAACCAGGGCCGTGACAGGCCTCGCAGACCATCTTTTCGACATCGTTACGCGGATTTTCGCGGAAAATCTTGGCGTGCTGAGTGTGCCCGAACAGGTTCTTTTCCGTGTCGTGACAGTCGGTGCAGACCTTTTCGCCGACATAGCGGGCATTAATCATCGGGTCATCCGCAGCCTGCGCTGGAGCATTCAATGCCAGCCCTAGCAGGATAACGCTGCCTAGCGCAGCGCAAACCCTAAAAAATGAGTGTTTCTTCGCCATGCGTGTTTGCCTCCCCAGGCCCAGATAGCGGGCATCCAGCTCGTTGATTCGTGTATCAGAGACTGGCAACGGCAAGGCGGATGGCTCGGGAAACAGCGGCAGGCGTACTCAACCGAGTACCAGCTGCGCCCGTTCCGTCCCTCCTCCTTATCAACTGCGTGTCTGTGCCGGATTCGTTTCCGGTCAGCTTTGTTTTGTCAAACTCTGATACTTACGTTACAAATACGCCGTCACAATACCAAGCCTTTCTTAGGGGCAAATGAGCAAACGCAATGAAGCGTTAATATTTCTTAGCAAAAGATTACAAAGCCACGCGCATGACCGGCGGTATAAGGGCCGGCGAAGTTGGCGGTATCCCCACAAAGGAGAAAAATGCAGTTATTGCTCGTTGAAGATGACACCTTGCTCGGCGACGGCCTGCGGGCCGCGCTTGATCGGGCCGGATTCGGTGTCACGTGGGTGCGGGACGGGAAAAGCGCCTTGAATATCATTGGCAGCGGAGATTTCGCCACCATGGTGCTCGATATCGGATTGCCCGCGATGAGCGGAATGGACGTGCTGAGCGCGGTTCGCGCAAGCGGTAACGATTTGCCGATCCTGGTGCTGACGGCGCGCGATTCGACGCGCGATAAGGTGATGGTTTTTGAGCGTGGCGCCGATGACTACGTGCTCAAAACGGTGGACATGGAGGAGCTGGTCGCCCGTCTGCGCGCCTTGATCCGCCGCTCCGGGCGCGCCAACGGCGTGCTCAAGGCCGGTGAGCTGACGCTTGATCTAACGACGCACACCGCGATCAAGGACGGCAAGCCGATTGCGCTGTCGGCCCGGGAGGCGGTCGTCCTGCGCGCGCTACTCGAACGGGCCGGACGGATCATTACGCGCGGCCAGCTCGCCGAGGTACTGTATGGTTGGGGCAAATCAGTCGAAAGCAATGCCATCGAGGTGCACATTCACAACCTGCGCAACAAGCTCGGCAGCGAAACCGTTAAGACGGTACGCGGCATCGGCTACACCATACCCAAGCCGTCGCAATGAAGCCGATCCGGCGCATGTCGCTGAGCGGCCGGCTAATGGCGATTCTGATCGGCACCAGCCTCGTCTACTGGGCGATCGTCGTCGTGATCATGATCAACGACAGCGTTAATGAAGCCTACGAACTGTTCGACGCTCATCTTGCCCGGACGGCAATCGCGTTGCTGCGGATTGACGACGGTCCTGCCATTCATGGCGGGCTCAACGAGATAACCGTTACTGGCGCTAAAGGGGCCCCCGATTCGTGGCGAAGAAACCCCAAGCTTCAGCTTGGGGCGATCCACAACCCCAACGCCGCCGAGCCGCTCAGCATGTCCGGCCATGCCGAAATCCCAGGCAACGCGGGAACAGCCAGCGACTGGCCTCAGCGTGCCCCACATAGCCCACCTTTGAAAGTCGGCGCCCTGGCAGATCCGAGGCGTTCCATGTACGCCAGATACGAACAGGATTTCGAATATCAAATCTGGAACCGTGACGGCAAGCTGCTGCTGCGTTCGACCGACGCGCCCGCCACGCTTCTGACGGAACGCGACGGTTTTTCCGAAATGTCCGACAGCAAGGGCAAGGATTGGCGGATGTACAGCGTATGGAGCCCGCAAGGCAGCGTGCGCGTCGTCGTGGCCGAGGCAATCGACCGCCGCACCAGCCTATTGCGCGGCATCGCGCTCAATCTCGTCAAACCGATGGTGCTCGGCTTGCCGGTGCTGTTACTCCTGCTGTGGTACTCGATCCGACGCGGCCTGAGCCCGCTGCGCGCGCTCGCGCAGGAAATTTCCCAGCGGCGCGTCGCCAGTTTGACGCCGGTCGATCCCGGTTCGTCGCCCGATGAGATTCGGCCCATCATCCTGGCGCTCAACAAGCTGTTGAAAAGAGTCGAGGACGCAGTGGAGCACGAACGCAGCTTCACCGCCAACGCCGCCCATGAACTGCGCACGCCGCTGGCGGCGATTCGGGCGCATCTGGCGGCGGCACGCGCCGCCAGTGGATCGGAGGAAAGAGAGCGCAGCCTGGATAAGGTGCAACGCAGCCTCGAACGCGGCATCCGTCTAGTTGACCAGTTGCTCACGCTGGCGCGGCTAGACCCCGAACAGACGATACCGCATACCGAGGTTCTAGATATCGGCAACCTGCTCGAATCGATCTGCGCCGAACTAGCGCCGCTGGCCTTGCAGCGCGACCAGCTCATGGAGCTGAACGTAGCGCCCAAGCTGCCAAGAATTTCCGGCAATGCCGGCATGCTGGCAATGCTGTTCACCAACCTGATCGACAACGCTATCCGCTATACCGGGGGCGGCGGTGGTGTGAACATCGACGCCTACCGCGACGGCGACGCGGAGGTCTGCATCGAAGTGAGTGACGACGGACCTGGAATTCCCGTAGCCGACCGCGCCCGGGTATTCGAACGCTTCACCCGCCTGGAGGATCAGAGCAAACCGGGTACCGGCCTGGGGCTGGCCATATGCCGGCGGGTGGTCGAACTGCACGGCGCGAAAATCGATCTGGCGGATGGACGCGACGGCCGGGGGCTGTCGGTACTCGTGCGCTTCCCGGCAGTGGCGCCGAAGGCGTCCCAAACTCCTGGCGAATAAGAGCCAGCCAACTCTGAACCTGTTCAGAATCTGTCGCGAGAGGCTGTCAGCAGCGCATGAGCCCCAGCATTCGACATGTAGTCATTCTGCGCGAAGTCGCAGAATCCATTTGTCCCCCGATAGTGGATTCTGCGACTGCGCTTCGCTCCGCGCAGAATGACCGCAAGTAGAACGGACCTCATGGGCGGCGAAGACGCCCCAAACTCGTGACGTTATAGCTTCTCGCGACAAACTCTAAACAGGCTCTCAGCGATAGCGTGCAAAAGTTTTGTCGAGGTAGGGCTGCGTATCGGTCAGCAGAAATTCGCGAAACGCCTCCGCCGCGGGCGCGAGCTTTTTGCTGTTCATGTTGACAAGGTACCAGTTGCGCAAGACGGGCGTGCCGATCACGTCGAGCAGGCCGACTTCGCCGGTGCGCAGTTCCAGTTCCAGCGAATGCAACGACAGCAGGCTGATGCCCATGCCAGCCATGATCGCCTGTTTGACGGTTTCGTTGCTGCCTAGCGTCATCATTCTTTTGGGCGTGAACAGGTGCTGCTTGAACATCGCCTCCATGACTAGGCGCGTGCCCGAGCCGGATTCGCGCATGAGAAATGTATCCTCGCGCAATTCATGGAAATCGATCTCGCGCGCCCCCACGAATCGATGTGATTTATGCGCCGCCAGCACATGCGGATTCTCAGCGATCGCCACGGCCTGCGCGTCGAACTTTTCCGGCGGCTGGCCCATGACGGCGAAGTCAATCTCGTTGTCGCGCAACGCCTTGATGAGCGTTTCACGGTTGCCGACGAGAAACTGGACGTCCACCTGCGGATGGCGTTCGGTGAACTGGGCGAGCAACTTCGGCGCAAAATACTTCGCCGTGGTGACGAGACCGACCATGGTGCGCCCGCTGCGCAGCCCCTTGAGCGAATCGAGCACCTGCTCGGCATCCTGCAACTCGCCGATCACGCGCGCGGCATGGTGGCGGAACAGTTCGCCGGCATGGGTGAGCGTGAGCTTTTTGCCGACCCGCTCGAACAGCGGCAGGCCGACGACCTCTTCAAGCTGATGGATCTGCATCGAGATCGCCGGCTGCGTCAGGTGCAGCGACTCGGCCGCGCGCGCAAAGCTCATCTGCCGCGCCGCTTCGAGAAACACGGTGAGCTGACGCAAGCTCAGGTGCCGCAGCATGGATGACATTGAAGTGCGCTCCGTCATAAATACAGACACACACACATCATAAGCAATTACTTAAGTTGCACAAAGAATATCTGAATATTACTTTTGTTTGCCTTGCCTTACTCTGCACACACACTTCAGGAGGCAGAGGCAACCATGAGCGAAGCGACAAACGAGATCAAGAGTTCGACCCAACGTTACAAATCGGGCGTACTCAAGTACCGGCAGATGGGCTATTGGCAGCCCGATTACGAGCCGAAACCCACCGACATTCTGGCGCTGTTCCGCATCACACCGCAGGAAGGCGTACCGCCCGAGGAGGCCGCCGCCGCGGTCGCCGGCGAATCGTCCACCGCCACCTGGACCGTGGTGTGGACCGACCGTTTGACCGCCTGCGAGATGTATCGCGCCAAGGCGTACCGCGTCGATCCGGTGCCGAACAACCCAGGGCAGTACTTCGCGTATATCGCGTATGACCTGTCGCTGTTCGAGGAAGGCTCGATCACCAACGTCGCCGCCTCGATCATCGGCAACGTGTTCAGCTTCAAGCCGATCAAGGCCGCGCGGCTGGAGGACATGCAGTTCCCGGTCGCGTATGTAAAGACCTTCCGCGGCCCGCCGACCGGCATCGTGGTCGAGCGCGAACGCCTCGACAAATTCGGCCGCCCGCTGCTCGGCGCGACGACCAAGCCCAAGCTCGGCCTGTCGGGCCGCAACTACGGCCGCGTGGTCTATGAAGGCTTGAAGGGCGGTCTGGACTTCATGAAGGACGACGAGAACATCAACTCGCAGCCCTTCATGCACTGGCGTGACCGCTTTCTGTTCGTGATGGATGCGGTCAACAAAGCCAGCGCCGCCACCGGCGAGGTCAAGGGCAGCTACCTCAACGTCACCGCCGGCACGGTCGAGGAAATGTACCGCCGCGCCGAATTCGCCAAGGAACTCGGCAGCGCCATCATCATGATCGATCTGGTCGTCGGCTACAGCGGCATCCAGTCGCTTTCAAACTGGTGCCGCGACAACGACATGCTGCTACACCTGCACCGCGCCGGCCACGGCACCTACACGCGACAGAAGAACCACGGCGTGAGCTTCCGCGTCATAGCCAAGTGGATGCGCCTGACGGGTGTCGATCACATCCATGCCGGCACGGCGGTCGGCAAGCTTGAAGGCGATCCGCTCACGGTGCAGGGCTACTACAACATCTGCCGCGATACGCATACACGGATCGATCTGCCGCGCGGCATCTTCTTCGAACAGGACTGGGGCGCGCTGCGCAAGGTCATGCCGGTGGCTTCGGGCGGCATCCACGCCGGCCAGATGCACCAGTTGCTCGACCTGTTCGGCGACGATGTGGTGATGCAGTTCGGCGGCGGCACCATCGGCCACCCGATGGGCATCCAGGCCGGCGCGACCGCCAACCGCGTCGCGCTCGAAGCGATGGTGTTGGCGCGCAACGAAGGCCGCGACATCAAGAACGAAGGGCCGGAGATTCTTAAGGAGGCGGCCAAATGGTGCAGCCCGCTCAAGGCGGCGCTGGATACCTGGGGTGATGTAACGTTCAACTACACCTCCACCGACACCAGCGACTTCGTTCCGACCGCTACCGCAGTGTGATTGTCTGAAAGGATCCATATCATGCGTATTACTCAAGGCACATTCTCGTTTTTGCCAGACCTGACGGACAAGCAGATCGCGGCGCAAGTCAAATACGCGCTCGACCAAGGCTGGGCGATTTCGGTCGAATACACCGACGACCCGCACCCGCGCAATACTTACTGGGAAATGTTCGGCAACCCGATGTTCGACCTGCGCGATCCGGCCGGCGTGCTCCAGGAAATCAACGAGTGCCGCAAGACGTTTCCGAACTACTACGTGCGAGTCATGGCGTTCGACTCAACACATCAGGTCGAATCCATCGTTCTGAGCTTCATCGTCCAGCGTCCGAAGGACGAGCCGGGCTTCCGCCAGGTGCGCGAGGAAATCGACGGCCGCAAGATGCGTTACACGACGCAGGGCTACGCGGTTGTGGCCAAGCCCGAAGGCGCGCGTTACTAAGAGCATGACTGCCGCCACGCCTACTCCAACCGGCGAAACCAGCGATCTCGCTCTCCTCTACCGGGAGAGCGGGATTGCCGAGGTGCTCGATCAGCTCGACCGCGAGCTGATCGGCTTGCTGCCTGTCAAGTCACGCATCCGCGAAATCGCTGCGCTGCTGCTGGTGGACAAGGCGCGTGCGGCGGTCGGCCTATCGGCCGGCGCGCCGAGCCTGCACATGAGCTTCACCGGCAATCCCGGCACCGGCAAAACGACGGTGGCGCTGCGCATGGCCGACATCCTGCACCGCCTCGGCTATACGCGCAGCAACCACGTGGTCGCGGTCACGCGCGACGATCTGGTCGGCCAGTACATCGGCCACACCGCGCCGAAGACCAAGGAAATGCTCAAGAAGGCCATGGGCGGCGTGCTCTTCATCGACGAAGCGTATTACCTGCATCGTCCCGAGAACGAGCGCGACTACGGCCAGGAATCGATCGAGATCCTGCTGCAAGTGATGGAAAACCAGCGCGACGATCTCGTCGTGATCCTCGCCGGTTACAAAGACCGCATGGATACGTTCTTCCAGAGCAACCCGGGCATGGCCTCGCGCATCGCGCACCATGTCGAATTCCCGGATTACACGCCGGAAGAACTGCTCCAAATCGCCGAATTGATGGTGCGCCAGATGGACTACCGCTTCGATGCGGAAAGCCTGCAGGCGATGCGCGAGTACATCGTGCTGCGCATCGAGCAGGCGCATTTCGCCAATGCGCGTTCGATCCGCAACGCGCTCGACCGCGCGCGGCTGCGCCAGGCGGCGCGCATCTTCGCCGAGGCCACGCAGACGCCGTTCGTGGTGCCGACCAAGGATCAGCTCACGCTGCTGGATGAGCGCGACATCCGCGCGAGCCGCGTCTTCCGCGGCGGTTTCATCGGCAATACGTCATCGCAACACTGAGGGATTCATCATGCACACCCGCCGCACCACGCTGTCGAAATTTCTGATCGAACAACTCAAGAATTCACCGGACGGCCAGGCGCTCGCTGCGTTGCTGGTCGACGTCTCCGCCGCGATCAAGGCGATCAGCGCGGCCGCCGGCAAGGGCGCGCTCGAAGGCAACGTGGGTTCGCTTGAGACGGTGAACGTGCAGGAAGAAGTGCAGAAACCGCTCGATGTGCTGACCAACCAGATCATGCTGCATCACTGCGATTGGGGCGGCCTCGTCGCCGGCATGGCTTCCGAGGAGATGGAAAAGCCTTACGACATCCCCAACGAATACGCGCGCGGGTGTCATCTCCTGATATTCGATCCGCTCGACGGCTCGTCCAATATCGACTTCAACGTCGCGGTCGGCACGATTTTCTCGGTGCTCAAGCACAACAAGGACACGCCGCCGACCGAAGCCGATTACCTCCAGCCAGGCAATCGCCAGGTCGCGGCCGGCTATGCGATCTACGGGCCGGCGACCCTGCTGGTCCTCACGGTCGGCCAGGGCACGCACGGCTTCACGCTCGACCGCGAAGTCGGCAATTTCGTGCTGACGCACCCGAATCTGCGCATCCCCGAGGAGACCGACCAGTTCGCGATCAACGCCTCGAACGAACGTTTCTGGGAACCGCCGATCCAGCGTTACGTCGAGGAATGCCGCGCCGGCAAGACCGGCCCGCGCGAGCGTGATTTCAATATGCGCTGGATCGCCTCGATGGTCGCCGACGTGCATCGCATCCTGCTGCGCGGCGGGGTGTTCACGTATCCGCGCGACAGTAAATCAAGCAAGAGCGGACGCTTGCGCCTGCTGTACGAAGCCAGCCCGATGGCGATGCTCGTCGAACAGGCCGGCGGCGCGGCATCGACGGGACGCGGCCGCCTGCTCGACGAGCCGCCGCAGGCGCTGCATCAGCGCGTTCCGGTCGTGCTCGGCTCGAAGAGTGAAGTCGAGCGCATCGAACGCTATCACCGCGAATTCGACGCGGGCACGGACAAGCCGTTCGTCTCGCCGCTGTTCAACGAACGCTCGCTGTTCCGCAAGGAAGCCCGATAAGAACGATTTTCACCACATTAGCCCATTAAAAAAAACGCTCAGCCAAGGGGGGACAAGCATGTCGACCAAACATCCAGTCATCGCGATCACGGGTTCTTCGGGCGCCGGCACGACGACCATCATGTCGAGCTTCATCAATATTTTCCGGCGCGAGAATCTGAATGCCTTTCTCGTCGAGGGCGATGCCTTTCACCGCTTCGACCGCATGGAAATGCGCCAGAAGATGGAAGAAGCGGAAGCCGCGGGCAACCGGCACTTCAGCCACTTCGGTCCCGAGGCGAATCTGTTCCGCGAACTCGAAGAGCTGTTCCGTAGTTACAGCGAAACCGGCACGGGCCGCTCGCGCAAATATCTGCACGATACGGCGGAGGCCGCACCGTATAAGCAGAAAGCGGGAACGTTCACGCCGTGGGAGGACGTGCCTCAGGGCTCCGATCTGCTGTTCTACGAAGGTCTGCATGGCTGCGCCGCGGACGGCGACGTCGACATTTCACGCCATGTCGATCTGCGCGTCGGCGTGGTGCCAATCATCAATCTCGAATGGATTCAGAAACTGCATCGTGACCAGAAGCTGCGCGGCTATTCGCAGGAAGCGGTGACCGACACCATCCTGCGCCGCATGCCTGATTACGTGAACCATATCTGTCCGCAGTTCGCGCGCACGCATGTCAACTTCCAGCGCGTGCCCACCGTGGACACCTCCAATCCGTTCATCTCACGCGACATTCCGACGGCGGACGAGAGCTTCATCGTGATCCGTTTCGCCAATCCGAAAGGCATCGATTTCCCGTATCTGTTGAGCATGCTGCACGACTCGTTCATGAGCCGCTCCAACACGATAGTCGCGCCGGGCGGAAAAATGGGCGTGGCGATGGAATTGATCTTCACGCCGCTGATCCTGCAACTGATGGACCGCAAACGCCGCGCCGGCTGAACGGCCACCGCCACGATCGATAACGGAGATGCGATAAAAAATGAATGCAAAAACGAGCGAAGTCACCCAGCAGGATCTGACCAACGCGATCCGCTTCCTGGCCGCCGACGCAGTGCAGGCCGCAAATTCCGGCCACCCCGGTGCGCCGATGGGCATGGCCGAAATCGCGCTCGTGCTGTGGCGCAAGCACCTCAAGCACAACCCCGGCAATCCGCAGTGGCCCAACCGCGACCGCTTCGTGCTCTCGAACGGCCACGGCTCGATGCTGCTCTACGCGCTGCTGCACCTGACCGGCTACGACCTGCCGATCGACGAACTCAAGCGCTTCCGCCAATTGCACAGCAAGACGCCGGGCCACCCGGAATACGGCATGACGCCCGGCGTCGAAACGACGACCGGCCCGCTCGGCCAGGGTCTCGCCAACGCCGTCGGCATGGCGCTGGCCGAAGCCCTGCTTGCGCGTGAGTTCAACCGCGACGGGCACACGATCGTCGATCACCACAGCTACGTTTTCCTCGGCGACGGCTGCCTCATGGAAGGCATCAGCCATGAGGTCGCCTCGCTCGCGGGCACGCTCAAGCTCGGCAAGCTGATCTGCTTCTACGACGACAACGGCATTTCGATCGACGGCCATGTCGAACACTGGTTCGCCGACGATACGCCGCGCCGCTTCGAAGCCTACGGCTGGCATGTGGTGCGCGCTGTCGACGGCCACGACCCCGCCGCAATCGAGCGCGCGCTGGCCGAGGCCCAATCGGTCACGGGGAAACCGAGCCTGATCTGCTGCAAGACCGTCATCGGCAAGGGCGCGCCGACCAAGGCCGGCACGCACGACGTGCATGGCGCGGCGCTCGGCCCGGACGAAATCGCCGCCGCGCGCGCCGAACTCAAATGGCCGCATGCGCCCTTCGTCATCCCGGATGCGGTCTACGCAAGCTGGAACGCACGTGAGGAAGGCGCGCAGCGCGAAACGCAATGGCAGCGCACCTTCGACGCCTATGCAGCAGCCTACCCCGAACTCGCCGCTGAATTCCGCCGCCGCATCGCTGGAGAATTGCCGCAAGGCTGGCAAGAATTCGTGCAGAAAAATCTCGCCGAAGTGCAGCAGGCCGCCGCGACGATCGCCACGCGCAAGGCTTCGCAGAACGCGCTGAACCTGCTCCAGCCGAAGCTGCCGGAACTGCTCGGCGGATCGGCCGACCTCACGGGCTCCAATCTGACGAATTTCCAGAACGCGGTCGCGGTGCGCGCCGGCGAAACCGGCCCCAACGGCGGCAACCACATCAATTACGGTGTGCGTGAGTTTGGCATGAGCGCGATCATGAACGGCACCGCGCTGCATGGCGGCTACATCCCCTACGGCGGCACCTTCCTCACGTTTTCGGACTACAGCCGCAACGCAATCCGCATGGCCGCGCTGATGCGCCTGCGCGTGATCTTCGTGCTGACCCACGATTCGATCGGCCTCGGCGAGGACGGCCCGACGCATCAGCCGATCGAGCATGTCGCCAGCCTGCGCCTGATTCCGAACGTGCGCGTGCAGCGGCCCTGCGACGCCACCGAAACGCTCGCGGCCTGGACCGGCGCGCTCGACCACCACGACGGCCCGACCTGCCTGATTCTCTCGCGCCAGAACCTGCCCACGATTCCACGCACGCCGGAACAAGTCGCGCAGATCGCGCGCGGCGGCTATGTGCTGGCCGATGCCGAGGGCGGACGGCCCGACGCCATCGTCATCGCGACCGGTTCGGAAGTGGCGATTGCAATGCAGGCGCGCGCGACGCTGGCGAGCGAAGGCGTTCGCGTACGCGTCGTGTCGATGCCCTCGATTGAAATTTTCGACCAACAGAGCGCCGACTACCGCGCCAGCGTGTTGCCGGAAGGCATGCCGTGCATCGCCATTGAAGCCGGCGTCACCGCGTCCTGGCGTCACCTCGTCGGCGCGCGGGGCCGCGTCATCGGCATCGAACGTTTCGGCGAATCCGCGCCGGCCGACAAGCTGTTTGAACTATTCGGCATCACCGCGGCGAACATCGTCGCGCAGGCGCGCGAACTCATCGCCGGCAAGGCGAAGTAACGGAATCAGCGCCGAGCCACTTGCATTGAACACATAGGGAGAATTCCAATGGCCTTCATCAGTCTGCGCCAACTGCTCGACCACGCCGCCGAGCATGGCTACGGCGTGCCCGCCTTCAACGTCAACAACCTCGAACAGATCCAGGCGATCATGCTGGCCGCGCAGGAGACCAACAGCCCGGTCATCCTGCAAGCGTCGGCCGGCGCGCGCAAATACGCCGGCGAGGCGTACCTGCGCCACATGGTGCTCGCCGCGGTCGAAGCGAACCCGGACATTCCGCTCGTGCTGCATCAGGATCACGGCGCTTCGCCGGGCGTCTGCCAAGCGTCCCTGGTTTCCGGCTTCACCTCGGTCATGATGGACGGCTCGCTGCTCGAAGATCAGAAAACCCCGGCCAGCTACGAATACAACGTCGACATCACGCGCTTCGTCACGCGCATGGCGCACCCGGTCGGCGCTTCGGTCGAGGGCGAACTGGGCTGTCTCGGTTCACTCGAAACCGGCATGGCCGGGGAAGAGGACGGCGTCGGCGCCGAAGGCAAGCTCGACCATTCGCAACTGCTCACCGATCCCGACCAGGCCAAGGATTTCGTCGAAAGAACCCAGGTCGACGCGCTGGCGATCGCCATCGGCACCTCGCACGGAGCCTATAAATTCACGCGCAAACCGACCGGAGAAATCCTCGCCATCGACCGCATCCGCGCGATCCACGAGAAGATTCCGAACACGCATCTGGTCATGCACGGCTCCAGTTCGGTGCCGCAGGAATGGCTCGCGATCATTCGCGAATTCGGCGGCGACATCAAGGAAACCTACGGCGTGCCGGTCGAGGAAATCCAGCGCGGCATCAAGAACGGCGTGCGCAAAGTTAACATCGACACCGACATCCGCTTGGCGATGACGGGCGCGATGCGCCGAAGCTTCGCCGAGGACCGCAGCGAATTCGATCCGCGCAAAGCGCTCAAGGCGGCCACCGCCGCCGCGAAAGACATCTGCAAAGCGCGCTTCGTCGAGTTCGGCTGCGCAGGACAGGCCGCGAAGATCAAACCCCTGCCGCTTGAACAAATGGCGAAACGCTACAAGTAATTGTTGGCCCGCATAGAGCGGGGCCTGCGCTCGGCTCACGCTCAACGCCATTCCGCATCATTTCATAGGCCCTGCTTCATCGGGCCTTTTTCCATTCAGGGAACAGGTTTTCACCATCCAAGGCCTGGGCTAGGCGCCGCTGTTCCGGCGGAACACGGAACTTACCGTCAGTAAATCACCCCAAGCTGAAGCTTGGAGCTTCTTCGCCATGAGCTTGCTCTCGACTCATGGTCATCAATCCGTCATCGGCCTGTCACGCGCCTGTCGCCCCACGTGGTAAAACTAATGCGACTTCGACTACCCGATCGGAAATCCGACCTATGCGAAATTCGTCGATACTTCATCCGTCGTCTGCGCTGCCTGAATCCCCCGCTCTTCGCCCGACGCATGCCGCGGAACCCGCCGCAGAGGCAAACCGCCTGCTGATTACCTGGGCGCGCAACGCAAGCGAACTGCGTGAAGCGCAACGGCTGCGCTATCAGATTTTCGGTGAAGAAATGGGCGCCCGCCTGAGCGGCCCGGCCGGCATCGACGTCGATCCTTTCGACGAGTGGTGCGACCATCTGCTGATCCGCGATCCCGATACGCTGAACGTTGTCGGCACCTATCGCATCCTGCCGCCACATCAAGCCAACCGCTTCGGACGGCTGTACTCCGAAAGCGAATTCGATATTTCGCGCCTGACGCATCTGCGCGCGAAAATGGTCGAAGTCGGCCGTTCCTGCGTGCACCCGGATTACCGCAACGGCCAGGTGATTCTGTCGCTATGGAGCGGGCTCGCCGTCTATATGCAACAGCACGGCTATGAGACCATGCTTGGCTGCGCCAGCGTCGCGATGATGGACGGCGGTCATTATGCAGCGGACCTCTACCGCTCCCTGCGCGCCGCTGAGCTGGCTGCGCCCGAATATCGCGCATTCCCGCATACCCCGCTGCCGGTCGACGAACTGCAAACCGGCGCAGTTGTCGCACCGCCGCCGCTCATCAAAGGTTATCTGCGGATCGGCGCGAAAATCTGCGGCGCACCCGCCTGGGACCCCGATTTCAATACCGCGGACTTCCTTACGCTGTTTCGCCTGTCGGAAATCAATAAGCGTTACGCGCGCCATTTCCTCGGCAACATATAAGAAGCCCGCCCCAAACGGGGTGATGTGATCTCCGGCAGCGGCTTGACCAAAAGCCAACGATGATGCTATTACCTTCAGCCATCGAGTGCTTCACCTGCGCGCGACCCAATCGGAACACCACACAGCATCAATTGGAATACCCGCGCGCGACCGTCGGAATCCACACCTTTTACAGGAGAGCTGCAATGAGTGATCTCGTCGTAATTGCGTTTCCCACCGAAGCGAAAGCGGAAGAAGTCCGCCAAAAGCTGCTGTCAATGCAGAAAGAGTATCTGCTCGAACTTGGCGACGCGGTGATCGCCGTGAAGGATGACAAAGGCACCGTCAAGCTGAACCAGCTTATCAATACCACTACGGTTGGTGCGGTTTCAGGAACCTTCTGGGGCGCGCTGATCGGCCTGATCTTCCTGATGCCGCTTGTCGGCGCCGCCGTGGGCGCCGCCTCCGGCGCCATAGGCGGCGCTTTGACGGACGTCGGCATCAACGACAAATGGATGAAGGAAACTGCTGCCAGCATTCAGCCGGGCGGAGCAGCGCTATTCGTGCTGATCCGCAAGCTCACGACGGACAAAGTACTGGAGGGGCTCCAAGGTGAGGGAGGCACGGTGATGAAAACCTCATTCGACCATACCAAGGAAGCGGCGCTGCGCGCGGCTCTGGCCGGCGTCGAAACAGCGGTGTCCGATTCTTCCCATACTTGATTTGCCGGCGGCCATCCAGCAAGAAAAAAACCAGAACCCTTGATAACGCTGGGAGTTCTGGCTTTCTTTGGACTTGCTTGGACTGCTATCTGGTGCCGGGACGGGACTCAAACAATCTATGCAAACTCGCATGGTTGCGTGGCTTCTATTTTTTCTCATTTCTTGATGCCCCCAAAATGCCCCCAAAACAACCCGGATGTAACTGGATGTATTCGGACTAATCTGGATAGGTTTGCACGTATTCCTCGCTCACTCTTCAAACACGGCGGTCGGCAACCCACGGCGTTTGAGTTCCTCGATAAGCGCTTCGCCGGACAGGCTCACCTCAACCGGTGGCGTTGCGATGCCGTCACCGGTCACCTCAACCGCTTGCTGTGGTTTCCCGAAGCCTCTATCGAGCAACGCATTTGCCGCACTTATACGGGCCGCAGGCGGTGCACTTTCGTCGTTCATGATGTCCGCCAGCACCGCGACGGCTCCGGGTCCGTGCGGGCTTGCAAGTGCCTTGATTTCGCGGGTTGCTATGTTGGCCGTTCCGGCTTTGCGGCCCCCGGTTTTCTTTCCAATCGCCATCTATTTACCTCTAAAGTAGATCAGGGTTTCTCTCTCACCGGCGCGCAATCCGGCTCGCCCCAGGAAATACGCACGGGCTTCGGCGTCGCGCCGGCAAGCTGCCAGCACTTCGGCGATGATTTCCGGTGTACGCTCGCCGATAGCATCAAGCCAAGCGCACACCTCGGCCTCTTCACGCGACAGCCCGCCATCAAACTCCAGGATTGCCGCCCGTTCCTCGAAGGCTTCGCGGTCAATCTCGTTCATGTGTTTTTTCGGTGGGACAAGTGGGACGGGTGGGACAACCGCATGAATACTGGGTTTGCAGCGTCCCACCTTGTTTTGTCCGGGGTGGGACACTTCCGCCCGCTCCGCCTGCTTTTCGGCCAAGGGGGCATAGGCTTGTCCCACCGTGTCCCCCCTGTTTTTTATATCGGTGGGACGGCTCAAAGCCGCGTGGTTACTGGCTGTCCCCTGTGTCCCACTTGTCCCACCGTTTTTTGATAGTAAAGCGAAATTGAGCCGCATCATTCGCCCTCCCACATGCGCCCAGCGAAAATGTAACAGCGCGTCGGGCCAAGGCCGGGAAGGCGCGGCTTCTGTGCGGTCTTGCCGTCCTTGCCCGGTTGCAGCCATCCGGCCTCGATCAGTACCGCCGTTGCCGTCTTGGCGTCGAAGCCTTGGCAAACTTCCCGCCTGAAGGCTTCCGGCAAAACAAGGAATTCCCGCTCGCCGTTGCCCCCGGTACGGTAGAAACCTGCCCGATTGATGATTCGCTGGTCAGTGGTTGCCATCACATCTTCAAACCGGCTTGCACCGTGCGCTTCGAAGAAGGCTCGCACCTGTGACAGCATGGCGCGCTCTTCCCGGTTGCCAGCGCCGCCGAATGCTTCCAGCCAAGCATCAAGGCATTTCCGCGCCGCGTTGATCGCTTCGCCTTTCGGCCAGCCGGTCTGGCCGTAATGGGTCGCTAGTTCCCCGGCTACGGCCACCAAGGCAAATCGCCGAGCCACCCGCAGCACCTGCCCAGCGGCATCGGTGGGGGCGGCTTCTTCCACGAATTGCCGGGAGCCATCCGCGATGAAGTCCGCCAGCTTGGGCCGATCCGCCACGATGCGCCGAAGCCATTCAACACCCGCCGCCCCGTGATAGCGGGTGGCAGCGTCTTTCACCGCCAGGGACAGCGCCGCCGGGCTAGGTTGATCGTGCAACGTTTCGAAAATGCCCATGCCCGCCCCTGCATCGGCTTCAATGTCGGCAAGGCGGACCTCCTGCCCGGCGTTCGCTTTCCGGCCTGCCCTCGCCATCAAAGCGGTAAGTGATTCTTCACCGGCGGACAGAAACAGCAACCGCCAGCGGGCTGATTGCCGGGCCGGGCCGGTACGTGACGCACGGGCCTTGCCTTGCCCATTCGCCAGCAAATAGGCAGATTCCCCGGCTTCCTTGGGGTCTATTTGGCTCAACTCGTCCAGAATCAGCAAGCCGTCGTTATGAAGCGCCGCCAGCCCTTCAAGCCCGTTTGCCGTTGCGCGCCATAGTCTCGGGTAGGCGGAAGGATTTCCCCAAACGGAAGCCGCCGCTTTCAGGGCCGTGGTCTTGCCGGACGATGAACCGCCGCGCAGGTGAAAGCCTCCTGAATCCTCGCCCGCCACATCGGCCAGCGGACCGGCAAAGGCTACAGACAAGGCAAACACCAAGCGGGAATTTCCCGCCGCCAACGCGGCCACGGAATCGCGCCATTTTTCCGCCGTCCCAGCTACCGCAAAGGCCGGTTCGACGGCGTGCGCGTTCTGGAATACGATGATTTCATCATCCTGCCCGATGGATTCCGCTGGGGTTACATACACCGCGCCATGCCAGCCCAGGCGCTCAACACAGCGCGCCCGGGCTTCTACCGGCCAGACTTGCAGGAAAGTCGTTAGCAGATCACGCGCCGCCTTACCGGGAGCAATCGACAAGCCCAGCCGGGCCAGTTCCCGCCGCACGTCTGAGCCATCGCCCTGCAACAGTTCAAGAGGCATCGCCCATTGGTGCCGCACGTGGTCATCATCGCGCCACTCCAACAGCCGCCCCCATTCACCGCTCTTGGCGTCACGGGTCTTTGCCACCACGGACAGCGGGGAACAAATCCAACGCGGCGGTTGCTCGTTTCCGTCTTTGTCGGTGCCGATGAAGAACACGCCATGCGGGGTAATCTCAAAGCGCCCGCCGCCGTAGTTGCAGGCTACAGAATCGCCCCCAGGCTTGGTTTCTTCGCCGGGTTGATGCTCTGCCACGCCGGGGGCTGATTCGTTACTTGGCGGCGCTTTCTGGGTGACCGTTGCCCCATTCAACGCGGCATCAATACAGCGCTTCACGGCTTCCAGCCCTTGCGCTTGGTGCAGGTCGTTGAAGTCGGTCGCGCCCTCGGGGCGATCCGCGCCGAAGTCGGGAACAGCCACAGCGCCGCCGATCAGGCGTGCGGCTTCACGGGCCTTGGTCAGGCCGGGGTTGCCTTCGGTGCGGTAGTCGTCGTCTGCGCAGATCACGATAGGCAGATCGGGAAACTTCTCCCGCAAGGCGCGTGCAACAGCTTCCAGATTCCCCGCATTGAAGGCCACGGCTACCGGCAAGTCCGTTGCCTCATGAATGCTTGCGCCGGTTGCGAAGCCCTCGCAAATGCAGAGCGCCGCCGCATCGGCCAGCTTGCCCAATGCGCAGTAGCAGCCCGCCACGCGCCCGCCCGTCAGGAACTTCTTGGTTCCGTCCGCGGCGATAAATTGCAGGGAATGCAGCGTGCCGCCCGCATCCCGCATCGGGATTACCAGGGCGTCACCGTGAAGCCGTGCGATGTGCGCGCCGATACCCTTGCGGGTCAGATAAGCATGGCCGGTGCAGGGATAGGCTTCCGCCCACAGCAGGCCAGCGCGTTCCCGTGCCTCGGCATGGCGCTTGTCCTCATCCGCCTTGCGTGCGCGCTGCATGTCGGCCACTTGGCGACGGTACGCGGCCCGCTCTGCCGGTGAAAGCGTTCGGCTTGTATCCGTGCGCCACGTCTGCGAAAAGCCGGTGCGCCAGCAGCCGAACGCGCCGGCCGGGATGTTTCCGGCATGGAAGACGTACCAGCCGGAATCATCGCCTCGCTTGCCGTTACTGGAGAAACGATGAAGCTTGCCATCGTCCTCAATTGCCTCGGGCGAAGTCAGGCCAGCCGCCTCAATGGCATCGCGGAACATGTCCGCAGAATGCGCGGGGGTCATGTCGACCACCCGCTCAGATCGATGCAATCAGCTTGCGAATATCTTCAACACGCCAAGCGGTAGTCGACGGGCCAAGCTTCACGGGCTTGGGAAAGCGGCCATCTTTTACGCCATCCCACCATGTGGCAGCGGATACCGGGATGATTGGCGGTATGCCTTTTTTTGGGTCGCCGATGATTTGCTTGACGCGCAGAAAGCCAGTTACAGGAAGAGTTTGCATATCCGTCTCCGATCAAATGCGGCCCGATGTGGCCGTGTCGGATACGAAATATATGCATCAAAAAGCAGTGTGTGAATACACCCTACCGGTATCTGCTGTCACCTACCGGTAGGTGACAGAGAAACTATCCTTTTTTGTGGTCTTGCAGGCCGGTGGTTGCGTCCGGCGTATTCCTCAGCGCATGCCTTGCGGAACCGATTGACTTAAAGCCCGCGTCTTTCCATTCTTGCTCTGCGCAATCGTCGCGGGAGTCGTATTCGCCAGACGCCCATAGCTTTTGTATTTTCTCGATTCTTGGCTGTTGTTCTTTTTTTTCATTCGCATGCTTTGCATTTCCTCCTGCTCTTGCTGTGCTGCTCTTGTTTTCTTCAATTGCAGATGAATTCGACAGGAGAAACGCTTGATTTATGACTTCAATTCTTTGGGCGGAATCTTGCTCACGTTGTTTTTTGTATTGCTCAATCTCTTTCCCTTTCAATTCGCCATTTAGCCCGTTCCTTTCTATTATTTCCGCCATGAAATCCGATATTGCAATCAATTCCTCATGCTCTTTTTGAAGAAATAAGCATGCGTTTTTGCATTCGTGCGCAATAACAAACCAATTCCAAGCAAGCTTCAAAAGCTCATCGCGTTTATTCTTGGAAAGCTCTTCCTTAAATTCGTCGAATGTCATCCCGCGCCCCTTTCGCGCTCGCCCTTGAATAAGGAGCCGCGCCAGCCGGGTAAGGGTGTCCCGGTTTTCGCCCCGTCGGGCTAGGCGCGGCAAAACTCAGATCATGCCGTTATGAACCGTTATGAACCGCTATGAACTGAGCATCCGGCTTTTGCCGCCGCCCGCGCGCAGAACAGGTCGGGATTGCGGAGCCTGTATTCCGCCGCATCGGCCACCGTCACCAGCGCGCTGGCGTGACGCATCGATTCCGCCAAAAAAAACAGCAATATCGCTACATCCCTGGGTTGTTGAAAGCTTCCAACCGGCGCGTGTCCGGCGCCAGGCGTGTCGAAAATGACAAGGCATCCGATGCCTTCGATCACTTCTTCAAGATTCTGCATGTTCTGTATGGCGTATTCGGACGCGCCAGCAAACCATTCAAGCTCTGAAGGCGTCAGCCGATCGGCGGTACGTTCCCAAAGCGCTTGCACAACGTTTGCGATGTTTGCCATGCCGCTGATTGCGGGCTGTGTGGGGGTGGATTGCGCGGACGTGCGCAGAGTGGTTTCAGTCATGGCTTGACTCCTGGTAACGGTTTTGAACCGCCGTCCCGACGCCAATCGGGGTGGGCGGACACATGCGGGTTGGCGTACCGGAACCAGGGCCGGCGCAGCCGAAGCTGCCCCGCACGGCCCGCCCATAAAGGAGCCATGCTGCGGACGCAAAAAAACCGCACAGCGGCGGTTGTCCGCCTGGTAATCCGGGACGCCAATCCTGACCGCCGTTGTCGCGGCAGTGAGCGCAGTATTGCTCAGAATCACGGTAGGCGCAATGGCATAACTTGACTTTTATATATACGTATATACAATACCCCCGTGATCTACGAATGGGACGAAACCAAGCGCGCGGCCAATCTGGAAAAACACGGATTGGATTTCGTCGACGCCTGTCTGGTGCTTGAAAGCGAGTACGCCTTGATCGTGGATAGCCCACGTCGGGGCGAAGTGCGCCAGCAAGCGTTCGCCTACGTGTTCGAGGTGCTGGCCGTGTTGTCGGTGGCGTTCGTGCCGGGCGAAGAGCGCTGCCGCATCGTGAGTTTTCGCCCGGCCAAGCGAGAAGAACGGAGGATTTACCATGACTGGCTCGAAAATCACGACCATGACCGCAGATGAAATGCGCGCGGCGGTTGAGCGCGGCGAAAGCCGTACCGACTGGCAGCGCGTGCGCCGCACGCTGGCGGACGATCCGACGGCGATTGAAGACAACCGCAAGATTGGCGCGCTGATTGCCAAGCGCGGGCGTCCCGTGCAAGGCGAGGCGAAAATGGCGATTTCCCTTCGGCTGCCGGTTTCAGTATTGGAAGCCTGGAAAGCGACCGGACCGGGCTGGCAAACGCGCATGGTGGAGGATTTGTCCCGTCACGCACCACGGTGAAAGCGCGGTACACCATGAACGAGAACGCTATTACGCAAACTGCTGATCTTGACGATCTCGACGAAGCGCCACCGCTGAGGGCTGAAAATTTCGCTCACGCTGTGCATCGGTTCGGCCTCGTGCCACATCGAAAGAGGTCAAATGCTATGCGTGAAGAGTACGATTTTTCCCAGGCCAAACCCGCCGCCGATGTGCCGCATCCGGCGAAGCTGCAAGCCACGGCGGCGGTTGTAGCGTGTAACGGATTCAAAGGTAACGTAGCTTATGCCAATGACGTATCCGCCACGCACAAACCCGCACCAGCACTGAATTGTAGCGGCGTAGCGGATAAAAGGGGGGTGTCTAGGGAGAGTGAAGAAGTAGAGGAGATTTCCTCAAATTGAGGGAGCCCCCGCCGTGCGCAGCGGTATTACGTCCGCGCCTTGCTTCAATTGCTCCAGGTAATCGGCCCATACCTGCATCATTTCCCGGCGTTCCTTGAGGAACTTCGTCCGGTTGTATGCCTCCCCCAGGGCGTCCGGGACTTTGTGCGCCAATTGATGCTCGATTACTTCCGGCTTGAAGTGCAGTTCTTCATGCAGGATCGTCCGCGCCATCGCCCGGAAGCCGTGGCCGGTAATTTCTGTCTTGGTGTTGTAACCCATGCGCCGAAGTGCGGCATTCACCGCAGCGTCTGACATGGGCTTTTGCGGGTCACGTCCCGAAAACACATAACGCCGGTTTCCCGTCAGCGCGTGCAGTTCGCGCAGGATCGCCACCGCTTGTGAGGCGAGGGGGACAAGGTGTTCTGTTTTCGTCTTAGTGACCAGATACCGCCATTCGGCCTTGTCCAGATCGAAGCCGGACCATTCGGCCTTGCGTAGCTCGCCGGGCCGAACAAAGAACATAGGGGCGAGCAGCAGCGCGCAACGCACTACGAACGTACCCCGGAAGCCGTCAATAGCGCGCAGGAGTTCCGCCGCTTCCTTGGGCGTTGTGACTGCGGGCATATGCTCAGTTCTCGCAGGCGGAATAGCGCCGCGCAGATCGGGGCAAGGGTCGCGTTCGGCGCGGCCTGTCGCTACCGCGTAACGGAAAGCCCGGCTGATTTCGCTACGTACCTTGTGCGCCGTGTAACGCGCGCCGCGCTCATCGATCCGCCGCAGAACGGTTAGCACATCGACCGCGCTGATTTCGGCAATGGGCTTTGCCCCCAGCCAGGGGAACACATCGTTTTCCATCCGAGCCAGTGTCTTGATGTACTGCGCAGGTTCCACGGTGTCGCGCCGGGATTCGAGCCATTCCAAAGCCACAGCCTCAAAGCTGTTGGCGCTGGCGATCTTGATAGCGGCCTTTTGCGCTTGCTTGGCCGCGCCGGGGTCTTTGCCGCCGGACAACATGTCTTTGGCTTCTTTGCGCCGTGCTCGGGCTTCCTTGAGGCTTACGTCGGGGTATGCCCCAAAGGAAAGCCGCTTTTCCTTGCCCCCAAAGCGGTATTTCATCCGCCACAGCTTTCCGCCTGCCGGGGATACCTCAATGTACAGCCCGCCACCGTCAAAGAACCTTACGGGTTTGTCTTGGGGCTTGGCGTTCCTGATTGTCACGTCGGACAGTTTGTCGGCCTGTTTCATGGGGCATCCTTAAAATGCCCCCGAGCATTTGGAGCATGCCCCCGAGTATGCCCCCAATTGAGGGTAGATGCCAGTGAATCAAGCCGGACGGCGCTGGACAAGAAAAAAGCCAGAATCCTTGATAACGCTGGGAGTTCTGGCTTTCTTTGGACTTGCTTGGACTGCTATCTGGTGCTCGGGACGGGACTCGAACCCGTACGGCCAAAGGCCAGTGGATTTTAAGTCCACAATGTCTACCGATTTCATCACCCGAGCCGGCAGAGGCGAGATTGTAACCCGACTCAAGGCTCTCTTACGGCCTTGAATAAAATGTCCCGCCAGATTGAAAAAGAAGAGCGTCTACGACGCTCTTCTTTTCCTGGAACACAGCACCAGCTCACATCTTGCTGATCATTGCGTCGCCAAATGCGGAGCAGGAAACTTCCTTGGCACCTTCCATCAGGCGGGCAAAGTCGTAGGTTACGGTCTTGGCGTTAATCGCACCTTCCATGCCCTTGATCACGAGGTCAGCAGCTTCTTTCCAGCCAAGGTGGCGCAGCATCATTTCTGCCGACAGGATCAACGAACCCGGATTCACCTTGTCCTGGCCGGCGTACTTTGGCGCGGTGCCATGGGTGGCTTCGAAACAGGCGTACTGGTCGGAGATGTTCGCGCCCGGGGCGATACCAATACCGCCAACCTGAGCCGCCAGCGCGTCGGAGATGTAGTCACCGTTCAGGTTCAGCGTCGCGATGACGTCGTATTCGGCCGGGCGCAGCAGGATCTGCTGTAGGAAGGCGTCGGCGATCGCATCCTTGACGATGATTTCGCGCCCCGTTTTCGGGTTCTTGAACTTGCACCACGGGCCGCCATCGATTTCCATCGCGCCGAACTCGTTCTTTGCCAGCGCGTAGCCGAAATCGCGGAAAGCGCCTTCGGTGAACTTCATGATGTTGCCCTTGTGTACCAGCGTCACGCTCTTGCGGTCGTTGTCGATCGCATACTTGATTGCGGCGCGCACGAGACGCTCGGTGCCTTCCTTCGAAACCGGCTTGATACCGATACCCGAAGTTGCCGGAAAGCGGATTTTCTTGACGCCCATTTCGTTTTGCAGGAAAGCGATGACCTTTTTGGCCTGCTCCGATTCGGCCTGCCATTCGATACCGGCGTAAATATCTTCGGTGTTCTCACGGTAGATCACCATATCGACAAGCTCTGGACGCTTCAGCGGCGAAGGTACGCCGTTGAAGTAGCGCACCGGACGGACGCACTGGTAGAGGTCTAGTTCCTGACGCAGCGCGACGTTGAGCGAACGGATGCCGCCGCCGACGGGCGTTGTCATCGGCCCTTTGATCGAAACCGAATAGTCTTTCAAGGCTTGGAAGGTTTCGGCCGGCAGCCACTGATCCGGGCCATAGAGACCGACGGATTTTTCACCGGCATAGACTTCCATCCAGTGGATTTTCTTTTTACCGCCATAGGCTTTCTCGACCGCGGCGTCGATCACCTTGATCATGACGGGCGTGATATCCACGCCGATGCCGTCGCCCTCGATAAATGGAATGATCGGATTATCGGGAACCGTCTGACCGGGTACGATCTTCTGGCCGCCAGCGGGAACCTTGATCAAAGATTGGGCGCTCATGGCAAATGCTTCCTCAAGAATTGTTGGTTTGAATAAGTCCGATAATATGTGGGACAGAGCGATAAGCTTGTATGTCCCGCCCCCTCCCCGGCCGTTCCTGAACGGTAACAGCCACACGCGCTACGAGGCAGTGACAAGCAATATGACTGCCCTGAGCTTTTTATTATTGCGCATTTCACGCTCCCGCGGCAAAACGCCGCCAGGGCGATTTGCCGCGGGAGCGCTCGCAAAGCATGCGCTTCATGCGCTGCTTCCCTGACAGCGCTTACGCCATTAGACTATTCATGATGCGGTGCAATAGCTCGAAAATCGAGAATAACGAGGGGGAGAAAAAACATAATGATCTATCTGAGCAAGGAAGATTCGCTTGCGCATTCGATCGCGCAGGCTTTGGTAGACGGATTCAATCGCCACTACCGGATCTTCAGCGAAACCAGCCGGCGCGCCAAGCAGCGCTTCGAAGCCGCGGACTGGCAAGGCGAACTTAAAGCGGTGCACGAGCGGGTGCAGTTCTACGGCGATCGCGTTGGCGAAACCGTGCAGCGCCTGCACGCGGAATTCAATGTCGAAAGGCTTGACGACCGGACCTGGCAGCAAGTCAAACTTTTCTTTATCGACTTGCTGATCAACCATAAACAGCCGGAACTGGCCGAAACCTTTTTCAATTCGGTCTGCTGCAAGATCCTGCATCGCAACTACTTCCACAACGATTATATTTTCGCCCGGCCCGCCATTTCGACCGAATACATCCAAAGCTATCCGCCCACGTACACCAGCTACTATCCCTATGAAGACGGAATGCGCGCGACGGTCCGGCAAATCATTCAGGATTTCGACTGGCAGGTCCCTTTCGAAAATCTCGAGCGCGATATCGTCCATGTGCTGAAAGCCACCAAGGCTCACCTCGATGGATGGCCCGTGCGCGAGGTGAACAGCCAAATCCAGGTGCTCTACTCGCCGTTCTATCGCAACAAAACCGCATACGTCATTGGCAAAGCGATCAATGGCTATCACGAGATACCGTTCACGGTCGTCATTCGGCACAACGCCAACGGGCGGCTTTATATCGACACGATTCTGCTCGAACCCTGGCGCATTTCGCTGTTGTTCTCGCTCTCGCGTGCCTACTTCATGGTGGACATGCAAGTTCCGTCAGGCTACGTCCAGTTCCTGCGCTCGATCATGCCGACCAAGAATCGTTCCGAGCTTTACACGATGCTGGGCCTCGGCAAGCAGGGAAAAACGATGTTCTTCCGGGATTTTCTGGCTCATCTGATCCACTCGAACGATCAATTCATCATCGCGCCCGGCATCCGCGGCATGGTGATGGCCGTATTCACACTGCCGTCTTATCCCTACGTCTTCAAGGTCATCAAGGATCAGACAAAAATCCAGAAGGACATGGAGCAGGCGACAGTCAGGCGCAAATACCAGATGGTCAAGCAGGTCGACCGCGTCGGCCGGATGGCCGATACGCTGGAGTTTTCCCATGCGGCCTTTCCGCTGCACCGGATGCATCCCGACCTGCTGCGCGAACTACAAGAGGTCTGCGCCGACAGCGTCGAGCTCGATGGGGATTCACTCGTCATCAAACACCTATACATCGAACGCCGCCTCACGCCGCTCAACATTTTCCTTGAGCATGCGGACGAAACCGAAACCGAACATGCCGTGCAGGAATACGGCAACGCCATTCGGGAAATGGCGCAGGCGAACGTCTTCCCCGGCGACATGCTGTGGAAAAACTTCGGCGTTACGCGCTACGGCCGCGTGGTGTTCTACGACTACGACGAAATCGAGTTCATGACCGACTGCAATTTCCGCCGCATCCCGCCCGCGCCGAACGAAGAAGTCGAAATGAGCGGCGAGATCTGGTATCCGGTCGAGCGCAACGACGTTTTTCCAGAAGAATTCCGCACCTTCCTGCTTGGATTCACAAAAGTCCGCAAGGCTTTCCTCAAATACCACCCGGACCTGCTCGGCCCGGAATTCTGGCAGGAAGCGCAACGCAAAATCCGCGAGGGTTACGTCGAGGACTTCTACCCTTACCCGCAGCAACTGCGCTTCAAATATCTGTTTGGCGCGAAAACGGCAAAAGCCCCGGACGAAGAGGAAGCGCTCTTCGCCGAGGCTGAGGACTGAAACTTTTTATGCCGGCGGGAATGCCTTTTTTAGGGCATCCCCGCCGAAAGCCCCGTCTAGGCTTCGAGTTTCGCGAGAATCTCGCGGCCAACTTGGCCGGCCGCGATTTCGCGCAAGGCCGTCACGGCAAACTTATTCTTCGGATTCTCGATCATCGGAGAATGGCCGCGTGCGAGCTGGCGCGCGCGAATTGCGGCGGCAAGCGTCATCTCGAAACGGTTGGGAATATTCTTCAGGCAGTCTTCGATCGTAATGCGTGCCATCTAAGCCCCTCTAACACTTTCAAAAATTCAACCGCGAACACGCTGGGAACGCTGCCATTGCAGGCGGCGCCAGTCTTCTTCGCAGTCGCTGTCACAAAATTTCTGTCCTTCACTAACGGGCTCGCCGCAAAAGTGGCAAACCCCCGTAGCCGCAAGCGATGGCTCCTTATGCTGGAGCGAAAGCCGCAGATTCAGTTCGGTTTCCTGTTGAGCAAGATCGGCCTCATCCATGTCCGCTGCATCTCCATCGCATAGAACGCGGCATAGCCGCAAAGGGGCGCGACTGTACCAGCTTTTCAAGCGCTTGTCCCGGTTGCGCGCGGGGAATCTCACCCCGCTATGGGAGAATAGCGACATCCCCTTCAAAACAAAGGCCCGATGAAACCGATCGCTCCGATTCTCAAATTCATCGCCGCTCATCCGGAAGAACGCTCTACCGACGCGTTGCTGCAAATCATTCGAGCCCTACGACCGCGTAAGCTTGAACCACCCGACGCGGTTGCGCAACGTATCCGCGCGCTCATCGCTTTACTGCATACGCGCCCTAATCTGGCCAAAGGACTCCACCGTTACGTCGGCGGAGTCTTCTCGCGCCGCTTGCAGCGCACGCTCTTCGCCGATCTCGGCATTCTCGCCAACGAAAGCGTCGCGGGCGCGATTTTGCGCCGGCTGATCGCCAAGTTGCTGCCGCCCGCTTACGACGAAACCTATCTGCGCGATCTCTTCGCAGCCTTGCTGCATGAAGCCGGCGACCATGCCTGGTTGCAGGATGTGCCCGAAGCGCTGATCGTTGAACTCATGGAGGCCATTGGTTTCGGGCACAGCGCCGATACGCACAGCCGGCATTCCGTCAACGAAATGCTCGAAGCGCTGCGCATCCTGTCACTGCGGCTTGCCGCGATCGGCGTCGAACCGGATTTTCTGCGTTACGACCCGGATGCCGCTTCACGCGAATCGCCATTTGTCACCCAGGCCGAGGAAATCCAAGCGTTCATCGGCGAAGCGCAAAGCGCGATGACGAGCAAGACTTCGACCTGGCCCGACGGACGGCATCTCGACGTTCTGCTCGATCAATGCGAAGACCATTTGCGCCGCATCCGTCAGCGCGCCCAGCATGGCGGCGCTTCGATTACGCTCACCTATGAAAACTTCCGCGCCATGCAGATCGTCAGCCGCATGCGGCAATTGATCGAGCTGACCGCGCAGCGCAACACCGCCGAACAGATCAGGGAAACAGTCCGCTTCTTCCGCGAGATGATGGCCCACGAAGCGAAAAAGAACAGCATTCGCGCGCTCCTGCGCCAGGTCACCGATCTCATGGCGCTCGAAGTCACCGAGCATGCGAGCCGCACCGGCGAACACTATGTAACGAACTCGCGCCGCGGCTACTACACCATGTTCCGTGCCGCCTCGGGCGCGGGCGTCATCGTCGCCTTCATGGCCTTGTTCAAGCTCTTTATCGCCAAGGCCAAACTGCCACCGCTGTGGGAAGCACTCGGTTTCAGCCTCAATTACGGGCTCGGTTTTGTCGTCGTGCACCTCTTCCACTTCACGATCGCGACCAAGCAGCCCGCGATGACGGCGGCAGTGATCGCGGCCAGCCTGGAAGAAGGCAACGGACGCAAACCCCCGCTCGAAAAGCTCGCCAAGCTCGTTGTCGATGTATTGCGCACGCAGTTCGTCGCGATCCTTGGCAATGTGCTGCTCGCCTTCATCACCTGTCTTGGCATCGGCGCGCTGTGGACGTGGCTCTTCGGCGCGCCGCAGGTCGACGTCGTTAAAGCGCAGCATCTGCTCCACGACATCGATCCGATTCACAGCCTCGCCGTTCCGCATGCGGCCATCGCCGGCGTTTGTCTGTATCTCTCGGGCCTGATCTCGGGCTATTACGACAACAAATGCGTTTACGGACGAATTCCGCAACGCGTGCGGCAACTGGGCTGGGTGCGCGGGCTCTTCGGCGAGAAAGGCAGCGAACGGATTGCCCACTATCTGGAAAACAACCTCGGCGCTCTGGCCGGTAATTTCCTTTTCGGCTGCATGCTCGGCAGCATGGGCACGCTCGGCTTTATTCTCGGCCTGCCGCTCGACATCCGTCACGTTACGTTCGCCGCAGCGAATTTCGCCTATGCCTTGGTGGCGCTGAAATTCAACGTCCCCTGGCAAATCCTCGCATCGGGCGCGGCCGGGGTTCTGCTGATCGGCGCAACCAACCTCGTCGTCAGCTTCTCGCTGGCCTTGCAGACCGCGCTCAAATCGCGCCAGGTCCGTTTCTCGCACAGCAAACGGCTTTTCGGCATGGTTGTCCGGCGCTTCGTCCAGCGGCCTTTAGAATTCATTTTTCCGCCGCCGCAGAGCAAACCAGATTCAGAACCTGTTCAGAATCTGTCGCGAGAGGCTGTCAGCGGGGCGAAGAGCAGCGCAGGAACCGGAGTTTATAAGTGATAAATGAGGATTCCGAGCAGCGCATGAGCCCCGATCACAGCCTCGCA
>Ga0123357_10000105_pt1 | contig 69766 bp, 64 predicted proteins | sample TergutEmb28metaG_FD_89873 | JGI IMG/M metagenome (GOLD analysis project Ga0123357, IMG submission 89873) | Embiratermes neotenicus P4 segment gut microbial communities from Petit-Saut dam, French Guiana - Emb289 P4 | ecosystem: Host-associated > Arthropoda: Insects > Digestive system > Gut ...
GAAAGTTTTGAACTCAAATGTGCAATTTTTGCCGTTCTTTTTTCGGCAGGTCGTTTTCTTCTCTAACTCCATAATGTTTAATTTTTTGTTGAAATTAGAGTCAACGTATTTGGGGACGATACATTGCCTTCTCTGTTTTCTTTTTTTAATTTTTCAACATATTTGCGACCATATTCAATAAAATTCAAATCAAATTTATTATTATCCTTTTCCCCTGTTATAATCGGCTCTACAAGCTGTAAAACTTTTTCAATTTCGTAACTTGTAATTTTTTCGGCATTTTCATTACATTTTGCACGGCATTTTCTTAAAATGTCCTCAATTTTATCGATATACAGTTGATTTTTGATTTTAAGCGAACGTGTTAAGTCGTCCTTGTCAAGGAAAAAATTTGTTTTCGGGTATCGTTTTTGCCCATTGTGGAAAACGCAAATCATAACATTTCGTGTTCCGTCTGCCTTTTTATAACTTGAAACAACTGATTGAAATGTTGCCATAATTTATAGAATTATTATAGAATTTTTGACAGCAAAATTAGTCAAAATTTGCGGAATTTGCAGGAAAATATTTTTTATTTTAAAAAATAAATTCAACAAAAAAACATCTAAAATACTTAAAATATTGACTTTTAGATGTTTATTTTGCGGAAGCGGCGAGATTCGAACTCGCGGTACAGTTTCCCGTACGACAGTTTAGCAAACTGTTGGTTTCAGCCACTCACCCACACTTCCGTTGCGTTTTTATAACTAAAATTTTTCGACTGCAAAAGTACTATTTTTTTATTAATAAAAAAAATTATTAATGCAAAATGTAAATATTAATACAACCTCTTGGAGAGGGGCAATGTGCAAGGTAAACAAGCCATTCCCTGAGAAGAAGGTTTGAGTGGGGCTTTTCGTATTTTTTTTAATTGTGATTGATTCATTTTTATAAATGGTATTACCTGTTATTTGGATTGTACAACAATTTGAATTGTGAAAATGTAAAAAGTACAACAAGTTATGAAAATATATTAAAATTTGTCCATTTTGGACTGAAATGAGTTTATAAATAGTATTATAACAAAATTTTTTTATAGAAAGTATATCAGCAATTCAAAATTTTTATCTAAATTTGCAGATAATAATTTAATAAATAATAGTAAAAATTTAATTAATAAATGGTTGATGTTTTACTCGGTCTTCAATGGGGAGACGAAGGCAAAGGGAAAATAATTGATGTATTAACACCTGATTATGACGTAATTGCTCGTTTTCAGGGAGGCCCCAATGCAGGTCATACGCTTGAATTTGAAAACAAAAAATTTGTTTTGCGCTCCGTTCCTTCCGGCATTTTTCATAACGAAAAAATCAATCTTATTGGCAACGGAGTTGTGATTGACCCTGCGTTGTTTAAAGCGGAAGTTGAAGATTTGCAAAAATCAAGGCAGCAATTGTGTTCTCAACTGAAAATCTCAAAAAAAGCACATCTGATTTTGCCAACACACCGTCTGATTGACATTGCAGCAGAAAGTGCAAAAGGTGAAGAAAAAATCGGCACTACAGGCAAAGGAATCGGACCTGCATATACAGACAAAATAAGCCGTAACGGATTGCGAGTTGGCGATATTCTGGAAAATTTTAAAGAAAAATATCAAATTGCCATTGCAAAACATAAAAAAATGCTTGCTCAATACAATTTTTCGTACGATTTGCCACAATTAGAAAAACCATTTTTTGAAGGAATTGAATTTATTAAAAATTTTGAATTGGTTGATAGTGAATTTTATATAAATCAACATCTTGCAGAAGGGAAGCGTGTCCTCGCCGAAGGAGCGCAAGGCGCAATGTTAGATATTGATTTTGGCACTTATCCGTTTGTTACCTCGTCAAATACTGTTTGTGCGGGGGCATGTATAGGTTTAGGATTCCCACCGCAAAAAATTAGCAAAGTATTCGGCATTTTTAAAGCGTATTGTACGCGTGTGGGCAGCGGACCGTTCCCTACAGAATTGACTGATATCCAAGGTGATGCGATTCGTCAAAACGGGAACGAATTTGGCTCGGTAACAGGGCGTCCCCGTCGATGTGGCTGGATTGACCTCGTGGCACTGCGATATGCTATGATGATTAATGGAGTTACCGATTTAATTATGATGAAAAGCGATGTTTTAGACAAATTTGAATTTATTAAAGTATGTATTGCTTACGAATTGAACGGAAAACGCATTGATTATTTCCCTTTTAATATTAATAAAAACATTAAACCAATTTATACCGAATTACGTGGCTGGCAGCAAAAAATGAATAATATGAATAAGGAAAGGGATTTTCCTAAAGAATTTTCTGATTATGTAAAGTTTTTGGAACGAGAATTAAAAGCTCCAATAAAAATCATTTCAGTTGGGGCAGACAGGGAACAAACAATATTACGATAAATTTTATTTATTCCAAAAAACTTATAATTTTGCAAAAATTTTAAGGCAAAAACTTTTCGATTTTTTATTTTAATGAATAATAATTGTACTAATTTGGGTTCGCAAAATAAGCGGAATGGACGTTTACGTACTCATTCACACACATTTATGCTAAATGACGATGAAAATCGTTTTTTCATGCAGTTTTTAGAAAAATATAATATCGAAAACAAAGCGCGTTTCGTTCGCCAAACACTCATTTGCGTAATGCTTACCAAAACAGAAGAAGACCATCCTACTCTATTTTAGAAAATCAATAACCTGAATACCGAATTTTTTAAAAAATTTAGTACTTTTGCAGTATATTTTATTTTTTTATGAAGATAAATGTTAATAACACACATGTGCGTGTTTTTTTTAAAAAATATTTGAAATATATTATTGCGCTGATGTTTTTTGCAGTGGTTGTAATTTTTATTGACGATCATAATCTTATTTCGCGCATCCGAATATCGCGTCAAATAAGCAACATAGAAGCAGAAATTGATACATTGGAAAAAGGGATTAAGAAAGATAAACAGCAAATTATTGATTTACAAGATGGTGGAGAAAAAGTTGAGAAATTTGCCCGCGAGCATTATATTTTTAAAAAAACAAACGAAGATGTTTTTGTAATTAATAAAAAAGATAAAAGCAGATGAATTTACACGGGAAAACAATTAGTATTTTATACATCATTGGCGGAGCTTTACTGCTTTTTGGTGCTTTGTTGCAACCTACCCAACATCAAAATATTGCTCCTTATATTTTTTCTGTCGGTGCCGGCACAGTGATTTTGTTTCACTTTTTAGACGCAATGAAATTCCGCAAAATCGGCGATTACCAGCAACGACGCTTTTATGCACTCTGTTCTATTGTTAGTTTTGCGCTTATCCCTGCGGCATACCTAATGTTCAAACATCAGCGTTATTGGATTGTTCTGTTGCTAATATATTGTGTAATAATATTTTTCCTGACTTTTCGAACAGGCAAAGGAAACACAAAATGAGTCTGAATTTTTTATTTATATGGTATTTTCTCTATTCGTATTTGATGCCTTCCACCGTCAAAATCTGTTTTAAGAAATGTGTCTACTATGCTCACCGTCAGTTCATACGCAAGATATCGCGCCGGAACCGACAAAACATTTGCGTTATTGTGTTTGCGTGCCAATTCGGCAAGTTCCGGCATCCAGCAAAGTGCCGCACGAATTCCTTGATGCTTGTTGACTGTTATATTTATTCCATTTCCAGTACCGCAAAAGGCAATTCCAAAGTCATATTCACCGTTTTCAACAGATAATGCCAAAGGATGTGCAAAGTCGGGGTAATCGGCAGGCACAACAGAATAAGTTCCGAAATCCTTTATTTCAAGTGGATTTTTTGATTTTAAGTATGCAAGAATTCGATTTTTCAACTCAAAGCCCGCATGATCGCTACATAGAGCAATCTTCATTTCTATAACCTGTTTCATTCCTTTTAATAATTTTAGTTAAAAACTCCTTTTTTGTTGTCGCAAATTCACAAAAATGCAAAGAACTTTTATGGGTACAAAATTAGAAAAAAATATTATTTTTGCATAAAAAATAACAGGATGCAGCCCAAAACCGAAAATATTGAAAAAATAAGAGTAAAAAATGCAGTTTTTTACCCGATTGTCTTATGTTCTATGGTAATTCTAATTTTTATTTTGGAGAAGATAACAAAATCGGATCTGTCGCATTATGGTACCGACCCGCGAACGGTTAAGGGGTTATTAGGGATTATCACTACTCCTTTTATTCACAGCAATTTTGAACATTTGTTCGGAAATGTTATTCCGCTTTTTGTGCTTACTTTTGCACTTTTCTATTTTTATCGAGGTATTGCCCTGATAAGTTTTGCTCTGATGTGGCTTTGCTCGGGGCTGTTGTTGTGGCTTATTGGACGCGATAGTTACCATGTCGGAGCATCGGGTATTATTTATGCGCTTGTTTTTTTTCTGTTTTTTAGCGGAATTTTTCGACATCATATACCTTTGATTGCTATTTCCGCTATTGTCGTTTTCCTCTACGGAAGTTTTGTGTGGGGTATTTTCCCGAGGATTACCAATCCCGAAATATCGTGGGAGGGACATCTTTCGGGTGCATTTACAGGTATTGTCTTTGCAGTTATATTAAGAGAATACGGTCCTAAAAAAGCCGAAGAAACATGGGACGATGAACCCGACGACGATAACCCCTATTGGATGGAAAAATAACTCAAATTTTGATTGTTCGTTTTGGAAAAATGATTTATATTATCTTACTTAATTTTGGCACGTTTTTTGTCAGAAATTTTTTAGATTTTTTTAAAGAAAATTTTTTATTTGTAAAATAATCGAAAAGATAATATTTTAATAATAAGTTTAATCATAAAGTAAAATTAATTTGAAATGAAAAAGATATTTTTATTATTTTTTGCATTGGCAACGACTTTTGTTGCCTTGAATGCTCAAGACACTCCGAAATCGTTTGATTATTCGGCAAATTTGGATAAAAAGACCTCAGGAACGTGTGTTTCTGTTAAAGTCAATGCCGACTTAAAAACCGCGATTTCAGTGATGCAAGACCTTTTGAAAAAAGAAGGGTTTAAGGATGCCAAGAAAAAAGGTAATAATCTGCAAGCAGAAAAAACCGTTTTTCCTACAATCAGTACTGATTATATTAACATTTATTTTGGATTTGTGCAAACAAGCAAGGACAAAAAAAATCCTCAAACAACAGTTAATGTGTTTGTCTCCAAAGGAACGGATAACAATTTTTTGAACGCAGTTGCCGATCCTCAATTGAATGCGAATTTGAAAACTTTCCTTGACACAAAGTACGTTCCTGCAATGTACAACGATAATGTTGATAAACTTAGAGAGGCAAAACAAAAGGGGATTGACAAAACTAAAAGTGATCTTGATAATTTGAATAAAACAATTGACAAGCGCACAAAAGACATCTCGGGTTACGAAAAAGACATTGACAAGGCAAACGACAATATCAAAAAAGCAAAAAGTGATATTGAATCTTCAAAAAAACAAATTGAAACATCCAAAGCTCTATTGCAAAAACAGCAGGACGAACTCAAAGCAATAAAATAATTATTACATATTGTTTTTTAAAAAGGAACGCCAAAAAAGGCTTTGTTCCTTTTTATTTTTTTTATTTTTTGGGAAAAAATAAAAAAAATATTGAAAATTAGCATATTATAAAAAAAAATTGTACCTTTGTACGCGATTATTTTTAGTAATTATTTTATCAATAAATTAATAAAATGAATAAAACATTGATTTTACTATTTGTGGCGTTTATTTTGATTGTCGGATGCACGAAAAACAAATTTTCAATAGAAGGAACTTTGCAAGATACGGCAAAATACAACGGCAAAACAGTTTATTTAAACGACCAGAATTATGTATCTTTCGACAGCACGGTTATCAAAGATGGAAAGTTCTCAATATCAACAGTGTGTGATAGCTCGCGTATAGCTTTTTTGACCATAGAAATCACGCCTTATAATTCTCCGGAGGTTATTCCTTTTGTTTTTGAAACCGGAAAAGTGCAACTTGAAATTACAAACAATGATTTTATTTTGAGTGGAACACCGCAAAATGTTACATTACAACAATTTGCCGAGACAGAATCAAATCTCTGGAAAAAACTCGGAAATTATAAAAGTCAGTTGCAATCGGATTCTACTATGGCAGACAGTTCGCGAATTTTGCTGACAAGTCAGATGGAAGATCTTGTAAATCAAGAATATGGCGAAAAATCATTTGAACTGGTAAAGCAAAATGCAAATAATCCAATCGGAAAGTATATTTTTCTCAAAACTTATTATTATTACGACCCACTGATGATTGATGAAGCGATTGGCTTAATGGACGAGAAAACAAAAAATACGGAAAAAATTAAGAGAATTATGGAAAATAATGAATTGACAAAATCGTTGAGTAACGGAGCAAATTATATTGATTTTAAAGCGCTTACCCAGGATGGTGATACTCTTACGCTTTCCAATTTGGTCGGAAAAACCGACTATATGCTGTTAGATTTTTGGGCTTCGTGGTGCCCTGATTGCATGGCTGCAATGCCGGCGTTAAAGCAAATTTATGAAAAAAATAAAGGGAAACTCGAAATATTGGGTATCTCTCTTGACGATGATAAAGAAAAATGGATTAAAAACGGAATAGAAAAATTCAATCTGCAATGGAAACAGGTAAGCAACCTTGCTTATTGGGATGACAATATTGCAAAAAAATATGCAGTTAGTTCAATCCCAAGTATTTTTTTAATTGATAAAAATGGGAAAATTATTGCCGCAAAAACCACATTAAGTCATGTAAGAGCAATAATTTCGGAAACAAAATAATTTTTTAAATAAAAAAAGATATATATTTGCAACAAAAAAAATGTAATAAATTAAAATTAAGTATAACCTATTAATAATTTTAAAAAATGACAAAGGCAGACATTGTAAATGAAATCGCCCGAAAAACAGGCGTAGAAAAAGTAACTGTTCTTAGAACGGTTGAGGCATTTATGGAATCCGTTAAGGGTTCGTTAGCAAAGAAGAATAACGTGTATTTAAGGAGCTTTGGTAGTTTCATTATCAAAGAGCGTGCAAAAAAAACTGCGCGTAACATAACAAAAAATACATCTATCGTTATTCCTGCTCACAAGGTAGCAACTTTTAAACCAGCAAAATCGTTAGCTAATGCTGTAAGGTAAATTTTTTTCAGTTTTATAAAAAAGAAATTTGTAAAATGCCGAGCGGGAAAAAGAGAAAAAGACACAAAATGTCTACGCACAAACGTAAAAAACGTCTTCGTAAAAATAGACATAAGAAGAAATAAACGTTTGTGTTCGAATGAATTAGTAGAGTAAAAACAAATATATTGATTGGAAGATCTTTATATTTGTTTTTCGCACAAGCATACAAATCATTGATAAATCATTTGATAATCAATGATTTAGAATAACAAAAGTATTTTATAGACATTTTTTTGTTTATAAAAGTACTGTTTTTATTAATAATATAAATTTAGGAGAGAAACGTGAATAGCGAATTAATTGTAGATGCACAAGCATCAAGAATTTCCATCGCGCTCACTGAGGACAAAAAATTAATAGAACTCAACGAAGAAGCACGTACAGAGCAATTTTCGGTAGGTAATATTTATTTGGGAAAAATAAAAAAGATTATGCCCGGACTCAATGCGGCGTTTGTAGATGTGGGTTACGAAAAAGACGCTTTTCTACATTATCTTGATTTAGGTCTGAATTTCAAGACTTTACAACAATTTACACAGCGGGTATTAGACGACCGGAAGCATATGCCTGTCATCACAAAAGTAAAAATGCTTCCGGAATTGGAAAAACATGGAAGCATAACAGAGGTTATTGCTTCAGGACAGGAAATACTTGTACAGATAGCCAAAGAGCCGATTTCAACCAAAGGACCGCGTTTGTCAGCGGAAATTTCAATAGCAGGACGCTTTTTGATACTTATTCCATTTGCGGATAAAATTTCTGTTTCGTCAAAAATCAGCAGTAACGCCGAGCGTGCGCGTTTACGACAACTCGTGCAAAGTATTAAACCAAAGGGATTTGGAGTAATTATTCGCACTTCGGCAGAAGATATTAGAGTTGCCGAACTTGATGGAGAACTCAAATTGCTGCTTAAACGATGGGAAGAGTCGATAGCAAAAATACAACGTTCTAAAGGCGTAACGCTCATTCACGAAGAAATGGGACGAGCCGTTGGGTTGATTCGAGATTTGTTTACACCTGATTTTACGAATATTTATGTTAATGATACAGAAATATTTAATGAAATAAAACAGTATGTTGAACAAATTGCGCCGACACAAAAAGACATTGTTAAACTGTATAAAGACGAACTGCCGATTTTTGACCATTTTAGTATTACCAAGCAGATAAAATCGTCTTTTGGTAAAACAATTTCGCTAAAAAAGGGGGCTTATTTGATAATAGAACGCACTGAGGCACTCTATAGTATTGATGTAAATAGTGGCAATCGCTTGATTTCGACAACCGGTCAAGAAGATAATGCGATGGAAGTTAATCTCGCTGCCGCCGACGAAATTGCACGTCAACTGCGTCTGCGTGATATGGGAGGAATTATTATCGTTGATTTTATTGACCTCCATAAATCGGAAAATCGCAACGCCTTGGTAAATCGAATGCGTGAAAATATGGAAGATGACCGCGCCAGACATAATATTTTGCCTTTGAGCAAATTCGGTGTCATGCAAATTACACGTCAAAGAGTGCGACCCGCTGTAGAAATCTTGGTGGAAGAAACCTGTCCGACATGTTTGGGAAAAGGGAAAATACGACCTTCAATTCTCTTTATAGACCAATTGGAAAATAAAATAGAATTATTGGTTAATAAATTGAAAGTCAAAGAGTTTGTGTTACATATTCATCCGTTTGTTTATGCTTATATTTCAAAAGGAATTTTTTTTACAAGTATAAAAAGTAAATGGAAACGCCAGTTTTTATATAAAGGAAAAATTATTCCTTCCGAAAAGCTTGGATTTTTGCAATATAAATTTTATGACAAATTTGGAGCTGAAATAGACCTTCAAGAAGAAGTAGAAAAAATTTCGTAACAGATTCTAATTCAGCCAAATATGCTGATTAGATTATGAATAACTCAAAAAAGCATTTCTCTTTTTTGAGTTATTTTTTTGGAAGATTGTTGTAAATTTTCAACAGTAATTTTTCAATTTCCGCAGTAACCTCACTTGATGAGCAATTAGCATTATTCACCAGAACGGCAAAAGAATATGTTGTACCGTTCTTAACATCAAGATATCCTGCATAGCAGCGCACATTGGAAATCGTACCGCTTTTCATACGCACTTTACCTGCTAAAACACTATTTTTCAACACGTTTTTAACAGTACCTTCTCTTCCTACCGCAGGCAACGAATATTTGAATTGCAACCCATATTTGCTTTTATTTTGCATATAATTTAATAGCGAAACGATGAAATTTGCAGAAACTCCATTTTTGGGCGATAAACCGGAGCCATCACACATAATTAATTGTTCTACAGGCAGTTGTTTGTTTTTCCAAAATTGTTTTACAACAGCCGTAGAATTTGCAGAAGTAGAAATATCGTATTTTGTCAGTGCCAACTGCTTAAAAATATGTTCGGCAAAATGATTGTTACTTACAAAATTTGTAATATTAATAATGTCAATCAGTTTTGGCGAAACACGTTTGTATAGTAAAATAGGAAAATTACTTGCCATTGTCATCAAAAAATCATTATTTTCTACCAAAATATTATTGTTTTCTAATGTCTTAATAAATTCGGAACGCAAAACATCTGCAGGATGCGGCATGCTACCTTTTATAGAAAAAATAGCTCTATTTTCAGGAATTGTACCGTAAAGTTCTAAATTATAGCTCATTGGCAAACTGCAAATGTATGCATTGTCGCTTTTGTTTTTAGAAGAGAGTAAATAATTAGCAAAGTGCAACCCCTCAATATTTGGAATTGTACGCAAAATTTGTGGCTGAGTACCTGCCGTATCTGATTTTAATTGTAAAACATAAGAATTATCTTTGTACGCAATTCCATAAACACCTGATGCATAATAATTTCCAACATCTTCCCAAAGCCAGCGCGAATTTACCGCATCCGTTTGGCTAAAACGCGATTCATCAATAATAATTGTACCTTTTACTATCTTTATTCCGGCATTTTTTACTGCTACTACCCACTCATTCAGAAAGTTATCACTTTCAAAATATGCCGAACCGAGAGTTGGGTCGCCATTGCCGCGAATAATCAAATTTCCATTGAGAATGCTGTCCGTTGTAGGAAGATTGTCCATTTCAAGTTTTGTAATAAATTGAAAATCAGGAGTTAATAATTCCAAGGCAGTAGCAGTTGTAATAATTTTCATCACTGATGCTGGAATGGTAAGATTGCAAGAACGATATTGAGCAACACTTTTGCCTGTGCGAGTTTCGGTCATCATAAACGAAATATTGGCTGGCAGAAAAATAGGATTTTCCGTAAATTCGGTAACTGCAATATTTTGCGCAAAAAATCTTGAGCAAAATATTGTAAATAAAACAGTTATAAAAAATATTTTATTTTGTTGATTTTTCATTATAAAAACTTTTCCTACAAAGGTACAATTTTTTTATAAAACAATAAAACAAAAACTTTTACAAAAAAAGAGAAAAAAGAAATTTTATTATAAACAAGATATAAAAAGTTAAAATCCAAAAATAAAAAAAATATTTGGAAATGGTTAAAAGATTTTTTTTATTTTGTATAAAAGTAAAAAATGTACTAATTTTGCCTGATAATTTTTTCAAAATATGTTAGCATCAATAACTTGGGATGTCAATCCCGAAATTTTCAGATTAGGATTTTTACACGTGCGCTGGTATGGGCTGCTATGGGCATTGGCAATTTTGTCTGCATATTGGGTTGTTACCACAATTTTTAAATACGAAAAACGCCCTGAAGTGTGGAGCGACAAACTTTTCCTTTACGGTGCAATAAGTTTGATTATTGGTGCGCGGCTGGGGCATTGCCTTTTATATGGTGGAGACAATGATTTTTGGTTTTATTACAAACATCCTTTTGAAATAATAAAAATTTGGGAAGGCGGACTTGCCTCACACGGCGGTGCAATAGGACTATTGTTAGGAATGTGGCTTTATAATAAATATGTTGTAAAAAAGTCTTACCTGTATGTACTTGATAGATTGGTAATTGGTGTTGCCATTGGGGGAATGTTTATTCGTTTTGGAAATCTGATGAACAGCGAAATTTTTGGTGGAGCAACAACAATGCCATGGGGTTTTGAATTTCTAAGATCAGCAGAATGGCAACAAATAGGACTTCCTTGCCACCCTACGCAGATTTACGAAATGACTTACTGCATTATAACTTTTATTATATGCATGCTAATGTATTGGAAATGGAAAAGTTACCGCCGTCAAGGTTTGATTTTCGGCGTGTTTTTAATAGGAATTTTCCTCACTCGTTTTCTACTTGAATTTCTTAAACTAAATCAGGAAGATTTTGAAAATAACATGATTATAAATATGGGGCAAATACTAAGTTTACCTTTGATAATTTGGAGTATTTGTTTGATAATAAATGCTTTACGCAAGCCGTCAGAATTGCAGGATTTTGAAAAACCAAATTCCAAACAAGCAAAATAGTAAAATTGTAATTCATAAATCAAACAAACTATTTTTACAGTTTTTTTGTGTTCCTAAAAATAATATGTAAAAACAAATGCTTTGAAAAATTTTTCTCAAAGCATTTGTTTTTTATCCCAACTATTGTTGTTCTCAGTATTCTAACCTCTTATTCGGAGTTAGCACTTTCTATTGCGCGCTTTGCAGCATCAGTCGCCTCCTGTAATTGGTCGGATGTAATACCTTTTTCTTTCATTACACGGTCTTTGCATGCGCTGCAAAGTTCTGTAATGTTTTTTAACTCACGCGCTTGGGCAACTGTCCCCGAAAAAATATCGGTGGTTTTGCTCGTGTTGATATAACGGCAATCGTCATACAGGTGATATTTTGTACCCGATTTTGTCCAAAACACAAGATTTTGTCCTGTAAGCGCCTCGACTTCCGAAGTTTGTACTGCATATTGCTCTTGCGATGCGGGATGATAGTCTGCACTTGCTGCTCCTCCACCAACCATCATTGCTGTTGCAATGGCTCCTATAAGATATTCTTTCTTAACAAAAGCCAAAATCACAACTGGTAAAAAGCAAACAGCTGCCATAATTACACCCAACTGACTTTGAATTCCAAATAAAGCACTTGCTTTTGACGGTGGGTCCAAACGATTTGCTTTTTTCCAAAACGAAGACCCTGCAATCAAAAGAATCAAATCAATAACCAAAAAGATTATCAATACAATACGTTTCCCTCCTGAAAGCGCGGTTTCGGGGTCTTTTTTGAACAGAATTGCCATTGCAACGATTTCCGCCACTATTGCTACAACCCACAAAAGAATAGCCAAAAGGCGATTTTGCTTTGCACCAGCTTTTGCCTCGGCTGTCGGGGTGAAAACTCTTTGAGAAGACAGCGGAGTTGAGCCGCCTTCAACTTGAATTACATTCTTTTTTGTTGCCATTTATTGCTGATTATTTAAAAATTATTTTTTTTAACATTGATAAATTACATTACAAAAAATGTACCAATCTTTTAAAAAACAAAACATTCGCACTGCAGAAAAATTTTTAAAAATTATTATATTCATTTGTAAATTAATTCATTAATTTATAAAAAATAATTTTTCATACTACATTAAATATTATTACAATTTTTTTATCTATTATTAAGAAATAATTTTATACATTTGCAGCCGAATAATGTTGTGATAAATAGATTTATGAAAACGAAAAATAACATTAAAAATTCAGGGATTTTGTTGCTAATGAGTGCAATTTTTGCAGCATGTTCTATGCCTCACCATTTGCTTTACACAACGATTGATGTGTTGCGCCCTGCATCTATGGTTTTCCCTGAAAATATAAATAATTTGCTGGTTGTTAATAATTGCGTTCAACAACCGGAAACTCAGGGACACACACTTTCTCTGCTTAACGACCAACCAAAGCCCATTAGCGTCAATACAGACAGTTTACCAATGTTTTTGCTAAGCGCACTAAACGAAGAAATTGAAGATAAAGGATTTTTTACGGATAATGTATTGATTGTTAATAGTATAAATACTAGAGATGATTTTGCAAAAATTTCGCCGATTCTTCCTGCCCAGGTAAAAAATTTGATGGAACAAACAGGAACAGATGCAATTTTATCGCTAAATAAACTTGAATTAAACGACCTATTAAGCGAAGGATACAATGTTTATACCAATGAATATGTTTTGGGATTGGATGCAATTTATAATTCGTATTGGACTTTACAATTTACTGATAATCAGCAAAATACACAAACTTTTATATTTCAGGATACCGTCTATTGGGAGTCGTCTTCGTACGATCGCCGACAACTGATAAACAATTTCCCCGATAGATATGACGCTTTAGTAGATGGTGCACTGTATGTTGGACAAAAAATGATTAATCGGCTTGTTCCTTACTGGGAAGAAAACGACCGTTATATTTTTGAAATCAACAATCCGATTGTGCAACAAGGCATGGATTCTGTAACCATACGCGACTGGACCGGAGCAATTTCTCTGTGGCAAAAAGCAGTTGAACAAACAGAAAAACCGAAAGAAAAGGCATTGATACAACACAATATTGCCGTTGCGCAAGAAATCTCTGGCGATTTGAGCGGAGCATTAAACATAATCAGCCAGGCGATTGTAAATTTTGGTTTGGGAGGCAATAAAAAAGACCTTAACACAATGCTTGATTTGAGAGATCAACTTTTGGAACGGATAAAACAACAAATCTTACTAAAAGAACAAATTGGAGAATAATTTTTTTTTGAATTATGTTATGGTTGAGAATTTTTTCAAAAAAAGATACCAAAAAAGAGTTACACCGTAAAATGTAACCCTTCTTTTGTTAATATTTGCTTGATATTAATCAAGTTTATTCACATGCAAGGTCAATTTTGATTTCAAATTACTTGCCTTATTTTTATGAATCACATGCTGTTTTGCAAGTTTGTCAAGCATTGACGAAACTTTTGGCAACATTTCTGTTGCTAAAGTTTTCTCGGTTGTTGCACGAAGTTTGCGAACTGCGTTTCGAGCTGTTTTGGCGTAATAACGATTGCGCAGTTGGCGTGTCTGAGTTTGACGAATTCTTTTTAATGCCGATTTATGATTTGCCATAATTTAATTTAAAATTTTGATTTGCAATGATTTAATCAAACGGTTTTTCCTTTATTATTGTAGCCCATAGGGGAGTTGAACCCCTCTTTCAAGAATGAAAATCTTGCGTCCTAGCCGATAGACGAATGGGCCTAAAATCAATTTTTTTTAAAACGGCTGCGAAATTACTGCTTTTTTTTCATTCTGCAAAATATTTTTTAAAATATTCCATATTAAAATCTGTTTTGTGATAATTTATCGTCAAATTAAGGGTTTGATGAAGAATAGTGGGTGAAAATGAAATTCGTTGTGATATATAGTAGAATATTCGAAATTCTTACCGACATTAAAAACATTTTTTAGAGACCCTTTTGTAAGAGGATAATACATCTTGTTTTATCCGAAAGCAGCAAAAGTACAATAAAAAAAATATTATTCCCAAAAAAAACGTACTTTTGTTTTTTCATTCCAATAAAAAATAATGATTGATGACGAGATAAAAATACGTGTAATAGGGCTTGTTAATAATCAAACTACGCCAGGGACTTATGGACTCGTAATGGGAGAAGAGGATGGCAATCGCCGTTTTTCAATTCTAATTGGTGAGTCAGAAGCATTGTCTATTGCTTGGAAAATAAACAATAAAGTGCCACCACGACCTCTTACACACGACCTTATCAACAATTTGCTTATAACATTTGGTGCATCTCTCCAAAAAGTTGTGATTTTTGATATGGTAAATGAGGTTTTTTTTTCGGAGATGCACATTCAAAAAAGCGATGGTAATATTATTATTGTTGATGCTCGAACTTCGGATGCAGTTGCCCTGGCGGTACGAACCGAAAGTCCGATTTATATTATGCAGGAAATATTAAATATCGTAGGAATTGTTGTTACAAAAGATTCGGAATCTCAACAGACACCGCGAAGAAATTTCCCGGATAATTTGAGTGAAATTCAGGAAGACGATTTAAAATTGCTTACCTCAATGGAACTGCAATTGCTGCTTGAACGTGCCTTGAAAGACGAACTTTACGAACTTGCTATTTTAATTAGAAATGAAATTAATAGTAGAAATTAAATTTAATATTTAATAAATTTTATACCATGAAAATAAAACTGACAATAATGAATTTTCTCCAATTTTTTGTTTGGGGAGCGTGGATGATGACCCTTGCACATTACGGCTTTGTGGACAAGGGCTGGGGTGGTACGATGTTTGGGTTGGTGTTTTCCACAATGGGATTTGCATCGCTTATTATGCCTACATTGTTTGGAATTATTGCCGACAAATGGAAGGCAAATTATGTTTATGCCATTTTGCACCTTTTATTTGGTGCAACAATGTGTTTTTTGCCGTTGATTGACGCACCTTCAACATTTTTCTGGGTGCTTTTGGTGGCAATGTGTTTTTATATGCCAACTCTTGGCTTGAATAACGCTATCGGTTTTAATATTTTGAAAGACAAAGGGAAAGACCCGATAAAAGATTTTCCGCCGATTAGGGTTTGGGGAACTATCGGCTTTATCGCTGCAATGTGGCTGACAAACTACTTTACAAAAGATTGGGGATTGGGATACAGCATAAGGGTTTCATTTATTATTTCTGCTGTCGGAGCGTTTTGTTTGTCGCTTTATTCATTTATTTTGTTGCCTACAATAAAAAAAGAGGAAAAAACTCCTCAAAAACAGTCGTTTATCGAAAAACTTGGATTGCAGGCATTCGTTTTGTTCAAACAGAAGAAAATGGCGATTTTCTTTATTTTCAGTTTATTGCTTGGTGGGGCATTGCAATTGACAAACGCCTATGGAGACAGTTTTTTGCAAGACGCTAACGTTTTCTCCAAAGAAAGTATTATCAATCAATTATCTACCATAATTCTTTCCATTTCGCAGATTTCGGAAACACTGTTTATTTTGGCGATACCGTTTTTTATGAAAAAATTTGGTATAAAAAAGGTGATGCTTTTCAGTATGATTGCGTGGGTGCTGCGTTTTGGACTGCTCGGCTTTGCAGAAAATTCAGGGTTTGGTTTCAGTTTAATTGTCATTTCGTGCATCGTTTATGGAATGGCGTTTGATTTTTTCAATATTTCCGGAGCATTGTTTGTAGAAAAAAATACTGATTCCAAAATTCAATCGTCTGCACAAGGAGTTTTTATGCTAATGACAAATGGTATTGGCGCAGTTTTGGGCAATCTTATTGCAGGTAAAGTTATTGAAATATGGTTTACAATAAAAGAAGCAGGCGTTATTGTTAATGGAAGAACAACGGATATAATTCATTGGAACTTGCCGAAAATACCAAATGTTTGGTTTGTTTTTGCCGCCTATGCGCTCGTTGTTGCAATTTTGTTTGCCTTTATTTTCAAATATAAACACAACCCCAATGAAATTGGGGAGATAAAGCATTGATATTCAGCATAATATTAATTTTGTAAATATTTTTTCCCAATTAACAAAAAACATTTCCGATGCAAAATTTACAAATCATTAAAAATCAGTTAGATAAGTACGTTGAAAAATTCAACACGCTTGAATTTATTGACAGCGACCCGATTCAGATTCCACATAGATTTTCTATGAAAGAAGACATTGAGATTTCAGGGTTTTTGGCGGCAACCATCGCTTGGGGGCAACGTAAGTCAATAATTAAAAATGCTCTGCGGCTGATGGACTTGATGGACAATTCGCCTTACGATTTTTTATTAAATTCTAATGAAAATATTGATTGGCAACGATTTACAAATTTTGTTCACCGTACTTTCAATGGCGAAGACTGTTTGTTTTTTATTAAATCTTTGAAAAATATTTATCTCAAACACAACGGATTAGAAGAGGTTTTTGCGCTCGGCTTTGAAAAAACAAAAACCATTTATGATTCTTTAAAATTTTTTCGTTCCGTTTTCTTGGAAGTTCCGCACAATCAGCGTGTTGAAAAGCATTTATCGGATGTTTCCGGTGGCTCGGCAGCAAAGCGTCTGAATATGTTTTTGCGATGGATGGTACGCTCCGACTGTGCAGGAGTTGATTTTGGTATTTGGAAAAAAATTCCGAAATCGGCGTTAATGTTGCCGCTTGATGTTCATTCCGGCAATGTTGGGCGGGCTTTTGGGCTGCTCACACGCAAACAAAACGACTGGAAAGCAGTGGAAGAAATTACCAAAGTTTTGCGTTCTTTTGATTCCGCTGACCCAATTAAATACGATTTTGCACTGTTTGGAGCGGGTGTGTTCGGCGAAATTAACGAAAAATATTAATATACACTGCGATAAATTGCACGATTTTTGATATAATTTGCATTTTGCAAAAAAATTTATGTTCTGATGAAACTTATTGATTTTAAAAATATTAATGAAATAATTCCACCTTCTGCCGCAACAATCGGATTTTTTGACGGCTTGCACAAAGGGCATAAATTTTTGTTGAATCAGTTAGTTAAATATGCGTCTTCCAAAGAATTAAAATCGATGGTGATTACCTTTGGCGAACATCCAAACAAGTTTTTGCAATCGCAACCTACAAAAAAACTGCTCACAACTTTTGATGAAAAAATTGAGATATTATCCGAACTGAACATTGATTATTGTGTGGTTTTGGATTTTACTCAAGAGATTAGCAAACTTTCTGCTGCCGATTTTATGCGCCTGATTCACACAAAGTTATCTGTCGATTTATTGTTTGTTGGATACGACCATCGCTTTGGACACAATCGCCTCGAAACATTTGATGATTACAAAAAATACGGGAATGACATTGGGATGCAAGTTATTCAAATTCAGCCGTTTATAATGGGTAAAGGACTTGATGTCAGTTCGTCAAAAATTCGTCATCTGATTGAACACGGTAATATTGAAACGGCAAATAATCTGCTGGGTTACAATTATTTTTTTTCGGCACGGGTTGTTCACGGGCTTCAAATCGGAAGTACTATCGGTTTTCCAACGGCTAATCTGAAACTTCCTTCTCAAGACAAAGTGATGCCCATTCAAGGTGCTTATTATGTGAATATTACATTTGAAAACAACGTCTATGATGCAATGATGAATATTGGCTACAATCCTACACGAGGGTCTTCTACTGAAAAAGATCCGGTGAAAACAATTGAGGTTAATATTTTTGAATTTTCAGAAAATATTTATGATAATATATTGAAAATTAGTTTTTTTAATAAGATTCGTGACGAAATTAAATTCACATCAATGGAATGTTTAAAACAGCAATTAATACAAGATAAACAACAATGTTACGCATTTAGAAACCAAAAAAGAATATAATCTTTTACAAACAAAGTTTTATATATGTTAAAATTTTTAAAGTCACTATATTTTAATAATCGTTTTTTTCTAATTTTATTGTGTTTTACAGCGGCTTTTGTTGTTGCGTATATTTTTCCTTTGCTTTTTATTGTTATAAAATTCGCTTTCATGGGCTTTGTATTGCTGTTTTTGGCAGACATTTTTTTACTTTATATTATAAAAAATGGCATTAGCGCAGACCGACTTCTACCTGAAAAATTCAGTAATGGCGATGACAATCCTGTTCATATTTCTTTCTCAAATAATTATTCTTTTCCTTTGAAAATCAGAGTGATAGATGAAATTCCTCATCAATTTCAAATTCGTGATTTTCATTTTGAAATAACCTTAAAATCTGCTCAAACAAAGGACTATGTTTATAATATTCGTCCAACTCAACGTGGTGTGTATCAGTTTGGTAAGTTAAATATTTATGCTCAAACAATATTATCTCTTATTTCTCGCAGATATATTTTTTGTGAGAATAAAGATATTGCAGTTTATCCGTCTTTTTTACAACTTCACAAATACGATTTGCGTGCAATTCACAATAAACTAACCGATTACGGACTCAAACGTATTCGCCGACTTGGGCATACAATGGAATTTGAACAGATAAAAGATTATGTTTCCGGAGATGATATTCGCAATTTGAACTGGGAAGCCACCGCCAAACGTAACAAATTGATGGTAAATCAGTTTCAAGATGAACGCTCGCAGCCAATTTATAGTGTCATCGACAAGGGACGCATAATGATGATGCCCTTTGGCGGGCTTTCTTTACTTGATTATGCAATAAATTCTGCGCTCGTGATTTCCAATGTTGCGCTGCAAAAAAACGACAAAGCAGGGATTTTTACTTATTCTCGAAAAGTTGAAAATCGCATTCCTGCCGAACGGCGTAAAGCACAAATACACAATATTTTGGAAACATTATACAATATAAGAACCGATTTTGCAGAAAGCGATTTTGGGAGGTTATATACCGATGTGCGCCGCAACATTTCGCAGAGAAGTTTGTTGTTGCTTTACACAAATTTTGAAAACAGAGACTCGCTGCAACGTCAACTACCTTACCTTATGGCAATTGCGAAAATGCACCTGCTTGTTGTTATTATTTTTAAAAATGTGGAACTAAAAAAATTGACAGAAACAACTGCCACAACAACACGTGAAATTTATCAGAAAGTTATTGCCGAAAAATTTGATTTTGATAAATATTTGATTATAAATGAATTGAAACGTTATGGGATTCAAACAATTCTGACCGAACCCGAAAATCTGACAATAAATACCATTAACAAGTATTTGGAATTAAAAGCACGAGGAGCGATATAGGGAAACAGAATATTTTGAAAATGTTTTTGCTGTCAGAAAAAATTATAAAATTCTTACCTCTACAGCACCTTATTCCTTATTAAGGTATACAAAACATATAACTTATAACAGTTTTGCTGTTATAAAACACAAAACGCCATATAGAAATAATTACTTAAATCCGTGGGCTGAATGTGCTTAAAATAATAATTGATAATTTTTAGCTATAAATTATTTGGGGAACCCATAGAGTTCAATGATTGTTAATAACCTGAGTTTTGGATAAGCAATTTTATAACATCTTGATATTCAATTTTATATTTGCCGTAGGCGATAAATATCAATAGAAAATATAATATTTCAGACCATATTTAGCCTGTATGGCTTTCATTGTGAATGTCCTAACGGACAAGATTTGTCGTCTGGAATTGTATTCTATTGATATGCAAGCCATAACGGGCTATCGCTTATCCAAAACTCAGGTTAATAAGTTAATACAGTATGCTTTTTAATACACTAAAAAATTTTTTATGCGTTTCCTTTTATTTAACCTTTTGCCCAACGGCTTTGCAGGTCATTTTGTCAATTTCCACAAGCCAAATTTTAACATTTCTTACAGCGGGAATAGAAAATTCAAATTGATTGTTGGAATAATGAGCACATAAAGCATTTAGATACTTAATTTTATCATTTTCATTTTCTACAAAACTCACAATGCCGTTGCATACCACACTCACCGCTTCGGTTCTGTAACTGCATGCAACAAGAGGATGTTGCCAGCGCAAATCAACACCATAATTCATGGCAATACAGACACGATTATTTAGGGCAAGATACTGCAAGTGAGTGCCTTCAGGTGCAGAGTGTAATACAATTCTTCCATCAATATAACCAAAATTCATCGGCAAAACATAAGGCATTCCATCAGTAGAGACCATAGAAACAAAGCAAATTTCACACTTGGAGATTATTTGTTCAATTTCAGATTTGTCGGTAATAAAATAAGTGCGCATCCTGGAATATTGTTGATATTATAGTTTTGATTATCAAAAAATTTCATGAAATTCACTTTTTCGCAAATGATTTGATTTTATTGTCAATTTTTGCATAAATTTCTTCGATAGTTCCTATACCTTCAATGCTGTGATATAATTGTTTTGTTTTGTAAAAGTTGCTGATTGGCTGCGTTTTAGCATAATAAACCTTCAGGCGTTCTTTAATTGTTTCAAGGTTATCATCTTTTCTGCCCTGAATTTGTCCGCGTTTAAGAAGGCGGTCAATTAATTCCGTTTCATCTACGTGAATATCAAGGAAAAGCGAAATTTTTTTGCCGGTTCGCTCAAAAATATCATCTAATGCCTGCGCTTGTTCCACTGTTCTGGGAAAACCATCCAAAATCAGTCCGTTGTACGAATCATCTATTTTCAAAATTGCATTTGAAATCACGTCAATCATCAGTTGGTCAGGTACATAAGCACCTGTACTTACAAGTTTTTCCACTTGATTTCCAAGTTCTGTTCCCGCAGCAATTTCTGCACGTAGCATATCGCCGGTAGAAAGATGTCTGAGGTGAAAATTTTTGACGATTAAGTCACTTTGAGTACCTTTGCCCGAACCAGGGGCACCGCTAATTATTATATTGATCATAAAAATAAAAATTTTATCGACCGCAAATATAGATAAAATTTTTGAATTACACACAGACGAATAAAAATTTTATTCCAACTATTGCAATGTGAAATAATCCCAAAATGTCCATCTAGGATAATTGTTAACAAATATTTAATTTTCTAATGGACACCATTAGAAAATATTATCTGTAATGAATTGATAATTAGCGCATAATTTTACATTAATTGTTCAAAAACACGAGAAATAAATGTTAATAATGTTTAATTTAACATTTGAGGTCCTAATGGACATTTTGGGATTATTTCACATTGCAAGTAGAGTCAACTTCTTTTTTTGATATTGTTTTATAAAATTGTCTCTTTCAGTAGTATTTGTAATTGATACAAAAGTGCTATCTATTGTAAATAGGCATTGTGCATACACTCACATTTTTATTGTGCTGCAAGATAATCCATTCCATTGAAAATGAAAACATTGGCGTATTTCTCAACATTTTCCTGAGAGTATTTTTGAAAAAGAATAGAATTTGACTCTTTCGTTTTTACATTGATATGCAATTTTTTTAAAAAAAAGTATCTAGTGTGTGTTATTTCACACGATTAACTATTGAACCACATATTTTTCAAATTTTCTTGGTTGCAAATATCTTTTGCACCTTGTTGATAGAGTGCCTCAAGTCGGTCGGCATAGCGTTTTTCAACTTTTGCACGAACAATTTTCATGGTACTGTTCACAAGCCCGTTCTGCTCGGTAAATGGTTCTGCGATAATTGCCACTGCTGCCGGCAACCAGCGTTCGGGGAATTCACCTGCATGCAAACCGCCTTTTTTATATGCATCAATTTCACTCTGAATAAGTTTCAGCGCTGCAATTTTACCTTCTTGTGTATCAAACGAAAGTCCTTGTTTTTTGAGATAACTTTTCAGTTGCTCTTTTTCGGGTACAATCAAAGCGGAAGTATATGGGCTTTGATTATTGTACAAAACCACTTGGTCGATATACGGCGAGCCATCGCACAATGATTCCTCAATACCTTCAGGGCTGTATTTTTCACCGTCAGATGCTATCAGCAAACTCTTAAATCTACCCACAACATACAGGAAACCATCTTTGTCCATATAACCCATATCGCCGGTATAAAGCCAGCCGTCTTTTATGGTTTCGGCTGTGGCTTTCTCGTTTTTCCAATAACCGAGCATCACATTTTCTCCACGAACAACAATTTCTCCGTTTTGTCCCAGCGGCAATTCTTTGCCATCAGAATCGCAAATTTTTAGTTCAAGATTTTCAACCAAAAAGCCCGATGAACCGAGTTTATGCTTGTCGAGCGAGTTTGCAGAAATAATTGGCGTTGCCTCCGAAAGTCCATAGCCCTGCAACATAGGAATGCCTATTGCATAAAAAAATCTTTGCAGTTCAATATCAAGTAGCGCTCCACCGCCGATAAAAAAATTTAAACGCCCTCCAAATGCCTCGCGTACTTTGGAGAAAAGAATTTTATCATATATTTTTAATAAAATTTTTGTGAAAGGATTTTTACTTTTATTATACCCTTCGCGGTTGAATTTATAAGCAGTTTTAAGCGCATTGTTAAAGAGTTTTACTGTAAATTCGCCTTTCTCTTTTATATTTGATTCAATATTTTTACGGAAATTTTTTGCCAGTGCAGGAACACTCATAATTACCGTCGGGCGAAATTCTTTAATATTTTTAGGAATATTTTTCAATGCTTCGGCAGGAGTTTTTCCGCGCTGAACCGTTGCTACATTCGCACCAAAAGCCATAAAAGAATAAAATCCTGCAACGTGTCCAAAACAATGGTCGAGCGGAATAATAATCAGATTGCTGTCGTCATTTGTGATTTTCATCAGCGACATTGCCTGTTCTACGTTTGCGGTGTAATTTCGATGCGAGAGCATAATCCCTTTCGGGTCAGCGGTTGTTCCGGAAGTGTAACTGATGTTTGCAATATCGTTTGGAGCAACGGCAGTTGCAATTTTTTCAATCTCTTGACGATTTTTATCTAACAAATTTTTACCGTCTGCCACCACTTTATCAAAAGAAATTTCTTTACTTTGCAGTTCTGCTTCCGGTTTGTCGAACACTATGACCGCCTGTATTTGCGGCAGGTCATTTATTATTGCACGAATTTTGCGCAGTTGAGTTCCGGAAACAATTACAAATTTGCTGTCGGAATGTTTAAGGCGAAATAATAAGTCGCTTACCTCTTCCAACTTAATAGAAAGCGGTACATTGACCGCTCCCAAATGCACAATAGATAATTCTCCGATAATCCAGTTGTTGCATCCTTCTGCCAAAATAGCAAGTTTGTCATCTTTTTTCACACCCAGATTAAGCAGCCCCGATGCCAACTGATATACCTGTTCTTTTGTTTGTTTGAAAGTTATCGGCTCAAATTTTTCACCTGTTTTTTCCCAAAGGAAAGTTTTTTCACTAAATTTTTCAACACTATTGTTAAATAAATCAATAATTGTGGTTTTCATAATATTAAATAAAATTAAAAACTAAAAAACATTTTTTCTACAATCATATTTAGGGGACTTCTAAAAATTAGTTTTTTACATTTTGATTTTTCAAAGAGCTGAAGTCCGCTAAAACTCTACGAAAAATCATTCCAAAGTAAACCAATATTTTTAAGATAAACAACACTCTCATTGAAAATTTATCTATCTATCTATCTATCTATCTATCATTATTTTATTCATTATCAATACTATATATCTAACATTTCATCGGCAAAAGATTAAGTCGTACAATCTGCTCATAACGACACATATTATAGACAAGATTTATCAGTCCAATGATACCTTTTGCACGCTTAAATCCTATTGACTGTATGTAAAAGTCATTCATACTATTGGTTACAAATCCAAAGGCGTGTTCAACCCTGCAACGGGTTTTGGATTTTATGTGATTATGCTCTTTTTGCTCTTCTTTAAGCGGTTTCACTTTAAATGCCCGTTCAATTATTTGTGGTATTATTCCTTTGTCATTTAGTACTTTTTCTATTGGCTCTCCAATGTACGTGTCTGCGTGAAATTCCCGTCCTATATCTTCATCCTTCAGCAACTTTTCCGTTGGCTGGCTATCGTGTACTTCCGCACTCGTAACTTCGTATGTGTCTATTAGTTTACTCTTTGTGTCTATCTTTGCGTGGTCTTTGTAGCCGTAATATTTCTCCCCATTCTTTTCTGTCCAGCGTGCATCAATATCCTTCTGACGTTTCTTGTAAGGTTGCTCATTCCATAAAGTATCGCCTTCTTTACTCTTCCTCTCATGTTTAAGCATATTATTCTTAAGTTCTATCCTAAATATTTCAAAATCAATTACTTTATGCAATTTTTCCAATGGATTCCCAAGCTTGGATAGTTTTGTACTGGTTTCTTCTTTATCGAATATCCGATATGACCACTTTGTTTATATTTGAGTAATGACATAAGTACTTTTTTGCAAAAATACAACTTATTTTTCTGATTAACAAATTGTTAATTTTTAGAAGTGCCCGCAAGTATTTTATATGCGTCATACTTTCTGACCATTAGACCGAATTTGACAATAAAAACAATAAAAATGCGTACTTTTGCCAAATGAATTTATTTGAGGGAAAAATTTTGTTCCAATCGTTTGGTTCGGGCAGTAGCGGCAATTGTTATTTTGTTGGAAATCAGGAATATGGAATATTAATTGATGCAGGATTAAGTGCACGTGCCATACGCAAACATTTAAAAAATATTTCACTTGATATTAAAAATATTAGTGCAATTTTTATCACACACGACCATGTTGACCATATTAAGGGCGTTTCTGCACTTGGAGAACATTTTTTGATTCCCGTTTTTGCAACTCCCGAAACGCATTTGGGTATTGAACTCAATTATTGCATTGCTCAAAAACTCGACCGCACCAAATGTTTTATTGACAAAGGCAAAAGTGTTGAAATAGAAGATTTTAAGATTACGGCTTTCCCCGTTAAGCACGATGCTACCGATAGTGTAGGTTTTTTTGTTGAATTTTGCGGAAAAACTTTTACTTTTGCAACAGACTTGGGCGAAATTGGAGATGATGCTGCAAAATATTTACAATCAGCAAATTATGTTATTTTAGAAGCAAATTATGATGAAAATATGCTGCGAAACGGAAATTACCCAATTTCTTTGAAAAATCGTATAAGCGCTGCAACAGGACATTTGAGCAACGAGCAGGCAGCAATTTTTTTGTCGGATAAATTTTCAGAAAAATGGGAAAAAATTTTTCTTTGCCATTTGAGTAAAGAAAATAATACAAGAGAACTTGCAGTAGAAACTGTTGAAAATTTTTTATTAAAAAATAATAAATTGAAAGACAAAGAGATAGAAATTGTTGCATTAACTCGCACTTTGCCCTCGAAATTATATTTTTTATAATTTTAATTAATATTTTATGGAAACAAAACTTGTAATCATTCCGACTTATAACGAAAAGGAAAATATCGAAAATATTATACGTGCAGTCTTTGAATTACACGCTGATTTTCACGTACTTATAATTGACGATGGCTCGCCCGACGGTACAGCAAACATCGTAAAAGATTTACAGACCGATTTTTCGGAATCACTGTTTTTGATTCAAAGGAACGGAAAACTTGGCTTGGGAACTGCCTACATTGCAGGTTTTAAATGGGGATTAGAACACGGCTATGAATATATTTTTGAGATGGATGCAGATTTTTCGCACAATCCTGCCGACTTGCCGCGACTTTACAATGCCTGTGCCATTGAAGGCGCTGACGTGGCGATTGGCTCGCGTTATGTGAGCGGTGTAAATGTTGTGAACTGGCCAATGGGGCGTGTACTAATGTCGTATTGTGCTTCAAAATATGTGCGTTTCATTTTGGGAATGAAAATTGCCGATACCACTGCCGGTTTCAAATGTTATCGCCGTAAAGTGCTTGAAACTATTAAGTTAGATAAAATTATCTTCAAGGGATACGCTTTTCAGATAGAAATGAAATTTACTGCATATAAATGCGGTTTTATTCTCAAAGAAGTTCCTATAATATTTATTAACAGAGAATTAGGCGTTTCAAAAATGAGTGGTGGAATTTTTGGCGAAGCATTTTTAGGAATTATCAAACTCAAAATCGAGAGTTGGTTCAAAAAATTTCCTCAAAAGCAATAATATTTTATATAATTTGTTAAAAAATATAATGAATTAAAACCTTATTTTCACCTCATTTAAAACCTAAGTAACAAAACAACCTAAGTAACTGAAAAATAAACATATATAAACCTGATTACCTGATTTGAATGAAAATAGAATAATTTGTACACACATTTTGTTTTTAAGTAATCGAAAATAATTATAATTTCTGGATTGCTTCGGCTATCGCCTCGCAATGACGTAAAAGGAGATTGCTTGTCTGATTTCTACAGCAATGACGATAAACAAGGTGAATTTACGTCATTACGAGGCGATAGCCGAAGCAATCCAGAATAACAAACTTTAAACATTAATCATTACTACGGTTTTTTTTAACGTGGTACGTTCGGATAAGAATACAATTTTCTTTGCAAATTAATTAAAAAAACATTACTTTTGCATAGAATTAATTTATAAAAAATGTATAAGGTTTATTTAGATAATTGCTGCTTTAATCGTCCTTATGATGACCAAACACAAGTCCGCATTGAGTTTGAAACACAATCAAAACTTTACATTCAGAGTTTGGTTATTCAAAATCGCATAGAACTTGTGTGGTCATATATTTTGAAATACGAAAACAGTAAAAACATCTACGAATCGAAACGTCAAGCAATAGCGGAATGGGAAAAATTAAGCACGCATTTTGTCGGAAAATCAAACGAAATTGTAGAAACGGCAAAAGAAATTATGAATACAGGTATTAAAACATTTGATGCTCTTCACATTGCTTGCGCCATTCACGGAAATTGCGACTATTTTATTACCGTTGATAAACAATTACTGAAATATAAAGACGAGCGAATAACAATTTGTAATCCCATAGAATTTTTTAACAACACAACAATATGAAAAATCACAATGCACTTTTTGACAAAGGCATACGCTGCCTTACCAAAGAATTAGGACTTTTAGGAGCCGAACAATTCGTGTTTTTGCTTTTGAGCCAAGCGTTTGATTATACCGAATGGCGCAAAGACAATTTATTTGTAGATATGAGCATTGATGAAATAAGCGATGCCGCCGATAAATATTGCAGTGAAAATATTGCAGAAAATCACACTGAAAATTTTAAGCAAATTAATGCTTGATTTATTACACTTCACATTTTCAAAAATTTGTCATTGCGGATTTATTCCACAATCGGTTGAAACAACAATCTGGATTGCTTCGCTATCGCTCGCAATGACGTACAAGGGAGATTGCTTCGCCGCCTACGGCGGCTCGCAATGACGATAAACAAGGTGAACATACGTCATTACAACGCCGCTATTGCGGCGTGTCAACGGCGCACGCTTATATTAAAAAAAACCGTTCGTGTATAAAAACGGGGTGTTCGTGTATAAATTCGGGCTGTAAGCCCAATATAACCCAGCCCAATGACAATGCCCTGTGAAATTAAGAGCAGATTGCGGATTTAATCCGCAATGACGAAGAATTATAACAAAATAATAAAATTCACGGACAAAAAAATACCGAAAAAATCCGTTCGTGTATAAAATCGGGGTGTTCGTGTATAAAATCGGGGTGTTCGTAAAAAAGTTGAATAATCTGTATCTTGTGTTTATATCTTTGCACTTTATTTTTTAATTATATTATAAACAATTTAAATTTTATCAAAATGAAGAAATTTACATTATTTCTAACGGCTTTATGCTTTTCTGCCTTTATAAACAAAGCAAATGCACAAACGTGGAACATCGGCAGCCCAAATGCTACCGACGTAACCGCAACGCTTTCGGGTAGTAGCCCGAACTATACGCTCACCATTAGCGGTACAGGCGCTATGCAGGATTTTGAAACTCCACCTTGGTGGAGCATTAGAACCAAGATTACAACCCTTGTGATAAACACAGGGATTACAACTATTGGCAATTGGGCTTTTGATGATTGCAGCGGCTTAACAGGCACATTAACTATTCCTAATTCGGTTACTTCAATTGGAAATTGTGCTTTTGATGGTTGTTACGGCTTAACAGGCACATTAACTATTCCTAATTCGGTTACTGCGATAGGAAATTATGCTTTTTCTGGTTGCAGCGGCTTAACAGGTACATTAACTATTCCTAATTCGGTTATTACAATAGGAAATTCTGCTTTTTCTGGTTGCAGCGGCTTAACAGGTACATTAACTATTCCTAATTCGGTTACTACGATAGGAAAGTGGGTTTTTTATCATTGCAGCGGCTTAACAGGAACATTAACTATTCCTAATTCGGTTACTACAATAGGAGATGTTGCTTTTGCTGATTGCAGCGGCTTAACAGCAGTAACTATCGGAAATTCGGTTACTACAATAGGAGATCAGGCTTTTCAGAGTTGCAGCGGCTTAACAGTAGTAACTATCGGAAATTCGGTTACTACGATAGGCACTCTTGCTTTTATTTATTGCAGCAGCTTAACATCGGTAATAAATTTGAACAAATATCCTCAAAATATTACATCAGTTGTTTTTTATATTTTTGAAGAAGATACTGATATTGGTTCTGCAACGCTTACTGTTCCTGCCTGCGCTTTAAATGATTATCGCAATGCTGCTGTGTGGAATACTTTTGGCACAATAATAGGCGATGCAACTTTGCCTTGCGAAGGCACAAGTAATATTGCAACGGTTGAGGCAAACAATATCACACTTTATCCAAATCCTGTAAAAGACGAGTTACAGGTTACGAGTTACGAGTTACGAGTTACAGGATGGTGCGTTGTACAGCATTTTCAGCATAACAGGTCAGGCGCTTATGCAAGGCAAATTACAAGGCGAAACCACCACAATCAACGTTTCATCATTGCCCAACGGCGTTTATTTTATCAAAGCAGGCAATATGGAAGGGAAGTTTGTAAAGGAATAATTAATTATCGTCATTACGAGGCTCCGTAGGGGCAGGTTTTACACCTGCCCCTACAAAACCTGCCCCCTTTGCTGCCCCTCGTTTGCAACGATGGGGCTAATGGTATAGCGTTTTTAACGTATAATATTTTATGTTAAAAACATAAAAACAAATTCCACTCGTTTGTAAACGAATGGAAACAATGGATTGCTTCGCCGCTATTGCGGCGTGATGTTTATAGCCGTGTGCGACAGCGCACGGCTATATTTTGCTGCCCCTCGTTTGCAACGATGGGGCTAATTGTAGAACGTTTTTAACGTATAATATTTTATGTTAAAAACATAAAAACATATTCCACTCGTTTACAAACGAATGGAAACAAAAAAAATGTATTTGCGGGCTGTAAGCCCAAGATAACCCAGCCCAATGGCAACGCCTTGGGAAATAAAATTATGAATTTTGAATTATAAAAAACCTCATTTTTATTAACAAAACAACCTAAGTAACTGAAAAACAACCTAAGTAAAATTTATGTACTAAAAATTAATAATTTTGTGGTTTTAATATGAGTTTAATCTATATTTAATTAACAATATAATGAGTCCACTGCTGATATTGTCCATAATTTTGATTTATTTCTGCCTGCTAATGTTTGTATCGTGGGCTGTCGGGCGAGGCAGCACGAACAACGAGGCATTTTTTCGCGCAAACAAAAACTCACTATGGTGGGTTGTGGGCATTGGAATGGTCGGTTCGTCAATGTCGGGCGTGAGTTTTGTTTCCGTTCCGGGAATGGTGCGCCAATTGGATTTTACATATTTGCAGTTCGTCTTGGGGTTTTTCTTCGGTTATCTAATTGTGGCACAAATACTTTTACCAGTTTTTTATAAAAAAAATCTTACTTCAATTTACACATATTTAGGCGAAAGGTTTGGAAACTGTGCATACAAAACAGGCGCTGTTTTTTTTATTACAGGAAAAATAATATCTTCTGCTGCAAAACTTTACATTGTCGCATTGATATTTCACAATTTTGTGTTTTCTCAATGGGGCTTCGCTTTCCCGCTGACAGTCACCATAACGGTACTTATGATTTATCTTTACACTTTTCGCAGCGGAATGAAATCAATAGTTTGGACAGACCTTGTGCAAACCGTAATAATGATTGTTACGCTGATTGTCATTACTATTATTGTATTACAAAAAATTAATTTGCCTTTTGCCGAAATTATCAGTAAAATGATAACAAGTGAAAAAACGCGAATATTTGTTTTTGATGATTGGGTAAGCCGCCAAAATTTTGTAAAACAATTTTTTAGCGGAATTTTTATAGTTGTTGTGATGACAGGGCTTGACCAAGACCAGATGCAAAAAAACCTAACCTGTAATAATTTACGCGATGCGCAAAAAAATATGCGATGGTATGGAGCGGCATTTTTACCTGTGAATTTGATGTTTTTAGTGTTGGGTTTTTTGCTTTTGTTTTTCGCTCAAGAAAATGAAATTTCATTGCAAAATATTATTTCTGATGATATTTTACCATTGATTGTAAAAAGTACTTTGGGAAATATTGCCCTTGTGATGTTTGTTGTCGGAATTTTTGCATCAGCACTCAACAGCGCCGACTCTGCTTTGACTTCACTTACAACGTCCTTTTCTATTGATATTATGAATGTTACACAAAAAGACAAAGTCCGTTCCGAAAAAATTCGCCACATTGCACATATCGTTTTTTCAATTATTCTTATCGCAGTAGTTTTACTTTTTGGTTTTCTTAATAATAAAAGCGTAATAGATGCGTTATACACAATTGTTTCTTATACATACGGACCACTTTTGGGAATGTATGCTTTCGGACTTTTTACAAAACGAAAAACAGCGGACAAAGCAATTCCACTGATAGCAATTGCTTCTCCTGTAATTTGTTTTCTTATTAATTTATTGACTGTCAATATTTTTAATTATAAATTCGGTTACGAACTATTACTTTTGAATGGCTTGCTGACCTTTTTAGGAATGTATTCTTTAAAAAAGAAATGAAAAAGTATTTATTTTTATTGCTTTGTATTATACAAAATTATTTTGCTTTCGGTCAGAACATAAAAGTGTTGGATTCTGACAACAAACAGCCGATAGCATTTGCTTCTGTATATTTTCCCGATTCAAAAACAGGCACGATAACTGACGAAAACGGAATTTTCAGTACCGAAAATATGTCGAAGACCGTTCTGACTCAAATTTCATCGGTGGGATATAAAACTCTGTTGCAATATTTTGATTTTAAGAAAGATACGATAATTTTTCTCTCTCAGGCATTGGATGATTTGCAGGAAATTATTGTTTCTGCAATGAATTCAAAATTGCGCGGAGAAAATGTTTTGAGCGTTACACAACTTTCGCTTTCGAATAATTTTGACAATCAGCCACTTAACCTTGCTGAAAAATTAACTAATATTTCGGGAGTAGATAACTATTCTACCGGAGCAGGTATCGGAAAACCTGTCATACGAGGACTCAGCGGGAATCGAGTTGCCGTATATTCACAAGGCATCCGTATTGAAAATCAGCAATGGGGCGAAGAGCATGGTTTGGGGCTTGATGAAAATGGCTATGAAAACGTTGAAATAATAAAAGGACCTGCTTCACTGCTCTACGGAAGCGATGCGCTGGGCGGCGTACTGTATTTTTCAAACGAGCGTTACGCTCAAGCAAATAATATTGAAGTAGCAGTAAATTCTGAATTTGACACAAATACAAGTGGCTGGCGAAATACCGGCTCATTTAAAATCTCAAAAAAACAGTTCCATATTAACTCATTCGGCGGATATACCAGTCACCGCGACTATAGTGACGGAAATTGGAATATCGTTCCGAACAGCAGGTTTCATACAACCGATTTTAAGACGCAACTGGGTTACACCGGAAATAAATTTATCAATACGCTGGAATACAGTTATTTATACGAAAATTACGGTTTGACCGAAGATGCTCAAATGCCTGATGACTATAAAAATTCATATACTCCTTTAATGCCTCGTCAAGGGTTAATTACACATTTGTTGAGTTCGGAAAATACCATGTTTTTTGATAATGCATCAAAATTGACTGTCGATTTGGGGTTCATTAATAATAATCGTAAAGAATTTGAAAACAATAATATAGCATCACTTAATATGAATTTGAATTCTTACCAGTACAATGCAAAATGGACTTCACCCACCTGGGGAAAATGGACATTACTTACCGGAAGTCAAGGAATGTATCAAACCAATCGCAATATGGGAACGAAAATATTAATTCCTGACAACAATACCTTTGATGTTGGTGTTTTTGCAATGACAGATTATTATTATTACAAAAAAGCATATTGGCAGGCAGGTATTCGTTTCGATAACCGTTATATCCAAACCACAGATAATCAATTAAATAAAATTTTCTTTGCCTTTAACTTTTCAACGGGGATTTTTCAACCGTTGACTGAAGATATTTCTCTACGGGCAAATATTTCGTCGGGGTTTCGTTCCCCCAATGTATTTGAATTATTAAGTGACGGCGTTCATGAAGGCACAAACAGATGGGAAAAAGGCAACCGTAACCTTAAATCAGAGAATGCCTATCAGTTGGACGTGGCACTAAACTATCAGACGCAACACATGGAACTGTTTGTCAATCCGTTTTTCAATTATATTAATAAATATATTTATTTACAACCAACCGCCGACAAAATTGATAATTACCCTGTGTATGATTATGTTCAAAGCGATGCAATGTTGTTTGGCGGCGAAGCAGGTTTCCATTTTCACCCCCACCCTGCCGACTGGCTGCACATTGAAGGGTCATACAGCGGAGTTTTCGGACAAGATGTCGATAAGGATTTCCTTTCGTTGATGCCATCTCAAAAATTAAAATTTACTCTACGCAGCAGTATCAATTTTAAGAAAGTATTAAAAATATTTTCCATTTTTGCCCAAGAGCAATATTCGTTTGCGCAGAAACGTATTACCGAATATGAGACCTCAACACCGGATTATTCGTTAATAAATTGCGGAATGGATTTAGGATTTGCTTTGGGGAAACAAAAATTTTCAATTACGATATCAGCAAATAATTTGCTAAATGAAAAATATTTTGATGCTCTTTCGCGTTATAAAATATTAGGAATTAATAATATAGGACGAAATATCATCGTTAAACTCTCCATTCCATTATTGTGGAAAATATAAGAGTAAACAAAACTATAGCGATTCGGATTTTTGTTAATTCTGAAGAAAAAATCAATCTCCCCTACTCTATTGCATCATTTTTGGCAATGTAAATTTCTGCTGCAGAATTTATGGGATTTTGGTTATAAAAAAACACATCCATTATCGGCGTTTCCGCCAGCGACGTTGATTCCCATTCTGCCATTGTATTTTTCATTCCCTGTTCGAGCATTTGCAGTGCATCTTTTAGTGTCGTTGCCTGAACCAACATAATCTGGGAAACAGTTTTTTCTGTCTGACTTTCTTCGTTAAACACAATTAAATTAACTTTGGCTCGGTACCAGCGGTCACCTTTGGGATTTCGTATCATTTCAAAAATCCTTATTTTGCGAATATTTGCCACTTCAAAGTCTCCGCTGATAAAAGGCATTAGCATTTTCAATGATAAATGATTTGGGCTTCCGTTATAAAAAGTATAAAAAACGTTAAAAATTTTGCAATTACGACAAACACTTATTAATTTTGCAAATATTATTTTAATATTTTTTTAGTATGAAAACAAAACGAATATATAATTTTATTATTATTGGCATAGCATTCGCGTTTACAGGTTGCCTGCCGAATGATTACCCTGAACCTTCGTATATTTCTTCCATTGGAACAGTTGTTAATACTGATGAAAGCAATCTTTTTACGCTTATGGGCGATGATGGCATTCAATACATTGTAAAAGGAACCGACTATCCTGATTTTAAGCCAGAAACCGATACTCGCTTGATTGTGGTTTTCAATTTATTAAATCAAAATGAAGAGGCACATACGGTGGATATTCATTTAACAGGAGCGACAGTCCTGAAAACAAAAACTTTGTTGCCACTCACTCTGGCAGTTGCCGATACTGTTGGCAACGACCGTATTGCCAATTCGCAAATGTATATCGCAGATCGTTTTTTAACTATGGATATTAATTTCTATGCAACAGGTAATATCTTGCATTCTTTTAATATGGTTCACGATTCGATACTTGCCCTAAATTCAGATACAATTAAATTGCAATTCCGTCATAATGCGCACCAGGATGGGCAATCGCAATTGTACGAGTTAAAGATGTGCTTTGATATTAGCGAATTAAAGGATTATTCCGCAAATACTGATTCAATCCCTTTGGTGATTACGGTATTAGAAACTGACAACGGGATGACTGTTGAAAAGAAGTATAATTTAATGTATAAATTTTGAATGAACGACCAACAACAGGAATCATTTATGCGTATGGCAATTGCATTGTCGGTTGAAAATGTTGAAAATGGAGGCGGCCCTTTCGGTGCTGTTATTGTGAAAGACGGAGAAGTACTTGCTCGGGGAAAGAACCGCGTTACAGCAAACAACGACCCTACCGCCCATGCTGAAATTATTGCAATTCGTAATGCTGCGGCAAAATTGGGGACTTTCGATTTGAGCGGCTGTGAAATTTATACCTCCTGTGAGCCATGTCCGATGTGTTTGGGTGCAATTTATTGGGCGCATTTCGATAAAATTTTTTATGGAAATACAAAAACAGATGCCGCAAAAATTGGCTTTGACGATTCATTTATTTATACAGAACTGGAAAAGTCAGTCAACAAACGTACGATAAAGACCGCCCAACTGCTCGCACAAGAGGCAATTGAAGGGTTTAAAGCATGGGAGGAGAAGGTAGACAAAATTAGTTATTAATGATTAATAACATTTTAATTGATTAAACAATTTTTTTGAAATGCAAGAGTTTGCAAAAATCAATCAAGAAATTTGCGTTGTTGTGCCAACTTACAACAACGCACGTTTTTTGCAGGAAACTATTGAAAATATTTTGCAATACAATGAAAATGTGATTGTCGTTGATGATGGTTCTACAGATGAAACTAATAAAATTATTGAAAATTTTTTGGGAAAAATAATTTGGATTTCAAATAAAAAAAACAAAGGGAAGGGCTATGCACTGCACAAGGGATTTGATATTGCCGAAAAACTTGGCTATAAATATGTTATTACCATGGATTCAGACGGGCAACACGATGTCGCTGATTTGCCACTTTTTTATAAAAAAAATGCACAAATGCCTGATTGTATGATAATAGGCAGTAGAATTTTACGACAGAAAAATATGCCTGTAGGCAACACTTTTGCTAATAAATTCTCAAATTTCTGGTTTGCTGTGCAAACAGGCAAACGCCTAGCAGACACACAAACCGGTTTCCGACTTTATCCTTTAAAAAAAATGCATGGCATGCGCCCGCTTCTTAATCGCTACGAAGCTGAATTGGAATTGCTTGTGAGGTCAGCGTGGCGTAATATTAAAATTATGCCAATAAAAATTAATGTAAAATATCCCACCGAACGCATAACACACTTCCGCCCATTCGCCGATTTCTTGAGAATCAGTATTTTAAATACTTTCCTTTGTATCGCTGCAGTGATTTATGGCTATCCCAAAAGGTTGTTCTTATGGATAAAACGATAGAATCTTGCTAAGACACTTAAAGAAGCCATCCATTTCGGTGACTTCCTTGATTGTCGTTTCTTTGGTATAATGGAATTTGGTTTTTTCTATACTAAGCTTGTTACTTCGGAATAACTTTTCCCGTCGAAAATTACACAAAAGATTTTATCTTTGTGCACGTCTAAACCTGATGTTTTCATACAATAAAATTTAATTGTTATTAAATAAATAGAAAAAAAAAGAAATGTACTAAAAATATTGGGTTTAGATTCTTTTTTAATATGAAAAATTGATGTTTGGCGCAGAGGTCTGTATTTTTATGAGTTTGTGTGTAATACAAAAATTTAATGCTACCTTTGCAAATTATTTTTTAAATTATTTATAAACAATGTTCAATTCAAATTCAGTGTTATATTATTATTAGAGTTGTTGCTAAGTATCAATTCAAAATATTAATATAAAAATTATTAATGATGAGCATTAAATTGAAACTCTCATATACTCAAATAATAACATTGGTTTTTTTGGTGCTGATTATTTTCGGTGGTTTATTACTTTGCTTGCCTGTTTCTGCAAAAAACGGAGAATGGACCCCATTTATAAACGCCATTTTCACATCAACAGCTTCTTTGTGTGTAACTGGGCTTGTAGTATATGACACTTGGACACATTGGTCGCTCTTTGGGCAAGTCCTGATTTTACTTTTGATACAGACCGGCGGCATCGGCATTATGACCATTCTCACAATATTTTCGGTTTTTCTAAAACGCAAAATCGGGTTGCACGAGCGGCAACTTTTGGCACAATCCACAGGATTAATGTCACTCAGTGGGATAATACGGTTAATTATTCGTATTGTAACTATTATATTTACTATTGAACTTATTGGAGCAATAATACTTTCGTTGAGATTTTGTCCACAAATGGGTTTTGTAAAAGGTCTGTGGAATGGAGTTTTTCATTCTGTATCAGCATTTTGCAATGCAGGAATAGATTTAATGGGAAAATACGGCAAATTTTCCTCGTTGACAACTTATGCCGGCGATACAACAGTATGTTTGACAATAGCGTTGTTAATAGTTTTGGGTGGTATAGGTTTTGTGGTTTTGGACGATATTATTATACATAAATTCAAATTCAAAAATTATACATTAAATTCCAAAATTGCGTTGTCTGTTTCGGGTATTTTGATTCTTGTGGGCTGGTTGTTGTTCTATGTTTTTGAAACAAATGGAGTGCTGAAAAATCTGCCCACAAGCGAAAAAATTATTGCAGCGCTGTTTCAATCGATAACTCCACGCACGGCTGGCTTCGATACCGTTCATTTTACGAATTTGGCAGAGGCGAGCGTTCTTTTATCATTAGTATTAATGTTTATCGGCGGCAGTTCGGGTTCCACTGCCGGTGGAATAAAAACTTCCACTTTGGCTATACTTTTTCTCAGTACTTTAAATTCATTTAGAAAAACACGAAGTATGATCGCTTTTAGGAGGAAATTAGATGATAAAACGGCAAAAAGGGCAGCGGCGATAGTCTCAATCTATATGATAGCAATTATTTCAGCAACGCTGATTTTGTGTGCAACAGAGCCATTCTCTATGAAAGAAGCTTTGTTTGAAAGCGTATCTGCAATCAGCACTGTGGGGCTGACACTCGGCATAACCACATCTTTGAGCATTGTGGGCAAAATTGTGATTATGATATTAATTTTTGCCGGCAGAGTTGGTTGGATTACGTTACTGCTGGCACTTGCAAAAAAACGCATCGATCCGCCGATTGACAGGCCAATGGAGAAAATATTAATAGGGTAGACTATAGTTAGAGATTTAAGATTTAATAAGTTTAATGGTTCAAAAATTCAGCAAAATAATTTAAATTTTACGCTTGAAAAGCCTAATGAAATTTAACATTTACAATTAATTTTTATATGAAAATAATAAGACAAAAGACAAAATCAATTCTGGTAATTGGTATGGGGCGGCTGGGCAAACATTTGGCAATGAAAATGCAAGAATTTGGCAATTCCGTGATGGTGGTAGACATGAAATCTAAATTGGAGCAAGATATCTCTTATCTGTTCAACGATTATATGATTGGCGACTGCACCAACGAAAACGTACTCAAGGCATTAGGCGTCAGTAATTTTGACATCTGTTTTGTTACGATAGGGGAAAATTTTGAGGCATCGATTGTAATTACTTCGCTATTAAAAAATTTGGGGGCAAAATATATTGTTACCAAAGCCAGCAGAGATATACAGAGAGAGGTGCTAAAAAAAATTGGGGCAAACGAGGTGGTTTATCCCGAACGAGAACTCGCCGAAAAAATGGCTGTACGTTATAATGCAACTAATATTTTGGATTTTTTTGAGTTGTCGGGAGATTTTTCAATATTTGAAATTACGGTTCCAACACACTGGGTGGGTAAAAATATTGGAATCCTTAATGTACGACAGAAATATCATGTCAATATTCTTGTTGTAAAAAACAAAATGGAATTGCAGCCAATGCCAAGTGCCGATTATACTTTCGGACAAGAAGATTCTATAGTACTGATGGGTAAAGAAAATGATGTTTTCCGTTTGACATCACAGAGCTAAATAATTAATTCAACCGATTTCCTAAAGTTTTTTTAGTGTTGTGGCGAAAATATTAATTTTGTCTATATTTGCGTTTTATTTTTTGTTCAGGAAAAAATATTCTATGAACTAACAAGTGAGACTTTAAGTAAAAAGCAGATATGATGAACCTGCATTATTTCAACCCTGGACACGAGGCAGCGGTATTTAATGGGTCTCCATTTTATTTTGCGCCTAAAAATGTTCAACTTTTACAAAGCGAACTTGCTTTTTTGCCGGCATGGTATGCACAAGATGATGATTTTGTGCTTGTTAACAGCAATTTTAATTTTTCTTTTTTTGAAAATATAGAAACTAATCTCTCCACTTTGCCGCAACCGTTTTCATTTGATAAAAATTATATTCTTGATTTTAAAAATAAAAAGATTCCATCTGGAGAATTAAATGCTACTAGCTGGGGCATCTCGCCTGCGTCAATTCATTTCTTTGAAAAAATACGGGAAGTTAATGCTATAAATTTGCATATTGAGCAATGGAAAAACGAATTTTGGGAACTTTGTTCCCGCAGAGCAGCCCAAGAATGTTTGATTTATTTAAAACAGAAAATTCCGCAGATTGTTGTTGCTGTTCCGCAATTTGAAAATTCGATGCAAGCTATTGAAAATGTGATAAATAACGCAAGCGAAATGATGATTGCTAAAAACCCGTTTTCTTCTTCGGGGCGAGGAATTTTACGAATTGATACTAAAAATTTTTCCTGCTCTACGCAACAAATAATTCGGGGCTGGATACGCCGTCAAGGTTGTATTTCGATAGAAAAAATGTATGATAATATTTTGGATTTTGCAATGGAATTTCGCTGTGTATCAGGTGAGAATGCAGAATTTATTGGTTATTCCCTTTTTGAAACCAATAATAAATGCATCTACACAGGCAATATTTTAGATTCTCAAAAAAATATTAAAACCCAAATCGGTAAATTTATTGATATCGAATTAATTGAAAAAGTAAAAAGTGAAATTGGTGTTTTTTTAAATGAAAAATATAAGAATTATTCGGGATTTCTTGGAGTTGATATGTTGATTTATATTTCTGAAAATCAATATTTTATTTATCCTTGCGTTGAAATTAATATGCGTGCAAATATGGGAATTGTGGCAATAAATTTTGTAGAAAAATATCTTTGTACAAACAAATCAGGTCGTTTCACTGTTTCTTTCAGTAACAATGAAGGTGAAATTTATGGAAGTCATTGTCGAATGACCAAACAAATTCCTGCACACTTTGCAGATGGTAAACTTTGCGAAGGATATTTGCCTCTTTGTCCTGTTAAAGAGAATAGCAAATTTTGGGCGTATATTGTTGTAAATTAATATTTTAATACCACATTATAGGAGGTGACTGGTTCCTTTTGTCGTACTTTAAATCCTGCAACATACTGGCATTTACTCCAATATGAAACGTGTACGATTTAAAATATCCGAAAGGCACAAAACTTGCCGACATCGACCAGCAATGCAAGTTTCTACGCACAGAAAAAGTTGATGCGGTGAATTTTTTATTTACTAAATCGTAATAAATGCTTGTTGTGCCATTCCAGTTATCCCCAAGCGAAATATTAAAAGATAAATTGATATTATTTACCGTAATAATATTTTTATAACGCATTTTGTTGTATAAAAAATCTTCGGGTTTTACAGACGGACCATAATTAAATGTCCAATTGAAACCGATAGACCAGGGGATTGAAACATTTTGATATCCATCACTGTCATATTTATCTTTCGAATTGTTCGTTTGATTATTATTATTATTGTTTAACTGATTATTCTGATTTTGACCGCTCGAATCATCGGATTGGTTGGTTTGCGATTGATTATCTGTTGAATTGTTTCCTTTTTTTTTACTAAAAAGTTTATTAAAAGTATCATTACTAAAATTATAATTGAACGAAGTTCCCACACCCGACCATCTTGGGAATCGTCCGTTTTTCCACGTAAATTTATCTACTCTACGAGGTATTCCCTGCGGATAGTTTACACTCTTTTCAGTAAGAACAAAATCGTATGGGTCGAAAGATGTAGCCAAACTCAAAGTATAAGCAGAGCCAAACTTTATGCGCAGATTTGCATTAATGTTGCTGAGTTTCATAGAATCGGCGGCTATATTGTAACTTGTTCCCAATGAAAAATTATCAATCAAACTGATTACTTTGTACGGCGCATTGCCTGTGGTATCGGTTTCGTTGCGAATTTTCATTTCCAGATTATTATCTAAGGAAAAATTCAACATTTGTTGCTTGCCTTGCCCCGGTGCGCCATACAAACTTCCTTCATAATAAGAATATTGAACCTCCTGATATAGATAGGCATTGCTTGCCACATTTTGAGCAGGGGTTTCTTTAATGTATGATCCGTAATATTTCCATTGTGGGGCGCCGAAGTCGGGTTGCCAAGAAAAACTTGCCGTGGGAGTAATCACGTGTCGAATCATTGCAATTTTTGTCCATCCGAAAAGTTTTTGATTAGGAACAAAAAAACCGTAAATTTTTGTACTTGCCGATACTCCCAAAGAAAAATCATAAACGCGTTTGAAACCGTACGTTGTGTCCCGAACTAAGGTCTGACTGGTTTTGTCCCACGATTGAGATACGCTACGCGTATACCAGCGTTCTGTGTAATTTGCAGAAGGCGTGATATTTATATAACTTAACAAATTGAAAGTGGCGCTGACAGGAATTGTGTGTTTTATACCGTTACGCCAATCTTTTATAATATTTTTCTTTAAAAATTGATTTTCTTTAACCTGTTGTATCGAATTTGAAAAAGCTCCTGAATACGAAATAGTAATTTTTTCGTACCAATGTTCATTACCTATCGGATTTTTGCGCTTAAACGGTTTGGTACTGCTGTATGAAATATTTATATCTGGTAGGGTCATTGATAATGTAGAATCGCGCGTTTGTTGACTCAACTGCAATGCCGCCGTAATATTGAGCGAAGGAATGCGTGGGAACCTTTTTGAAAACGAAACGCTCGATGAAGTTACATTTTGAGAGGTTATTGCAGGATTGTAATAATTATTAATATTAGAACGATTATAACCCGAAGTGGAAAAATTGACGCTCGCCGAAAAAGTTGAATATGGATTTGCTTTTGCATCCTGTTGATGTGTCCACGCAATATTGAAATTCTTTTGTTGAGTATAATCCGGCATATCTTTCTCTCCGTCAACATCAACCCTGTAATTGACGCTAATATTACCTCTAAATTTGTAACGTTTTAAATATGTGGAATTTAACCTCAAAGCCCAAGTTCCTTTTAGATAAATTTCGGAGCGCAATTCGGCATCTACATAGTCGTTGAAGGCAAAATAATAGCCGCCGTTCACAAGCCCCAGTCCGCGCTGCATATTATCGGCATAGGAAGGCATCAGCAGCCCGGATGAATAACTTTTGTTGAAAGGGAAATAACCAAACGGCACAAAAAGCGGTAATGGCATATCGGCAATATACATTTGCGACGGTCCTGCAACAATGTATTCACCCGTTTTGACTTTACCTTTTGAAATTTTAAGATAAAAATGAGGATTGTCGTGGTCGTCGCATGTAGTATATTTTGCATCTTTTATCAACAAAAGGCGGTCCTCATTCATTTTTGTATAATTGCTAATAATATATCCTTCACCCTCCTGTGTTACTGCTTGACGCACGAATGCACGCTTTGTTTTCAAATTATAGGACAATTCTTTGGAAGTAAACTGACGGTCTCCTTCCGAAAATTCCGGCTTGCCTCGTTCAATCCCTAAAGTATCTACAACACCTCGTGCATAAATAATGCTGCTATCCATTGTTAAACGAATATAATCGGATTTCAAATTAATATTTTTGTACTGAATTTGCCCCGCACCGTACAAAAACCCGGTACCATTGGAAAAAAATACAATAGAATCTTGCGCCGTATAATCAACCTGCGCATCAATGGCGCTTTCTTTTTTCTTTTGCGTAAACGAATCGGCAGATGAAACACTATCTTTTGGCAATTCTGAAATATTGCTTATAACAGTGCTATCAGGAATTATTGTAATACTGTCATTTGGCAACACAACAACAGGAATAGTGTCGGTTTGCGCCGCCACACCACCTCCCGCAATACCAAACAGAAACAATATTGCCGTCAAACAAAAGAATTTTATTTTTATATTATTATTATTAATTATCAAAAGAATGACTTCAATAAGATTTTTGCAAAAGTAATGAAAAAGCATTGTTTTCAGGTAAAAACAATTTTTTTTGAGTAAAATTAGGAAGTTTTTTTAAATCAATAACAATGTTTAACAAAAAAATAATGTCCTCTGATTTCTGCACGGCAAAAAAAGTAAAAAAAATTAATTTTTATGAATCTCGGATTTATTACCTAAAATCGTTATAACTATTTGAAAATAAATTTATGATATAAAATTGTAAAATATCAACTAACTTATTGATTATAATTCATTTATAAAATATTTTAGGTATTATATCCGCTAATCATTTTAATTTTATATTATGTAAAAATTGGAAAATTTTTCGTAAATACCATTCATACAACGCTCAACATCACAAACGAATGATTTTTGTTTTCAAAATGATTGTAAATTAAAATATTTCGTGGAATTTTTTGTTGTGAAAAATCTTTTTTATCAATAAATAAATGTTCGGCGATTCTGCCTCTTTGTAAACAAACAGCCGCTGCATATACTCCAAAAGCCGACGAGGTGTAACTTTCGCCGAATATATTTTTAAATTGTAATAGCGGAATTTTTGGGAATAATTTTATGCTATTTTCAAAATAAATATCATCGTTTTGGGAATTTCCGTTTATGCCAATCATCACATAATCAATATTTTGCAAAAAATTTTTATCAAAAGATTTTATGTTTTTATAAAAAATTTCCACATTTTCAATTTTACAGAGCGAATTTTCATTTTTCATATTCTCAAGTAACATCGCCACCGCTGTTTCACCCGAAAAATTGCCATTGCCTAAATAACCGATTCGCTGTAAGAGAGTGAAATAGTCGGGAGTCATTTCGTCGTGTGCGCCAACAAGTGCGTTAGCAATTTTGCAAGATTTCAACTGCAAAAATGCATCCATCAGCGCATTTTCAAACGAAACGCCCTTATGAGAATACGTGGTGTTGTAGGCGTGGCAATGGGCATCAATAGCCACAAGAGAGGAAATCGTATTATGAGTGGAGTTCATAAAATGTGTGGGTTTGAGCAAATTTTCTCCGTTGAAAGTCAAATCTTTAAGAAAAAATTCGGTATTTTCGATGCATCCCAAGCCCGTTCCTGTGATTATTGCATCAGGGATTTTTCTATTCATTGCCTCACGCGACACAAGTAAAGCGCGTTTTAATATTTTTCCGAACCGCCGCACTTCGTTTGGAGTGAAAAACTGTTTGTAATCCGGGTCTATCGCCCTGATATATTGTTGGTTATACAATATAGGTTCGTCAAACCATTCTTCACTGAGCGGTTTTTGTATTGAAATCTGTTTTGCGGAATTGATATAAATTTCGGGTATCATCTAATTTTTTTTCGTTTTATCAAACTTGCATAACGGTCTGTAACTTCGGCAGTTACTTCAGTCCACGTGCGATTAAAAGTTGCCTGAGCCGCTTTTCCAACCTGCAAAAGATTGTCCTTTTCATTCTGCAAAAATAATAGTTTCTCGGCTAACGACAAAACGGAATTTTCTATCAAAAAACCGTTTTCATTGTCGTGAATAATTTCAGAAACCATTGAATTTCTGATAATTATTGATGGCGTTGCAAAGGTGGCTGCTTCGCGTACAACTATTGCCGAAGTGTCGTAAAGTGATGGGAAAATGAACAAATCGGCGGCAGCATACAAATCAGCCAGATGTTGTCGGTCTGTAATTAGCCCTACAAATTGTACTTTATCGCTGATATTTAAAGATTTAACTTTCTTTTGGAATGTTTTTTCGGCATAGCCGGCACCTGCGAAAACCATTTTAAAATTTGTATGCTTTATTTTTTCCAAAGCATTAATTATCAACTCAATATTTTTTTCGTAAATTATTTGACCTACAAAAAGATACAACATCTCTTCGGGTAAAATTCCCAATTTTTCACGTACAGAATTTTTTTGAATGTTGATATCAATCGGCGGCGAGAAATCACAGCCATTTTCCACCACTTCTACCTGCCCTTTGTATCCATATTCGCGTATCGTTTGTTCCACGGATGCCTGCGGAATCCAAACTTCATCTGCCTGATAATAAAATGAAATTATTTTTTTAATTAATTGATTTACAATAAATTTAGAAGAAATTATTTGTTCAAAATTATCTTTAAATTTGGTATGAAAAGATGCAATAATCGGAATATTATTTTTTTTTGCAATTGTTAAGGCAATTTTACCTGCAAAAAACGGACTGTGTGCATGGATAATTCCTAAATTATTAATTTCTAATTGTTTATATAAATTGCGATTAAGTAATGGAATTCCATAGCGATATGGTTTTCTCAAAAAAAGAGGTCGAGAACGATAACGCAATACTGTAAATTGCTCATTTTCAATTACTTTATCCGACGGCGCAATAACACACACAGGAATACCCAACCCCTGTATTTGCGTTGCATAATTTTTCACTACCGTTGCAACGCCATCAATCATTGGCGGGAAACTGTCAGTGAAAAGCCCAACAGTTTTCAATATTTCATTAGAATTGCCGCTCACCGGCGTTTTTGTTTTTATTGTTTTTAACTCAATAGTTTTATATCAAAAACTGTTTAATGTTTTATCTATAATATCCAAACATTCAAGTAGTTGTGCTTCTGTCATAACTAATGGCGGTGCAAAACGAATAATGTTTGTGTGTGTCGGTTTTGCTAAAAGTCCGTTTTGAGCGAGGCGCAGACAAATTTCCCATGCAATATCTTTGTCTTTTAAATTATTAACAATCAAAGCATTAAGTAATCCTTTCCCGCGCACATAATTACAAATAGTGTGTTTTTTACAAATCTCACTCATTTTTTCTCGAAAAATTTCGCCCAGACGAAATGCGTTTTCAGTAAGTTTCTCATCAATAATAACTTGCAATGACACAATAGCAACCGCCGCTGCTATCGGATTGCCGCCAAAAGTTGAGCCATGCTGTCCCGGACGGAAAACCTGCATCTTGTCATCGTCAGACAAAACTACTGAAATCGGATACGTGCCTCCGGAAAGGGCTTTCCCCAAAATCAAAACATCAGGGTGAATATTTTCATAATCGCAAGCAAGCAGCCGCCCTGTACGCCCAATGCCCGTCTGTATTTCGTCGGCAATGAAAAGTGCATTATTCTTTTTGCACAAATCATAACATTTTTTCAAATAACCATCATCAGGGACACACGCTCCTGCCTCGCCTTGTATCGGCTCAACAAGGAAGCCTGCAATATGTTGATTTTCAGCGAAAACCTTCTCTAATGCAGCAAAATCGTTATAGGGAATAACAATAAATCCGGGCGTATAAGGTCCGTATCCATCGCGGGCGTCAGGGTCTACCGAAAAAGAAACTATTGTAGTTGTACGTCCGTGAAAATTGCCTTCGCATACCACAATTTTTGCCTCGCCTGCGGGCGTCCCTTTAACCTGATAAGCCCATTTGCGGCAAAGTTTTAGCGCTGTCTCAACTGCCTCTGCACCCGAATTCATCGGTAATACTTTATCATAACCGAAAAACTCGGTTATAAATTTTTCGTAAACGCCAAGTTTGTCGTTATAAAATGCCCGCGAAGTGAGTGTAAGTTTTTGTGCCTGTTCAATAAGAGCATTAACGATTTTGGGGTGGCAATGCCCTTGATTTACAGCAGAATATGCCGAAAGGAAATCGTAATATTCGCGTCCTTCTACATCGGTTACCTTTACTCCGTTTCCTTTGGTCAAAACAACAGGCAGAGGATGATAATTGTGTGCGCCGTAACGCCCTTCAAGTTCTATAAAATATTTAGAATCAATCATATAAATAGTCTTCAAAAAAAGATTAACAAAAAAATGAATACAAAGGTAGTGTTTTTTTGCAACTAAAAAAAATGACTTGCAATATTTGCCGTAAAATTGCGTTTTATAACATTAAATGTCTGTTCCCTGGTGAAAATTTCTCGCCTTTATACGAAGGTTCTTAATTTTTATGTTATTTTTGTTTAATTCAATTGCATCAAAATATATAGCTAATAACCTGCTTCCTATCGACAAAACGACTTAAGTAACAGGAAAATAATATAAACCTGATTATCTGATTAAAAACGTGTAATCAGGTTAAGAGTGAGATGGATGCGTTTAATAAATTAACTGAGGTTGTTAAATCCGATAAAAAATCAGGTTTTACTAAATTCATATTTTGATGCGGTTGCACAATTATTTAGTCAGCTTTAGCCGATTATAATTCTTTCAATTTTGATACAAAGAAAGTTTGATTTTATAAAAAAATAAAAAAATATATAAAATATTTTGCTGATAAATATAAATTGTTGTACTTTTGCAACGCCAAAAAATTAAAGCATAGAATTCTGTTTTTTGGCACAAATATTGTAACAAAAAGAATAATAATAATTTAATTAATATAAATTTCAAATTAAAATTTTTTTATGACAAAAGTAAAAGGCATTTTATTAGTTGCGCTGTGCACAGTGGTAGTTGCTGTATCTGCACAAGATTTGAAAATCGGATTAAAAGCAGGTTTAAACCTTAATTCACTAAGTAAAGTTGATGCTTCTTTTAGTGGGTTAAGTTTAACTGTGTTTAATCCTGACGGTATGGGTATTGGATACCATGCAGGAGTTTTTTCTAATATTAGTTTTAGCAACTTATTAGGATTTCAACCTGAAATTTTGTATTCTGCACAAGGTGGAAAAATTAAAACATCAGACAATCTTGGACCTGTTGAAACTGGATCTGTGAATTACAGTTACATAAATATCCCGCTATTGCTGGAAATTAAGCCGGTTCAAAATTTAGGTATTTTGGTTGGACCTCAAATTGGTCTACAAGTTGGGAAGTCAATGAAAGCTGGCAATGAAAAGGTTTCTGGGGCAGATTTGGATAATTATTTTAAAGATGCAGGTATTGATAAACCATTTAATACTTTTGATTTCTCCGTTGCAGTTGGAGCTCAATACTGTATTATGAATAGTTTGTACATTGGTGCACGCTATAATTATGGCATTACAAACAGTTTGGACAAGACAATTGATGGTGCTTCAGTGAAAGGTTGGAAAAATGGAGTTATTCAAATTAGTGTAGGCTATGCTTTCAATCTATAATTTGACTCTTACAGTTAATTTATAAGAAAACCGCCGAGAGATTGGCGGTTTTTTTATTCGTAAAAAAGGAGTAATTTTGCAAAAAATATAAATAATTTATGGCAAAAGAATTTCATTACCAGGAACCATTTGAACACGCAACAGAAGACAAAACACAATATTATTTATTAACAAAAGAATATATTTCTACTGCCGAATTTGAGGGAAAACCAATTCTAAGAATCGCCCCCGAAGGGCTTACTGCGCTTGCAAAGCAAGCATTTCACGATTGCGCTTTTTTACTGCGTCCGGAACATCAATCGCAGGTAGCAAAAATATTAACTGATGCCGAAGCGTCCGACAATGACAAATACGTTGCGCTAACGATGCTCCGTAATGCTGAAGTTTCGGCAAAGGGGCAGTTGCCTTTTTGCCAGGATACCGGCACGGCAACCATTTATGCCAAAAAAGGGCAGCAGGTATGGACAGGCGGAGGCGACGAGCAGGCGCTTGCAAAAGGAATTTATCTAACGTACACCGAAGACAATTTACGCTATTCGCAAAATGCACCTCTAACAATGTATGAGGAGGTAAATACAAGCACAAATTTACCTGCACAAATTGACATTGTATCTACCGATGGCTGTCAATACGATTTCCTTTTTATTGCCAAAGGCGGCGGTTCGGCAAACAAATCATACCTTTTTCAGGAAACAAAAGCACTGCTCAACCCTGAAAGTTTGGAAAAATTTTTAACAGAAAAAATTAAAGCCTTAGGTACTTCGGCTTGCCCTCCTTATCACATTGCATTTGTAGTTGGCGGTACGTCTGCCGATATGTGTATGAAAACCGTAAAACTTGCTTCTACAAAATATTACGATGAACTTCCGACCCAAGGAAATGAATATGGACGTGCATTCAGGGATTTGGAAATGGAAGAAAAAATTCTCAAAGCGGCTCAAAAATCGGGAATAGGGGCGCAATTCGGCGGAAAATATTTTGCACACGACATTCGCATTATCCGCTTGCCGCGACATGGCGCAAGTTGTTTCGTTGGAATGGCGGTTTCGTGTTCTGCCGATAGAAATATTAAAGCAAAAATAAATAAAGATGGAATTTGGATTGAAAAACTTGAAGACAATCCATCAAAATATATTCCTGCTCAATATCGCAAGGCAGGCGAAGGTAACGCTGTTAGTATTGACTTGAACCGCCCAATGAAAGAAATATTAGCCGAACTGACAAAATATCCTGTTTCGACGCGCCTATCGCTCAACGGGACTATTGTCGTCGGGCGCGACATTGCCCATGCCAAACTCAAAGAATTATTGGACAGCGGGCAAGATTTACCCGAATATGTAAAAAATCATCCGATTTACTATGCCGGGCCAGCCAAAACACCCAAAGGAATGCCTTCCGGCTCATTCGGACCGACAACAGCCGGCAGAATGGACTCTTACGTTGATTTATTTCAAAGCAAAGGCGGCTCATTGGTGATGATTGCCAAAGGCAACCGCAGCCAGCAAGTTACCGATGCCTGCAAAAAATACGGCGGTTTTTATCTTGGCTCTATAGGCGGTCCGGCTGCTATTCTGGCGCAGGAATCTATTAAGAAAGTAGAATGTATCGCCTATCCTGAACTTGGAATGGAAGCAATATGGAGAATCGAAGTAGTTGATTTCCCTGCATTTATTTTGGTTGATGACAAAGGAAACGATTTTTTCAAACAGATGAAATAAAAACAAATGAATGAATGACACCAAGCGGCTTAACATATATGGGAGTTAGCGGCAATTCGACAGACTGTGCAGCAGACACATTAAAAAAATATTGAAAATGAAACAAGTGAAGAATTTTGAAAAATTTGAAGAAGATGTAAAATCCTTATATGAGTCCTTTGGCTTTAAAGTATATAAAGACGTTTTAATAGATGCCAACCAAATTGATTTAATTGCCGAACTTCAAAAAGCAGGAGTATTGTATAGAAACATGATTGAATGCAAAGCATATAGTGAAAACGTTGGTATTCAAGAATTAAATATATTCATAGGGAGATTTTTAACTGCAAAACAGAATAAAAAAGCGGATAAAGGTATTTTTGTTACAACGACTGGTTTTACACGGGATGCGAAAGAGGCTGCTGCCAACGCTGGAATAGACCTTTTTATTTATTCTGACCTCCTTAAAGAATTACAAAATTTTGAACCACTTGCAGAAAAAATGGTTACAGACTGGCATTCTTCTAAAGAGTACTCATATTACGTTGAGCCATTTGGTAAATTAGATGGACAAAATGAAGAATCACCACTTATTGATATCATCAACTTAAAACTAAATTCAAAAAAAGGAGAAGTAATCGCATTATTGGGTGAATATGGTTCAGGTAAATCAATTTTCTTACAAAAACTTGCTGCTGATTTCGCTGCCAAATATTTATCGTCTAAATATCATGATAAAATTCCAATATTTATTAAACTTAGAGAATTACAATATTTCAGGGATATAAAAGATTTAATTAAACACACTATTTCTCAGCAAGGAATCGAAGTGTCCAAAAATAATATATTCGACGAGATGTTAAGAAATGGCAAATTTCTTCTTTTGTTGGATGGATTAGATGAAATTACCCCAGATGTTGATGAAGATGTTATTATTGAGCAACTTTCTAGATTAAATGAAATAATGATAGAGGGCAGTAATGTAATTATAACTAGCAGGTCGAATTTTTTTCAGGGTAAGCAAAGAGCTAAAATGATTTTACAAGATTTAGAACGCACTAGTTTAGAAAAATCTGCATCTCCAAGAAAATCATTTGCTGTGGTATGGCTTCAGGATTTTAGTGATACTCAAATAAGTGATTTTTTAAAGAACCGAATACCTAAAGACGCAAATGATTGTTTTAAAATGCTTAAAGAAACATATAATCTTGAAGATTTAGCGAAAAGACCTATTTTGTTGGATATTATTTCAAACATGATGCCTGAAATAAAGAAATTGAAAGGAGAAGTTAATGCTGCAAAATTATATGAAATATATACCAACTTATGGATAGACAGAGAAAAAAAGGAAAGAAATACTTCTCTTTCTAAAAAAATAAAAAGACAATTCTGTCATGAGGTCTCATGGCATCTATTTATACATTCGTTGCTTGAAATTAGTTTTAGTGTTCTTACTAAAAAAATAAAAGATGTAGTTTCTCGGATAGAAGGTAGTGATGAAATCTCTGGAGCAATATTATTTGATGCACAAGTTTGTTCTTTTATGGAAGTAGGTGAAAACAAAACATTACATTTTGCTCATCGTTCATTTTCTGAATTTTTTTGTGCTCAAAAATTATGTAATGAAATAAATAATAATGATTTATCCTCATATCGTTTAAAATGCTTAACTCCTGAAATTCAATTTTTCTTACTTGATTATATTGGTAAACATGACTGCAAAAAAATGTTTCTCAACTGGGCGGCAAACCAAGATGATTTTGACTTAAAGGGGAAAGCACTTTGGTCAATGAATATTTTGGGAATCAATATAAAAGATTACAATCTCGAAAATGCTAATTTTAGTCATACACGATTTGAAGGTTTTGTATTTGAAGGGCTTAATTTGTCAAATTGTAATTTTCATGGTTCAAATCTTAATGGAGCAAAATTTATCAATTGTAATTTGAATAATTGTGTATTCCATAATGCAAATTTAGAAAACTCTGATTTCAGTTCTTCGTATGGTGAGCAAATTGATTTTTCCAACGCGAAACTTAATGAAACTAACTTTCTAAATACGAATTTTCATAAATGCAATTTGAAAAATTCAATCTTGTCAAATGCTGAATTAACTCATTGTGATTTAAGAGATTCAAATTTACAAAGAGCAGTTTTCTACCAAACAGATATTCAAAATGCGGATTTGAGAGGTACAAAAATTATCAAAATAGATATAGTAAGTAAATGTAAAAACTGGGAAAGTGCAGAATGGGACAAAGCAAATTTGAGCAGATTAAATGAGGCAAAAAAAAGATATTCTTAAACCGCTGAACAAATTCAAGTTAATGAAAGATGTATTATATAGAAAAAATAAGAACTGCCGCTACCACGTTCACTACACTTGTAACGAAACAAAACTATTGATTTTAAATACTACAATTCGGACGAATATGCGCTCACTTGCGCAAAACCGCTATATAAGCGAAAATGAGTGGAACGAAATTTCCGCTTATCGTCCCGCTCCAAATAGTCCTGTCTTCGCGCAAAAGCAAAAAAATAAAAAAGATAGGATTGTTTCCGTCTATAAAATTTGCATACCGCAATAGTTATTACCAGTTTAGTAGATTCATTTATTTTTTCCACCCATATACTGCCAAATCGCCCAATTCTTCCTCTATTCTCAGGAGTTGGTTGTATTTTGCCATACGGTCGCTGCGGCTCAATGAGCCGGTTTTGATTTGTCCGCTGTTAGTGGCAACTGCAATGTCGGCAATGGTGCTGTCTTCTGTTTCGCCTGAGCGGTGAGAAATTACAGTAGTAAAACCTGCACGGTGCGCCATTTCAACGGCATCAAACGTTTCGGTCAGAGAGCCGATTTGATTAACTTTAATCAAAACAGAATTTGAACAACCCATCTCAATTCCTTTTTTGATATATTCAACATTGGTAACAAACACGTCATCGCCCACAAGTTGAATTTTTTTGCCAAGTTTATCGGTGAGCAGTTTCCAACCTTCCCAGTCGTTTTCTGCCATTCCGTCTTCAACACTGTCAATAGGATATTTTGCAACGAGTTCGGCAATATATTCAACCTGTTCGGCAGAAGTACGTTTTTTACCTTGCACTCCTTCAAATATCGTATAATCATAAATGCCGTCTTTATAAAATTCCGATGCAGCACAATCAAGACCTATTGTAACATCTTTTCCCGGCTCATAGCCTGCATTTTTAACAGCGGTTAGAATGCTTTCCAGAGCCTCCTCTGTTCCGCCTTTGAGTGTAGGAGCAAAACCGCCTTCGTCTCCTACGGCAGTACTCAATCCTTTGTCGTGCAGCACTTTTTTCAAGGAATGAAAAACTTCAGCACCACAACGCAATCCTTCACGAAAGGAGGTTGCCCCCACAGGACGAATCATAAATTCCTGAAATGCGATAGGAGCGTCAGAGTGCGAGCCGCCGTTAATAATGTTCATCATCGGCACAGGCAGCGTAAAGGTATTTGTGCCGCCAATATAGCGGTATAGCGGAAGTTCGAGGTAGTTTGCAGCCGCTTTTGCTACTGCGAGCGAAACGCCGAGAATAGCATTTGCGCCGAGTTTGGACTTGGTTTTTGTTCCATCGAGGGCGAGCATTTTTTTGTCGATTTTGCGCTGCTCTAAAGCGCATTCGCCGATTAAATCTTTGGCAATCACTTCGTTAACATTTTTAACAGCGTTCAGTACGCCTTTCCCGAGATAGCGTTTTTTGTCGCCGTCGCGGAGTTCAAGCGCTTCGTTTTCGCCTGTTGATGCGCCGGAAGGCACCGCAGCACGTCCCATAACGCCGCATTCAAGGGTTACATCTACTTCGATAGTAGGATTTCCACGCGAATCAAGTATCTCGCGTGCAACAATTTTTTCAATTTTACACATTTTTTATGTATTATATTTTTTATATTTTTAAGATTTCACACTTTCAAAAAAACGCCGCAAAATTACATGAAATTTTTTTATTTAAGTAGTAAGTTTTAATACTTTAAAAAATTTTAAGTTAGATTAAACTAACTTACCGTAGCAATGAAAATATCATTCATATTAGGCAGTTGCTCTTCAAAAGAAATGATTTGCGTTTGCTGCATAAGTGTAGTTAGCAGTTCATTATTCGAAATTTGCGGTGGTTTTGAAATCGTATAATCAAATGTTCCGTTTTTCAAAACGTTTTTATTTAGGATAATAAATTGATTGTCAATAAGATTAGAAGTTGTACAGACAACAAATTTATTTGTAGAATGCGCTGCACGAATTTGTTCAACATTTCCCTGCAAAACAACTTTTGCATTGTTTATCAACGAAATATTTTCACAAAGTTCCTCAACAGACGCCATATTATGAGTGGAAAATATAACCGTAGCGCCATTGTCGCGCAGTTCGAGGATTTCGTTTTTCAGCAGTGCAGCATTCACGGGGTCAAATCCGCTGAATGGCTCATCAAAAATCAGGAGTTTCGGGCGGTGAATTATCGTTGTAATAAATTGTACTTTTTGCGCCATTCCTTTCGACAATTCTTCAACTTTTTTGTTCCACCAACTTTCAATTTCAAACTTTTTAAACCAAAATTGTAACTGATTTAAAGCATCACGTCTGGTCATACCTTTCAGTCGTGCAAGATAAAGCGCCTGCTCACCTATTTTCATTTTTTTGTACAATCCTCGTTCTTCGGGCAAATAACCTATTTGCACTATGTCGGATGTAGTCATTTTCATTCCATTTAGCAGAATTTCACCGCTATCGGGAGCAGTAATCATATTTATTATGCGAATAAGTGTGGTTTTTCCTGCACCATTAGGTCCGAGCAAACCATAAATTGTCTGTTGAGGGACGTTCAAACTCACACCATCTAATGCTCGATGACCTGAATATTGCTTTACAACATCTTTTATTTCTAAAAAATTACTATTCATCTTTAAAAAATTTTTTGCAAAGGTAAAAGATTTTTTCTTAAAAATGGTTAAATTTATTACTTTTGTGCAACGTTTTTATTTGATAAATCATCTTATCTACAAATAAATGCTGATTGAAAGGTCTGACAACGAATTGATAACTGCCTGCAAAGGCGACGAAATGTGGGCAAAGAAGGCATTGTACGAGCGATTTGCGCCGTTGATGTTAAGTATTTGCACACGTTACTGCGGGAACAGGGAGACGGCGCGCGATGTGTTGCAAGATGCTTTCATTAAGGTTTTTACAAAAATAAAGGATTTTAAGGCAGAAGGAAGTTTTGAGGGTTGGCTGCGGAGAATTGCTGTTACCACATCGCTCGAAAAAATGCGCCGCCGCCGTGAAATTTCATTAGAAGAATCGTTGAATGAGACAATCGAATCGGAAGATTATAGCATATTTGAAAAACTTTCGGCGGACGATTTGCACCGCATGATTTCCGAACTGCCGCAGATGTGTCGAGTAGTATTTAACCTTTATGCCGTTGAAGGATATTCACACAAAGAAATAGCACAAATGATTAATATTAAAGAGATTACATCACGTTCGTATTTTTTCAGAGCAAGAGAAATTTTAAAAGAAAAAGTAAAATTATTTATTATTTAACAATTTAACATTTTTTAAATTTACAAAAAATAGAATGAAGACAAAACACAATATCTTACAGGAAAAACTCCAAAAACATAAATTGCCGATTGATGACACGTTTTGGGAGGAGATGCAGGGACGTTTGCAAAGGCAAAAACGGAAGAAAATTGTCCCGCTTTGGTGGGCGAGCGGTATTGCTGCTGCGTTGGCTGCCATTGTGCTGCTGCTAATGCCAAAGCAGGAACCAAGTACGGAAATTGCTGATTTTCAAAATAATAAGATAGAACAAAATGAAAGTCCGAAAATTTCGGAACAAAAGGAAACAATGGATTTACAAACGCAAATCCAAAAAAATGTAAAACAAAACAGTTCTGCAAATCAACAAGTTAAGGAAAATTTTATTATTGAAAAAAAATATTTGGAAACTGAAAATCAACAAGTTAGCGACACTCTTTCGGATGATACAAAAAATATTATTAATGAAAATGAAAATAAAAGTGAAAATCAATATCAAGCCAAAAATAAAAATGATTATCAGGAACTTAAACCTCTAAAAACGCTTGCCGATTACGAAAATTTTGCCGAAAAAAAGAGGAAACAAAAATTTCACAAGGGGCTTTATTTGGCTGCAAATGTTAGTTATGGAAGTGGAGCAGACGATTTTACACAAGGCGAAACCATTAAATCAAGTCGCGCTCCGGCTTTGGCAAATGAAACCGATGGCGTTGCCACAAGATTGGACAATAAACAGGCGGACATATCGCTTCGTGAGTTGCTTATGGAATATCCGAAGACAACATATATGCCGCCGCTGTCGGTTGGAATAACGGTGCGCAAAAAGATTGCCGAATTCTTTTCGTTGGAAGCGGGCTTGGTTTATACTTATTTGAATACTAAATTTTATACCAGTGACAACAACGAACAGCAAACAGCAACACTACAACTGCATTATTTGGGTATTCCATTGAACGCAGTTTATACCTTTATCGACCACCCAAAATGGACACTTTATGCATCGGCAGGGGCGATGATAGAAAAAGGCTTATCGTATAATTATCAAAAATATTCATCGTTTGATGAAAAACCGGAAACTTATACAGGACAAGTGGAAAGGATACAACTGTCGACAAACGGGACAATAGGGGCAGCATTGATTTTCTCAAAAAATCTTAGCGTTTTCCTTGAGCCGCGCATATCGTATTTTTTTGCAAATAAGCAGCCGATAAGCATCCGCACCGACAGCCCGCTGCACTTGGAACTCGGAACAGGCTTGCGAATCGGTTTTTGATAAGGAAGTAATCTTTTGCTTTCAATTCAAAAAATTTATGTAATTTTGGAACCGAATAAATTTGAAATTAATATAATACAATGATAAAAACAGCATTAGTAACAGGTGCTACAGCAGGTTTTGGACGCGCAATTGCATTACGGCTGGGGAAACTCGGTTACAGGGTGATTATCACCGGCAGGCGCAAAGAACGTTTGGAAGATGTAGCAAAAGATTTACAAAATATTGGTACAGAAGTATTTGCATTAAATTTTGACGTGCGCAATTTTGAAGCATCGCAAAAAGCGATAGAAAGTTTGCCCGAAAAGTTTAGGCAAATTGATTTGTTAGTCAATAATGCAGGCTTGGCAGCGGGTCAGGCGCCTTTTGACAAATGCGTTCTCAACGATTTTGAACGTATGATTGATACCAATATTAAGGGCTTGATTTATGTATCAAAACTTATTATTCCTCAAATGGTTGAGCGCGGAAGCGGACATATCGTTAATATTTCGTCTATTGCGGGTATTGATGTTTATCCCGGCGGAAATATTTATTGCGCCACAAAACACGCTGTAAACGCAATTACAAAAGGGATGCGGCTTGATTTGTTAGACAAGGGAGTAAAAGTCAGTTCCATTTCACCCGGAATGGCAGAGACCGAGTTTTCGCTTGTGCGCTTCGATGGCGATGAGCAGAGAGCAAAAAGCGTTTACGACGGGCTTGTACCGATGGATGCCGATGATATTGCAGATGCACTTGAATTTATCATTACACGCCCTCCCCACGTTTGTATTCAGGATATTTTACTTACTCCTTCGGCGCAGGCAAATGCTTATGTCTCTTTTAGAAAGTAAAATAACAGAAATATGTTTGGTCATTTTTTGTACAACTAAAATCTGTTAATAATATTTTAGGGGGTTTCCGTTATTTTTTACTACTTTTGCAGTCAAAAAATATTTAGAACAATAAACAATGGCGTCTCGAAAAACCCGCAGACATTCAGCACAAAAAAATTCTTCGCACAAGCGGCACAAGTCGGTGAAAACAAAAGCAACGAAAAAGAGAAGTTTTTTCGCCTTTTTGCGTGCATTTTTTTGCGACTACCGCGTTCATTTTATTTTTGGAATGTTTGTTCTAATTTTTGTACTCTTTTTGGCTGTTTCGTTTGTTTCGTTTTTTTTCACCGGCGCTGCCGATTTTAATGTTACAAATTCTAACAATATAAAAAATGTAACAGGAATGGGAGGCGCTCACATTGCCGAGTTTGCTATCAACTATACTTTTGGCGTTTCTGTGTTTTTTATCCTTGCATTCCTTGCTGTGGCGGCATTTTGGCTTATGCGGTGGCGATTTTATCCTGTATGGAAAGCATTGTTGCACGCTACTTTTTGGACTGTTTGGCTGTCGGTTTTTTTATCTTTTACTATCGATAAATGGTTGCCACTTCCGTACATCTGTCTCGGCGGACAACACGGGAAAACGATTTCTCAGTGGCTTATTGCGCGTATCAATGATATAGGATTAGCATTGGTTTTGCTCGGCTCGATAATTGCTTATTTAATTATTTTTTCTAAAAAAACTATTCCTTTTATTAAAAATTTCATTAAAAATATTTTTAAAACTAAAAAATTATTTAAAATAAATAAAAAAGAAAGCAAATCGGTGAGAATAGGTGATGATATTGTACCCGAAGAATGGGTTTCTGTTGCAAGAAATGAAGATGATAATCAGGAATTTGAAATTATTAACAGCCAAAACGAAGAATATCAAAATGAAAGTGGTTTTGAAAATATCAACGACCGAATTGAGAATATTGGTTTTGAGATACAAAACGCTGGGAATCAGTTAATTAATAAAAATGATGATAAGAAAATTAATGCTCCCAATGCAAACGATAGCGAAGATAATGACCCAAATTACAATCTTGAAAAACTTGGAAAATACGACCCCACACTCGACCTCTCTCATTATAAATTTCCAACGCTCGATTTGCTGAAAATTTATGATTCGGAGAGTAGCGTTGCCATTGACATGGAAGAACAAAACGCTAATAAAAAGCGGATTATCACTACTTTACTAAATTATGGCGTAGAAATTGACAGTATCAAAGCCACTGTCGGACCAACAATCACTCTCTACGAAATAGTGCCGAAGGCGGGCGTTAGGATTTCAAAAATTCGTAACCTTGAATCGGATATTATGCTTTCGCTTGCCGCAACAGGTATTCGTATTATTGCACCAATTCCCGGCAAAGGAACAATTGGAATTGAAGTTCCGAACAATGCACCGCAAATTGTGTCGATGCACTCGGCTATTGCCTCCAGAAAGTTTCAGGAAAGTAATTTTGAATTGCCGATAGTTTTTGGAAAAACCATTACAAACGAGCCGTTTATGTTGGATTTAACAAAAATGCCGCACCTGCTCGTTGCCGGTGCAACAGGTCAGGGAAAATCCGTTGGGCTGAACGCAATTATTACTTCTCTTTTATACAAAAAGCATCCTGCTGAATTAAAATTGGTATTAATTGACCCAAAAAAGGTTGAATTTAATATTTATTCTGATATTGAGCGGCATTTTTTAGCAAAACTTCCGGATGGCGACGAGGCAATAATTACCGATACCTCAAAAGTTGTGCAAACACTAAATTCGCTTTGCAAAGAGATGGACGACCGTTATGATTTGCTCAAAAAGGCGCATACGCGAAATTTGAAAGAATATAACGAAAAATTTATAAATCGCCTTCTAAACCCTGAGAAAGGACATCGTTTTCTGCCTTATATTGTTGTAATTGTAGATGAATTTGGGGATTTGATAATGACTGCCGGCAAAGAGGTTGAGATGCCGATTGCCCGCATTGCGCAGTTGGCTCGTGCTGTTGGAATTCATATGATTATAGCGACACAACGTCCGTCTGTAAATATTATTACCGGAATTATTAAAGCGAATTTTCCTGCTCGTGTGGCGTTTAAGGTTTCTTCAATGATTGATTCTCGGACAATTCTTGATGCACCCGGTGCAAATCAACTTGTAGGACGGGGAGATATGCTTTTTTCTCAAGGCAACGACCTTACGCGAGTACAGTGCGCTTTTGTTGACACGCCCGAAGTTGAAAAAATTGTACATTATATTTATGGTCAGCAGGGTTATCCAACCGCATTTTATTTGCCGGAATATGTTGGCGGCGAAGGTGAGGCACTCAGTAGCGATGCGGTTGACCTAAACAAACGCGACCCGATGTTTGAAGAGGCAGCGCGGCTGATTGTGTCAAGTCAGCAGGGAAGTACTTCGTTGATACAAAGGAAGTTCTCTATTGGCTATAATCGTGCAGGAAGATTGATGGACCAACTTGAAGTTGCCGGAATTGTCGGAGCAATTCAAGGCAGTAAGCCGCGTGAGGTACTTATGCAAGATAATTATCAATTGGAACAGTTATTGCATAGATTGCCGTAATTTTTTTATCTTAATGTTATAAATAAAAATTTTTCATGAAAAAAATATCTTTTATAATTACAATTTCTATTTTATTGATTTCCAATATATTGAATGGACAAACTGCAACAAAAATCATTGATAATCTAATTTTGCAGGCAAAAACCAATGCTATTAGTACCGATTTTACGCTAACAGTTAAGGAAAAAAATTCAAAGCAGGGGCAAACAATCAAAGGAAATTTTACAATGAAGTCAAACAAGTTCATTATGAAGATGAACGAAATGGTCGTGTATTTCAATGGTAAGACGCAATGGGCTTATTCTTCTGAAAATAAAGAGGTTACTATTACCGAGCCAACATCAGAAGAACTTGCCCAAATAAATCCGATGGCGGTGTTGTATAGTTATCGCGAAACTTTTGATATAAAATTTGCTGCAAACAATTCAAATTCAGCAAATTATGTGATTGAAATGACCCCTAAAACAAAAATTTCGGATTTGGATAAAATGATAGTAACTATTGAGAAAACAACCGGTAATTTACTGTCGATTATGCAAACAGAAAAGAATGGGAATGCGCTCACACTCACTTTGTCCAATTATCAAAGCAAAATCGCAATTGCCGATTCTGCATTTGTTTTTGACATAAAAAAGAATAAAAATGTGAGTGTTAATGATTTAAGATAGTCTTTTTATTGGGAAATACATTTGATTACATCCACGATACATTTTCCTTAATAATTTTTGCAGGTACACCACCAACAAGAGTGTTTGGCTGCACATCTTTTGTAACCACCGCACCTGCTGCCACAATCGCTCCATCACCTATTGTAACTCCTTTTAGAACAGTAACATTGAGTCCAATCCACACATGATTGCCGATTTTTATTGGTGCTGTTGTTTTAACATCGGCAGATGAGTCGTTATTGTTTATAAACTGCGATGTTTTTGCATTAATGTAATGGTCATCATTGTCTCTAATTGTTACATTTTCAGAAATTACTACATCATTTCCTATCTCAATTTTTTCAAAACAACTGATATTCAGATTATTATTTATATAACCACTTCCTAAAATCAAAACAGCGTTTTTCGTTACAGACAAATAAGCGCCTGAATAAATATCAAAAGTTCCATTCACTATCAGTTTGCTATGTTCTGCCATTTCAAACATAGTTGAAGAATAGTTTCTCTTTTGCCAACTTCGATTTATGGAAAAATTTCCTTTGTTTAGAATGATACTTGCGGTTTTATGAATATTTAACGCAGTTTGAGGATAAACCCGTACAAAGTTCCGAAATTTAGGTGATTCGGTAAATAACTTCAAATACAATGATTTAACGATTGAATATTTCATTTTATAAATGCTTATAAAAAAAATTTCGCAAAAATACTAATTATATTTCATTTCCTGCATCAATAAAAATTTGTTTGCGTATAAATTCTTCCATATTTTTTATGTAAATCAAAAATGGCACCTTGTATTTACATGTAAATTCAAAATTCGATTTTGCGAAAATCATATATATTGTTAAAATTGCAGTATTTAAGGTTATTCTTATTCAAAAAAACATTGTATAGCAATATGGGATTGCCTTTATATTATAAATTACGGACTTCAAAAAATGTTTTTGCGAGCGTTCAAATTTTGCCATTTGCATGAAATATGCAAAATTTAGTTTATGTAATTGACTAATTGTTAAATTTTTAGCAGCAGTATTATGATTTTTTCTACGAATGTATGCCGCTTTTTCCGCCGTATGTCGCCAAAAAAGGTTTCGGTAACGCTTTTGATAGTCCCACGAGGCGTTGTGGTCATGTTTGCGATAGAAATAAAGCAGTTTGTCCACAAATAAAACAGGGGCAATTTCCTCCATTTTCAAATACAAATCCATATCTTCTGCCACGATATAAGCGGGATTTATTCCTGTTGTCTTGTCATAATCTGCACGCCTATTCACCGCAAAAGCCGAAATATGCCCACCTGTAGATGTCAGATGCGATTCTCCATCAGGAATTTTGCCAGCCCAGTCAGTAATTTCATGTGGCTCAAGGTTTTCATCGCAAAGATAGTGTGTGCAATAAACAATGCTGTATGTATCAATATTTTGCAAATGAATGTCCATTAATTGTTCTACAGCATCGGGAGTAATGGTATCTTCTGGGTCTAAAAAAGCAAAATATTGCCCGTTGGATTTTTCAATACATTGCCGTTTTATGCTGCCGCAACCGCCCGAATTATTTTTATTTTGAATAAATTTTATATTAAAATTTTTATTTTTTAAAATAAAATCATTAATAATTTCAACCGAATTATCGGTAGAAGCATCGTCAATAATAATAATTTCGATATTATTATATGTTTGATTAACAGCCGATTGCAAGGTCTGATTAACGTATTTGCCATTGTTAAAATTTGCAACTAAAAGCGAAACCAAAGGTTGTATCATTGTTGTATTATAAAGAATCAAAATGAAAAATTGCAAAATTACAATCTTTTTTAAAAAAAATTGTAATTACGAAAAAAACATGTATTTTTGCGCCACAAAAGAATTTAAAATACAATGTTACTTTCTATCGAAAATTATTTGCTCACTTGCCCGAGCAAGCATGTTCTGGGATTTGATTGCCCAGGTTGCGGATTTCAACGCAGTATTGTTGCCTTGTTTGAGGGCAGATTGTGGGAAAGTTTGACACTCTATCCGGCAACCATTCCGTTTTTCTTTTGCATGATTTTCACATTGTTACATTTGAAATTTGGTTTTAAGCATGGAGCAGCTATAATCAAATGGTCATACATTTTTGCCTCATTTATTGTTCTTGCATTTTATATATACAAAATACTAACTCACAAAATTTTTTAAAGTATGGAAAACAATAATTTTAATGGAATGCAAATCTCTCTGCCAAACGCTTCGGCTGTTCTGGTTTTGGGAATAATATCAATTCCAGTGTGTTGTTGCTACGGTTTTATAAGTATTATTTTAGCGGTTATTGCTTTGATTTTGGCAAAAAATGCTGCAAAACTTTATGCTGCTACTCCTGAAAACTTTCTTGAAAGTTCTTACAAAAATCTCAAAGCGGGAAAAATTTGTGCAACTATCGGTCTGATTTTGGGCATAATTTACATAATTTTATGCATTGTTGTTATTCTAATATTTGGATTATCAGCACTTTCCAACCCAGAGCAATTACAGGAAATTTTGAAACAATATCAATAAGAGATAGAGTATGGAAAACGCTATGTTTGTTGTAGCGTTTTTCATATCAACTCAACTTCCGTCTCCAAATCGATGTCAAATTTTTTCTTGACGCTTTTTTGAATTTCTTTGGCGAGTGAAAGTATGTCAGTGCTTGTTGCATTTGCCTGATTTACAATTACTAACGGATTTTTTTCATATACGCCGGCATCTCCAAAAAATTTCCTTTTCCAACCGCACTGCTCAATAAGATATGCTGCCGGAATTTTTACAATATCTTCATTTATAGGAAAATACGGCATTTTGGGAAAATCTTTTTTTAAACGCTCATATTGTTTGGAAAAAATATAAGGATTCTTAAAAAAACTGCCTGCATTGCCCATAATTTTTGGATTTGGCAGTTTGCCCTCGCGTATGGAAATTATTGTTGCTCTGATATTTGTAAGATTTATTTCAGAATAATTTTTTAAAATTTCCTGTTCCAAATTTGTATAATTCAAATTGAAATTCGGCTTTTTTGAGAGGCAAAATTCCACTGCGGTAACAATTTTTTCCCCTTTCAAGTCGTTTTTAAAAATGCTTGTACGATAGCCGTAATTACATTGAGAATTTGTAAATATTTGTTTTTCAAGTGTTTTAATATCAATAGTTTCCACATTTCGTACAATGTCTGAAATTTCTGCGCCGTATGCACCTATATTTTGCACTGCTGCGGCGCCAACTTCGCTCGGAATAGATGAAAGATTTTCTGCACCACAATAATTATTTATTACACAATAATTTACAAAATCGTCCCAAATAACTCCACTGCCTACACGCAAAAGAATTGAATTATCATTTTCTTCCGTCACTGCTATAAATTTTATTTGCGAATGAAGTATAACTCCTTGAAAATAAGAAACAAATAGCAAATTATTACCTCCGCCAATGTGCAAAAGTTTTTCATTTTTCACAATATCGCTTTCAAGCAATTCGCGCAATTGTTCAATACTTTGATAATCAGCAAAATACTTTGTTTGTACATCAATTCCAAAACTATTGTACGGCAAAAGTGAAATATTATTTAAAATATTCATTATCAGGAAATTACTTTTGCTTTTAAAAGCGAATTAACAAAACCTTCGGCATCGACTGTTGCCTGCTCATGGTCAACCTCAAAACGCTCAACAAGTGCAGTAGCAATATCTTCAACCGTAAATTCTTTGCCCACAAACTCATTGTAGAGCCATTCGGCAGTTGTATTAAACGATACAACCTTTGTCAAATCGACGCCTGCCTTCCCCTGCATCACAAGTATCTTTTCTCCTGCTATCTCACGGATTTTTAAACCATCTTTTATCTTCATTTTTTTGTTATAAGTTAAAAAAATCAATTATTTATTTGTAAAAAATTTTAAAATTCTGTCTTTTTGCTAAATATTTTTAATAAATTAAAAAATATTTTGACAAAGATAAATTTATTTTTTAATAAAACACACAAAATAATTGTTTTTCATTGAAAATTACTACTTTTGCAATAATATTTTATCTTTAATGATAAATAAAATGACAGATAATTTTCATGATATAGAAAATCGCTCACGATTAGTGGGTTCCGGCGGCTCTTTCGTAGTCATTACTTTATTGTTTTTACTGCTTTTTTTTACGTATTTGCCTAAAATTCAACAACATATAGAAGAAGAAGGCATTTTAGTCAGTTTCGGAGATTCGTATGACGGCGGCGGCACCGGCGGCGATTACGGCGGCTCGGCAGGCGGCAATTTGAATGAAGGCGGTTATGCAACACAACAAATTGCAGAACAACCGATTGCACAATCGGTTACACAATCGGTTGTACCTACAAATAATGCTAATAATGTTGCTACGCAAGACGACCATTCGGGTGCCTATGCACAGCAGCAGGCGGCAGAAGCAGCACGCCAGAAGGCAATTGCCGATGCACAGGCGGCACGAGTAGCAGAGCAACAACGTCAGCAGCAGGCAGCAATTGACAAAGCCAATCGGCTTGGCAGTGCATTAGCAGGCAGCGCACAATCGGCTCAGGGCAGCGGAACAGGATTTGGAAGCGGTAGCGGAACTGCAAACGCATCGGGTAATGGCTCAGGCAATGGTACAGGCTCCGGCAGCGGAGTCGGCACAGGAGACGGCAACGGACGTCAGGGAAATCCCGCAGGACGCGGAAATCCAAACGGCTCGTGGTCGCTGCAAGGAAGAGAACTTGTTAAAACTTCATTACCAATATACAATAGTAATATTGAAGGGAAAATAACTGTTGCTATAACCGTAAATTCTCAAGGAATAGTCGTAAGTGCTACAATAGGAAAGCCGACAACAATTTCCGACAATACGATGCGTAATGATGCGATTGCCGCTGCAAAAAAAGCCGTTTTTTCAACAGGTACGGACAACGTAAACGGAACAATTACTTACGATTATAAATTGAATTAATTATTCTTTTTGTAATAATTTTTATTGAAAAATAAATACAATTACGGTCAGATGAAAAAAAATATATTAATAACAGGAGGTGCAGGTTTTATTGGCTCGCATGTTGTGCGGCTGTTTGTTAAAAAATATCCCGATTACAGAATTATCAATCTCGATGCGCTGACTTATGCCGGCAACCTCGAAAACCTAAAAGAAGTTGAGAAGGAGGCGAATTATATTTTTGAAAAAGGTGATATTACAGACGAAAAATTGGTATCTGCTCTTTTTGTGCAGTATAATTTTGATGGCGTTATTCACCTTGCAGCCGAAAGTCATGTCGACAGGTCGATAGCCGAACCGATGGCTTTTATCAAAACCAATGTTTTTGGTACTGTCAATCTGTTAAATGCCGCCAAAGAATCGTGGAAAGGCAAATATGAAGGTAAACGTTTTTATCACATTTCGACAGATGAGGTTTATGGTGCATTGGAAAAAGACGGAACATTTTTTACCGAAAACACAAAATATGCTCCTCATTCGCCTTATTCGGCATCAAAAGCGAGTTCCGACCATTTTGTACGTGCTTATCAAGATACTTACGGGTTGCCTGTCGTAATTTCAAATTGTTCCAATAATTACGGTGCAAATCATTTCCCCGAAAAACTTATTCCTCTTTGCATTAATAATATAAAAAATAAAAAACCTATTCCTGTTTATGGGAAAGGCGAAAATGTGCGCGATTGGCTTTGGGTTGAAGACCATGCCCGTGCCATTGATATTATTTTTCACAACGGCAAAGACGGCGAAACGTACAATATCGGCGGCAACAACGAATGGACAAATATTGATTTGATACGCTTGTTGTGCAAAATTATGGACAAAAAACTTGGGCGCGTTCAGGGAGAATCCGAAAAACTTATAACTTTTGTTACCGACCGCGCAGGGCACGACCTCCGCTATGCTATTGATGCGTCAAAATTGAACCGTGAACTTGGCTGGAAGCCGTCTCTGCAATTTGAGCAGGGATTAGAAAAGACGGTTGATTGGTATTTGGCTAACGAACAATGGTTAATCAACGTTATCAACGGTCAATATCAGCAATATTACCAAAAGCAATACGGGAACCGATGATTTTAATCATAATCATTTCTTTTTAACAGATTAATTTCCGCTTTTAAATCTTCAATTTCACCTTTCCACAAGATTTGTATGCTTGTGGAATAACTGAGCATTGCTCATGTTTTTTGTCCACAAAACAACAATAATAAAATTTTAATGATTTTAACAATATTACAATATTGAAAAATAAGAAACTTAAGGCAAATTTTAGCACAAACTTTTGAGGTAGATTATCCTGAAAACGGCGTTGTGTTGGATATTTTATGGGTGCAGGAACAACAGCAGTAGTAGTAGCCCGCGAACTCGGCAGAAAGTATATCGTAAATAGAATAAAACCCAGAATATGTAAAAATTGCTGAAAAATGTATGGAAACGGCTCATAAATAAAAGAGAATTTTGCAAAAATATATAAATGTTCTGCAAAAATGCGCAATATTTTTGCAGAGTTTTGTCGTTTAGAATAAATGAAGTACTTTTGTACAAATTCAAGTAAAATTGCAACATTTCATTTTTCCGATTATAAATTCTTATAAATGGTATTATATCTGGGAATTTTTAAATATCTGCTGCCGTTTTGAATTTTCTTATTTGAGGAATCAACATAAAAAATGCTACAATAGAGGCAACAGCGTCTGAAATTGGCATTGCCCACCATACTCCGTTTGTACTCCATATTGTGGGTAAAAATATTAATAGTGGAATTAAAAACAGCACTTGCCGCGTCAGTGAGAGGAAAATTGATTTTTTTACCATTCCCATACTTTGAAAGAAATTGGAGGTAACCATCTGAAAACCTACAATTGGGAAAAAGGCAAACACAATTCGCATCCCATTTGTGGAAAGATTGACCTGATTAGAGTCGGGGGTGAAAATCGAGGCAATATGATGCGGTATAATTTGTGCCAGCAAAAAACCCGCACTCATGGCTAAAGTTGCAAAAAACACTGTTTTATTGAAAACGACAATTACACGGTCATATTTTTTTGCACCATAGTTATATCCGGCAATTGGCTGCATACCCTGATTTAATCCGATAACAATCATCACAAACAAAAAGGCGATTCTATTAACAATGCCATACGCTCCTACGGCATCATCGCCGCCAGTTTGGCGCATTCCACGAGTGATTAAAATAACTATTACACAAGCAGCGGCATTCATTAAAAATTGCGATAATCCTATTGATAAAGAATCAATTACTATTCGTTTTTGGAGTTTAAGCCCGTCGAGAGTGAATTTTAAGAAACTATCTTTTCTCTGAAATAAACTGTATTGCCAAATGAGCATAATACATTGAGAAATGATGGTTGCCAATGCGCTACCGCGTATTCCCAATTTCAAACCGAAAATAAATAACGGATTAAGAATCAGATTGATACCAACGGTTATTAAGGTTGAATACATTGCTTTTTCCGGTCGTCCTGAGGCACGTAAAACAGCATTCAATCCATAATAAACGTGGCTAAAAACATTTCCAAACAAAATTATCTGCATAAAATCGCGCGAATAAGGCAAAGTTTGTTCGCTTGCGCCGAAGAACAGCAAAACGGGGTCGAGCACAAAGTAGAAAACAACAGCAAAACTTGCACCTGTTATCAAATTTAGTACTACAACATTTCCTAAAATCTTATTTGCAGATTCGTAGTCCTTTTGCCCCATACGAATAGACAGTAGCGTAGATGCGCCAATACCAACCATTGCTCCAAAAGCGGCAGCAAGATTTATCAATGGGAAAGTAGGTACAAGCCCGGAAATAGCATCTTTACCCACACCATGTCCGATAAAAATACTGTCGGTAATATTATAAATTGATGCCGCCGTCATTGCAATAATTGCAGGTACGGCATATTGAAACAACAAAGTACTAATTTTTTCTGTGCCGAGAGAGGTTATACTTGTATTCTTTTTCATTAAAATCCACTTTCGTCAACTGTAAAATTCAAGAAACGATTCATAGGATAGCCAGTTTTTGCTATTCCGGTTACAATGTGCATAAAATCAGGGGATTGCAAATTGACAACAGTAAAGTTTTTGCTTACAAGATAATGCCTTAATCGCAGAAAATAACCGTTTGAAAAATCTTTCGCAAATTCACGCGGAACGGTCTTTAGCATGTCCTGCTCGTACCAACCATCATCAAAAGTTTGTTTAAATTGTTTTTGCGTTACAATTTGGGTCCATTCGTCGATATTTTCAAAAATACTTGTACGCAATAATTTTAGCAGTTGCGGGTCGGGTTGCCACACTCCGACTGAAAAAAACGGACCATCCGGATCAATATGAAGATAATATCCGGCATGCTCACTTTTCCTTCCTCCTTTTGCCGCAATATATGTCCCCAAATGCGTTTTGTATGGTGTTTTATCATACGAAAAACGCGTATCGCGGTATATGCGAAAAATACAATCTTTGGGCTGCAAATCGACAATACCTTTATCAAACTGCCCGATGTTGTTAATGAGCATTTGCGTAAGTTGTTCAAATTCAACTTTTAATACAAGATAACGTTCCTTATTAGTGTTGAACCACTCACGATTATTATTTTTTTTTAATTCCGTAAGGAATTTTAAAGCAGCATTGATATTCATCGTTATTATATTTGTCAAATTATTTAAGTTTCTTAATTATTTTATTTCTTACCCTTTATTTGTTCCAAGATTTTCTTTTAATTTTTCAAAATATTAAAGCCAATTTATTTCATTGGGAAAATCAGGTAATATTCCTAATAACGTATAATAAAGTTCTAATTTACATTTTAAATTATCAGGTAGTTTCAACCACTAAATGCAACTATTCATTTTGCAAAAGTATGAAAAAAATTTGTTTCGGTGAATAAAAATTTAATTTTGCTCGCGGTATATTGTTAATGTTATACTGTATCTGTTTTATTTGATGATAGTTAAGTGTATCAAAATCCGTTTTTTTCGGTATGTATTGCCTGACAAGTTTGTTATTATTTTCTACTGCACCTTTCTCCC
>Ga0123357_10000106_pt1 | contig 69720 bp, 89 predicted proteins | sample TergutEmb28metaG_FD_89873 | JGI IMG/M metagenome (GOLD analysis project Ga0123357, IMG submission 89873) | Embiratermes neotenicus P4 segment gut microbial communities from Petit-Saut dam, French Guiana - Emb289 P4 | ecosystem: Host-associated > Arthropoda: Insects > Digestive system > Gut ...
GACGATCCGTCAGACGGGGCTATCAACGCGTGCATCGGTAACTGCGTCCTCGCCGGGATCGCGGCCGCCGACGCGATCTGCTACGCCCGCCTCGGCGAACGCTATTCCGGCCCAGACCATGACCAGGCAGCCGACGTTCTCGACCGCGTCAGCAAGGAATACGGCAGCACTCTTCGTTCCCTCACGAGGTTGAAGACCAAATCGCAATACGGCGACGAATGGCTGACAGACTCAACAAGAAAGACAGCCCTACGCAATGCCCAGAGTCTGACAAAAGAGGCCGATGCTGCTTTGCACTGAGATGACCTCGTCGGCTGGGCGTGAGCAGATTCCAGGCGAGCGCATACCGGGCCGGCGAGGGGAGTTTTGCGGCGGATGCGGCGGCTCCGGTGACGCCCAGTCGGACGGCGATGTCGGATACTGACCAGTAGATTTCAGGCGTCTTGGTCATTGTCATTGTCCTGGTGGTTCCATGCCATCATGATGGCGACGGTGCCGAAGATGCCGGCTGTGATTGTGGTGATGCCCAGGCGCCATTGGCCCAGGGCGAAGACGCTTAGGGCGACGGACAGTATGCCGAGTCCCGATGCGATACAGGCCCAGGTGAAAGGCTTTGTGAAGATGGTTGGTGACAGCTCCACCGTCGCGAAAGCCTCGGCCAAGCATTCTTGAATGTTGCGGGCCCCATATCGCGAGATTAGTCCCGCATCAGCAAGCGCATCTAGTGTCGGGGCCACACCTGCCCGGTCGGCGAACGTACGCAGCACGGTTCGCGCACCGCTCCTTCTGTCATGCTGAGACGCCGAGGTATTCGCGTAGTGCTTCGCGGGCCACGTCCGATTCCCGTCGGCCTTGTTCGCGGGCCGTTTGGGCGAGACGGTCTTTCAGTAGCTGGGGGGCGCGGAAGTTGAGGCGGGGGAGCGTTCGCCTGGCGCGGTGAGGGATGGCCGTCCGGCTAGTTGCTGGGCGCGGGTCTCGGTGAGTCGTTTGCCGCCGACATAGAACGGTTCAGTGTCCAGCTCGATGTCGGATATGGTGACGTCTGTGGGTATGGTGGCGGGGAATCGTGGGTCTCGGTGGGTTGTCATCGGTTTCTCCATTCCAGTGGCATTGCGTGGATGCAGGCTAGGTGGTCGTTGTGCCGGTCGTCGGCGACGACACGCCCACCACGTCTGCCAAAAACTCATCGTCAACCGGTTGGCCCGCACGAATCACGGTCAGCGAGCCGTTGCGTTCGATGATGGCCAGTTCAACGTCCTGGAGCCGCATGACACCGGCGCGACGAAGGCGTACCAGCAGATCGGTGTGGCTGAGATAGGCAAGGCGCAGTGCGTCCTCGTCGATCACTCCGTTCTGTAGCACGCAACGGGCGCTGCGTCCAGGTGTCGAGCGGCGAATGCGTCGACGAAACATGGTGAAGATGCCCTCCCAGCAAAGGAGGACAGCAAGGACGATGATGCCCGCCGCCATCGTCGGTTGCTCACCCAGCATTGCCCGCGCCGTCACAGCGCCGATCAGCATCATCAAGGCCACGCTGGATCCGGAAACACCTAGCAGCAGGCGCTGACCGAAAAACGAAATGATCCATGTAAATACCCAAAACAAGACTGTGGCGGCAACCACCAGCGACACTGCTTGCCAACCTGTGACCCCCAACTCCTGGATCAAAGTGTTCATGCCGTCGTCTCCTTAGTTTTCATCGAATGACGCCATGATATTACGGTGCATGTCCGCCGGTATGTAGGATCAGCCCATGAAAATGAAGCTGACTGTGACGCAGGCAGAATGGGACGACGCCGAGGATGCGACAGATAGTTGCAGACTACGTCATGAGCCATCTGTCCGACTTCATTGTCGTGAAGTGAACTCGGACAGATAACCGGCAACGCTGCGATTCATTTCGGCGGCAAAATCGGACATGTATTTGCGCTTGCAGAATGCCTGGATAAATGGCTGGAAGTCGTCCCCCCGGTCGGTGTGCATCTGGCGCAACTCGTCTGGCGTCAACCGCCGGTATTTGTCCGTCATGACGACGTACTTGGCGTCAAAGCGCTTTGGTTTGGGACGGGCGATCTGTTGGCTGGTCGGATATCCGAATACCAGCAGGGTTGTCGGGACTACCCATTTATCTAGGGACAGCAGTTCAACCACCTGCTCGCGGTTTTCCATCATGTCGCCGATGTAGCAAGAGCCCAAGCCGAGGGCATGCGCCGCCACGACCGCGTTTTGCGCCGCTATCACAGCATCTTGGCAGGCCAACAGCCAGTCACCCGCCTCAGGGTCGCGGGACTGGCATTCGGCCAGGTCGTAGGCGTCCCGCCAGCGTCGGCAGTCTGCCAGAAATACCAGCACCAGCGGGGCGTCAGCAATGAACCCTTGGTTGTCGCAGGTGCGTGCCAGCGCCTGCTTAATGGCTGGGTCGGTGATGTCCAAGATGGTGTAAAGCATTTGGTTGCCGGCTGTTGGCGCGTTGATCGCGCAGTCGATGATGGTTTCACGCACCTCCGGCGGCACCGGATTGTCCAAGAAACGTCGCACGGACTTGCGTTCGCGCAGTTCTTCAATGGTTCCCATTCATGCCCTCCAGCTCGCTTGGCCACTCCAGGCAAGATCATACGCTCGGCTTGTTGGTAGCGTTATTGTCATAGACGATTGAGGTGATCTGATGACGATTGACATCGTTCAGGGCGACCTGACCGAGCAGAGCGTGGACGCTATTGTCAACGCGGCTAACTCGACATTGCTGGGCGGTGGCGGAGTCGATGGCGCCATTCATGCTGCCGCCGGGCCATCTCTGTTGGCGGAATGTCGTCGGTTGCGCCACTCGACACTGCCTGATGGTTTGCCTGTCGGCCAGGCGGTTGCCACGGGTGCGGGAAATCTGCCATGTCAGTGGGTCATCCACACGGTCGGACCGAACCGGCATCGCGGCCAGACCGACCCGGCAATGCTCACAGACTGCTTCGTCAACAGCTTGAAGGTCGCTGCCAGCATTGGGGCTCACTCGATTGCATTCCCGGCGATCAGTGCCGGCGCCTACGGCTGGGATATCACCGACGTGGCGCGGGTGGCCACGCAGGCCGTCAAGGCTGCCCCGTCGACTTCGATCGATCTGATCAGGTTCGTCCTTTTCTCTAAGCGCGATTTCGAAGCTTTCCGGCAGGCACTGGCTTAGCCGTCATGGCACAATAGGCGTCATGATTATTGCAGTCAACATTGATGGTGACGTCGTTGGCGGTGGGCTCGGACGGGCCGCCACCATGGCAGTGGCCGACGTTCAGGACGGCCAGATCGTCAACTGGACGGAAACCCCGGTGGGCTGGGACGTCCTTCATGACGACCCAACATCAAACCACGGGGCGCACCACGCGCGTATCGCCAAGTTCATGAAAGACAACGAGGTCGACGCGATCGTCTCCGCACATATCGGTCCGCCGATGGCCCACACCCTGGGCCTTATGGAGATACATATGTTTGTCGGTGCCGAAGGCTCAGCCCGTCAGGCGGTGCTGGCCGCTGCCGCTGAACTGAACGGGCAGGCTGGCTAGCTGGTTTCGTTAGTCGCAACCCATCCGTCGGCCGCCTCAACCATCTCAGGTTCTTGTGACTCGATGGCTGCCGCCACCGGTTGTTGCTCAACCACCCGACTTGCGGCGGAGATGCGCCTCGACAAGATGTCGAACAACACAGCCAACACCAAGATGCCGCCTTGAACGACGTATTGGTACGAGATGGCGATACCCATCAGGGCCATGCCATTGACGAGCGACTGCATGATCAAAGCGCCAATCAGTGACCCGGTCACCCGGCCGATGCCGCCGGCAGGGGAGCAGCCACCGATGAAGCAACCGGCGATCACCAGCAACTCGAAACCGGTGCCGGCCGTTGTGGTGGCCGACTGCATGCGGGACGCCTGCAGGACGCCGCCCAAGCCAACCAGAGCGCCCATGATCACGAAAACGAGCACGGTGACCTTGGCCACATTAACGCCCGACAACTCGGCCGCCTCGGGGTTGCCGCCCAAGCCGTAGATGTGACGCCCAAGCCTGGTGCGTGTCTGCAACGTAGCGACGAGGAAAACTGCGGCGGCTAAGATCACCATCGCCCAAGAGATGCCCCTATAGGTAGCGAACTTGTATACCAGAAGCGCGACGATGGCGACGACGAGCACGATCTTCAGGATGAACCACCAACCGGCCTCAAGCACCAGGCCGTGGCGTGCCAGACGGGCCCGGCCGGTGAACTGCAAGAAGACGAACACAACCAGGCCTACCACAGCGATAATCAACGTGGAACCGCTGGTGATTGCACCGCTTTGGAAAATCGGCGGGATGTAGCCGTTGCTCAATTGCAGGAAGAACGAGTTGGTGATGTTGATGGTACCGTTCTTCTGCGTTGACAGCAGCAGCAAGCCGTGGCCAGCGATCATCAAGCCAAGCGTGACAACGAAGGCTGGGATGCCAACCTTGCCTACCAACAGGCCCTCGCCGAGGCCGACCACAGCGCCAAGTGCCATGACGGCGATGATCGCGATGATTGCTGCCACCCAGGACGGCGATGAGTGCATGGAGCCCATTATGGAGCCCATTACTATGGCGGAAATAGCCCCCAGGAATCCGCACATATACCCAACAGACAGATCAATGTGGCGGATGATGATGACGAGGGTCATACCGCAGGCCATGACACCGACGACGCAGGTTTGCGCGATCAAAGCGTTCAGGTTGTAAGAACCCAGAAACCTGCCCTGCGACCAAATCGCGAAAATGAGGAAGACGGCAATCAGCACAAGGAACATCACCGAGTTACGGATGTTACTACGGATGACGCGGTTGATGCTCTGCCCGATACTTTCGCGCGGCGTCGAATTAACGTCGGTCGTCTCGGGGACTGCAATGGTTTGCGTATTGGACATTGTGATACTCCAGTGGTTTCTTATCCGATGGCCTTGTGCATGATGGCTTCCTCGGTGGCATCTGCGGCGTTCATCTCGTCGGCTATCGCCCCTTCGGACATTACGTAAATACGGTCGCTCATGCCCAAAATCTCGGGCAGTTCAGACGATATCATGATGATGCTCATGCCCTTGGCGACGAGGTCGTTCATAATGCAGTAGATCTCGTATTTGGCACCGACGTCGATGCCGCGGGTCGGCTCGTCCAGAATCAATAGTTCAGGTTCGGGCATCAGCCATTTGGCCAACGACACCTTTTGCTGGTTGCCACCAGACAGGGTACCGACGACCTGTTCGATTGAGCGGGCGCGGATATCGACCTCGTCGAAATAGCGGCGCGATATGGCGATCTCTTTCGGCTCATCGATGAATGGGCCGCTCAACAGCTTGCCCAGGTCGGGCAGAGTCATGTTGAACTTGATGTCTTGCATCAGCACCAGGCCGTTGCGCTTTCTGTCTTCGGTGACGTAGGCGACGCGGTTGTCGACGGCCTTGGCCGACGAGCCAAAGTGCACGGGCGAGCCGTTCATGAACATTTCGCCCCGAACGCCGTAATGGCGTGTGTTGCCAAAGATGCTGAGCGCTAGCTCAGTGCGTCCTGCCCCCAGTAGCCCAGCGATACCGACAATTTCGCCGCGACGCACGTTCATATTGATGTTATGAAGTATGTCTCGTCCCTGCACCGGGTCGTAGGCACTCCAGTCGCGTAGTTCGAAGCAGATATCGCCCGGCGTCACATGCTCGCGGGCCGGAAAGACGTTGGTGATCTCGCGTCCAACCATGTTCTTGATGATCTCGGGCTGCTCGATCTTGCGGACTGTGGCATCCATCGAAGTGATCGTCTTGCCGTCGCGCAGCACGGTTATGGTGTCGGCGATGGCTTGCACCTCGCGCAGTTTGTGCGAGATCAGCACACAGGTGATGCCTTCCTTCTTCAGCTCTCGCAGAATGTTCAGTAGGTTTTCGCAATCGTCCTCGCTGAGGGCTGCGGTTGGTTCGTCCAGGATCAGAAGTTTGACATTTTTGCTGAGCGCCTTGCCAATTTCGACCAATTGCTGAATGCCGACGCTGACGTCCTTGACGGGTGTCTCGGGGTTGACACTGATGCGCAGGCGGTCGAGCATCGACTTGGCCTGCACCATCGTCTCGTTCCAGTCGATCATGCCGTTATGCACGATCTCATGACCGAAGAAAATGTTCTCGTGAATGGGAAGTTCAGGAATCAAGGCGAGTTCCTGATAGATGATGGCAATACCAGCGGCCTCACTGTCGCTGATGCTGTGGAAGTGCTGTTCTTGGCCATTCAGAATGATTTGGCCAGAATAGCTGCCGTACGGATAGACGCCAGAGAGTACCTTCATCAAGGTCGATTTGCCGGCGCCATTTTCGCCTACGAGGCAATGGATCTCACCGCGCCTGACCTTGAAATTGACGTCATCTAGAGCTTTGACGCCAGGAAACTCCTTGGTTATGCCCTGCATCTCCAAGATGTAATCATCGGCTACGACGGGAGCTACTGGATCAGATGACATGAACCGATTCCTTCTCTTCTCGCCGAGAGGGAGAGCGGAATCTTATCTTTTCCGCTCTCCCTATCGACTAATTGTGTGTGACTAGCTCTTGGCTGAAACCTGGCCGTTGGTGATCGTGTACAGGCCCGAATCGGTTGCGACCTGCTCGACGTTATCCTTCGTCACGACGGTGATCTGAGCGGCGGACGACGGGACGTCGGTTGTGCCGTTGTTATAGGTGGTCGTGATGATGGACGGGTCGGCTGGGGTACCGGCAACGAGGCTGCCGACCAGCGACACGCACTGCTGCACCAGGAACTTGTCGTCCTTGAAGACGGTCATCGACTGCTTGCCATCCAGGATGTACTGAACAGACGCCAAGGCCAAGTCCTGCCCGGTGCTGTACATCGTGGTGACGGCCGAGTTGGCGCGGAACGTGTCAGTGATTGCCTGAGAGGTCTGGTCATTCGGCGCCAGCACGAAGATCGTGCCAGAAGCGCTCGGGGCAGCGGCCTCGGCCAGAGTCTTGGCCTTTGTCGGATCCCAAAGCGTGGTGATCGGCTGCATGATCGTGGACTCTTGATCGTGCGTCAGCGTCGCCGTGCTGGCGAGCTGCGTGGCCTGATCCGAGTTCATGACCTTGAACGTGCCGTCAGCGATCAGCGGCTGCAGTTGCGACCAAGCGCCTTGGAAGAACAGGAAGGCGTTGTTGTCGCCGACATCGCCAGCGAACAGGTACAAGGGCAGGCCCTTGCCACCATTAGCCTTGGCCTGATCAGCCAGGTACTTACCTTGAGCCTGACCAACCTGGACGGAGTCGAAGGTGACATAGTCGGACACATTGGCGGTGTTCATGATGAGGCGGTCATAAGCGATGACCTTGATGCCTTGGGCGGCAGCCTCGTCGGTTTCGGCGGCAGCCGCAGCGCCGTCGATCGAGTTGATGATGATCACCTTGACGCCAGCGGCGATGAATGATTCGACATTCGTCTTCTCAACGGAGGTGTCATTGTTGCTGAACTTGATCTGAGCGCCAGGCATGGCAGCCTGGAACTGAGCCTGGGCCATCGTCCAGCGCGGCTGGGAGGCATCTGACAAAACGATGCCGACATCTTTGGTGTAGTCGACAGCAGCAGGCGCAGACGTCGTTGTGGTGGTGTCAGCCGGAGCCGTCGTTGTGGTGGTGGTAGGCGCCGGCGTGGGTGAACTGCAGGCTGCCATGGCAGCAGCCATAGCAAAGCCAAGCCCGGCGAATGCCAGTTTCTTGAATTGCATTACGTATCCTCCTTGAGTGGCAACCTCGACAGAAACCGCCCGCAGCCATTTGGCGACGTTTGATATTCAGCAGTTCCAACGTGGTTACCGATGTGTTTATCGGCTACGACGCTACTCCCGCCTGACCAAGGCGTCAAAGCTGGCTCGGTCACAAGTTGATAACGTTTGCGGACCAACAAACTTTTCGTCGCCTGGGGCCGGTCTGCGGATACTTGGTGGGGTTTGCTACGATACAAGTAACCCGCCAGCCTTCGGCGGGATATTGGAAAGGTGCAGCTATGTCGCTCACTGTTGAAGAACTGAAATCCATTGGGTCGCCGGTCGTCGTAGACGCTCGTGGTGTGTCGTGCCCCGGGCCTATCCTGGCTGCCAAAAAGCAGATCGGCGGTGTCGCGGCGGGCGGTGTCATGGAAGTGCTGGCCACTGACTCCGGCACGCTGAAAGACATCCCCGCATGGTCGAAGAAAATGGGCCATGACTTCCTCGGTTCATTCGAGGAAGCCGGCGCGATCCACCTGTTCCTTCGCAAGAACTAGGAGGGTCCGGCATGGCTGCGGCCACAGACCCGCGAATACTCGTCTTTTCGACGATCTTCGTTTCCGACCCCGGCATCGACCTTGCCGGCAGCCGTCACCTCGACTATCCGGCCAGCGTGCAAACCATGGCTGTCCCTTGTAGTAGTGGGGTGCGCCCGTCCTGGTTGATCCATGCTCTTGAGCACGGTTTCGACGGAGTTTTCATCGCCTCGGACGGCGAAGAATGCTCTTATCTGGAAGATTGTGCCGCCCGTACCGCGCGCATCGTCGACACTGCTCAGGCGATGATGGCCGAGCGCGGGTTGAACCCACAACGGCTGAAAATGGCGGCCGTCTGCTCGGTCTGCGCCGAGCCTTTCGCTAACTACATGCGTGAGTTCGCCGGCGTCTTGTCGGCGCTGCCCACCTAACCCAGCGTCACCAAAACCAATCACAAGAAAAGAGAGACCAAAATGTCAAAGAAGACGATCATCGTTTTCAGCGGTGAATACGACAGGCTTATCGCAGCGTTCACAATCGCCAATGGGGCGCTGGCTATGGACGACGAGGTGACGATGTTCTTCACCTTCTGGGGTTTGAGCGCACTGCGCAAGCCGGGCAAGGCCACCGACGTCAAGAAGAGCTTCCTACAGAAGATGTTCTCTGGCATGCTGCCGCACCGCGCCGAGACGACGCCCATCTCGAACTTCAACTTCGGCGGCATGGGGCGAGCCTTGATGAAGAAAGTGATGAAGCAGGGCAACATCATGTCGGTCACCGATCTGATGGCATCGGCCCGCGAGCAAGGCGTCAAGATCATTGCCTGCACGATGTCAATGGACGTGCTGGGTATCGGCAAGGACGAGCTGATCGACGGCATCGAATATGCCGGCGTCGCCACGTACCTAGCCGAGGCCGACGAGGCCAACGTCAACCTGTTCATCTAGGGGCTCGCCATGATTGATACTGACGTCGAATGCGCGCCAGGCCAACTGGTTGAAAGCACCGGCGGCGATGCTGACAATGCCCACTACGACGTCATGGTCGTCGGTTCTGGCATCGGCGGCATGGAGTCGTCTATCAAGCTGGCCGACATGGGTTACAAGGTGCTGCTTGTTGAAAAGGAAGCCAGCGTCGGTGGCCGCATGATCCTGCTGTCGAAGGTGTTTCCGACGCTTGACTGCGCGTCCTGCATCTCGGGGCCGAAGATGTCGTCGACGATCAACCATCCGAACATCACAACGATGACGTTCGCTGAGGTGGCGGGTATTGAGCGCGAGGACGACGGCTTCGTCGCCACCGTCAACCAGAACCCGAAGTTCGTCGACTGGGCGGCCTGCACGGGGTGCGACGTTTGCCAGAAGGTCTGCACCGTCGCCGTGCCCGATCAGTTCAATGCCGACTTGGCGCCCCGACGGGCCGCCTATATCGCCTTCCCGCAGGCCGTCCCGAAGAAGGCCGTGCTTGAACGGGCTGGCACCTCGCCGTGCATCGGCGCTTGTCCGGCTGGTATAAAAGCCCACGGCTACGTGTCGCTGGTGCGCAGCGGCAAAGACGAGGAGGCTTTTCAACTGGTGTTGGATGCCACCCCGCTGGTGGGCACGCTGGGACGGGCCTGCTACGCCCCATGCGAGGTGGACTGCACCCGCGCAAAGCTGGAGGGCCCCATACCCATCCGCTTGCTTAAACGCTATGCGGCTGACCAGCACTACGCGTCGTCCGATAAGCCGGACGGCCCGGTGGTGCGTGTCTCACCATCCAATGGCAAGAAGATCGCTGTGGTCGGCTCCGGCCCGGCCGGTCTGACCGCGGCTTGGCAACTTGCCCGTAAAGGTTATGCCGTCACGATCATGGAAAAGCGCGATAAGCCGGGCGGCTATTTGCGCTACGCCATTCCGTCCTATCGGCTGCCCAATGAAGTGGTTGACGCCGATATCGCCAATCTGACTTCGCTAGGTGTCGAAATCGTCTGCAACACCGTCGTGGACGATCCGGCTGGCCTGACCAGCCAAGGCTATGATGCGGTCATCGTCGCCACCGGCACCCAGAAGCCCACGCTGATGGACGTCCCCAATGAAGGCGTCGACGGCTCGATGGTTGGCTTGGATCTATTGGCTCAAGTGGCCACCGGCAACGCCCCGGACTTGACTGGCAAGAGCGTCGTCGTGGTTGGCGGCGGCAACGTCGCCATGGACGTGGCGAGAGTGGCACGGCGTCTTGGTGCCACTGAGGTGAAGGTGGCCTATCGGCGCACCAAGGACGAGATGCCGGCCCACCATGTCGAAGTGGCGGACGCTGCCACCGAGGGTGTCACCTTCGAATTCTTGGTGGCCCCTGCCGAGGTAGTGGTTCAGGACGGCCACGTCGTCGGACTGCGCGTTCAGACGATGCAACTGGGCGAACCGGACGCCTCGGGGCGCCGTAGCCCCCAGCCGGTGCCCGGCGCGCAGCACGTCATCGACGCCGATCTGGTCATATCGGCGGTTGGTCTGGCCGTCGACCCGGCACCGTTCAACAACTTGGCTGATAGCCGGGGACGCATCAGCGTCGACCCTAAGACGCTGCAAACGTCCATTCCGCGCCTTTTCGCCGCCGGCGATGTGACGGTGGGCGCCACCGACATCACCCAGGCTATCGGTTCCGGGCGCCGTGCCGCCCACATGGTGCACCGCTGGTTGAAAGGCCAATCGTTGGACGGCTTCACTGCGTTGGACGACCGGTTGGAAACAATTTCGCACGATTCGGTCTTGGCCCGCCAGACGACCTTCGGTCACCGCCATCCGGTCAGCGGCGACGTCAAGCTGGTGCCGCAGCCGTCAGATTTCACCGAGGTCGAGGCGCCGCTCACGCCCGAAGAGGCCAGGTCCGGCGCCGGGTCGTGCCTCGATTGCGGGGTGTGTTCGGAATGCCAGGAATGCTTCAACCAGTGCCCGGCTTGGGCCATTCGGCTGGATCAAAAAGGCGAGACCAAGAAGTTCAGCATCGGGGCAGTCGTAGTGGCCACCGGGCACAAGCTGTTCGCGGCAGACCTCAAGCCTGAGTACGGCTTTGGCCAGTTCCCGAACGTCATCACCGGTATGCAAATGGACCGCCTGCTGGCGCCGACCCGTCCCTTCAACGCTGTCTTGCGACCAGGTGACGGCAAGATGCCTGAACGAATCGCCTACGTTTCATGCACGGGCTCGCGCGACAAGACCGTCGGCAACCCGCTGTGTTCCAAGTTCTGCTGCATGTATTCGCTGAAGCAGAATCAGTTGATCATGGGCGCGTTACCGCTGGCCGACGTGACGATGCATTACATCGACATCCGCGCTGCAGGCAAGCGCTACGAGGAGTTTTATACCCAGGGCAAAGACATGGGCGCCCAATACATCAAAGGGCGCGTTGCCGAGATAACCCAGCAAGATAACGGCGATCTGACGCTGCGGTACGAGGACATTGACAACGGCGGGGCGATCACCGAATCGTCCTACGACCTAGTCGTGTTGGCCGTCGGCATCCAGCCGAACCGCGACGTCGAGAAGCTGTTCAAGGACGTCACACTAAGCCAGGACGAGTACTACTACGTCGCCGAACCGAGTGCCGAGCTAAACCCCGGTGCGACGACCATTCCGGGCGTCTTCGTAGCAGGCACAGCAGCCGGGGCGAAAGACATCGTCGATACGATCCTGCACGCCGGAGCCGCCGTCGCCCAAGTGGCCGCCCATTTGGTGTCGCACCAGGGCGCCACCCCGGAGCACCACCACTTCACACAGGAGGTCGCGGCATGACTGACGTGAAGCCGACCGGGCGCCGCATCGGCGTCTACATCTGCCATTGCGGTGGCAACATCTCCGACTATGTTGACGTGGAGGCCGTCCGTGACGCGCTGAAGGACGAACCCGATGTCGTCATCAGTGACGATCCAATGTTCGCCTGCTCGGACGGCACGCAGCACGACATGATCGACAACATCCAGCACGACCACCTGGACGGCCTGGTCGTGGCGTCGTGTTCGCCGAAACTGCACCAGGTGACGTTCCGAAACGTCGCCAAACGGGCTGGCATGAACCCTTACGCCTACACGCAGGTCAACATTCGCGAACAGGATTCGTGGGCTCACACCCATGACCGCGCGGGTGCCACGGCCAAGGCAATCGGCTTGATCCGTGCAGGCGTGGCCAAGACGCGGTTATCCGATCCGCTGGAACCGTTGGTAGTCCAGACCCAGTCGCGAACGCTGGTCGTTGGCGGCGGTGTGACGGGCCTGCGCACTGCCATCGGGTTGGCGGATGTCGGCATTGAGGCACTGCTGATCGAACGAGAGGCCGATTTCGGCGGCTGGGTGGCCAAGTTCGGCGCAACCTTCCCTGACGACGCTTCTGGTGCCCAGGAGATCGCTGACCTTTTGACACAATGCCGGGCTCGCCGCGACATCACCATGTACACGGGTGCCGAGCTGACAGGCAAATCTGGCAGCTTCGGCAACTATGCGGCTGAGATAACGCTTCATCGTGCCGACGGCGACAAGACGCTGACGGTAGATGTCGGTTCGATTATCGTGGCCACCGGGTTTGATGCCTATGTGCCCGCCGACGGCGAATTCGGCTACGGCACCCAAGGTGTGCTGACGCTACCGGACTTCAAGGCGCTGGTCGATTCATCAACCGGAGCCTTGGCCTATCAGGGCCGTCCGGTGCGAAGTGTCGCCTACGTCTATTGCGTCGGTTCGCGGCAAGAGGCCGGCGGCAACGAGTATTGCTCGAAATACTGTTGCAACGCGGCGATCCACGCCTCGACGCTTGTGGACCGGCTGCACCCCGCCGTCCGCCAATTCCACCTCTACCGCGACATTCGGGCCTACGCCCGCAACGAGCTGTCCTACAACGCGTCGCGCGAGGGCGGCTCAACCTACATGAAGTACCCGGACGACACACCACCCGTCGTCCGGGTCGGCGCCAAGGGCGGGTTGGAGGTCAACGTCACCGACCTGCTGACGCAAGGCATGGAGTTGACGCTGCCCGTCGACTTGGTGGTGCTGGTCACCGGAATGGTGCCGCGCGACAACACGGCACTGACGGAGTTGCTGAAGCTGCCGCTCGGCAGTGACGGCTTCTACAACGAGATCCACCCCAAACTGCGCCCCGTCGAGACGGTGGTGGACGGCGTGATGATCGCTGGCTGTTGCCAAAGCCCGCGCACGGTCGGCGAATCGGTCTCGGCCGGGCTGTCGGCCGTGGCCCAATCGGCCGCCCTTTTGAAAAAGGGCTTCGCCGAGTTGGACCCACTGGTGGCCCGCGTCGACCCCGAGAAGTGCCTGCACGACGGCGCCTGCCTGACGGCCTGCCCCTACAACGCCATCACGACGATTGACTGGGAATCCAAGCAGATCGCCTCCGTTGATCCAGCCGTTTGCAAGGGTTGCGGCGGCTGTGTGCCGTATTGCCCAAACGGCGCCATCGACCTTTTGGGCTACACAGATGCCCAGATGACGGCCGCCATTGACGAACTCATCGCATCTGAGGAGGTCATGGCATGAGCAAACTGCGAGAACCCCGCGAAGTCATCCGGGAAGAACCGCTGATGCATGCGCCAATTCTGGCTGCTGTGGCCGATGGACCATTGACCGTACCGCAGATCGCTGAACAAATCGACGCACCCACCCAGGAGGTCGTCTACTGGGTCATGGGCATGCGGCGTTTCGGGCTGCTGGTCGAGTCGAAAGAAGCCGACGACGACGGATATTTCAGTTACTGTTCGCCCGATTGGCGAGCCCCAGTCGATGAGGAGGACGAGTCATGACCACCGTTGATACCGGCCTAATGGCCGACCTGCGACGCTTCGGGGCCGCCGACATCGATGCCTGCTTCAGTTGCGGCAACTGCACCGCGATATGCCCGCTGGCCGACGACGACGCCACCTTCCCGCGCCGCATAATACGTCTGGCCCAAGTTGGCTTGCCGGACGAACTGATCGCCTCCAAGGAATTGTGGACTTGCTACCAGTGCGGACGTTGCACCGACCGCTGCCCGCAGCAAGCCGACCCGTCCGAGTTCATGGCGACAGCCCGTCGCTGGGCTATCGCCAAGCTCGACAAGACGCGCATGTCCGCCGCCATGTACACCAGCTTGTGGGCGGCGTCCATAATCACTTTGGTCTGGGCGCTGGCCTTCGCGTTGTTCTTTGCGTCCACCCGCGCGGCCGAGTCGAAGGTGACGCTGGCGCTGTTCGAGTTCATCCCGAACACGTTGATCCATACCGTTGGGCTGGTTCTGATCATCGTCGTCTTCCTTTATGCGGTGTTCACCATCGTTATGCTGGCGCGAGGAATCGCCAAGAAGCAGGGTGTGACGGCCAAGTCGCTGTTTGGCGGCGCAGCCGCCTGGAAACGCACATGGAGGGCGTTTTGGTACGCCGTTGGCGTCGAGGCGCTGGGGCAGAGGCGTTATCGCGAGGATTGTGACGACGACCAGCCAGTCGAGCCACTGTACAGGCGCCGCTGGTTGATCCACGCGCTAACGCTGTGGGGTTTCCTGGGCCTGTTCGCGGCGACGATCCTGGATTACGGGTTGGACATTTTGGGCATTAAGGCGACGGGCACGCCCGTGCCGATCTGGTACCCGGTGCGGTTGCTGGGCACTGTGGCCGGGCTGTGCCTTATCTATGGCGTCACCTTCCTGGCCATTCGCCGCATGAACCGCACCAAGGCTGGCCTGCTGGTTAGCAAGCCGACAGATTGGCTGCTACTTGGAATGCTGTTCGTCATCGGCGTGACGGGTTTCCTCATCGAGGTGGCGCTTTACGTTCAGCCGGTGCAGGTGTGGGGCTATTGGGTGTTCTTAATCCATGTGGCGTTCGCCATGGAGCTGGTGCTCTTCCTGCCGTTTACCAAGCTCGCTCACGCAATGTACCGTCCGGTGGCGCTGTTTTTCTATGGTCTTGCAAAGCAATCGGCCTGACAAAATGGTGCAAGACTTGAGGTATGGCTACTTCTGAGACCCTTGATGTTATTGCCCGGCGCTACTCCTGCCGTGCCTTTTCTGACGAGCCGGTGCCTGCGGATGTGCTCGACGCCATTCTGACGGCTGGTTTGCATGCCCCCAGCGCGGTCAATGCCCAGCCGTGGCGGCTGATCGTCGTCACAGACAAGGCGCTGATCGACGAGATCGACGCAACCGGGGTGTCCCTGCTCGAGGCAAACGATGCCGCCAGCTACGACCGGACGATGGGACGCGGCGGTCACATGCTTTACAACACGCCGGTGATCGTCCTGATCGCCAGACCGGCGGCTGAGAGCACCTACCCCGACCTTGACTGCGGCATCATGGCGTCGCACTTGGTGTTGGCGGCGGCGTCCCTGGGAGTCGACTCGTGCATTGCCGGCATGCCGCGGGTGCTGTTCTCTGGGCCGCAAGGCGAGGCTTTGTCGAAGCGGCTTGGCATTCCGGACGGTTATCGTTTTGCGTTGTCCGTCATGCTGGGTTACGCGGCAGGCGAGCCGAAGCCAGGCCACGACATTGATCCATCTAAGATCATCAAGCTGTGACGAACCCGCCCGTTGACTTCGAACCGCCGACTGCGCCTGCGGGCCAGTCGGTGCCCAAATATGCCCAGTGGGAGCCCCCTGTCGCACCGCCCGCACCCCCGGTCACTCCACCGGTTACGCTGCCGCCCACGCCGCCCACGCCAGTCGCCCCGCAGTGGCCGGCTCCGGCGGCCGCCTACAGCGCCGACGGTTATCGGCCGCCCAGCCAGGCAAGGGCCAACTGGCTTTGGGCACTGATCGTCGTCTTCATAGTGGTGGCAGTTGTGAGGTTTGCTTCGACGCCCAGCCCGCCAAGGGCTCTGCCGACAATACCCCAGATGACCACCACGCTGATTCCGTTACCGTCGACCATGCCCAGCGACGCGAGCCAGCCGGAACCTTTCTGTCTCAGCTACTATGTGTTTTCCATTGACGTGACCGCCAGTTGGGGTGTTTTTGGTGCAGCTGTTTCGCAGGGTGATGTGGCCACCGCTACGACTTTGGCAACCCAGTTCTACGCCGAGGCACAAGCCATGCAGCAAGCCGACCCACCAGACGAGGTGCGCGCGCAGATCGACACGGTTGTTGTCTTGCTAATGACGAGCCAAAACATACTTTCGGCTGGCTCGGTTTCCGGATTGCCAGCCGTTGATGGAACGTGGGCTGACATCACAGCCCTTCAGGCCGCAGTAGAGCCGGTTTGTCGTTAGCCTTTGATCACGAGAGCAGCGACGGGCAGATCCTGCATCGTCGCTGGGCTCTTCAGCATGTATAAGGTGAAATCGCCGCGTGGTATCTCAAACACCAGACTGCCAGTACTTGACTGTCCAGACTTGACGTGGGCGGTCACCATCGTGCCGCCACTAGGGTCGTATTGATTGCTGGAGTGGCTGTTATCGAGGGCAAAAAAGGTGACGTCCAGCGTCCCCTGGTCGGAGGTGATGGTGGTGTTGATCGTCACGGTGTCGCCGGTCCACTGGCCGCTCGAGACCGCCCAGCAACCGGTGGTCGTCGCGTTGGCCTCGTAAGGAATGGCCTGCCAGCCGGACGACGGGGTAGCGCAACTGGGTAAGGGGGCACCGCTGGTGGGCGTCGCGCCTGGCGTCGTGCCACCGCTTGGCGGCCGGGTGCCTGCCCACACCGCGGCGGCCACCACAGCCACCACGACGATGCCTACAAGGACGCCGAGCAGTGGTGCGCGGCTGCGATATCGCTGGACGGCCACAGGGGTCGTGCTTGCGGTGGGTGCTTGCCAATTATCGGTTGGCCGATCCGGCCCGGTGACGGGCTGGCCTTGGAATCGTTGCCCTGGCATACGGTCGCTCATGATGCTGATGATTCTAGTATGTAGGTTTTCCACAGGCCGAAAACTGTTTGCCGGATATGGTTACGGCATCGCCATGATGGGCGCATGAATAGTTCAACATCAACACCAGTTCGTTTGCGAGCGGGCTCGCCCGCTCAGCTTGTGGCCACTCTGCCATACCTTTTCGGATTTCGTCCCGATCAGTCCGTCATCGTCTTGGGCCTGCAAGGGCGACGCATCGATGCCGCAGCCCGGTTCGATGCTTCGGTAGCGCTCGATACCGGGTTTGACGCTGACGTGCTGCGCCAACGATTGGCGTCGGTGATAAGTCAGGGCCACCAGGTGATCGTCGTGGCGTGGCTAGACGAGGTGGACGATGCTCGCCGCGCCGTCAATGCTGTGGGCGATGCCATCGGGCTGCCGGCCATGGCGATAATAGTCAGCCATGGGCGCTGCCAAGCCGATGGCGGGCAGTGGCAGGATTGCGCAGATCACATCACCGAGGCAGACGAGGCCGGGTTAGCCGTGCTGAGCAGTCGGGCGACCCTTGAGGCGAGCGTTGCCGGACCTTCTGATGAAGAATCAGCCGGCACCGCCGATACCTGGGCGTCGGTTTGCCTGTCGGTTGGCAACATGACGCTGGCCAAGCGGCGAACCAGAGCGAAGCGCCTGATGACGGAAGGTATAGCCGCGGGCGCTGAGTTGTCACTGGAAAGCTGTCTGGAACTGGCAGCGCTGGCCCGTCAGGGTTGCGTGCGCGACACGATGACCGCACCGCTGACAACCAAGTCGGCCAAGCATTACGTTGGATTATGGCTCGCCGTGGTGTCCAAGGTGCCTGACGGTGGAGCGCCCGCGGTGCTCGGACTACTGGGCTTAGCCGCATGGCTGGCAGGTGAGGGCACCCTACAGGTGTGCTGTATGGAGCGCGGTCTTGCCATTGACCCCGATCATTCACTGCTGCTTCTGGTCGAGGCCCTGAATGTGATGGGGGTTCATCCGCGCGAGTGGGCTAGGCTCCGTCGATTAGGATATATGGGTGCTTGACAATTATGACGCGGTGGCGGCCCAGGCGAAATGGGCCGCCTTCTGGGAAGATAATCAGACTTTTCGTGCGGCCGACGACGGTGAACGTCCACGGCGCTACTCGCTGGACATGTTCCCGTACCCGTCAGGTGATCTGCACATGGGCCATGCCGAGGCATACGCAATCGGTGACGTTCTGCCCCGGTTGTGGCGTATGCAGGGCTATGACGTCATGCACCCGATCGGCTGGGACTCTTTCGGCCTGCCGGCTGAGAATGCCGCCATTCGTATGGGCGAGCATCCGGCCCGCTGGACCTACGAGAACATTGCCACGCAGAAGAACAGCTTCAAGCGCTACGGGCTAAGCCTCGACTGGTCGCGTGAACTTCACACGTCGGACCCCGAGTACTACCACTGGACGCAGTGGCTGTTTCTGCAATTCTTCAAGCGCGGGCTGGCCTATCGCAAAAACTCGTGGGTCAACTGGTGCTCGCAGGACCAAACGGTACTGGCTAACGAGCAGGTTGTCGCTGGTGCTTGCGAACGCTGCGGCACACCCGTCACCAAACGGGTGCTGAACCAGTGGTATTTCCGGATCACCGACTACGCTCAGCGGTTGCTGGACGACATGGGCCAGCTTGAGGGCAAGTGGCCCGATCGCGTCTTGGCGATGCAGCGCAACTGGATCGGGCGTAGTACCGGCGCGCACGTCGATTTCCAGGTGGAGGGACGAGCTGAGCCCATCACCGTGTTCACAACCCGTCCGGACACCTTGTGGGGTGCCACGTTCATGGTGGTGGCGCCTGATTCCGAACTGGCTGCCGAGCTGGTGTCGGACGGGCAACGCGCTCAATTCGAGGAATACCTCGAGAAGGTCAAGAAAGCTACCGAGATTGAACGCCAGTCAACAGAGCACGTTAAGACGGGGGTTGATCTCGGCGTATCGGCGGTGAACCCGGTGACGGGCGAGTCGATGCCAGTTTGGGCCGCCGACTATGTGCTGGCCGAGTACGGCACTGGCGCGATCATGGCCGTGCCGGCCCACGATCAGCGCGACCTCGAATTCGCGAACAAATTCAACATTCCTGTTCGCGTCGTCATCGACACGGGCGAACCCGACCCGACGGTTTCGGGTATCGCCACAGCCGGGGACGGCATCTATGTCAACTCGGGTCCGCTGAACGGCCTCACCAACAAGGCTGAAGGTATTGCCAAGGTCACCGAGATCTTGAAGCAGCGTGGCACCGGCAAGGCCACGACCACCTACCGTCTGCGCGACTGGCTGCTCAGCCGTCAGCGGTTCTGGGGCTGCCCGATCCCGATCGTTCACTGCCCGGATTGCGGTGAGGTGCCGGTGCCCGAGGACCAGTTGCCGGTCCAGTTGCCTGACCTGCGCGGCGCCGACCTGGCGCCGCGCGGCGTCAGCCCCCTGGCAGGCGAGGCAGCAGCGTCTTGGCGCAGCGTGGCCTGTCCATGCTGCGGGGCGCCCGCCGAGCGCGACACCGATACGATGGACACCTTCGTCGATTCGTCCTGGTACTTCTACCGCTACTGCTCGCCCGGGGACGACAAAGGGGCCTTCAACCCCGAGGACGTCAGCCGTTGGATGCCGGTCGACCAATACGTGGGCGGCGTCGAGCACGCGATTTTGCACCTGCTGTATATGCGGTTCTTCGCGCATGTCCTGCACGACATGGGGATGATCGATTTCAATGAACCAATGCTGCGACTGATCAATCAGGGTCAGGTCATCAACCAAGGCAAGGCCATGAGCAAGTCGTTGGGCAACGGCGTCGACCTGGGGGAGCAGATCGACAAGTACGGGGTTGATGCGGTGCGCCTGACGATGGTGTTCGCCGGCCCGCCTGACGAGGACATCGACTGGGCCGACATGTCGCCGGAGTCGTCGCTCCGATTCCTGCAGCGTGCCTACCGCCTGGTCAGGGGCGTTACCAGCACGACAGATGTGGATTTCGCTAAGGGCGATCTAGGGTTGAGGCAGGTAACCCACCGCACCATCGCCGAGATCACGGATCTGCTGGCGTCGACTCGGTTCAACGTGGCGGTGGCGCGCATCATGGAGTTGGTCAATGCGACGCGCCGGGCTATCGATTCGCCCGATGTCGGCGGCGCTGACCCGGCTGTCCGCGAGGCTTGCAGTTTCGTCGCCCAGGCGTTGAGCTTGGTGGCGCCTTACGTCGCCGAGGAAATGTGGGCTGGGCTGGGGTACCAGCCATCGGTGGCCACATCGACCTGGCCGACGGCGGACTCAGCCATGTTGGTGCGTGACTCGGTGGTTCTGGTCGTCCAGGTGCAGGGCAAGGTGAGGGCCAAGCTCGATGTTGCGCCTGATATCACCGAAGCTGAGGCTGAGGTACTGGCGATGGCCGATCCGGGTGTTATTAAGGCTCTGGACGGGCGAGCCGTCGCCAAGGTGATCATGCGGCTGCCAAAACTGGTCAGTATCGTTCCTGCCGGTTAGGCAGTTATCCACAGGCCAAAAACTGGGGTGCCGGATCTGCTGTTTCATGGCTACAGTGGGGCGTGAAGTATCGCGATGATGAGCCGCTGACGGTCAGCCAGGCAGACGAAGCGGCGCGGGCACGCTGGCAGTTGCTGCACCCTGCCATGCCCGACGAGACATTCGATAATGAGGCGCCGGCTCCGGCGTCTGTGCGCCCGACATGGTGGCTGTCAGCGCTGTCGTTTTCGCGTGAGCACGTTGTCGTGGTGGTGGTCGCGTTGGTCGTGGGGGTCGTCTTTGCGGTCATGACATACCAGCACAACCGGCCCGAGGAGTTGCCGATGGCTCCAGCGGTCAGTATCCCGGCGGCGCCTTCACCCACGCCGACGCCGTCATTGATGCTAAAGGTGCATGTGCTGGGGGCGGTCCTGCACCCGGGCGTGGTGACGTTGCCGGAAGGATCTCGGGTGGAGGACGCCATTGCTGCAGCCGGTGGGCTGACGGTTGACGCCGACCCAGCGCTGTTGAACTTGGCTGCCGTGGTGGCTGACGGGTCGCAAATCGTCATCGGAACGGTTGGCAGCCCGGCTGGCGAGGTAAATGAAGGCGGCGGTTCGGGTCCGTCTGGTGGTGGTTCCGGCGTCAAAGTGAACATCAATACGGCATCAGAGGTGGAGTTGGAGACGCTGCCCGGCATCGGCCCGGTGACGGCGGGCAAGATCATCGCCTGGCGTACCGACCATGGCCGGTTTTCGACGATCGACGAGTTGCAGGAGGTCAGCGGCATCGGCCCCAAGACCATGGTGCAGTTGGAGCCGTATGTCACCGTCTGAATCGATGGCCGATCCGCGAATGGTGTGGGTGGCCTTGCTGGTATGGGTCGGGGCTTGGTGCGGTGTCACGGGCGGTTGGGCCTGGGCAGGTGTTGCGGTGGCGGCTGTGAGCGCGGCGTTGCTGGCATGGCGGCGTGCCAGCTTGGCTGTTGCACTGGGCGTCGTCTGCATCCTGGCGTCGGCCGGCTCTGGTGCGCTTTTCAAGTGGACGACGGTCTCATCGCCTTTGGCGGGTTTTGCGGATGCCGGGTCGGTTATCCAGATACAGGCCGTGGTGACGGGTGACCCGCAGGTCTGGTCCGCCCGTGGAGTGTTGCCGGGGCGGACGGTGACGGCCGTCAGCGTCCGCGAGGTCAGCGGGCATGGCAGCGCCTACAAGCTGCGACAACCGGCCAGCTTGCTGACCGGCCTAGATGACCCAAATCTGGAGGTCGGTCAAGGTGTGGTGGCTACAGCCAAAGCCAGTTGGTCGGATAATGGTCTGGCGCCACAAGTGCGACTGAGTGCTCTCGGCGACGTGACGGTGATTTCACAGCCTGGGGTAGTGGGCCGCGCCATCAATAGCTTGCGGAATGGCTTGCGGGTAGCGATGGCCCATTCACCGCCCGATCAGGCAGGGTTGGTGCCGGGGCTGGTGGTAGGTGACACATCAGGGTTATCTTCCCAGATGTTGGACGATTTCCAGGCCACGTCACTGACCCACCTCAATGCCGTCAGCGGTACCAACCTCACCCTAATGGTGGTGTTTCTCATTGCCGGTGCCCGCCTGGCGGGTGCGCGCGGTTGGTGGCTGCGCGGCGTGACGCTGTGCGGTGTCATCGCCTACGTCACATTGTGCCGAGGTGAGCCGTCGGTCCTGCGGGCGGCCGCGATGGGCTTGGTGGCGCTGGCCGCCACAGGTGTTGGGTCGCGGCCTGGTAGCGGCTTACGACACTGGGGCGTTGCTGTGACGGCGGTTTGTCTGGTTCAGCCCGCCATGTCGCACTCGTGGGGTTTCGCCATGTCTGCGGCGGCGACGGCTGCAATCCTGTGGTGGTCACCCACCTGGGTGCGCGTCATGGTGCGCTGGATGCCCCTGTGGTTGGCCCAGGCCGTCGCCGTCCCGCTGGCGGCCCAGTTAGCCACACAGCCCTTGATCACCGCCTTGAGCGGGCAGGTTTCGTTGGTCGGGTTGTTCGCCAACATGCTGGCCGAACCGTTCGTCGGCCCCGTCACCGTGCTAGGCCTACTGGCGTGCGTGCTGTCGCCGCTTCGGTGGTTGGCCATTCCGTTTGGATGGTTGGCCGGCTGGTGCGCTCAGCCCATTATCTTGACGGCGAGGGTTGGGGCTTCACTGCCGGGGGCCACCATCACCTGGGGAGCATCGCAGTGGGGCTCGGCCGTGCTTGCCATGGGCCTGCTGGTGGCTACCTGCTGGCTCATCAGCCGTCTTTTGCCCTGGGTCTTGGCGCGCTGGTGGACGACGGTTCTGGCGTTGGCTGGGCTGGCTGCTTGTGTCGCGGTGACAGTTCCCACGCCTGGCTGGCCTGGGCGCTGGTCGGCGGTGTTTTGTGACGTCGGGCAGGGTGACGCTGCCGTCGTGCGGGTGACGGACGGTGTAGCAGTACTCATCGACGCCGGGCCCGACCCGCCGAGTCTGCAACGGTGCCTAAGCAGCCTGGGCGTCAAGCGTTTGGCACTGGTGATCTTCAGCCACGAGCACAGCGACCACATGGCCGGTGCTGTTGGCCTAGCCAAGCGTGTGCATGTCGATCTTGTGCTGGTGCGGGCAGGTCTGTCAGACGCTGATCAACGCCAGATAGGGCCACTGCTGGGAGATCCGGCTGTACCCGTTGCCGCCACCTGGACGGGGCAAGTGATTGACATTGGGGCGACACCATCGGGCGATCCACTGGTGCAGTGGGCAACATTGCGAACCGGCCCGTCTACGCCGGTTGCGATAACGACGGGCGAGGGCGAGGATCCCCAGGCTAACAATGCCAGCACCATCGGCCGGGTCACGGTTGACGGATTGACCATCTTGTTCACCGGTGACGCCGAACCCGAGGAGCAGGCCATGGCATTGTCCAGCGGGGTGGATCTGCGGGCCGACGTGCTGAAGACGCCGCACCACGGGTCGGCCCATCAGGACGCGTCCTTCCTTGCGGCTGTCGGGGCAGGTCTTGCCGTCATCAGCGTCGGCGCAGACAATACCTACGGCCACCCGGCGGCCAGTACCGTCAAAACGCTGCAAACCGACGGCATGACCGTGTATCGAACCGACCAAAATGGCGCCGTGGCAATTGCGCCTGGCAGTGTCCATGCACAGCATCGTCGGTCTTAGCTGGCACGATAGATGACATGGAAGTGTTTGGCACAAGTTTGCTGGTCGTCGGTTCCGAGGGCCTACTGGTCGAGCGGACGATCAAAGATCGCGCCCAGGCTGCCAGGGAAGAGCGCCCAAGCGCTGAAACTGTCGATCTGGGCGCAGCGGAGATTGCCGACGGTAAACTGGCGGAAGCCGTTGGTGGGTCGCTTTTTGCGGCGTCGTCCATAGTCGTGGTGCGCGATTTGACGGCTCTGCCGCCTGACCAAGCCGACCTGTTGGTCGAGACAGCTGTCCATCCTGGTAATGACCTGTGCTTGACCATCGCCCACCCCGGCGGAGTCAAAGGCAAGGCGTTGCTTGACCGACTGGCCAAACAACGGGTAGCCAGAGTGTCGGTTGAAGCACTCAAGCCATGGGACATGCCGCAATTCGTCATCGGAGAGGCGAAGCGAGCCAAGATGCGCATCGACATGGCCACGGCTACGGCGCTGGTCGACGCGGTCGGCGCTGACCTTTACGCGCTGTCGGCTGCGGTAAGCCAATTGGCATCCGATTGGCCGGGTGACACCTTGACGCCTGAGATTGTCAACCGGTACTTCCCTGGACGCTCAGATGTCAACGGTTTCGCCGTCGCCGACGCCGTCATGGCTGGCCAATCGCAGCAGGCACTCAGTTTGTTGCGTTGGGCGCTGGAAGCTGGCACTGCACCGCAGTTGATCACCTCTGCGCTGGCTGCGGCTCTTAGGAATCAGGGACGCTACCTTGACCTGGCAGCTCAGCGTTTGAGCAAAGGCGAGATCGCGAGCGCGCTTAAGGTGTGGCCAAGAAAGCTGGACACCATTGCTTCCCAATCGCGCGTCTGGACAGTCCCAAGGGTGGCCGAAGCTATTTTGGCGGTGGCGCAGGCTGATGCGCAGGTCAAAGGCGCCGGAACTGACGCTGGCTATGCCCTGGAGCATCTGGTGCTAAACCTGCGGCCTACACTGGAATAACAAGTCCAGCAACAAAGGAGCAAGCATGGCAGACTTGACAGATCACGGCCCTCATCCGTACGTCCTTGATATCGAAGATGCGACCTTGAGTAACCCCAACTTCCGTTCCACCTTGTGGACCGGCAAGTTCCTTCAACTAACCGTGATGGCGATTCCAGTGGGGGGCGACATCGGCCTAGAAATCCACCCTGAGCACGACCAATTCCTGCGTATCGAGCAGGGCACCGGTCGGGTTGAGATGGGCCCAGCCCAGCATGAGGTCACATTTGCGGCTGAGGTTAGCCCTGACTCGGTGATATTTGTCCCGGCAGGCACTTGGCACAACATCATCAACACTGGGGGCGTTGAACTAAAGCTGTACACCCTATACGGCCCGCCCGATCACCTGCCCGGCACGGTCCATGTCACGCAGCACGACGCGGAGACCGACCCCAACGAGCACTAACGCTTGACGTTGGGGGAGGGGTCACATCGCGGCGACTTGGCTGGCGATTGCCGACTTCCGCTTGGCGGCCTGATTCTTATGGATGACTCCGGCAGACACCGCCTTGTCGAGAGCACGGGTAGCCACCGGAAGTGCGCTCTGAGCCTTGATCGGGTCGCCAGCGATGACGGCCTCGCGCACAGCGCGGACATGCGTGCGTAGCGCCGACTTGGCGGCCTTGTTGCGTTCGCGCGCCTTCTCGTTCGTCTTGATGCGCTTGATCTGCGACTTGATATTCGCCACTTGGGTTTGCCTTTCCGTGTGCCCGTTGACAGGCAGCGTCACAGTCTACCAGAGGCAGGCTGCCGATTCCACCTACGCGTGTTCGGCCAACCAGCGGGTGCCGACATCTTGTTGGGCGTCGAGGACACCCAGCAGGAAGGGTGCCGTCTTCTTCTCGAGGCTGGGCCCGACCAGCGGAATGCGGATGGTCAAGTCGCCTTGATAGACGACGTTGGTGCCGCTGCCATCTGGGGTCAGCGACGATGTGCCATTGAACGCTGCAGGCAGGCCTTTTACATCTATTGCGACGGGGCCGCCCCAACCGTCGCCTACCGCCGCCCAGGTGGCCGTCAGGGTTGCGGACATCACGTCCCCCGTCAAGCGTTGAACCTGGGACGGCGAGCGCACGCCGATGTCGACCGTCACACCATCTGACGTGGGTGTAGCGTCGCAATGATCGACGCGTCCCACGGCCAACTGTTTCCAGAACCCGGGGTCCATCAGCATGGCGCGCACAGCTGCTGGTGTGGCGTCGAAATGAAGCTGGTTGTCAATTTTCATCAGGTTTCTCCGATCCCAGACGTAGATGGCTGCGCAGAGGGTCGCCGCGCCAGTCCTGCCAAGGCTCGTCGCGCCATTCAGTCTGGCTGTAACCATCCTGGTCGACGGCTTCGATAATGGTCGCTGCAGCTTTGGCTGTGACATTCATTGGTATATCTTCGGCGGCCTCTGGATCAAGCGGCGACGTGCGCGAGCGCATGCGACTGCCGACGTACTCGCCGAGTTTGCCGAGGCTGTAGTTGATGATGATGAAGATTGCCGCGGCGACGACCAGCGACGGCAGTACCCGGATAATGCCACCACGCAGCACGGCTTCGTTCAGAAGTTCTGAATAGGCAATTATCTGGCCCAACGCGGAGTCTTTCAAAGCGACGACCAACTGTGCGATCAGAGCGGGCAGCATGGCCAGCAGAGCCTGCGGCACCAGCACATTACTGAGCGCCTGGCGAGGTGTCAAACCGATGGCGGCGGCCGCCTCGCCTTGGCCGGCCGGCAAGTTGTGGACGCCCGTGCGTATCAGGTCGGCGCAAACCGAGCCGTTATAAAGGATCAGCGCGATGACCACGGCCACGAAGCTCGGGTCAGGTGGGTGAACCCACCCCAACCAGTTGTAGATGCCGGGCAGGAAGTACCACAAGAAGATCATCATCAGCAGTACTGGTACGGCACGGAAAAACTCGACAACCGCACCGGCAAGAAGCCTAATGAGCGGGCTTTGACTTAGCCGTCCAACGCCGAAAACCAGCCCGAAGACCATGGCGCCAACCACGGCGATAGCTGCAGCTTCAAGGGTGTGCAGTAACCCTGGCAGAAGATAGTAGACCCAGGTGTCGCTTTCGATTACGACGTGCCATCGGTAGGCGCTCAGCTGCCCAACTTGGTCGAGACGCCAGCCGGCCCACAGGATGATTGCCAAGATGACTATCCCGCCACCCAGGTTGACAAACCCGATGGTTCGGCGCATCTTGGGCCCCGGCGCGTCGAATAGGACGCTGTGCGGCGCCGCTACTTGGGCGCTCATCGTTTCACCGCCAGGCGTCGAGACAATGACGTTGTCGCTAGGCCAACCGGGATGACGATGATGACGTACCCAAGAGCGAAGGTCATGAAGATTGCGAACACATAGTTGGCGTGGATCTCGATCATGCCTTTCATAAGGCCAGAGGTTTGGGCTGCCACACCGACTGCTGTGGCCACCGTGGTGTTCTTAATCAGGGCGATCAATGTGTTGCCGAGTGGGGCGATGGCACCGCGGAAAGCTTGGGGCAGAACAATCAGGCTGGCTGACTGAGTGAAGGTCAACCCGATGGCGCGAGCTGCTTCGGCTTGGCCCAGCGGCACAGTGTTGACGCCCGAACGCAAAGCTTCGGCCACGAAGGCTGAATGATAAAGGCCCAGCCCGATGATGGCCAGCACATAGGCGTCCAAGTTCAGGTCGCTTGAGAATTGCACGCCAAGGGCCATGCTCACCACAAGCGACATCATGACCATGACAACGGTTAGTGGTATGTCACGGAAAATGTTGACGAACAGTGTAGACACTGCCCGCAAAGATGTGAACGGGCTGATTCTCATGGCCGCCGCGATAGTGCCGAGAACCAGCGCGATGATGGCCGACCAGAATGTCAGCGTGATATTGACCCAGAAGGCGGCAAAAATCGATGATTCGGCCAACACCTGGCCGTAACCGCCGAGAAATCCCATTAGTTAGCCCGTCCTTTTTGGGTCGCTATCGATTCACATTGGCACAAGCCGGCGGTCGCAGATGTGTGGCACCGCGACCGCCGGTTTGTCCGTGCTTACTGGCCGCTGGCCGCTTGGGCCGCCAAGCCGGCGAGAATGATGTCGTCGGTGGTGACGGCCTCAACCTTACCGGCGATGAGCGCCTGGACGCACTGCGAGTAGGTGTCGTACTGAACCAACTGGACATCAGACGCGTAGTTCTGCTGAATGTTCTGGGCCGGGGTCGAGCCGGTCACTGAGCACAGCTTCTTGCCGCCGGTCAACGACTGGGGGCCGGTGATGGCGGTGTCGTTAGCCTGCACGAGCAAGTCCTGGCCGGCAACAAAATACGGTCCTGCGAACGCCACCTTGTCCTTGCGGGCGTCGGTGATGGAGTAGGTCGCGAAGATCATGTCGACCTGGTGGTTCTGCAGCAGGGTCTCGCGCTGAGCAGAGATGGATTCTTTCCAGACGATCTGGTCGGGCGTGAAACCTAGCTTGCCGGCAACATAGGTGGCAACGTCAACATCGAAACCGGTATAGGTGTTGCCGTCCTTGTAACCCAGGTGTGGCTGGTCGAACTTGATGCCGATCGTCAGTTTGCCCGGCGTCACGAGTGCGGCTGTGCCAGGTGCCGCGCACGTTTCAAGGGTCGTGGGCGGGTTTTCTTTGGCATTCGGCGTGTACTGCACACCCTGCATTTCGGCGTCCAGCTTTGATTTCCAGGTGCCGTCGCTAATCATCGACGTGATCGCGTCGTTGATCTGCTGGCAGTACGGGCTGTCCTTGGGGATGCCGACGCCGTAGCGCTCTGTCGAGAACGGATTCCCGACGACACGCAGTTGAACGCCTCCGGCCGACGACGACCCGTTCGGTGTGGTTGAGGCGCACCCGGCCAACGTGAGGGCCCCCAACACCGCCGTTGCGGCCACAACCAATGGCAACTTTTTCATCTTCTTTCCTTCCTCGATACTTTTTCGTTCACCGGCTGCGCCGGCCTCAGCGCTGACCTTCAGTGCTGAAGAATCTTGGCCAAGAAGTCCTTGGCTCTATCTGTTTGCGGGTTTGTGAAGAACTCTTCGGGGGTGGCCTGCTCCAGCAAGCAGCCGTCCGACATGAATACGACGCGGTCTGCGACGCGACGGGCGAACCCCATCTCGTGGGTGACGACGATCATCGTCATGTTGTTCTTCGCGAGGTCGACCATGACATCGAGCACCTCGTTGATCATCTCGGGATCAAGCGCTGAGGTCGGCTCGTCGAAGAGCATCAGCTTTGGTTGCATGGCCAAGGCACGAGCAATGGCGGCGCGCTGCTGCTGGCCGCCGGAAAGCTGTGCCGGCAGCTTGCCCGCCTGATCTTTAATGCCGACACGCTCAAGTAGCGCCATGGCTTCCTCTTCAGCCTGCGCTTTCGGTGTCTTGCGTACTTTCCGTGGGCCTAGCGTCACATTGTCGAGGATGGTCTTGTGGGCGAACAGGTTGAAGCTCTGGAACACCATGCCAACCTCGGCCCGCAGCAGGGCGAGTTGCTTGCCCTCCTCGGGTAGCGGCGTGCCATTCACCACAATCTGGCCGGAGTCGATCGGCTCAAGCCGATTGATAGTGCGGCAGAGCGTCGATTTGCCTGAGCCAGACGGGCCGATAACGACCACGACTTCGCCTTTGGCGACGTCAAGGTTGATGTCGTTCAGCACATGGACTGGTCCGAAGTGCTTGTCAACATGTTGGAGCGAGACGATGATTTGGTCGTCTGCCACAGGCGAACTGTCGGCTTCTTGCACGGTCATGCAACCTCCTTCACCCGCAAATGATGCCACGCCAATGTTGCAACTGTGTGTCAGCTCTATGTTTTGGCGGGCAGAATAAGCCTATGCGCATAGATCTTCATACCCATTCGCGTGTCTCAGATGGCACCGATTCACCCGCGGAACTGGTGGCAGCGGCCGCACTAGCCGGGCTGGATGTTGTGGCGCTGACCGACCACGACACCATGGGTGGCGTCGCCGAGGCGCAGACTGCTAGTGAACAGTTGGGCATCAAGGTGTTGGGCGGGCTCGAGCTAACCTGCCAGTATGACAGCGTTACCGTCCACCTGCTTGGCTATGGCTGTCAGGCTGATACGCCGTTGCAGGACGCGTTGGACGAGTTACGCGACGACCGCCTGCGCCGGATGCCGAAGATGGTGGCCGCGTTGAACGCTGCCGGTGTGGAGATCGGCGTCAGCGACGTAGAGGCGGTGGCTCGTCCGGGAGCCACCTTGGGACGGCCCCATGTGGCCGACGCGCTGGTGGCGCTGGGGGTCGTTGCCGACCGTCAGGAGGCCTTCGATAAGTGGCTTGATATCGGCCGTCCGGGCTATGTCGGCCACTACAAGGTGCCGCTGGCTGAAGGCGTCGCCACAATCACTGGCGCCGGGGGAGTGGCGGTGCTGGCCCACGCCTGGGGACGGGAATCACGCAGCGTGCTGACGAGCGACGTCATCCGCGGGTTGGCGGTCAGCGGGCTGGACGGGCTGGAGGTTGATCATCAACTGCATGATGCAGACACGAGGGTGACGTTGAGAGCGCTGGCCAATGAGTGCGGGCTGATACCGACCGGCTCGTCCGACTACCACGGCACTGGCAAGGTGAACCATGATCTGGGCTGCAATTTGACCTCCGATGCCAGCTTCGAGGCGATCAAGGCACTGATCATTCAGCGAGGTGGCCGGATTTAGGTCCTTGCTGGTATGCTGGTTCACCGCTAAGCACCACTAGCTCAACTGGCAGAGCAGCAGACTCTTAATCTGCGGGTTCAGGGTTCAAGTCCCTGGTGGTGTACAAAGCTTGCGCTTCCCGGAGTTCAGCCAAGGTCGGTAAGAATGAGGCTGGCTCAACGCCGGTCGCCAACGCAACCTTGCAGATGTTTGACGCCTCCCAAGCCACCTGACCGCGCATTTTCTTCGACAAGGTGGATTGACCAAGACCAACATTTGCAGCAAGTTTTCTTCCAGTGAGCCTTTGGCGCCAAGTTGTGCTCTGAATTGCCGCACCCACCTCAGTGTCGACCCACTCGTCAAGAGTTAATACCGTCATAACTCAATATTGTCACGACACGCCGATATTCCACAAATGTTGCCAATTATCGCGTGTCAAAGAATATGCTTCCTGTATGAGTCATTACAGGAATCAAAATAGGCGGAGTTTATCGCTTAACATCGATGACGCAGCGGCCTGGATCCGTTTGGTACTCGCGGGCAATGTTCGTGCCGAGTGCGGCCGACGAGATCTCTCAGGACTTGATCTGGCGAAGGCCACCGGAATGGATAGGTCAACCGTGTCGCGGAAGTGGCGCGGATTGACGGCATGGACACTCACAGATCTTGCCTTGATCGCCTCGGTCGTCGGTGCCGATCCGGCTAAGCTTTTGCAGTTCGTCCCTGACGCCAACTATGCGGGGCTTGCCGACGGGGTTGTCGCGCCGATCAACGACATCGAGGTGTCGGCATGAGCGGGCTTAAGAAAGAAGTACGAGCGTTCAACTCAGCGCGAAATGACCTGACGGATGCTGTGTTCGATGTCATGACCCGGCATGAGTCAGTGTTCGCGCGGTTCGTGGATAAGCTCGCAAGTATGCCCGGCCACAAGCCGGTGAAGCTAGGCGAGCGTCGCGCCGATAAGACTGTCCATGCGTCGTGCGAACTTGCGGGCCTTCTTATGCATATCGCATGCGAACCCAATTATGAGCTCCTCATTGACCGGTTGTTCGCGGCGAATACTCGTCAAATGAGCTTCGATCTGAGTGAGTTTCTTCTGGAAACGACCAAGCTCATCGAGCAGGTCGTCCGCAGTCAGCAAATCCTCCATGATTCTTCCCTTCACTCGACATCAGGCCCGGAATGTCAAACGTCAAAAACCAGTGTAGAGGAGACGGCTGATGGCCGTGCCTCAGCTGACGCGAGCTCAGGCAGCGTTGAGGAACTCGTCGGCTTGGCGCCGGCTGGCCGGTCGCTTGGTAAGGAGGGTCGGCGCCATGTCTGAGGAACAAGGGTCGTGGGTGCCGCTCGACGACGTCGCGGATCTGTATGGGCAGGCGTCGCCCCGTCGGCTGCTCGATGTGTTGCCTGACGGGCACATGGTGACGTTTGGGAAACGCGGCAACCGTCTTATGGTTCGCGCTTACGGCGACACTTGGACCATTATCGAGGATGCCCTTCACATCGCCCCGGGCGACAAAATGCATAACTATCGGGTTGCTGCTTGTGTGGTTTGTGGTGAGGTCACGCAGATTGTCGCCGCCGGGCGGTGCCGGTCGTGTTACGACTTCTGCCGCCAGCACGGCCGCGACCGCACGCTTGAAGAGTCGCGCGAATACCGGGGCGAGACGGTGAAGCTGTTCCTGTCCGAGCGGCAATTGGTTCCACTGGCGTGTCTTGTCGAGGACCTGGGCTATGGCGGGCGCCCACGCAGCCTGGCGCAACTTTTACGTCGGGAAGCAAGACGACTCGAATGGCTCGCCGACGATCCGCGCTATGCCAACGCCGACGCCGCGCCCCGGCTCGACACCGAGGAGGTGTTCTGATGGTTGAGAAAGTGTCTGCACCGTCTCTGGATGATGAGTTCATGACGACGGCTGATGTGTCCAAGGCGATCAGGGTGCCGACGGGCACGCTGCGCTGGTGGCGTAACGCCGGCGTTGGCCCGAAGTCGTTCAAGATTGTCGGCTCGGTGCGGTACCGGCGTGCTGATGTGGATCGTTGGCTTAAAGAGCAATACGAGATGCAGGTGGGGTCATGAGCGGGCTAACTGCTGACGGTCTTCTTCGGGAAGGGCATGAGTTTGACCTGGCCATCGTCGAGTCCGTGGCGAACGCTGTAGTCGACCTCATAGTGTCTAGGGGACTGGCTGGGCGTGACGCAGTCGATCCACGCCTTGAAGACGATAGTGACAGCCTCGTGCCGTCCACCAGCGGGGAGACCGTCAAGCCACATGATGGTGTGCCAAGGTGCGTCCCGGACTTGTCTTATGTGTTCTTGCCAGGCTGGGCCAAGGTCGAGCGGGACTTCATCGAAGCCGGCTACGTAGTCCTGGACGGTTTCAAAAACTGTCTCGGTATTGTGCGTGATTTTCACGGTCACCCGAAGTGCGGCATAGGCGCAAGCATTTCGGATGGCGATGGGCTGGCCGTCTTCATCGGCTTGGAAGGTCCACGTATATTCGACAAGATCTCGGGCCAAACTGAGTTGAGCCGCACCGATATCGCGGCCTGCCTCGGCTATCTGGTTTGCCTGCTCGGCGATGCGGTTTGCCTCTTCGGCCCGGGCGACGGCAGCCCCGGAAGTCTGATTAGCAACCTCGGCGAGGCTGTTCGCCTTCTCCGCGACACGGTTCGCTGTGCGGGCCTGGAAAAGGCTCACGACACCAACGGCGCCGGCCACGCACCCGACAATCAACGCGACGACAGCACCAGCATCCATGATTCCAGCCTATCGCCCGCCGAGGCGCGAGCCTGGCGGTTCACTCCTAACCCGTGGCGGCCTTGGACATCGCCGGGGGAGCCGGATGTGGAGGGCAGGCGTTATGTCTGATGTGACAGCACGCCTGACGGCGATCGAGGATGAACTAGCCGGCCTGGTCGCAGAACTCGCCGCGGACAGCCCCGGTGAGGACATGTTGAACGCTGTCGGCCTGGGTGTCAAACCGGCCGAGTTGGCCGCGTTACGTAAAGGCGTGGAGGGAAAGCACTACGACTTTGTATGGCGCAAAGCCATGTCGACGGCGGTGTCAATACTGTTAACAACCCAGGTGCGTGCAGCTGCTCGTCTGATCGGCGGCTATGGCCTGCGCCCGACCCGTCAACACGTCCACGCCCCTATCGCGATAAGTGAGGAGGAGCCGTCCGGTGGGTCTCCGCCACCGGACACAGGCCCTGACCTCCTGCCTCTCCTAGAGGACGGTTGAGGTAACGGGCCACGGTAGCTACGGCTACCAGCCGCCGCAGGCGCTCCGCGTGACCCCACAGCGCGGTCGTCGTTCGATTCGACGGGCGGCACGATCCACCATCCAAGGTGGCGAACGGAGGTAATAATATGACGGCGTTTTGGACAGCCAAAGATCGGGCCACACTCGCGAATGAGCGGCTCGACTATGTCCACGGCTGGGACAGCGGCACGCCTACAGAAGACAAACGTATTGACGTGTTGTTGACCATTGCTAACGCTTTGACGGCTATCGCCCTACAGGTCACCAAACCGAAGAAGCACAAGCGTGCGCGGAAGATCGCGGACATGGCTACAGCTGTCCGGTTGGGCACCGTGGCGCTCGACCCGACCGTGGAACACCCGGATGATACCTCTACACCCGAGGCTAGCGACATCTGCACGTGCGGGCATCAGGCGTATCAGCACCAGGCGACTAGCGGGATGTGCCTGGACCCCGGTCTGAGTGACTGCCCCTGCCAGCGGTTCACACCCCGCTACAACGCGACAACCGAGGACGCAGTGGAATGCGTCAAGTGTGGTCATCCCGCGAGTATGCACTCCGCTGGTTACCACATCGGTCCGGGCGGCGTCGGTTTTGCGTGTAACTCGACGTTTTGCGACTGCCCTATGTTCACGCTACCCGTCAAGGATTCATCGAACCCTGCTTCAGTCAAGACAGCCGCGACCCTTACACGCGACGAAGCCGAGACACTGGCTGAGAAGATCGCCCGCCATCACTGGTTGCAACTGTATTCCTACGATGACCATGTGGTAGTCAAGTGCAGATGCGGATGGCAACGATCCTTGTATGCGGCTGAGTATTCGTACGAGCGATCCGCATTCATTACCAGGATGCACCGCTTCCACGCGGCCTATATCGCACTCGTCGGAAGCGAGACAGACCATGAGTAGAGACACGTTCAGAATCCATTTCTACCTGACTCGGATTGAGGCGGTGAACCATGACTAACTCCATGACAGCCCGTGACTGGACGAAGTTGGCTGAAAGCATGACGCAGGCTACGACGGAAGCAGCGGCGAAGGGGACGGGCTGGCTGTATGACGTGCAGGCCGCCCATCTGGGGGCCATCGCCCACGCGGTGACAGCAATCGCCTTGGCGCTAACTGAGCCGCCAGAGGGATGGGTCGATGTCGTCGTTCAGAATGCCGATGGTGATCGTCGTCACACGGTAAGGGTGCCAAAGACTCAAGGGTGGGGGCCAGGGCCATACAAGCCGAAGAAGCACAAGAAGGCGAAGCGCACCGAGGGGGCTGCCGACGTCTGCACTTGCGGACACAAGGGCTACCAGCACCAGAACTACGGTGGCACCCTAACTGGCTGCGAGTATTACAGCGGATGCCCATGCGAACAGTTCACGCCGCGCTACAACGCGACAACCGAGGCAGCCGACGAGGATTCATTGAACCTTGGAAACTCTGGCACGGAATCAAAGGAAACCGCGTCAGAGTTTGATGATGCCTACTTGAGGGGCTTCCAGGATGGTGAGCGGTCGTTCCGAACCTGGCAGGCAGCACACGCCGCCAGCAGCGCTGAAGGTATAGCTGACGATCATGGCGTCTATTACAGCGACATCACTAGCAGTTGGATGTGCGAGCGCTGCGGGAAGATCGCAGGCCCGGTACGGCATGGGGCCTATATAGCCCTCGTCGGAAGCGAGGCCACAGACTATGAGTAGGACGTTTCGGCGTGACATATTCACCGCCGCCATAGCCGCCAAGCTCGCCGCCGACGGACTGTCGGTTCGGAAAGCGGCACGACAAGCCGGTGTTAGCGCCAGTGTGATCGAACGGGCCACCCAGATCAAAGCCATGAATATCAACACGTTCGTCGCCCTGATCGACTGGATGGACACGTCCGCAGACCAGTTCATCATCGAGAGCGAGGCCACAGACCATGAGTGACATGACAGCCCGGTGTCCACATTGCCACGGGCAAGGGACTGTCTGGGTATCGCCATGCGGCGGGGACGGCACCGGTGATGACTATCTCATCGACTGCCCAGTCTGTGGCGGCAAAGTTGAGAGTAGTGACGACCATGAGTGACAAGGCTGGGGGACTCCATCGGTGCGCCATATATGCCCGGATCAGTGTCACAACGGAAGAGTCCGTTTCGATTGAACGTCAAGTCGAATCGTGCAGGAAATATGCGGAGGCCCGGAACTGGGAAGTGACCGGCGAGTTCATCGACGACGGCGTCTCTGCAACAAAGAACCGGCCCGAGGAACGACCAGGCTGGTCATCATTACTCGCGGCTGACGGCTTCGACATCGTAATCATTTGGAAAGTCGATCGGCTGGCCCGCCGCGTGCTGGACTTCCTCAATGTTGATGAAACATTGCAGGCCCGTGACGCCGCCCTGGTCGCTGTGGAAGACCCAATCGACATGACCACGCCACAGGGCCGGGCCTTCGCCACGATGCTTGCAGTGTTCGGCGAAATGGAAGCCGCCGCCATATCCGCGAGGGTACGAGCTGCACGCGACACTATCTTGAAAACTGGTCGCTGGCCTGGCGGGGGTGTCCCGTACGGATATATGTCGATAGACAACCCAGACGGGCCAGGCAAAGTCATTCGACAGAACCCAGAACGTATCGGATATGTGCGTCAGATGGCGGCTCTGGCCCGACGCGGCGAGGATGTCAACTCGATCACCCGCGCTTTCACACGGGCAAATGTGCCGATACCTGACTCTGCCTTGAAAACACGAAAGACGGGCGACTTCACGACATGGCAGCGGCAAACAGTGCAGGGCATCCTACGGAACCCGATTCTGGCCGGGATGATCCCACACAACCCCGGTCGCAAACAGTCCGGCCCATACGCTGGGCGATCTGGCGTGCTGCTTGACGGCCACGACAAGCCGGTGGTCGCCGAGCACTTGGCGATCATGTCAGTTGAGGCGTGGAACGAATTACAGAACATCTTGGACGATGTGGTGTCTGATAACGCCCATATCGAGATTCTGGCAAACGAACTACGGGGGATGGCGGCATGAGTGATGAAGCAGCCAAGATTGTAGACGACTACATGAGTGTTGTGAAGGCATTGACAGCTGAGTACCCGGCAGACCCGGAGCTTGGCCCGCAATGCTTCATGTGCGGACGACACGCCGACGATGGGGCACTACTGCGACTCATCGCACCCGGCTGGGGCGGCCTGTATTGCTGTGATCGCTGCGAGGCCAAAGACTGGGACACTGACGGCCTAGACGAGATGGGCGATGTGCGCACAATCCTGGGGATGGCGCAATGATGACGATGACTAGCTCGGTCAAGATGGCGGTACGGCAACTCAAAGCCGGACGAAGCGACATGGCATTGAAGACGCTGTTGATGGCGCTCAACTTGGTGGAACGCCGCAGCCATAGGGAAACCATACGTGGCCATGTGACGTCATGCATCCACGGACACCAGTTCACGCCACAAAACACGTATGTACGGCCTGACGGATACTTCGAGTGCCGTCAATGCATGGCCGACGCACGATCCAAGCGTCGGGCTGATGGCCAGCTCAAGTTTCGTCGCGGCGTTGCTGTGGAAGGCCCGTGCCGCAAGTGTGGCGGGGTGCGGTACCGCGAGCCGAGCGGGGGCGTGCGCTGTCGGGCCTGCGCGAGCAAACGTGAACGTGATCGACGGTTGGCGTTGAAAGAGTTGGAGGTGTCTGCATGAGCATCCTATTTGACGATAAGGGTCTGGCAGACACGTGCGTCTGCGACGGCTGCGGACGGCAGATCGTATCTATTCACCGGAAGAATGGAAATGCCACCGTCCACGATTTTGCTTACTCAGATGACATTCCTGACGGCTACGAGCTGGCACCGCAGCGCTTCGCGTATTGGGAAGTCGATCTAGTCGGCAACGGCCGGATGGGCTGGCGCATGGACTCTGAGAACGTGATCTGCCCGTCTTGTGTCGATACCGCTATCGACTATTGGCTGACACGGAAAGGCGATGCAGCATGAATGGAAGACCGAAAGAAACCGAGCGTCAAAAGTGCCGCTACTGCCAACACTGGGCCACGGTACGGGCACCAATCAGCCCAAACACCTATGCCTCGCTGTGCGATGAGTGCGAAGCAAAACTCGACGAATACCTGAGGACGGGTATCAATCCAGACGAGGTGCGCCATGAGTGACTACACCATCGACGAGAAGGCCGTCACCAGCGACGCGGCCGCCATCATGCGGGCAATACGCCCAGCCGGTTGGACACCTGAACAGATAGGCAAAGTGGTAGGTGGTCTGCGCTGGTGGCATCGACGCGGCTACCGCGAAGGCCAAATCGAGGCAGGGCTACATCACGTCCAAACAGAAGACATACGCCTACTGATCGCCGAGTTGGAGACGGCAAACGAATGGTGCGCCAACTTCATTCCCGCCGCGAAGATCATCGCCCGATTGGAGGCACTACGCCCGTGGATTCAACGACGGTTTCAATGTCGCCGAGTTCGAGGAAGCCGGGAAAGCGCAGGCGGTGACCTGTGATTCATTCGAGGATGACGTTGACGGCGTTGACTGACCGGGCTAGCCGGGCTGTGGTGTTGTTAGAGGCGGGCAAGCCGGCCGCGGCGCTGCGTGTGTTGAAGCCGGCCGCGATACTGGCGCGGCAGACTGTGGCAGGTAGGTGCCAAAGGGATGGTTATTGTGCGCATGGCCATAAGTACACGCCGGCTAACACGATTACTGATCGTGGGTATCGGGAGTGCCGGCAGTGCCGTAAAGATCGCGCGGCAGAGTATCGCGATCGCAATCCGCGCAGCGAGTACAGAAGTGGGAAGGGTAAACCGTATTGCAAGCGTGGCCATGAGTTCACGACTGAGAATACCTATATCAGTCCGGCCGGGTATCGACAGTGCCGGCAGTGTATGCGGGAACGTGGAGCTCGGCAGTATGAGGCACTGAAAGCGCGGGCTGGTCATGGCTGAGAATGATTCGGGTTTGGGGGAGCTTGCGGTGTTGTGGCCGTTGCTGGATGATGCGGCGGTCACGATGACGACGCATGGTAATGGGCATCCGGTGATCGCGGCTCATCAGGCGCCGGTGCGGATCTCGATTCTTGATATTAAGCGTGATGTGGCGGAGGCTTTGACTGAGATCGCGCATGTGTTGGGTGTATTGGATCAAGACGCGACGTCCGGGATATCTGAGCCGCGTGTCAGTGAGGCGTTGGTGGCATTGATGGACATTGTCGAAGTGAGGGCTAAGCAGCCCGGCTGGCTGGAGTTGCAAACGGCTCTGGACGCGATTCTGGGGCCCGTGATGACGCGGCTGCTGTATCTGTTAGGAGAAACCCGCCGGCCGGCGTACTGCCCCACATGTGGCCAGCTCGTGGTCGCTGACGAGGACGGTGACGTGCTGGAATGCCCACAGTGCGGTGTGACCGGATTGCCGCGCTATGTTGACTACGCAACAGCAGCGGCGGAGCTAGGGGTGACGCGCGGAGCGCTTCGCCTAGCCGCGCATCGAGCTCGTCTTGTGCCTTTGGTCGGGTCGTATCCGCCGCGTTACAGGTTTGACGACTTGGATGTGTTGTGCCGGCGCTCGCGGCCGCGTCAGGCGTGGCATGGACCACGGAGGCCGTGATGGGGTTCGCAACAGTGGATGACCGTCTGTTCGGGCATCCGAAAGCTATGGCTGCAGGCCTTGAGGCGATGGGTTTGTGGGTGTTGGCGAACTCGTGGAGCTGCGCGTTCGACAAGCAGGGGTTCATCCCGTCCCAGTTACCTGAAACATTAAAGGCGAAACCGGCGCTGGCCGACCGCCTAGTGGAGGTTGGCTTGTGGGACGTCGTCGACGGCGGCTGGATGATGCACGACTGGCAAGACTGGAACCTGACGGCCGCCGAACGTTTGCGCAAGCGTCGCCTGGCCGCCAAGCGAGTGGCCCGTCACCGGGACAAAGAAAAGGCAGAAAAGGAGGCTGGAAACGCGTCGTGATGTAACGCACTATGTAACGCTGACAAACGCGAAATGTAACGCTTGATGTCACGCTTATGTAACGCAGCACTGACTATTTGACCGTAGATGATGATAGCGATCTGAGCGCAGGACATGAGTCCTGCGCTTTGTTGTGTCCAAGAAATGTAACGCAGTTAGTAACGCATGTGTAACGCTAAATGTAACGCACTGTAACGCGTTACTCGCGCGCGTGCATGCACCCAGTCCCAGACCCAGCCCTAGTATCAGTATCAGTCCCAGTTAAGTTACGTGAGTGCAAACCTGAATTTGCTGACGCGGCCCTTACGGGCCTTGTCCCCGAATTACCTACCGGACTTTGGTGGTGTGCTGGGAAGAACTTGAGTTTGTTTCCCAACCACAGAACGCGCGCGACACGCCGATGTGGCGACCGAATTGCATTTGATGAACCGATTCGAGTAATGTAACAACCTGACGTTCCGGCGTGCCCGGACATTGATTGAGACCCCGGACCATCCGGGGTCTTTTCGTTTCCAGGGGAATGATCGGCGATGGGGAACTCGAGATCGAACCCGCGACGGGCGAATGGATGGCGTCGCCGCCAGGTCGTCGCCCAGGTGCTGGCTGAGGAAGACGTTTGCGCTTGGCCGCCATGCGGCCGTCCGGTCGACAAGACCCTCGGGAAAATGCCGGACGGCCGATGGCACCCACTCAGCCCAGTCGTCGACGAAACAATCCCCGTCGCCGCCGGCGGTTCACCAGTCGACCGATCGAACTGCCACCTGATGCACCGGATCTGCAACCAAGAAAAATCCGACCGAATCGGGCCGACGGGCATACCAGCAAAACGACGCCCGGTCGCCTTACCGGTATCCCGCCCCTGGTGACAGGGGGCGGTAGCCCCCTCCCCGCCCCATAGGGCACCTCCATCCGCGCAGGGCCGATTTTCTCAGGCAGGACCGTCGGGCAGGACAAATCAAGCCGAGGAATACAATGCCGAAGCCACGCACCAGAGACGAAGAACGCGAGTACCGCCGCCGATACCGAGCCCGCAAGAAAGCCCAAGCCGAACTGCTTAGGGAACCCGACACCGGCGGTGTGCTACCCGGGATGCCAACGACCCACGCCGCCCTCGACAAGGCACTGGCCGAACGCTACAAGCGATTTGAGGGCTACTCCTCAATGGACACCAGGCAGAACGTCCTAATCGAGTTGACGAAACTCGACGCGTTCACCCACTGCCCAGCAATCGCCAAGGCAGCCGTCGACATGGCAGAGATCCTTGATCTAGCTGACCAGCGCTCCCAGCACACGTCTGCGGCCGCGAAACTACTCGACCTCATGCGTGAAGTCCGATCCATCGTCAACACGGCCAAGCAACAGGCACTACCCCAGGAAACCGAAGATGACCAAGAAACCGAGCTACTCATCTTCAGACCTCCTGCCCGCGTTGGATAGCCACGCCCGCCACCTTATCTACCCGCCCGCGATCATCGCCAGCGAATGGTCGCTCACGACAAAATGGAGCGATCGTGCCGGCGCCGTTTTTGACCCTTGGCAAGAGGAACTAGGAAAACTGATCCTCGGCCTCGATGCCCCCGGCCATTTCGCTTCAACAGTTGGTCTGAACACGATCTCGATCTGTCGGCAGGCTGGCAAGACGTTCCTCATCCGCTGGGTCGTGTTCACCCAATGCCTAGCCCACCCCGGAATGGATTGGATATGGACGTCGCACCATTACGTGACCACCAACGACTCCTTCCAGAGGATGGCCGCACTGGCCAACTTGGATCTGTTCAAACCGTACATCGCGAAAGTCTCACGCGGCGCCGGCAATCAGGTGATTGTATTCCGCAACGGATCTTCTACCAGATTTGGTAGCCGCGAGCACGGCTTCGGACGCGGCCTTCCCGAGATGGATGGGCTCGTCCTCGATGAGGCCCAGATACTGACCAGCAAAGCTTTCGCCGACATGATGCCGACCGCTAACCGTGGTCGCAACCCGATAGTCATCCTGGCCGGTACCCCGCCGAAACCGACCGACCCGTCTGAGGTATTCTCATGGCAACGATCCAAGGCTCTAGCCGGCGACCTACCAGACGGGCTATACATCGAGTTCTCCGCTGATCCGGACGCCGATGTTGAAGACAAGACGCAATGGGCGAAAGCAAATCCGTCCTATCCCGAGCACACCAGCGACGACGCGATCAACCGTCTGCGCAAGAACTTCCCAAACCCAGCCGACTTCCGCCGCGAAGCCCTCGGCATTTGGGACCAGAAAGCCGAAGCCCAGCCCGTCATCCCGGCCGACGCCTGGTCGGCCTGCCTGGTCAAAAAGGCGCCGGCCGAGGGTGTCGTAAGCTATGGCATCAAGTTCACCCGCGACGGCAGAACCTACGCCCTCGCGGCCGCCCTGAAACCGCCCGCCGGACCGATCCACATCGAAGCCCTAACCTACAAACCCGTTATCGGCGGGCTTACCGGCCTGGTCGACTGGCTCGCTACCCGGGCCGACAAGACCGCACAAATCGTGATCGACGGCTATGCCGGCGCCGGCATGCTCGCCGCCCGCTTGAAAGAAGCCGGCGTCCCAGACAGGCTGATCTGGCTACCCACCACCGAACAGGCCATCACCGGGCATGCCATGATGCTCGACGCGATCACCGGCCAAGATGTCACCCACATCGACCAGCCCGGCCTCGACGACCAAGTCGCCCACGCCGGCCGGCGCCTCATCGGCAACCGCGGCGGCTGGGGCTGGCTAGCCATCAACGGCGCCACCGACACCGCCATCCTCGATGCCGCAACCCTGGCCCACTGGGCCGCGAAAACCACAAAACGCCACCCCGGGCGGCGCCAATACGTCAGCTACTAGCCGAAAAGGGAACAACATGGCAGACACCGTCGATATCCTGTTCGGCACCGGCCAGCCGCTCGACATCAAAGCCCCAACCGGGCTGCACGCGCCGGCCGGCACCAGTCAAACCGACCTGGACTACATGCTCGCCCAGCTTTACGCGAAAAGGGCTCGCAACCAGGTGCAGACCCGATACTGGGAAGCCAAACACTGGCTCAAAGACTTCGGCATCTCACTGCCACCCGAAATGCGCAACATCAACGTCGTACTCGGCTGGCCCGCGCTGGCCGTCACGTCGCTGGCCAGCCGGATCATGTTCGACGGCATCGCCACCCAAGACGACAACGACGACCTGAAAGTCAACGACCTACTCGCCGACGCCATGATCGAGGCAACCATGCCGCTGGCCGTCACGTCGGCTCTCGTCCACTCGTGCAGCTTCCTGATCGTCCAATGCGGCCGCCCCGGCACAGACGACCCCGACGTCGTCGTGACAGCCAAACCCGCCACCCACGCCACCGGGCTTTGGGACGCGGTCACCAGCAGGCTCACCGACTGCCTGTCCATCATCGACGAAGACAGCCGCGGCTACCCCGCCAAGATCGCCTGGTACTCCCGCCATCATGTCACCACGTTCACGTTCATGGCCAACGGCAAATGGCAACCCGAAACCGCTGTCAACCCGACGGGCCGCTGCCAAGCTGTCATGCTGGCCTACCGGCCAGAGTTGACCAAACCATTCGGATCCCCGCGAATCTCCCGCCCCGTCATGGCATTGACCGACGCCGCCATGCGCACACTGGCACGCAGCGAAGCTCACGCCGAGTTCTTCGCGTCGCCCCAACGCTACGCGCTCGGCGTCGACGAGGATCGCTTCAAACTCGACCGCTGGAAAGCCGTCATGAGCCACATGCTCGCCCTCGGCCGTGATGAGGACAGTAACCTTCCCGAACTCGGCCAGTTCGCGCAAGTGTCCATGACGCCCCACTTCGATCACCTCCGCGCCATCGCGGCGCTGATGGCATCTGAGGCCAGTTTGCCGCTCGATGCGCTCGGCATCGTCCACGACAACCCCAGCTCCGCCGAAGCGATCTATGCCGCGAAAGAATCCCTCGTCATGGAAGCCATCTCAGCTGAACGCATCTGGGGCACCCAGATCCGCCAACTCGTCACCACCGCCGTCATGCTCCGCGACAAACAGACCGAACCGCCCGAGGCGCTGCGTCGGGCTCGCGTCAAATGGCTCAACCCGGCCACCCCATCCCCGGTGTCTGCCGCCGACGCCGCGACGAAGTTCCTTTCCGCCATCCCCGAAGCCGCCAACTCCGAGGTCGCCCTCGAAATGTACGGCCTAGACGACGCCAAGATCATGCGGCTGACCGCCGACATGCGCAAAGCCCGCGGCCAAACCGCGCTCGAGCAACTGCTCGCCATAGGACCGGGCCAACAAGACGTGGTGCAGGAAGCGGCGTAGCTCAGCTTGGCAGAGCATCGACGGCGTCCCGTCGAAGAGATCGCCGGTTCAAATCCGTGCCGCCGCGACACCTGCACCACCCCCAAATGAAAGGCCCCGTCCATGCCGACTATCGATGACGCGCGGCGGCTGTCAGCCGGCATGGACGAGCTCGTCCGGCGGGCCCGCGCTGACCTCGACACGATCTGGGGACGCCTCGACCTGACCAACTACAAACTCGCCGAAGCAGCACTGACGGAAACGATCCAGGCCGTCGCTGACAAGTACGGATCAATCGGCGCCACGGTCACCGCCGACTGGTACGACCAGATGCGTTACGACAACGATGTGACCGGACGGTTCTTCGCGCTCGCCCAAGACACCGCACCCGCCAGCCAAATCGAGTCAATCACCAGCTACGCCGTCAACCAAGGCTTGTGGAAACAAAACCCGGGCGCCACGTTCACGATCCTAAACGCCGCACTCGACCGGCTCATCAAACAACCCGGTCGACAGACCCTACTCGAATCGACACGCCGAGACCCTGCCCGTCCGCGTTACGCCCGAGTGCCCATGGGGCTTAACCCGTGCGCGTTCTGCCGGATGCTCGCCTCCCGCGGCTACGTCTATGCGACGCGCGAAACCGCTTGGCGAAGCGGCGACGGCTACCACGGCGACTGCCACTGCCAACCCATCCCGCAATGGGGCCCCGGCTCAATCGACGGCTACGACTACCAGCCCTACCTAGCCGACTACAACAATGCCGGCGGCGACCTAGCCAAAATGCGAAAAGGCACCGAAGAGAACGCCCACCACGACAACGCCACCCGATCCTCCAGTACAGGCGGCGGTGCCGGCAAACCGCCTGCCCCGCCCTCGATCCTGCTGGGTGGCGCCGACGACTGGCCCGAATGGCTCAACCCGATGTCTGGCGACAGATGGCAGCACATCAACGATGAACACGGCCCGGATGCGAACAACAACAAGCCGCACTTCAACGCCGACACCCACATTGCCAACGCCATCTTCGACACGATAACCAAGGGCACCCTGACACGAGACACCAAGTCTGAGAAAGAATGGCGATTGACGGTCAACGGGCAAACCATCGTCGTGAAAGCCAGGCACGGCAACAACGGCTGGTTTATCGTCACAGCCTATCCAGACGAGTAGAATGAGCACCATGGACAACCGCGAGGCACAAGCCAAAGCGATTCTCGACCAAGTCGGGTCGTCGCCTTCCGCCGAAAGCATCGCCTCTTGTTGGCGTGCAGGCGAATGGGACTTGGCTGCACTTGAAGCCTTAGACGACGTCGTTGACGGCTATGGAAACGTAGACACCCAAGTCATCAAACAGTTCCTCAATGGTCTACCGACGGACCTCAAGCAAGCTGGCGTCGCCAACCACGTCGAAGAATGGCTCACGACGCAACCCGCTTAGCCCGATCCTTCACCCGAGCCCCGGAACCTGAATAGGCCCGGGGCTTTCCCATATCTACCGCCAGCCCCGTACGGGGCAATACCGCCGGCGGCCACCGAAAGGAACCCACAATGAGCACACCTCTACTCGACCCTGCCCAAACCTCGGCAACTGGCACCCCCCAGCCGCCGGCCGAGCCGACGCACGACGACCCAGACAAGCAAGAAATCGACTGGAAAGCCCAATCCCGTCTTTGGGAATCACGCGCCAAAGCCAACAACGCCGCCGTCAAGAAACTGCAAGAGATCGAAGACGCCGGCAAAACAGAGACGCAGAAAACCGCCGACGAGATCGCTGCCCTGAAAGCCCAAATCAAAGCATTCGAGACCAAAGCCCAGCTTGACGAGTGGAAAACCCAAGTCGCTAAAGACAGCGGTGTGCCCGCCGACATTCTGGCCGGCTCGACACTCGAAGAGCTCCAGGCACACGCGGCGAAGCTGAAACCACTGCTCGCCGCGCAACCCTTCGTCCCACCCGTGGACGGCGAAGGTAAAACACCCCAACAACCATCCAGCGGCGACTGGCTACGCGCCAGCCTAGGCCGCTAACAACCGAAAGGAGACAGCCATGGCTGTCAACAACATCATCGGCCGCAGCGACATCACCGCCGCGCTCATCCCCGACCAAGTCGTCACCGAAATCATCACCGGCGCCGCCGCGCAGTCCGTGATTCTGACCCGCGCCAAGAAGACCGCAATGTCTTCGAAGGTTTACAAGCAGCCCGTCTTGTCGGCGCTGCCGTCAGCGGAATGGGTCGACGGCGACACCGGCCTCAAGCAGACAAGCTCCGCCAAATGGGGCGACCTGACGATCACCGCCGAAGAACTCGCCGTCATCGTGCCGATCCCCAACTCCCTCGTCGACGACGCCAACGTGCCACTCTGGCCGGCTATCCAGCCGCTGCTCAACGAAGCAGTCGGCATGAAAATCGACCAGGCCGCCCTGTTCGGCATCGGCAAGCCTGCCTCCTGGCCAACCGCGATCGTGCCAGCAGCGACAGCTGCTGGCAATATCGTCCAAGACACCGGCAAGGATTTCTGGAAGTCCGTCTCGGATCTGGCAGCCAAGATCGACACCGGCGGGTTCGCGGTCAACGGGTTCGCCACCCGCCCGGGCTTGTCCTGGACGCTGCGCGGCGCCCGCGACGATCAAGGCCGCCCGATCTTCGACACCCAGCTCAACTCGGCCGGCCAATTCGGCCTGTTCGGCTTCCCCCTCGACGAGATCCGCAACGGCTCCTGGAGCCCGGCTGCCGCCGAGTTGATCGCTGCCGACTGGACGAAGTTCATCGTCGGTGTCCGCCAGGACATCACCTACGACATGTTCTCCGAAGGCGTCATCTCCGACGCTGAAGGGAAGGTCATCTTGAACCTGATGCAGCAAGACTCCAAGGCCATGCGCCTGGTCATGCGCGTCGGCTTCCAAGTCGCCATCCCGGCAAGTCGGCTATCGACCGACAAGTCGTACCCGGCCGGCGTGATCGTCCCCGCCAAGGATCCCGTCACCCCGCCGCCGACCGAGCCAGGTGACGAGTGATGACGGCCTGGACTAACGGCTCCGAGACGATCCAGGTGCCCGACGGTATCCCCGCCGGGCACCTAGCATCCCTCGGATGGACGCCCTTGCAAGGCGCCACAGCCCAGGCCCAACCCAAGGGCACCAAGCGCACCAGGAAACCCAGCCAACCGGCTGTCACTGAGCCAGCTGAACCTGAACCCGCCGGCGACGTCGCGTTCATGCTCGACATTGGCGACGACACAACTACCGAATAGGAGGGTAACCGCCATGGCTGAACTATTCGCCACAACAGTCGACCTGGCCCAGCGGTGGCGGCCCCTCGGGGAATCGGAAGAGCAACGCGCCGGCACACTCCTAACCGACGCGTCAGCTCTGATCCGGGCCAGAGTCCCCGGCATCGACACACTCATCGATGCCGGGGAACTCGACCCCGACGTGCCCCGCCACATAGCCTGCGCCATGGTGCAACGCGCCATGCAAACCGACCTCGACACACCATCGGTCACCCAGGCATCCGAATCATTCGCCGGTTTCCAATACTCCAACACCTTTGCGAACCCAACCGGCGACCTGTATCTGACCAGCCAAGACCTGAAAGCCCTACGCCGGCCACAGGCCAGCATGATCGACCTGATGCCCAACCCCGGGCACGCCCGCCACTGAAAGCCGCCCCTGATGCTCCCCAAACCGCACCTGGTAACCGTCACGTTGCTTGTCCCGGCGACCAAACCGGACCCCTACAACCCCGACACCCTAATACCGGACTGGACAGCAACACCACAGGAAACCGAACTGCAAGTGTCGTGGCTTAATCAGCCGGCGCGCCTCGAAGACGACCCCGTCCGTTCAATGGTCGCATGGTGCGCCCAAATCGGTGTACCAGGCGTCATCGAGCTACGACCCGGCTGGCGGATCCAGCGCACCGCCGATGAAACCGTGTGGATCATCACCGCCGTCACCCCGGCGTCGTCAAGCCCGTTCACCGGATGGAGACCCGGTACCGTCGCCGATTTGGAGCTGCCAGTCGGCTAGCAAGGAAACGCTATGACCCAAACATGGAAATACAACCCGAACTGGGTCACCGACGTCGAGAAGGCCTGCGCGTCAGGCCTGAACGGTGTAACCGGGCCGATCGCGGAAGCGGTGGCGTCCCGCGCCCGCGCCGCCGAAAAACCGGCTTACGGCAAAGCGGTCCACGTTATCAAGCAAACCAAACTGAAACGCAAAGGCGCCGGCGACCGGCATGCCGGCCATGTTGTTGTCGCGACCGGCGACTATGCCGCGCGAGTCGAATCGAAACGCGGCACCCTTGCCCGGGCGTTGAAAGGATAACCACGATGCGTGTCCTGCCACCCGATCTTGAACTATGGCTATGCACCTATCTGCGCAACGAACTCAACCGGCCGGGCCGGCCATCTGTTGAAGTATCCAACAAAGAACCTGGCAAGGATTACACCGGCCCGGGCCCGCTGGTCGTGATCCGTTGTGACGGCGGCCCCGCCGACGACTACGGCCAATGGCTGTGGCAAGTCGGGGTATCGGTTTTGGCGGGCACCCGTCAAGACGACCAGCCAGCCAACGACCTAGGCCGCCAAGTCATGGCAATCCTGACGGAGTGGCCCGAAATCGCCACCGCCGCCGGGTCACCTGTCACGAAAGTGTCAGCGATCGGCGGAATCACCGCGATCCGTGAAAAACAAGATATCGCCCGCCGCTACATGACCATCGAATATCAAGTCATCGGCTCTGCCACCTGAACGTCCCCGACCCGCCCTCTTGATACGTCCAGGGCGGGCCAGGGCCGAACCATATCCAAATCCAATCGAAAGGGGCCACCAACCATGGCTGCAGACTCCCAAGGCAACGACATTACCGCCGTTGCCATCCCCATAACCGGCGCGGTTGCACACGCGCCAGTCGATGAGAAAAACGTCATCAGCGCCGCTGACGGCAACGATCGCGACCTGAAACTAGTCGAAGATTACCCCGACTACACCAAGTTGGGCCTGTTCAAATCCGATGGCGGAGTCGAAGACACCGTCGACGGCGGTGACAGCCAACAATTCTTCCAGGAAGGCTACGAACTCGCCGGCGACGCCACCCTCGGATTCACCGTCGGCCTAGCACAAAACGACCCCGGCGTCGTCGAGTTCGTCGCCGGGAAACCACTCGACGACAACAATTCGATGCTCGTCTCCGACGCGTTCCGCAAAGAACCGTTCCTGGCATGGCAAGAAACCATGTTCAAAAACAAAACAATCCGGCGCCGCAACGGCGTCGCTATCATCACCGCCGTCGCAACTGACAAAGACGAACGCGGCAGCGTCAAAGGCCGCACCGTCACCTGCAAATGGCTGCCCAGCCCCCTCTTCGACGGCGAAAAATACCGCGAATGGCTTATCCCAGCCCCCGCCGCCGACACCGAGGAGAAGTAGCCATGGACTACCAGCCCAACGACATGAGCCGCACAGCGATCGCCGCCGCGCTCAACCACATCTCCGAAGTTATCACCGAGGCCCTCGCCCGGATTGAGGCGATCGAGAAACGCACACCCGCCCCGAAACCACTGGCCAAAACCGAGACGGGCTCTGCAGAGCAGTAACTACTTGGGGCGGCGGGTTTTGGTTGTCTTCCCCGCCGCCCCAACCAAATCACCAAGACAGCCCAACCATTGAAAGGACAACCCAAATGAACGACGACACACCAGGCCTCGCGACCGCCGACGACCTGGAACTCGAGCTACTTAACTTCGACACACCCTACGACGAAGACATCGCCATCGAGCAGGCCAAACAACAACTACGACCCAGGTTCATGATCATCGAACGATCCCTTGCCGCACAATTCCCGGACCTCTCGCGGGTCAAAGTTAGCTTCGAAATACCGTACGAAAAGTTCATCACCGCCATGGATGGCCTCGATGACGGCGACTCAATCGGCCAAATGGATGCCCTGCTCACATTGATGGGCCCAAGACAAGCCGACCAGATACGGTCGAAAGGCTTCGTCGCCGCAATGGCATTCACAGTCAAGTTCTTCGAGTGCTGGCAGAAACTCGTTGGGGTCGCCGACATGGGGGAATCGAAGAGCTCCAGTCACTAAGACTGGAGCACGACACCCTTCTACGCCTCGACCTGGCCCCATACAACCTCACCCCAGAAGACCTCGGCACACGCCTACCATGGCGGCCATCCATTGACATCGTCAAACACCTTCTAAGCACACCAGGCACCTGGCTACACGCCCACACTGTCGGCTGGACCTATCCCGCCACAATGCGTGACCTAGCCCTCTACGCCATCACCGCAGGCCTGGCCGGTGAAGCATTCCCAATGCCCTGGGACGACCCTGCCGTCCCAATTGCCGACGCTGAGGATCTGGCCTACTTCGAACAACACTCATCCATCTAGTCCATCTAGCGCGACCCAAGGGAGGTGCCGACCATGGCAGGAAAAGCATTCGTCGGCACCGCCTGGGCCGCCGTCTTGCCAAGCTTTGATAACTTCGGCAAAACCGTCAAAGACACCGTCACCAAAGAAGTGGGAGCCGCCGGCACCGCAGCCGGAAAACAAGCCGGCACCGACACCGGCAACGGCTTCATGGGCACCTTCAAAGCGATCCTCGCCGCCGACATCGTCAAAGGCGTCGTCAACAAAGCTTTCTCCGGGGTCAAGACCGTCATCGACGGTGTGTTCCAAGGCGGCCTAGCCAGGGCCATCAAACTCGACGAGGCAACCGCCCAATTCAAAGCACTGGGCTACGAGTCCGGTAACGCCATGAAAGACCTCGACAAGGTCATGGCGTCAGTCAAAGGGTCAGTGAAAGATACTCGGTTCTCCCTTGACGAGGCAGCCGGGTCAGCTATCGGTTTCCTCGCGGCCGGTATAAAAGAAGGCCCCAAACTCGAGCGGGCTATGAGCATGGTCGCCGATGCCGCCGGCCTGACTGGTAAAAACTTCGCAGATCTAGCCCCGGCTTTCCAAGAGGCAGCCCGTCAAGGCCGCGTCACAGGACAGGTGCTGCGTCAACTGGAAGACAACAACGTGCCAGTGACAAAGGCCCTGATGGATTCCATGGGCAAGACCGCCGAAGAGATCCGCAAAATGGCATCGACCGGCCAAATCAGCTTCGAAGACCTCGACAAGGCCATGGATCAATCATTCGGCGGATTCGCCAAGAAAACCGACTCTTTCACCTCATCGTTGGCCAACACAAAGTCGGCTCTGGCACGCTTTGGCGCCCTATTCATGGGCCCAGCCATCAGCGCCGCCAAACCCGTCCTCGACGCCGTCCGTGGCGCGATCAGTGACCTGGAAGAACCCGCCGGGAAGATAGCCGCCGTTGTCGGTGAGAAACTCGCCGGCGCCGCAGAGAAACTCGTCGGCTGGATCGGCCAAGCCAAAGACATCATCCTCGACCTGATCGCCGGCAAACCATTAACTGAGGCGTTCGGGCCGATCGGCGAGTTCGTCGGCCCCATCGCCAGCGTAGCCTCCGCCTTGTCGCCGGTGAAGATCGCTCTCGACATTTTGAAGGGCATCCTGCCAGATGTTGGTGATGCGTTCAGGCGCATCAAAGACGCCGTTCAACCAGTCATACCGAAATTTGCTGATCTGGCCAAGGATCTTCTACCAAAACTGGTCGACGCTGGCGCAGGTATAGCCACATCGTTGCTGCCCGCGGTTGCCGATCTGGCAGAGAAACTTGGCCCAACAATCGCTCACCTGATCGACATTGCCGGCCCCATACTGGGCGCGGTAATCGACGCGGTGGGGGCTGTCAGCCAAGTGGTTGGCGAAGCCATCGGCTGGCTAGTTGACCATGAAAACGTCCTGTTGGGCGTCGGCGTCGGCATCACAGCCATATTGGTGCCAGCCTTCTTCTCATGGGCGGCTGGGGCCTGGTCAGCTGCCGCCGGCACCATCGCCGCCGCAGCGCCGATCGTCGCGCTCGTAGCTGCGATCGCTCTTCTCGTCGCAGGCATCCTATGGCTGGTCGACAACTGGGACACGGTCGTCGCCTGGATCAAGAAGGTATGGCAAAAAGCGTGCGACCTTGCGGTTGTCATATTCCAATCGGTAGCCGATTTCTTCATCACGATCGGCACAACCATCGCCGGCTTCTTCACAAAACTCTGGGAAGATATCACCTCGGCACTTACCACCGCCTGGGAAGCCGTCCGGGACTTCTTCACCCGCCTGTGGGACGGTATCACGAGCGGCCTGCAGAATGCTTGGAATGGTATCAAGAACTTCGTCACCGGCTTGTGGGACGGTATCCGTTCCACGGCGTCTACTGTGTGGGATGGTATCAAGAACGCGGTCATGACACCGATTGATGCGCTGCGTGATCTGCTGCAGCGGGTCTGGGACGGGATCTCCAACGCGGCGTCCAATATGGCCAACGGCATCAAGGACTTCTTCTCCACCACGTTCGGGTCAATCGCCGGGATCATCAAAGCCCCGATCAACGCCGTTATCGGGCTGATTAACTCAGCCATCGGCGGTCTGAACTCGATTTCGGTGTCTATCCCGTCCTGGGTGCCGAAATACGGCGGGCAACGGTTCGGCATCCAGATTCCTTACATCCCGTATCTGGCTAAGGGTGCCACGATATTGCCGCGCGCGGGCGGCACGCTGGCAGTGCTGGCTGAGGCGGGCCGGGCCGAGTCGGTGGTTGACACGGCTGGCATGAACAAGATGATCCTGCAGATGCAGGCGCGCCTCGCCCAGCAAAACTCCGACCCGCGCATCGACCGTCTCGTCGAGCTGCTGATCCAGATTGTTGCGTTGCTGAGCCGCCTTGCCGCCGGCCCGGACAATCAGATGAGCCGTGAGCAGATCGCCCAGGCGATCTCTGATTTGTTGTTGCCGAAGCAGAACCGTGGCCACGCGGATCTCGCCGTCCTGGCTGGGAGGGGGTTACCTGTCTAATGCCTACTCTTCAGCTGAATCACGCCGACGTCGACGGGGCGGTGGTTGTGTTCGCCACGATCAGTGAACCCGTCACGAAAACCGTGATGGTCGATGTGCCGGGCGCTCACGGTTCGCTTGATTTGTCCACCGCCCTAACCGGCGGCGCCCCGATGTTTGAGATGCGCACTTTGGATGCGCAAATCCTGGTGTGGGACAAGACGCCACAGGCTCGTCTGCGGGATCTGTTGACACACTGGCACGGCCAGGTGGCTGATATCAACGTGGACGGCCGTGCGGGCTTTTGGCGGGGCCGCCTCGCCCTGACTGGCGGCACCACACATGGCACGGTCGCCGGGCTGCAACTGCAGGCCAGTGTGGATCCGTGGCGGTGGAACGACACCGACACGGTCATCTCGGTGGCCGGGTCGCCGGCTGGCGCCAACGCAGTGCTGCCGGCAGTGCCGATAGCTGTGTCCCCGGCCGTGAAAGTCACCGGCGCCGCTGTCACAGTGACGGCGTCGGGCACCACATGGCAACTGAAAGCCGGGTTCACCGGGCGTCTAGACGGGCTGCGCCTTTCCACCGTGGACCCCACACCGGTCACCGTCACCGGCACCGCCACGGTGGCGTTCAGCTGGCGGGAAGGGGCACTGCTATGAGTATCTACCGGATATGGGCAGCTGATCAGATCGGCGGCAACATCGACTGGGCGAGCCGTCGCCTCATGTTCGACTCGTCCCTACCGGAGCCGCAGCTGCTGGATCCGGTGTTGACGACCAGTCTGAACGCGGTTCCGTCGCTGACATTCCGCCTCAACCCGGGCCATCGGTATGCCGGCACGATCAAACCACGAATCACCTGGTTGCATGTCGAAGAGGACGGCGGGGTCGAACCGTTGTTCGTCGGGCGGGCGCTCGAGCCGAAACGCCCCGACATGTTGTGGCTTGACGTGCTGGCCGAGGGTGACCTTGCGCTGTTCAACGATTCAATCCAGCCGGGGTTCGAATGGGCTGGCCCGCCGTCCGGCCTGATCGGGTTGATGTTGGCCAATCACAACAACCAGATGGATCCGGCCCGCCGGATCGGTGTTGGGCAAGTCTCGTCGGATCTCGACCCGAACGACTACATCGTGCGGGCCGTCCTGGCGGCGCCCTGGCCGTCGACGCTGGACAAGCTGACCGATGCGACATGCGACTCCGCGACTGGCGGGTATCTGTCAGTGGCGGGCCCGATCGGGGCCAGGGTGTTGAACTGGACGTCGACGTCAGGGCCAGTTTCAGCGCAGGGCATTGTGTTTGGTGAGAATCTGCTGGAGTTCACCGAAACAGTGTCGGGCGCGTCACTGGCCACCGCCTGCGAGCCGTTCGGCGCGGTCATCGAACCGGCCGAGGACGAGGAATACGACCCGAACCGGCCCGAGGAACGCGTCACCGTCGACGGATCCGTCACCGGCGCGACCTGGCTGTATGACGACCACACAAGCCGGCCCCACTACGGCGCCGCCGACCATGACGTCGAAGTTCTCTACGGGCGTGTGATCTTCTCGGAAACCTGGGACGACGTCCACGACCCCGACAACCTGATACGCCGCGCCCAAACCGCCGTCGACGAACGGAAACTGCTTTCCGTCACCATGACCGCCGCCGCGATCGACGCACACCTGGTCGATGGCACCAAAGCTGCCTGGCGGGTTGGCCAGCAGGTGCCGTTCTGTATCCCGCCCCTCGGCATCAACAACCAGCCCATGACCGCCGTCGAAATGAAACAACACCTGGCCGACCCGTCGCAAAGCCAGATCAGCTTCGGCGCGCAACGCAGCACATTGGCTGGCACCATCGCCAAAACCGTCAAAGACACCGCCGGCGCGGCCGCGACGGCCGGGCAGGCAGTCCGGGTAGCGGATCGTCAGGCTGGTGCGGTTGAGCGGGTCGCGGGGCAGGTGGCTGAGGCTGTGATCGAGTTGGACGGTTTGGATAAGAAACTGGACGACACAGCGGGGAAGTTGGCGGAGGCACGCCAGGATGTTGCTGGTGTGGTTGACGATGTGGCGGAGGCGTTACGTCAGGTGGATGAGGCTGCTGTAGCGGTTGAGAGTATTGGTGTGAAGGTCGTTCAGGTTGCGGGTGTGGCGGCGGGGGCTCAGGCCACAGCGGATGTGGCGATCATGGATGCGGCGTCGGCTGCTGCTGCTGCTGCTGCTGCTGCGTCTATTTTGGGTGATGGCCGGATCAATTTGTGTCCGATTCCGCGGGCGACCCAGTTTATTGACGCGTTTGGCAATTCGGCGGCGCAGTGGGGTGGCACCGCCCCAACGGTTACCCGCTCAGCAGAGAAGGGGACGCCGTCAGGGGGTGGATGGGTACATCGCTACACGGCTGCAGCGGCTTTCACATCCGGGGCGGATTATGCGGCCTGTGTGCGTGATGCGTTTCGCACGTTCCCGCGGGTTGTTCCGTCTGAGGTGCACACGTTCTCGATCTATGTACGACCCTCGATCCAAGTGTTGTTGCGTGCTCAGGCGCAATACATCAACACGTCTGGTTCTGGACAAACCCCTGCGAACGGGCCGGATGTGACTTGCCCGGCTGGGGTGTGGACACGTTTGTGGGTGACGGGCACCGCGCCGGCCGCGGCGACTTTTGTGTATTTTGATGTCGATTGGGTGAAAGCCCAGGCGTTACCGGCCGGGTTCACCCTGGATGTTGATGCTTTCATGATGGAACCGGGCCCGATCCTAGGTCCGTTCATCGGCCCAGAGATCGCCGGCACCACATTGCAGGGTTCACCATGGACGACCCCGGTGCGTCAGATCTCGACTGGCCGAATCAACTATGCGCCTTTGTCACGGTGTGTCGATGTGGGTGGTGTGTCGGTCGGCATTAACCCGCTCGGGAATGTGGCGGCTGCGCAGTGGGGTGGTGTCGCCCCGGCGATTACGCGTGTCGCAGCGACCGGTACACCATCGGGGGCGGGTTTTGTGCAGCGCGCCACGCTCGCCGCAGCGGCAACAACCCCATCGGGTGACCAGCACTGCTTGTACCAATCTCTTTGGGGCACTTCGACATTCAGTTTCAAAGCTGGCGAAACCGTCACCATCTCCCTATATGTCCGCCCGTCTGCTGTGGTTCAACTTCGCGCCGGCATCTACGTATACAACATTTCAGGCGGCGGCGCCGCGCACCGTCCCGGGCCAACTACCGTAACCTGCCCAGCGAACGTGTGGACACGCATATCGGCAACCGTTACTGAAACAGCTGCAACAATCGCCTGGGCGATTCCACACATGTATTGGGCGACCACCTCACAAAACCTGCCCGCCGGGTTTACCCTGGATGTTGACGCCATCCTGATCGAAAAAGCCTCAACGGTGGGGACGTATTTTGATGGCGAAATAGATGGGTGTGAGTGGATACCGGGCCCGATCTATGCCCGTACCGCGGTCGGCCCAGCAATGGCTGGGGTACCGGCTATCTACCACTCCAGTTTGCCACCATCGATGGCGGCCACGTTCGGCTCAACGTGGTTCCAACATGACACCACCACTGGGAATGTGATCGCTCAGTGGAATCAAACCGCCCCAGGGGTCGGCCAAGACTGGCAGTCAGCCCAGTTGGACAACAAGATCATCGCGAACCTGGACGCCGGAAAAATCACTGCCGGCACACTCGACGCGGCCCGCATCGGCGCGAATGCGATCACCACAGACAAACTCGCCGCGGGTGCTGTGACAGCGGCGAAGATTGCGGCCGCCACGATCACTGCTGCAGAGATTAAAGCCGGGGCGATCGAGGCGGTGCATATCAAAGCGGGCGCGGTCACAACGGATGCGATCGCCGCGAACGCTATCACCGCCGTCAAGATCGCTGCCGGAACTATTACGGGTGACAAGCTCGCGGTCCGCTCGATCACAGCGGACAAAATCGTGATCGGCTCCACAGCGAACCTCATCCCGGACCCAGGGTTCGTCACAGTGACAGATGCCGCCTTGACATCTCTTTGGAGCCTCGGAGCCGGCATAACAGTTGATCTATCAGGTTATGACGGATTCGCTGCGCTGACACGTGCCCCCAATCAAGCAGCCGATAGCGACTGTATTTGGACCGGCGGTAAGTCCGCATGGGTAGATCGCGGTAAAGCGTTCAACGTGTCGGCCTCGCCCGGTGAACAGTACGAGTATTCAGTCAGAGTCAAGTCATCTGCAGCGCTTACTGCCACCTGTGGGAACCTTCGTTTGGTCGTGATCGCGCAGGACAGTACTTATGTGTATCCCCAAGTCAACTTTCCTGCCTCTGTAGCGGCGAACACGTGGATACTGGTCCGAGGTGTGATGACGATACCGGCAACGAAAGGATCCAACGTCTTTATCGCCCCGGTAATCAGGCTTAACGCGAACGTGCCCGCCACGTTATGGGCATCAATGCCAATTCTTCGCCGCATGAACGAAGGCTCCCTGATCGTCGACGGGGCTATCGACGGGAAAACCATCACCGGGGCGACCATCCAAACTGTTGCCACCGCGAACCGGGGCATCAAAATCACGTCAGCTGAGCTTGCCGCCTGGGACGCGTCCGGTAACAAAACCATCTCCATCAACGCCACCACGGGTGCTGTCGATATCGTCGGCGCACTGAAAACCTCGACGACCGCCACAAAGAATGTTGAGATCAGCCCTACCGCCTACGGCGGTTACCCGGGGATCTATATGGGGATGAACTCTGACCAGTCCCAGCCGACAATCGGCGCCTCGGCGATCGGTAACGGCGGTGATCCTGGCTCGCTGATCCTATTCGGCTCTGAACAAACACAGAATAGCTCCGGTTCAATGCGTCTGGAACTGAAACAACGCGGCCAAGGATTCAAAATCTATGCCTCTAACGGCCCAATCAAGGACCTTGGCGTCGAGTTGGCCAGCAACGGGACGCTCGATCTGCGCGGCACGATCGCGACGGACGCCGGCGGCACGAGCATGTTCACCTACCAATACTGGTCAGGATGGCAAACCGTTTCCATGGCTGGTGATTTCGTGTGGAACTCACCTACAACCAGGGGCAAACGTATCCCATTTCCTGTCGTCGAATCAGTCGAACCATGCCAAGTGTCGGTGTCGAACCTCACAACCACTGGATGCCGCGTAACGATCAAAGGAACCGGCGCGAATGCCTCCGCAACAGTTCACGTGTTAGGGGTACTTAAACAATGAACATAGATCCAGTCGATGGTGCCATCATCCTTGACCTTGGTATCGACGAATCCGGGATACAAAACGTCCGCATCATCCCCCAAGACGCGATCGCCACCTACGGCGCCCTGCTCGGCTTGGACGACCCGTCCGAGATCGTCGAAGCTATCAACACGATCCGTGACCAGCCTGACCCTGGTGTTGAATTGTGGGCCGAAACCGAAACCGCGCTCATCGCCGCCCTGGACGAGGCCCAGGCCGAAGCTGTAACGACAGGAAAAACCAACAACGGCAACATTGGCAAAGGCCAAGACGTCACGGCCGGGCAAGGGGTCGCCGGCCCCTCGATGCGCGCTCAAGCCATGCGCTCACCAAAAGCACTGGCCGCGCAAGGCAAAGCCCGTAGCCGCCTCGGCATACCCGACCCTGGGAAACACAAAACCAACCCAGCACTCCAAGCGTTGAAGAAACCCGACTACACGGCAGCCGTAGCCGCGAAACGGGACGCCTGGCTCGCATCAATCACCCCCGTACGGCGCGAAACAAAGGAAACCCAACAATGAACCCCGACCTCGTCATCAAAGAACTCCAAGACCTCGTCACCGAAGCCGCGAACCACCGTCTCCAACTGGCGATCCTACGCATCCAACAACCAGCCCCAACCGGCAACACTCCAACCAACATCCCTGACGACCCGGACAACAAATAGCCCCGAAAGGAAACACCCGTGAAAATCTATCTCAGCCCCTCAAACCAAAATGACAACCCCTACTGGTCTGGTGTTGGCGGCACTGAACGCGACTGGATGAACCGTGTAGCCGACGTCACTCAACGCGAACTCGCCAAGCAGCACCAAGTGTTCCGTGCCGGGCTTACCACACCAATCGGCAACGGCACCGCAGAAGGCACCCGCCCCGTCGAAGCGAACCGTCTCGGCGTCGACTTGTACCTGGCGATCCACTCCGACGGTGCCAACGGTCAAGCCCGCGGCACCACAACCTTCTGCTACCCAGAATCAGCCAACGGCCTCCGCTTCGCCCAAGCCGTCAACCGGCGCATCATGGAAATCTATCCCGGCCCCAACCGTGGCATCAAAACCGACAACAAACTCACCGAACTGAAAGCCACCAACGCGCCCGCCGTGCTCGTCGAAATCGCCTTCCACGACAACCCCACCGACGCCCGATGGATCACTAGCAACGTCGAAGCCATCGGTATCGCCCTAGCCAAAGCCGTCAACGACTACGCCGACATCACCACAGCACCCTCAACGCCGACGCCTACCCCGACACCGGCCCCAGCCGCGCCGGCCATCGACAAACCCGCCATCCGCCTCGGTGCTTCCGGTGACGCGGTGGAAAAAATGCAGATCCTCCTCAACAAGAAAATCAACGCCGGCCTGGCGGTTGACCGCGATTTCGGCAAACTGTCCGACCGGGCCCTACGTGCCTTCCAGACCCTTATGGGTATCGACATCGACGGTGTCTGCGGGCCCGTCACCTGGAAGCTGCTCCTGGCATGACCGCATCCGGCATCATCTTCGTGGCGGCCGTCACACTGGCGGCCGCCTGGATGGTCGCAACATCCCTCCACGACCACAAACACGGCTACTGAAAGGACCCACCCGTGGACATCACATCTATCCTCACCATCCCTGAACTGACCCTACCTGCCGCACTCGGCCCCTTCATGGCGTTCCTCGTCGCCGCGATCCTAAGACGCGACTGGAGCAACACCGCCCGCCGCTGGGTCGCCATCAGTGTCACCGCCGCTGTCGCCACACTCGTACTACTCACCTCGCCCGAGACACGCAGCGAAACCACCCTCGACTGGGTCGCCGGTATCAGTGTCGCGATCGCGGCCTGCCATGTGACGTTCGCGCTGCTGAAACCGACCGGAATCTACGACAAAATCGAATGGTTCACCAACGGCCGCCCGACACCTGAAACGCCCGAGGCACAGTCTGACGCCGACGGGACGGAAACGCCTGAGGCAGCGTCTGGCGCCGACCGGCCGGAAATACTCTGATGTGGGTGTGGGATGCGCTAGCCGCCATGGGAGGCTTCGGCGGCCTGGCGGCTCTCATTTCCTCCACTGTCGCCGCGCGACGCGCCAAAACCATCCAAGAAGACCAGAAAACCAACCACGGCTCCGAAGGCCGCATCGGCGGTGCCGTCGATGCGATCACCGAAAAACTCAACCATCTCGGCACCGACCTACAAGACATCAAAGGGCAAGTCGGCAGCATCCGCGAAGACGTCACAATCGTCCGACAAGACTTCACCGAACTAGGCAAACGCGTCACCACCATGGAACGCCGGGCACCATCACGCTGACGCGGCATGCATGTCCGCGTATGGCTGGATGTGCTTGAGTAACCACCGAAACAATGCAGGCGTAACCACACGAGTCCCCCTGCCTCTAGCCGCATCCGTCTTGACGCCTACGAACGACCCGTCGGTGACAAGCATAACCGTATTGCCAGCCACACGCCCTGCAACAGTAACACCAGCCCGCCACGCTTCGGACTCAAGCTGCGTCCGTTCATCTTCATCGCACCCTGTGAACACGACTGATTGGCCAACTCGAAGCGGTTCACCCCATTGCCAGTCATCCGGCAACGGCGGCAGGCCAGTACTGAGCCGGTGCAACCGAGCAGCACGAGCATCTCTCAGAGCTTCAGTTACCGCACTCGGGGCCAGGCCGAGAAGTGATGCAACTTCGCTGAGCTCGTCCCGCTCAGCCAGCGTGACAATGCCATCATCTACCGCGGCTCTGGCCAAAGCTCTAACGAACGCTTTGTGGGCCTCTTTGGTATCAACCTGAAGGGCTTCAGCCGTGGCCAGCATTGCGGAAGCCTCAAAGGGTGTGATCAACCCATCCTCCAGAACAGACAACAAAACCTGAAAGTACCCGAGATAGCTCACCCTTTCGGGCATAATTTCTTCGATAGGTATCTGTCGGGCCTGTACGGCAAGACGTGGCAACTGCGCACGTTGGGCAGCTGCTGCGATAGATGCTTGAATACGATCGTAAAGACGATCCGGATCCGTATAGAAATACCGTCGAACGCCAGCCGTGGTGAAGGTTGAACTACCTGCTCGCCGAAGCACTTCTGACGGTTCCATACCAAGCAGTCTTCCGTCGGCCAGGTACCGGGCAAGTAAAAGGCTTGCCGCGCGGGCGTCACCGAGTGCCGAATGTGCATTGGTCAACTCGACCCCACAGGCCGCGCAGCAATCAGCAAGGCGTCTACGTCCGAGGCGCGGCAAGTGCGAAACGCTCTCCTTCATGGTGCATACCACAACCGGATCCGCAATGCGCCAGCCCGCCGCCGCCAGCTCGTGAGTTATGAACGCCATATCGAAATCGGCGTTATGAGCCACCACCGCGCAGCTTTCAAGTAAACCCTTCAGCTGTGGCACTATGTCGTCGAATATTGGCGCGTTAGCAACGTCAGCATCAGTCAGGCCGTGGATATGTGTAGCGCCAACGTATTGACGTGGGTTGACGCGCGTCGACCACTCGTCTATCCGTCGACCGCGCCCGTCAACGCGAACGACGGCAATCTCGACCACACGATTAAGCTCAGGGTTCAACCCGGTCGTCTCAACATCGACTACGGCAAATAGTGGCACACTGTTCCAGCCGACAGATGCACTCATGACACCGGAATGTACGCCTGGCTAAGTCGTTGTGTCTAGTCCGTTCGACTAATGGACAAACAACCCTGCACTAAGTCGCCGCAACGGCCTCAACGGCCGCGCGTAGTTCGTCGCCGGCCACGGCAAGGTAAATCTGCGTCGTGGCCAGCGACTCATGGCCCAACAGTTCTTTCACGACCATCAGATTGGCCCCCGACCGTAAGGCCTTCGTGGCGAAGCGGTGCCGGCCTTGATGTAGCTTGTTAGCGACCAGTACTTGGTGCGCCAATACTCCGACATAGCCAGGGGATAGGTGCCCGTCAATCTGTCCTGGGAACGCCCATCCGCCACCTTCATGGCATGCTTTACGCACCCGTCGGGCCAGCCTGTCAGTCATCGGCAATACACGCGTCTTGCGGCCTTTCCCATGCACCACAAGCGATGTGCCGGCAAGGTCCTCCACCAGGTCGTCGTTGTGCACCAGGGCGATCTCTCCGCGTCGCATGCCCATCTCGGCCGATAACTGCAAAATTAGGCTCGTCCGGTCATCGGCGCTTGCCAAAGCCTCACCATAAGCGACATCGCCAAGGGGCCTTGGCTTGCCGCGCGATGTCGTGACGCGGGGCACCGCTGCCGATACGTCGCGGTCAACGGCGCCGGTGGCCATGAGGTAACCCCAAAGGCTCCGCAGCGCAGCATTGCAGGACCGTCGCGTCTCCAGCGCCCAATTACGAGCCGCCAACCAGGCCAACATCTCTTCGGGCTGGACGGCGGCCGGTGGCACCTTCATTGCTCTGGCGATCCGGCGGGCATGGGCAAGTCGCGTCGTTAACGTGGCGTCAGAAGCTCCGCCTGCCCTCAAATAGGTTTCCCAATCATGCAAAGGCTTGACCCAGCAGTCGGGAATCTGCTTACAACGCGGATCAAGCTGTGCAATCGTACTAATCATAATCGATTGTGCCTGGCATTCTCAGCGCCTTACGGGGTTATCCACAGCCGTTCATGGTTGGAGATACTCAAATAGCGCGTCAAGTTCATCGACCACCCGCGCGGGCGCCGCGAGGTCCGGAAGATCAGCCGCTAACTGCTCCCAGACCTCGCGCTCATGGTGGACGGCCATCACCAAAAGGCTCCACTGACTATCGTCAACCTGTAAAGTGCGCGTCATGCCGTCACCGACCAATCCCGGTGATCCACAGATGAGCTAGCTTGACGAATTTTCCACCATCGTTGCTGTGACATCGGCCATTTGAGGCCCGCGGCCTTGGCGATCAATTCACGCTCAACACCGCTGCGATCCGCAACCCTGATCGCCTCGGCGCGCAGATCTGTGGCGCTTTTGCGCAACAGCCAATGAACAAACCTTAAACCTGCGGGTTCAGGGTTCAAGTCCCTGGTGGTGTACTAACTAGTTCTTCGTAACATCCCAACGCACAAACTGAATCGGTCAAGGCAGACGATCAGACACAATTGGGGTGTATCACCTGATACTTTCGTAGTGTTACACTGGTTTCATGCCGACAACGCTGGAACGTACAAACATCACCCATACTGCACAGGTTCGCCACCTACTTGATGTGGCAGACGTGAAGTGGCCCGATGAGCCGCCGCGGGTGCTGATGCTCAATCTGATGCAGGCGGGCGCCGATGCGGTGGCCATCGAGACTCCTGGAGTGGACCGGTTGGCGCGTGTGCGGGCGCTGGAACGTCTTGCTGATGAAATTGACGCCGATTACGGCAGTCAGTACACCGACACCTATCTGGCTGAGGTGCGTGCCGGATGGGAATGATCGTCCTTGACGCCTCTGTGCTGATTGCGTTCTCCCGAAAAGACGACCAGCATCACGGTGACGCGATCGATTTGCTGGCCGCACCGGAGACCGAGTTTGTGGTCAACCAGGTCACAATGGCCGAGTATCTGATAAGGCCCGCTCAGTTGGGGCGTGATGTCGAAGCCGATATGGACCGCTTGTGTCATACAGCATCGATACGGCTTGTGGCGGAGTCTGAGTTGACGACTGGAGTGCCTTGGCCGGTCACCTTGGCTAAGGTCCACGCTGCGACTGGATTGAAGATGCCTGACGCGATAGTGCTGGCGACGGCTGAACTGCTCAATGCACAGGTCTGCACATTCGACACGGGCTTAGAAAAAGCTGCACTCACGCGGCCAACCACCAGCACAACCCCGGTGACCGGACTGAAGCGGCGCTCGCAGCCAAACTGATGCCCTAATGATGTGGATTTGCCGTGAATTGGCATAGCATTGTCAAGTCCCCACTTCAAGGAGAGAAAATGAGCGACTTGTCAGGCAACGCCAGCGGCTTGCCGAATTATGGCACCCAGCCCCCGCCCTGGGCTTCAACATCAGCGCCGAACCCCAGTGGCGCTCCCTATCAATATGGTGTCGGCGGTATGCCGCCAGTGGTTGCGCCTCCAAAGAAGAGGCTGTCACCCAGAACGATCATCGGCATCGTGGTTGTCGTTATCATCGTCGTCGCCGGCATTGCTTGGGCGGCTAGCGGGAACGTCAGCGCCAGTAACATCAAAGTTGGTGCGTGCTTCACGGACACCAGCGGTGACACAGTGTCGACGGTCAAGACGGTGGCTTGTACCAAGCCCCACGATTCTGAGGTGTTCCTCAACCAGGTGGTGAGTTCGAGCACCTATCCGACTTCTGATGAATGGGATGGTTTCGTAGAGCAGTATTGCTTGCCGGCTTTCGTCAGCTATGACGGCATCGATTACAACGATTCGAACCTCGACATCAGCTACTTCTATCCTGACCCGACTGGCTGGAGCCAGGGCGACAAGACGTTGACTTGTTACGCCACGGACTCCAATGGCGGTTTGACATCGTCCATCAAGGGCTCGAATAGGTAGGTTACGACGAGACGGGCGTGACTAGAGCCCTGAGTGGCTCGGGCAACTAGCGCCGCAGGGTCGCCGTCAAAGATGAACACGATGCTTGTTGTGTTTTTGTCGTGGGTTTGATTGGTGATCGTTGCCCCGGCACGGATCAGTTCGTCTGTTGCTTTGGCGGCTTCCGCATGCGGGGCGTCCAACGCCCATAGTTGTCGGGCCTGCTTCGTGACCCGTGGCATGTCGCGGATTGCGGTGGCAACGGCGCCACTATACGCCCTAGTCAAACCCGACGCGCCCAGTTTGACGCCCCCGAAGTACCGGGTGACGACGACGGCAACATTGACGAGGTCGGCACTTAACAAGACCTTCAGCATGGGCATTCCAGCAGTGCCAGCTGGTTCACCGTCATCAGAGCTGTGTGAGGTGGTGGTGCTGTCGTCATCAATCAGCCAGGCGGAGCAGTGGTGTCGCGCGTCGGAGTGAGAACGTCGGGCATCGTCCACCAAGGCGCGGGCCTCGGCTTGGCTGTCGCAGCGCGCGACGGTGGCGATGAACCGCGACTTCTTGATGACCATCTCGGATACGGCACGAAACCCGAGTGGCGGCATGGCAGGCATGGTCGCAACGATACCTGGAGCATCGCATGATACGATGTTATACATGTCAACTCCTGTAGCTATTCGTTTTGATGAGGATCTGCTTGCTGATGTTAAGCGTGTCGCGAAGCGGCGTGCCACTAGCGTCTCGTCGATTGTCCAGATGTTTGCCGCTGAGGGTGTTCGGTCGCTCCAGGTGCCGGCGATCGTGTTTCGGGACGGGCCGTCGGGGCGTCGCGCCGGTGTCGCGGGAAGTCTGGACGTGTGGGAAATCATCGAGACTGTCAGGCAGATGCCCGGTCACGTCGATGCGGGCGCGGTGGCGGAGTCGTTGGGTGTGAGCCGGCGGGTGGTGGAGGTGGCTTTGGATTATTACTCACAGTACCCGGATGAGATTGACGAGTGGATAGCCGACAACGAGCATGACGCCGAATTGGCTCACGGTGCCTGGCTGCGTGAGCAGGCGCTGTTGGGTTTGGCGGCTACGGCATGACGGCGCCGGCTGAGGCATTGCTGTTGGATGAGCATTTCCCGCCATCGTTGGCTGAGACGCTGCGTCGGTCAGGTTTTGATGTCGTCGGGGTGTCGGAAGACGTGACGTTCAAGGGTGCCAGCGATGATGTTGTCTATCGGGCGGCGATCACGCAAGGGCGCCGCGTTGTCACAGAGAATGTGCGCGACTTCCGTCCGCTGCTGGTGGCGGCGGTAAACACCGGCGGCGCGGTCGCACCTCTGTTGCTGACGACGTCCAAGCGTCACCCCAGACACGATGTGGGCGGACTGGCCGCAGCAATAGGGCAGTGGGTTCAGCAGACGGACCTGCCAAAGCAACTCGAGGAATGGCTCTGAGTTATCGGTTGCCTTTGGCTCGGTTATCGGTGTGCCCCCGAAAGCCTTCAGGTGGACGAAAAGTCGTATTTCGACAAGCTCGCGGTCACAGATTCAAGCCTGAGACTCGCGCTGTCTGTGCAGACGTTCGGCGGTCGCATTAGCAGCTCGCGTTCGCCAGTTGCTGTACTTTGGTTGGGTTGCCCAGTGATGCGGCGTCGTACGCGTCCCGGAACACGGCTTGAGCCCGACCGTTGAATGTCTGTTGGAAGACGGTGTTGTCGGGAATCGCCATAAGGATGTCCAGAGCGGCCTGCGCCCGTTCGGCATCTGCGGAACGCCAGTTAAGCCACTCCATCTGCCACGAACACTGGTAGACGCCGAAGGCTATGGCGTCGCCGTAAAGTGCTTGGTAGCTTCCCGACTTGTCATACCCGGATGGGAACGGCGGAAACGTTTTGCCTTCGGGTAACGGGAAATCTGCTTGTGAAGACTCGTACTGGGCAACCATCTGTGTGTACGTCATGAAACCATCGTCACGCTGCAAATTGTGGCCTCGAACAGTCGCCGGGCCCGCCGAACACCCAACAAGCAAAGACAAAGCAATCGCAGTTACGTAAGACAACCCAAAGTGCTTCATCGTCCTATCTCCTTGTGGAACCATCGGTGTGCGAATAGTACCAAGAGGGGCGAAACGATACTGCAACCTACGGCCGTCAAGCCGGTAAGATGGCTTGTTGGCCGCTGGTCACCTAGCGGCAAGGCGCTTGTGCGCAGAGAGGATGGGCGTCGTGAACGTACTAGATCGCATGCTTAACGCCGGCGAAGGCCGTATCATCAAACGGCTGGCCAAGTCGGCGCAGCAGATCAACAGCATTGAAGAGGACTACCTCGCCATGAGCGACGAGGAGTTGCGCTCGCAGACGGCCGACTTCCGCAACCGCATCGACAACGGCGAATCGCTCGACAAGCTGCTGCCCGAGGCTTTTGCCACGATGCGCGAGGCCTGCAACCGGGTGCTGGGCAAGCGTCCCTTCGACGTGCAGTTGATGGGCGGGCAGGCCCTGCACGAGTGCAACATCGCCGAGATGAAGACCGGCGAAGGCAAGACGATCGTCGCGTTGATGCCGTCCTATCTGAACGCCCTGGACGGCAAGGGCGTCCACATCGTCACTGTCAACGACTACCTGGCCCGCTACCAGTCCGAGCAGATGGGTCGTGTGCACCACTTCCTGGGGCTCAATGTCGGCGTCATCCTCGCGCAGATGAACCCGGCACAGCGCCGTCGCGCCTATCGTGCCGACATCACCTACGGCACCAACAACGAGTTCGGTTTCGACTACCTGCGCGACAATATGGCCCTGGCGCTGGGCGATTGTGTGCAGCGTGGCCACCACTATGCCATCGTCGACGAGGTTGACTCGATTCTTATCGATGAGGCCCGTACACCACTGATCATCTCGGGCCCGGCCGAGGAAAACAAGCAGTGGTACCCAGAGTTCGCCCGTATTGCCGCTCAACTGAAGCGCGACCGCGATTACGAGGTGGACGAGAAGAAGCGCACCATTGCCATCCGTGAGCCAGGCATCGCCAAGGTCGAGGACCGCCTCGGCATCGGTAACCTGTACGAAAGCGCCAACACTCCGCTGATCGGTTTCCTCAACAACGCCATCCGCGCCAAGGAACTGTTCAAACGCGACAAGGACTACGTCGTCCTCGACGGCGAGGTGCTGATCGTCGACGAGCACACCGGCCGTACCCTGATTGGGCGCCGCTACAACGAGGGCCTTCACCAGGCGCTGGAGGCCAAAGAAGGCGTCGAGATCAAGGACGAGTACCAAACCCTTGCCACCATCACCTTGCAGAACTACTTCCGCATGTACAACAAGCTGGCTGGCATGACTGGCACCGCCAAGACTGAGGAGTCCGAGTTTCAGAAGATCTATGGCTTGGGCGTCCTGGTCATTCCGACGAACATGCCGATGATTCGCGAAGATAAGCAAGACTTGGTTTATCGCACCGAGGATGCCAAGTTCGACGCCATCATTGAGGACGTGCTGGAACGCCACCAAAACGGCCAGCCGGTGTTGATGGGCACGGCGTCCGTCGCTAAGTCCGAGATATTGAGCAAGAAGCTCAAGAAGGCCGGCGTGCCGCACCAGGTGTTGAACGCCAAGCAGCACGAAAAGGAAGCCGCGGTTGTCGCTCAGGCCGGACGCAAGGGCGCCGTCACCGTGGCCACCAACATGGCCGGTCGTGGCACCGACATCATGTTGGGTGGTAACCCGGAGTTTCTAGCCGATCTGACCCTGCGTCAGAAAGGCATCGACCCGGTTGAGAACCCAGACGAGTACGAGGCCGAGTGGCCTGACACGCTGAAGGAGCTTGAGGCTCAGGTCGAGGACGAGCACAACGAAGTGGTCAAGGCTGGCGGGCTTTACGTCGTCGGCTCTGAGCGCCACGAGTCGCGCCGCATCGACAACCAGTTGCGCGGCCGAAGCGGTCGTCAAGGCGACCCGGGGGAGTCGCGGTTCTACCTGTCGCTGCAGGACGACCTGCTTCGGTTGTTCAAGTCGGATTTGGTCGAACGTGCCATGGTCTCGATGAACCTGCCGGACGATCAGCCGCTGGAATACAAGATGTTCACCCGAGCGATCGAGTCAGCCCAAAAGCAGGTCGAGGCGCAGCACTTCGAGATGCGCAAGGACGTGCTTAAGTATGACGACGTGATGAACCGCCAGCGTCACGCCATCTACACCGATCGTCGCAAAGTGCTCGAGGGCGCCGACGTCAACGAGCAGTTGCAGGGCACCATCGATGAGGTGGTCACCGCGACCGTCCACCAGCAGACGGCTGGTTTCTCGGACGAATGGGACCTGGATGCGCTGTGGACGCAGATGAAAGGCGTCTACGCCACGACCTTGTCGCCGAAAGATTTTGCCGGTGTTGAGGACTCCAAAGAGCTGGCCGACGCGTTCTGTGAGGACGCCCACGAAGTTTACGCCAAGCGTGAGGAAGAACTTGGCGAGACGAACATGCGCGAGTTCGAACGTCAAGTTTGGTTGACGGTCCTGGACCGCAAGTGGCGCGAGCATCTCTACGAGATGGACTACCTGCGTGAAGGTATCGGGTTGCGGGCCATGGCCCAGCGCGACCCGCTGGTCGAGTACCAGCGCGAAGGCGCCATGATGTTCGACAGCATGCAGGAAGCCTTCAAGGAGGACGTTGTCGGGTTCTTGTTCAACGCCCAAGTGACGGTGCGCCAGCCCCAGGCTGAGATGCTTTCGGGCCCGTCCGACGCGCCCACCGACCTGGACGACACGGCAGCCGATGGCGACGAAACCACCATGCTTCGGCAAACCCGCACGCCGGCCCAGCAAGTAGCGACCGAGGCGACCACCACGGCCGGTGGAATCACAGCGCCACGCCCGGCCGCGAACTCCCGCAAGGCGCGTGCCGCCCGGAGCGCGTCGTCCGCTACTGGCCAGACTCAAGCACCAGCCCCGCGCAAAGCGACCGCGTTGGACGAGGTGATGGCTGGGCGTCCGCAACGTCCGCTGTCATATTCCGGCCCAGGTGAAGCCAAGGCCGCCGCCTCGACTTCTGGGGATCGCTTCAAAGGCGTGGGGCGCAACGAGCTATGCCCTTGCGGGTCTGGTCGGAAGTTTAAGAACTGCCACGGCCGCAACGCGGCCTAGTCGCTGTGCCCGCCGCTGATGGGCGTTCGTTCGTGGGTGAAAATGTTGGTGCGGGCTCCCGGGCCGAGGCCGGAATTCTATGGTCGTTGGAGGCCGTAGCCTAGTCGGGTCGGGTCC